>Ga0214473_10007309_pt1 | contig 13123 bp, 15 predicted proteins | sample RVTome_7_FD_203509 | JGI IMG/M metagenome (GOLD analysis project Ga0214473, IMG submission 203509) | Soil microbial communities from uranium-contaminated site in the Upper Colorado River Basin, Wyoming, United States - RVT98D197 | ecosystem: Environmental > Terrestrial > Soil > Contaminated >...
ATCCGAGCGCTATTGGCCGATCGAACTGCTGGACGTTCGCCTGGCCGGTGCCTCCACGGGCTCGATCATCCGGCTCAACAATTCAGGCGAGTCGGTGACGTTCGGTGGAAACACCTACATCGCGATGGCCATGACCCGAACGGAGATCGAACGTCAGGTCAGCACGGAGGCCGGGCAGAAGCCGAGCGTCACTGTAGCGATTTCCAATATCGATTCGCAGATGGCCGAATTGCTGAATCAGGTCCAGTTGGAGGGGGCGGCGGCGACGCTCTACCAGACGGACCGACGGCTGCTCTTGAAGTACCCGTCGCGAACAAGGGATGCCCTGTTGCTGATCAAGGGAGAAATTCGCAATCCCGTGTTGGACCAGAAGAATTTGGTCTTCCAGATCATCGGAATCTTGGCCATACTCGACGAAATCCGGGTGCCACGCCGCATTTTCCAGCCGCAATGCAACGCGACGTTCGGGAGCCCATCCTGCGGGGCCAACGCGAATGTATCGCCCAATACGATCACCACCACCTGCATCTCGGGGACGAACGCGCGGTACATCCGGGTAAGTAATTCGGTGATCACCGAGGCCGGTAATCCCGCCGATCCGACCGACTACTGGAAGAGCGGAGAAATGGTGTTGGTCGATGGTCCGGCGGCCACGCAGTTCAGTCCGATCCAACGTGTGGTAGTCGGAGGGGGCGAGCGACGGTTCTATTTAAGGCAGCAGCTATTGGTGTCACCGAACGCCGGGGACACCGTGTTGATCCGACGCGGTTGCGGGAAAACGAAGGCAGATTGTCAAGCGCGACAGGGGCATGTCCTGAACTTCCAAGGATACGAAGAGGTTCCACACTCCGAGTTCCGACCGGACATCAAGGGTGGTATCGACCTGTAATCCATGCTTCCGAGAAGTGGTCGCGGCATTGGATAAATGTCCGCATATGCATCGCGGCCGATCCTTGGAAACCGGCGTGGACTGCGTTGGTTTGATCTTCGCCATCTACCGGTTGGCCGGACGACCGATCGATCGTTTGGATCGTCCGTACAGCCGCAGGCTTGCCGGAACGCGATTGGGTAGCGCCATCGTCGGACGACAGGCCAAGCGGTCGTTCGACGACGTGACGGCCCTGGTCAAAGCGGGCATCGACGAGGACGGGGATGTCTGGCAATTTTCATTGAACGGGCAGATACCGCATGTCGGAATTTGTATCGCCGATCATGTTTACCATATGGGCGACAAATTACATCGCCAGCCGGCAGACTTGGTGCGGCCTCTACTGCTCGCGGCATTTCGCCTAAACCCTGCTGCCAATTCCGTCTGACCACCTTGCATGGCCTTCGGCATACCGATTCTCATCACCGCTGGACTCGCAGCCGCCGGTTCTGGACTCGCCGGGTTTGGTGGGTTTGCCATTCTTGTTCATACCCTGATCGGCGCAGGCATTGGCGCATTAGGACTCCTACTACAGCCAAAAAAGCCCAAGTCGCGACGCGAGGCCGTCGATGCCATCGAAACCACGTCCATTCGCAACCTCAACGTCCCCGTCGTCTTCGGTCGCGGGCGGATGAGCGGGAATTACGTGCTGGTCGGCAATTTCTGGAGATTGAAAACCCACCTCGCCGGAGATCATGCGCGAATCTTTGAATTGCATGCGGTAATCGCATTGTGCGAGGGCGAGATCGAGGATGTCGGTAACTGGCGTGTCGAGGGAAGAACGGTAGACGACTACGAATCGGAACTCAGGCAGAAAAATGTCTATCCCGATGGGTTGCCCCGAGAATTTTGGTTCGTCTTCATGGTCTCGCCCGGGAGCGCGACACAAGATATACCGCCCATGATGCTCGACAATGCCGATGCGGAGATCGGGCATTCCACGACCACCGGGTTCACCGTCGATGGACTCTTGAAGAGCGGGGCCAAGCCCGTGCCGTGGCGGAATACCGCATTGGCCACCGTCCAGCTTTATACGCCACAGCCCACGCTGGTCAGGATCAGCGGTGACGTGGTAGGCCCGGATTTCACGCTCAATACATCGGGGACCAACTCGGGTACGAACTTCGGGGACGTAGCGGGGTACGCCGGCTACGACGGATACACAGAATCGTTCTGGTATACGTTGGATTCATCGAGTGGCACTACCGGTCCGTTCGGACTCATCAGGATCTCCCGTACCGGATTGTTCGGACACCAGCATACGCAGCCGCCCGACGGCGTGGTCGATGACATCGTGCGCGCATGGTATGTGGGTCGCCATGACATTGTGGTCATGCAAGATCCGACCGATGGATCATTGTTCCACATTGGATATTGGCAGATAGCGCGGGATAGCACGGATTGGGAATCGTTCCGGCCATCAACCGACTATGACAACACGATCCTCCAACATCATTTGGACGAATTACATGGAATCTTGCATACATTGCATGACGAGGGAGGCAGTGGGGTCCGCTATGTCATGAGATGGAACCTGTTAAGTGGCGAGATCGTACGGATGGATACCGATCTGACGGCCACGGCATTCCGGGCCTTCATGTACTCACCTGATCTGGACGCCTACGTCGCGGCCACGACCGGAACGGACCTGATCGCATTCTCGGCCGAAACGGGAGAGACGTTCGCCACCACCGCGTCGGTCAACCTCTCGGGAACACTGGGTTTGTTTGCATCTGGAAACCGCGTGGGCGTGATCAAGAGCGACGCGGTGGTCTTTTGGGACACTACCGACGACACGATTGCCGGACCCTACGGATCGAGTAACACCGACTTGGGTGCCGGTCATTTCGGCGCAATCGTGAGCGCGCAGCAGAATACGTGGACCGGTCATGTCACGCTGGCCAAGCCAGCGAGTGGCACGTCGGCGCTGATCAACTTCATCCCGTCCGTTCTAGAAGAGATCGAAGATGTGTCGTCTGTGGGCTCACCGGAGGTCGATGAGTTTCAGGCGGACATACTGGCATGGGAAGCGAATGGCGGGATCGATCCAGATGACGTTGCGGGGTGGACCAGAGATTGGTCGTATCGCGGCTACAACTCGTGGAATCTCGTGCGGCTCCAAGGCCGTAGCGGGCTGGCCCGCGCGATGTGGGCTACATTAGTCTCGGAAACGCAGCATGACACCGCGAGATGGGGCGGTGGATTAACCAGCGACTGGTTCTCGATCTCTAGTTTCGAGCACCTGCATTCCCGGTGTGTAGCCGGATTCAAATTCGCCAATACTCCGCATCGCACGGGTTCGGGCAGCGGCTCCGCCGAGGTCACTGTGCAGACCTATAGATATGCCGAGCGATACAAGTTCGACTATGTATTGGAGTCCGAGACCTCAGCGTCCGAGGTTCTAACCAGTCAGATGCTCGCTGTATGCAATGGCTACCGCTACGAACTGGACGGTCAGATGTATGTCGGGATACAGATGCCCGGGCATATTCCGCTATGGCATCTGACCGAACATCAATTGGCGGATTCCACTCTGTCGCTGTCATATACGGGACGATCGCGGGCGCTCAATCGGGTGCGTCTCCAATTCAAGAACGTACGCGACAATTATCGCAACGACTTTGCCGAGGCCAATCACGAATACGATCAGAACCGGATGGGCCGCGTCAACTCGGAGACAGTTATATTGACGGGCATTGCAAGGCTCGGGCATGCAGAGTTAATAGCCAAGCAACTACTCGATCAGGGCTCGATCGTTAGGCGGCAGGCGGAGTTCCAGATCCACTATCTCGGTTTTGTATTCTGCCCCAGCGATCCGATCGAGATCAGCCACCAGCCAACGGCGTTGTCGCACGTCAAATTCCGCGTCGCACAGATGAAAGAGGGTGGCGACCGTTCGATGAAATTTACGGTCTACGAGCACAAGCCGATTCTAGAAAACCTCCGAAACGTCCAGGGTGCCGGACAACCCGTGGGATCGATCACGAGCGAGCCAGGGAGCGAACAAGAGCCGGGAGATTGCGAGATCGCCCGGGCATCCACGGGATCGGGAGCCGTGTGGTTCAACGGCGCAGCCGCTTATACGGCTGGCACGTATTGCATGAACTACCTGACGGGAGCCTACAAATTAACGAACGGCGCGGGCACGTATGCGGTAGAAGGTTACGATGTGGTCACCCGCGATCCAGATGGGACGATCATCGTTCTCGCCGCCGCCCCGGCCGTGGCAAATCCGGTCGATGGATGGGCCACGGAGTCCGAGGCGATTACCGCTAACGACGGGGAGTCACTGGAATTCGCTTTGCCCAACGACGGACCGGTGGGCATCCGGCTTCGCAACCCGCCGGCGTACACGAACTTCGGGATCTTCGGGAATCCCGTGTACGAAGTGTGCCTGTGCGGGCAGTGCGGGGAATGTTGCGATGGACCGAATCAAGACGGCAAGATCGTCATGGTCGTTCGGCCCCCATCGCACATTCTTGTGGCCAATCTCCCGGTCGATCCGGTTGGTGTCTGTCACTGGCAGGGTACGGCCGGCGGCTTGACCGGAGATATCATTTTGGAATCAGGTTTATACGAAGCCACGATCACGGATGGGACGTATATGGCGGTCTGGCATATGGAACGGCGGGAGTGCCCGCTGGGAACGGATTGGGAATTGATATCCTACGACGGTCCGGGCGACGATCCGACGTTGGAGACCGTGTGCTCGAATATAGATTCTGGATCGAGCGGCAGCTCACCCCCATCGTCTTCCGCGCCCCCATCTTCTTCTGCGCCTCCATCATCTTCCGCGCCGCCCTCATCCTCTGCGCCTCCGTCTTCATCGGCACCCCCTTCATCTTCTACGCCGCCGTCGAGCAGCGGATCGGGCACCCCGGAAGTGTTCTGCTGCAAGGTCTGCGATCCAGAGGAGCCAGTATATTGCGCCACCATTGCCGCATGCACCGCCGCCGGTGGATACGTCGGTGAATTCTGTGGTGGAGATCCGCCTTCTCCAGATTTCTGTCCGTTCATGGGATGCTGATGGTCGAAACCTTTGATCAGAAGATCATGAATCTGGTAGTCCGTCGCGGACCTACCGCCGCCGTGGATGAACTACGCTCCATTGCCAAGATCATTCACCACGATGGATCGATCGACATCGACACGGAGTCACCGGAATGGTTCAGGTGGACCAGAAAATGGCGTAAAGCAGAGATATCACGAAAATCGAAGTGGGACTCGTCGAAGCCATCTTTTGAATTGGCGATGGTCGCCACAGCGATAGAGAACGACGCCGAACTTCCGTCGGCACCGGGCCTGATCGCAAGGTCCATAAATTTCACGCGGGCGATGCTGTCCCGCGGCCTATCCGATCGCAGGGTGGACGAGCATATTTTCGCATCGCGCGTTAAATCCTGCTCGGGATGCAAGAATCTCGCGTACAGCGATGGCGGGAAGTATCATTACTGCAACGCCTGCGGATGCGGGCAGCAGTTGCTCGCCGCCCTAGACGTTCCGGGTAAATCAAATCCCGGAAGGCCCGTTGTAGAGTACGACGGACCGTATACGAAACTCCATTATCCTTATCTGAAATGCCCGCTGGACAGGTCTGGATTCCATGTTCCGAAAATCGCCGATCGGCTGGACATGCTCCACGGCGCGGAGTCTGGGAGAATACTCGTACTGGTCGCCAACGGTCCATCGCGCGACGAAGTGGAATTGGAGCGATTGGCCGCCTTGGATAACGCGGATTTCATGTCGATTAACACGCCGGACATGCGTGTGTGGCCGACGAAGTATTGGTGTTTCGTTGATCAGTCGCAGGCCAAGGATTTGGCTCGTCTGATCTCCGTGTATCCCGGGACGATCTTTAACACCGCCAGTGTCAAATCACGTCGGGCGGACGCCATTTTAGTAAAAAGCGCCACTAAGATGTTCAGCACCAACCTGCATCGCGGGGCGCACGTCGGGCGGACCACGACGTTTTTCGCCATGCAAATCGCTTATTGGCTTGGCTATGACCATGTGTATCTTTTCGGCGTGGACATGGCCTCCGACAAAAGCGGCAAGCTCTATTCATGGGGGAGCAACCCGCATGTCAAGGACGCCGAGCGAATCAAAAGGTTTCAGACAGAGAACGAAACTTTTGAATGGGCCGGTCAAAATCTTCCCGAGCCTATAAGGTCAAGGTTTACATTCTGCTCTTCCTACAACATATGGCCGTTCCAGCGTCATTTCGAGCACGTCCAGCACGAGACGGCCATTGATTTGATCGTCGGGAGGCATCACGATTCGTCGCCACAGCCGAGGCCGGTTGCCAAGAAAGGAAGGTCGCCGCTCACCCTGATCACTCCGACTGGTGGACGCCCCGAAGCGTTCGCGCTTTGTGAGCGTTATATGCGTCGGCAGACCTATCGCGGGGACATACAATGGATCGTCGTGGACGACTGCGAGACGCCGACGGAAACGACGATGGGTCAGGACGTGATCAGGCCGACGCCGTTCTGGAGATGTGGCGACAACACGCAGGCCCGGAATATGCTGGCCGCCTTAGACCGGGTTGGGCACGATCGCATCCTGATCATCGAAGACGACGACTGGTATCATCCCGACTACCTGCGGGTCTATGCGGAGATGCTAGATCGATTCGAGTTGGTCGGAGAGGGCCGAGCCCGTTATTACAACGTGGCCTTGCGATGTTGGCGGCAATGGGCGAATACGTCGCATGCATCGGCATGCCAGACTGGATTCCGATCGTCGCTGATCCCCGTAGTCCGAAAGACCGTGCAAGCCTACCGATTGTTCGATGTCCATCTGTGGACGACGCCCGGGTTGTTCAAGCATATCTTCCACGGGATGAATCTGGCGGTTGGAATTAAAGGCATGCCCGGTCGCCACGGGATCGGAGTAGGACATATCGCTTCTGGGTTCACGTCAGACCCAGAGTTCGCCGTGCTATCACGGTGGATCGGTTCGACCGAGGCATCGGTGTATGGCATATATTACGCAGCAAACCGTCTTGTCGAGATGAATGCTGAAACTTATCGTGCATGACGAGGAGGAGTATACCGATCCATCGGCTCCGGTCGGGATTGTCACGAACGACAATCTGGAAATTCAATGGAGTCCGAAAAGCAAATGCGCCGGATTGGGAATCGAGGCGCTCGGGGAAGAATTGGGCGGGCTGGGCGCTACGACGGCATCCGACATTAGGCATACGATCATTGAGATCTTGGACCTATCGGATGGTACGATAGCTGGTCGCAGCGAACCCGTTCCGGTTGGCACAACGTCATTCCGCTATACGGCGGAAGACAATCTGGCAGATCACGATCAGACGTACGAACATGATCTGCAAATCCGTGTTGTGCAATATGGCCGTCATGGACGCCGACGCCTGATTGGCGTGCTCAACACGGAAGAGGCTTAGGCATGGCTACCACACGCCGAAAAGCTCTGACGGAAGTTCTGCATGGCCAGTTGGACGCCGATGTGCAGATTCTTCAGGCACAGCGCGAACTGGACGACGCCGTACCATACGTCGTTGGCGGCACCGATGAGGCGACGCCGATAGACGCCAAGACGGCTGGCGAGACGACGCTCGTGACCGTGCCCGCTGGCAAAGCATTGGTCGTCACCGAAGTAGTCTTGTACGCCGCCGTCATATCGTCTCCGAGTGGCAATCCGAGTATCAGTCTTGGCGGCAACGCATCGACATACAACGACTATTCAGCCGACGGCGCTCGGGTGTTGAATGCATTGGGCAAATACAATCGGACATTGGGTCCGACCGGGGACCAGACGGCCTACGCGGCGGCAGCCACATTCAAGCTCAAGATCAATACTCCGGCCACGGGGACGACCTACAAGATCCACGCTGACGTGATTGGATATCTAATCGATGTCTGAAAATCTTGAAAAACTCGCGGACGATGTTCTGAGTGACCCGTCATTGTATGGCGAGCGCGGATTGCGACGCGGGTTCGTCGCCAAATTCCGGGAACTACTTATTACCGAACGCACGGAGATCGTCGGCGCACTGGAATTGCTCCGCGAAGGCGCGTTGCCAACCCGCGGGAAGGCGATCTCCGATTGCATCTCCGCCGTGAAGTCGAGAACGAAAAAGATGTGAGATGGGCTTTGCAAATTTCTTCTCCGATCCATCGTGGTCTTTGAAACATTGGGCCATTTTCTTTGAAAGCGTCCGCGTGTGCATGTCAATCCACTGGCGCATCTTTGCAAACTGCTGAATGTAGACGCCAGCTACATCGCCCATGTATCGGGGGTGAATCCCGTCCGCGCCGCCGCGATCACCGGATGCACGCCGCCCCCCGATGTCGTGACCTTCCTGAATGTCCTGAAAATACTACACGGAAGAATCCGGCTCGACTGCGCCCAACCGATATCCTTTTGGGTAGCCACCAGTGCGATCGACGCCTTGGCGACGTGCGACGAGTGGCGGGAAAGCATGGGGCTGCTCCGGCTGCCTCGCCACGTCGATGAGTTGAAACAGCTAGTAGCAGGGTTGAGGGAAGGGGGGATGAACGGAGAGGCGATCGCTGACTATCTGCAAGCGCAGTGGGTGACGACATGGAGTGGTGCGGATCGGGCGGTGCGCAGGCGTGATTTTATCTTGGTGAATCCTATCACCCAAAAGCCACGGAGCGAACGACGGCTATCGTGGCGGCAGTACGTGTTATCTCAGATGTTGTCGCGGGCATTCCAGAGAGACGCCGGATGGTCAGTGCGCTACGGCATAGAATCGGAGATCGGCGACGACTACGTGAATGTTAGGACGACACGGCAGATGCCGGAGTGTGTGGCAGAGTGGGTGAGAAGTGGCTTGGACAGGCTCGCATGGTTCACGGGGGATCAATGGGGGTACGGATCGGACCCGGAGCGGCAGTTGGCGATCGCAACGCTGACGCCGCCGCCTTGAGATCGAGCGCCGATGCATGTTGTGTGAACTTTTCCCACGCCTCTTGTCCGGGCAGCACAAGTTCGCCGGGGCGGATTTGGACGCCTCGGAAGTACCGGCGTTCGGCCGACTCGTAAAGGCGTTGGCGGAATTCGTCGGTGGTCACATAGGGTTAGGACGCTATCCTGATCTTGGCTATCGAGAAATGGCCGCTCAGACACCTTGCGGCATTGCGGTTGGCGTTGTAAGTGAGTGGACCGATCTCGTGCCACGGCCCGTTTCCGGTCCGATGGAAGAACCTGAAATGGCGCGAGGCCCGCCTGATGCGGGTGGCGTTGCGACGTTGCTGCTGAGAAATGGCCATGGTTACGACGCCTCCATCGCCGCCAGAACTTCGGCGGCGGCAATCGTCTGCACACTGCGTCTCCGGTGCGACAAACCGATTGCCGCCTCACCATACGCAGACCCGATACGCCAGATAAAATCATCCCTCCGTTTCACGGCCAGCATCGACGCCACGAGCCGCGCCGCATCTTGATCGCTGACCGATATCACATCGCAGCACGAATCGTCGATGTGTTGCGCATGAGATTTGAACTTCATCGTGCATCGGTGGACCGAGAATGTATTTCCCTTCAGTGTGCATCTTGGCTCGGGAAAGACAGTCGGCTCAAGATCCATGAAGTCATCGACACGCAGCCAAGCGAGCCTGCCGCGGTAGACTCCATTGTCCGGGTTGTTCACGCAGATCATCAGGGATTTCATAATCCACAATCCTTCACGATTGGTCGAATGCCTTTACAGCATTCATCAATTCCAAGAGTTTTGCGAATTCGCTCTTCCCCACCCATCCCTCGGGGAGATTCAAAAGATTCCTAGATTCATTTAGGTTGAGCGACAGCATCTCCTCCCTTAGTTGCCGCATGTCACGATTAAGTTTTTCGATCTTTGTGTCCATCGTTATGCTCCTTTGGTTTCCGAAATATTCCGCGCCTGTTCAACGAGACGCCCAATTTCCCCGCCCAGATCCCGCCGCGCATCGTCGTATGTCAGCACGGTTTCGACCTTGGCATGCCGGCTGAAATGCCGGACCTTCCGAACGTCGCCTCCGGTCGCCTCCAGTGCCGTCGTGATCGACGTATGCCTCAGCCCATGCGGGCTGGCGCGGACGCCTACCCGATCTCCGATCGCGCAGACGATCGTGTAGATGCTTGTCGCAGAGAGACGCTCCCCGCGATGCTGTCTGTCCAGTGCGATGAATAGCGGGCCCGCTTGGACGCCTCGCCATGCGAGCCACGCTTGGATCGACGCCACGGTCTGCGGCGGAAGGCTGATCCATTCCCGATCATGCCGACCTTTGCCGGTAATCGACGCCTTGGACGCCTCGAAGTCGATGTCATCCGGGTACGACAGCCCCGCGACCTCGCCACGGCGGAGCCCGCAGTCGTGGAGTAAGAGGATCAACGCCCGAGCCCTAGCATCCGCTTCCGTGTTGCCAGAGACTCGGGCGAGCATCTTGGCGACGGCCACGCTGCCCGGGCCTCGGGTATTGCGCATCGGCGTGGGCCGGACATTCTCAACGTCCAGAGACCAATCGACGACGCCCAGCCGACGAGCAAGTTTGACCAATGCGCGCAGGGAGTCGATTCGCAACTTGACCGACGCCGCCGACAGCTCGGGCTGTCCGAGTAGATGTTCGCGGTATTGCATGGCCAGAAGATTCGCCTGTCCGTGCGGCAACGTCAGGAGCCGCGCCGCGGCCTCGCCGATCGTCTGGACGCCGACGTAGGAGACGAAATGATCGAGCGCCCCCCGGTAGGTCCGGGCCGTGTTCGGGTTCGGATTCGACAGGAAGGCTTTGATTGCCTGTGCGACGGAGACTCCGCTGGTATCGGTGGTAACGATTGCGGTATCAATGTCCATCAGTCCTTCCTTTCCCCCAAATCGGCTTTGTGGATCGCGACGACGATCGCGACGATAATCATGTAGAGCGCATAGCGCAGGGACACCAGCAGCAACCAAAGTAGCGACACGGCCCCGATGCCGATCGTCAGGATCTTCCAGACTGGCGGCGGTCGCCAGCGTCGCGGCAGCATATTCATATCTCGCGGGTCCGGTCCGATCATGACAAGTCCTTGGCATGAACCTCAAAATACTTGGCTCCGGTATCGGTGATCTTGGCGATTTCGCCCGACCACTCGATCGACGATATGCGCAGCGTGAGATGGAGCGATGCGTCGTTAGGATCGTTCCAGATAACTTCATCGCCGGGATGCAACCCGTATTTCCATGCATCATCCCAAAGAAGAAATTCCGGGTCCGTGCCATGCTGTCGCAACAACTTTACCATCGTCGCACGACTGACTTCCCGGCTGTCGATAACCCCGACGCGCCCGTAAGCGCCGCCTTCGATGATCTCCGACGCGATGTGCCGAAGATCAACCCCGTCGTTATCCACCGGGCGATCTGTCAAGACCTCGACGACAATCAAGGTTCGGTAAAATCCGCTGCCGACTTCAGCGGGCGGATGGTTTTGGAGATCAATTTCGTCAATCATTTTGCGCCCCCTTCCCCCTTGGCAATCGCATCCCCTGTGAGTTTTCGGAAATGCTCCAGGGTTTCTTCGTCCACCTTTGGCGCAGCGAGCCATGCACGAACGTCTTTGGGCGCCGCCGCCCGGTCGATGCGAACTCCACGGCCCCGGTAGTAGTGGTGATCGTCGCCAAGTTGCAGCATGCCAAGACTAGTTTCTCCCCGAGATTGAACCGTCCGCGCTTAGACGGATCGGATTTCTTCACGGACTCGGCGAACAACGTGAAGGCGTGAGAGAGATCCGCGAACCCCTCGGGGTCGTCATCTTCCACTACCAGCATTGCGGCTGGACGGCCGTCCACCGGAGTCAGCGAAACATCAACGCGCATGACGTTCTGATCCCAACCGTTTTGGATCAGCTCAAAGATTGCGAACGTCTTGCCCCCGCGCCGCTCCATGATCTTAGCCAGCCCCTCTTTGTCCACGTCAAACCATCCCATGTTTGCTCGCGTCATTTCGCACCTCCAGTCATCGCCAAGTAGTCGGCAACCGGGACGGCCCGATTGCGGTACATGATGCCAGCGACGATCACGGATCGATCATCCAGGCGGAAGGTATGCCGTGGTCCATTCCACGCCCAGCGGTCTCTGCCGTCTTCGCGAAGGCCTTCGTAAGATGGACCGGATACCCGTATGGCCCGCACGCCCATTCTCTTGCCAGCCTTAACGGAGATAATGCGTTGCACGCGCCAGCCCTCCAAGTACACCTGTATCAGCTTGCCGACGAGTCGCCGGTATTCCGGCGGTGTGGTATGATGCCTCATGTCGCGTCTCCTCTAATGAGTCGCGGCCACGCGGCGGGAAGCACTTGCTTTGCCGCCGCGCTTCATACCACCATTTTACCAAACGCACTTTTTCAAAAACGCGAATCGTCTTGTTTTCACGGGAGAAAACGCGCGTGGCGAATCGGCAACGCATGAAAAGATTTTTCTTGACACGGGTTTCACAAGGGAATTGATGCGCTCGCGCTAGATGCTGCGCTCATTCCGTGCTGTGGGGGTTGTCGCGAAAATTCTTTTTTCACGCCGCCACGTCTCCGACTGATTCTCGCATCCATTTTGCACCTATTTCATTGGCTTCCCCTGTCGATCGACCTCAAAACACGGTGTCGCCACGCATTTCGCCTTTATTTTGTCCGGGTATTCGGCGTTCTCGTGAATCGCGATATCCTTCAATCTGACCCCGCAACCGATGAATTTCTTGGCATTGTCATTGAATCGCATCGCCATCGCTGGCGTCGGCGAGAAGTGCAGACCGCCGCCGCATTCTTGCTTTCCACCGTCCCAGTCATCGGCTGTCGGTTTGGTCCCCGGCTTGTAGATCTTGCCTTTCGGGGACACGAATTCATCATCCAACGCCTTGTATAGGGTAGCAACACCCTCGATCACGGAAACGCCGTAGTAGTCGCACCACTCTTTCGGGCTGCGAATCTTGAGCGTGGTTTTCCTGCCGCCAGTAACCTTTGCCTTGCCTCGAATCAAAACCGACACCTTGGCAGAGCATTTGGCGATTACCTTCCCGATCAATGAAAGTTGCACATAGCCCCGCGCCTCGACATGCGGCTGAGACGAGTCCCACGCCTCGACATGCGGCTGAGACGAGTCCCGCGCCTTGACATGCGGCTGAGACGAGCCCCGCGCCTCGACATGCGGCTGAGACGAGTCCCGCGCCTCGACATGCGGCTGAGACAAGCCCCACGCC
>Ga0214473_10007311_pt1 | contig 13116 bp, 15 predicted proteins | sample RVTome_7_FD_203509 | JGI IMG/M metagenome (GOLD analysis project Ga0214473, IMG submission 203509) | Soil microbial communities from uranium-contaminated site in the Upper Colorado River Basin, Wyoming, United States - RVT98D197 | ecosystem: Environmental > Terrestrial > Soil > Contaminated >...
CTCATTGAAGAGACTCAGCGGGCGATACACAGGCTCTGTCACCGTCAAGGCTCGGCTTGGACTCGTTCTAACGACAACAGCGGTCATCGAAGTACCTCCTTTCTTTCCTCAATACTCAAGTGTATCCCACGGCGAGGTACTTGTATGCGACTTAGGTCACAGCTGGCCGGACTGCGTTCTCACGCACCCAACCCAACTTGACACTGAAAGGCCCAGCGGCTACAATTCTTCGTTGGACCCTAGCTATGAGGTGATGCAAGGTGCCGATGTACGAGTACGAGTGCGGCGAATGCCGCGGCAAGTTCGAGAGAAGACAGCACTACAATGACGAGCCGATCAGCACGTGTCCCAGCTGCGGGGGCAAGTGCCGCCGGCTCATACATGCCACCGCGTTCATCGTCAAAGGCGGCAACTACACTGCAGAGTCCAGCCGCACATCGGACCACACTGACGTGCTCGGCAGGTACTATGGAAGCGGCGATGAGTATTTTGACCGCTCCAAGCGGACCCCCGAAGAGACCGTCGACGAACAGAAGGTTGATGCCATCACGCGTGGGATGATAAAGGAAGCGGGAGTCGGCTGACGGAAGCTGCCAAGCCCGGATAGAGAGAATAGCTCCTTCCCAAGCCCCCTTTGCCTGCCATGGCCCGAGATCCGGGCCTCAAAGCTAAGCCCGGGTACGACCCCCGCCCTACCCAATACACGCTCTTGTGTCCTCAGATATGGCATGCCTCTGAATGGGCCGACAATTGGATTGTCAAAAGTCGTCGGGACCAGGAGGCTCGGGGGATCCAAGTCCCCCATCCCCGACTTGGTGACGGCGCGATTCTTGAGAGTATAATATTCCGCAGGGTGTTAGTCTACCGTACCGAAGAGGAGACAAAGTGACAGAACGCAGTGGGCGAGGGGAAGAGGCGCAGGCCACCGCCAAGGCCGCTTTCAACCTGGGCAACGGCCTGGCACAGGCAGGCAAGGCCGAGGAGGCCCACACAGCCTGGCGTACCGCCATAGAGCAGGGCACGGCCAGCGCCATGCCGGAAGGCCGGGTAGTGGCAGCCAAGGCCGCATGCAACCTGGGCATCCGCCTGGACAAGGCAGGCAAGACCGAGGAGGCCAGCGCAGCTTACGGCACCGCCATCGAGCTGGGCATGGCCAGCGCCACGCCGGAGGGCCGGGCAGTGGCGGCCAATACCGGCTTCAACCTGGGCATCAGCCTGGACAAGGCAGGCAAGACCGACGAGGCCAACGAGGCCTGGCGCACCTCCATAGAGCAGGGCAGGGCCAGCGCCGTGCCGCAGGGTCTGGCAGTGGCAGCCAAGGCCGCCTTGCACCTGGGCATCAGCCTGTACAATGCGGGCAAGTCCGAGGAGGCCAGCGCAGCCTGGCGTGCCGCCATAGAGCACGGCAGGGCCAGCGCCGTCCCGCAGGGTCTGGCAGTGGCAGCCAAGGCCGCCTCGCACCTGGGCATCAGCCTCGACAATCTGCGATAGTGTCGTGTGCCAGACCAGGGGCAGTTGGCGCAAATGGTTCACCATGGGTGATGACGGCCTAGTTCCATCCGGCATCAGGATATCTGCCGGGGACAGGATTCGAACCTGCACGGGGGGATACCCCAGCGGATTTTAAGTCCGCCGCGTCTTCCATTCCGCCACCCCGGCCGTTCTAGATTATGACATAGGGTAGAAAGGCGAGGCAATGGGCAGGCCCTGGTGGTATGAAAAGGAGAAGAAGAAAAGGGGCTGGAGGCCCTCCCGGGACCTGTGGTTCTGGGGGGTACTTCTCCTGGTGGTCCTCGTGCTGGCCGTTGCCCGGACCTGCCGCAGAGGGTGACACTGAAAGAGGCGGCGACCGGATTCGAACCGGTGAATAGGGGTTTTGCAGACCCCCGCCTTGGACCTCTTGGCTACGCCGCCGCCCCGATTATATAGGACAGTTGGGTACAATTAAAGGCCCCGCTTCTGGCGGGGCCTCTTGTTTGTCTGGAGCGGAAGACGGGATTCGGACCCGCGACCTCCTCCTTGGCAAGGAGGCGTTCTACCGCTGAACTACTTCCGCTCTATTGGTGCCGAGGAGGAGATTTGAACTCCTACGGGCTAAGCCCACAGCCCCCTCAAGACTGCGTGTCTACCAGTTCCACCACCTCGGCATCATGTTCCTACCGGTTCTCTCCCTTGTCCTCCGGACCCCAGTACCAGCACCCGGGCCCCCAGCCGGACCTCCTCCTTGGGAAGAGCCACCTAAGGAACCAGGAAAGGCCCAGGAGGATAAGGAGGATGGGCCAGGTATAGCTCCAGATGCTCCCGGTTACCACGTCCAGCTTCACCAGGAGGGCCACCACCCCGATAACTATCAAGATGAGGCCTACAAACATCTCCCCTTTCCTTTCATGCAACCCCATTATAGCACGGCAAGCTATAACGCCTCCAAGATGCTACCAAAATCCGATTGGCGAGGCAAGTACCCACGTCATCAGGTTTCGTCCTTTAGCCCCGTGGCGCGAACGGAGGTGGGTGAGGAGAATCCCCAGGAGATGACCATGCGGATGGCATCTTCGGTAGTCATGGTCGTCGGAATCACATCGGCTTCGGGGAAGAGGATGGTGAAGCCTGAGCTGGCGTTGGGGCTGCCGGAGATGAAGACGGGCAGCATGCGCTTCCCCGATACGTCTATGGCGGGGCCGGTGGCGAAGCCAACAGCCAATGTCCCCGCACGGGGGAACTCCACCAGCACCACCCGCTGGAAGGGGTTCTCACGGGAAACGCTGATGGCATTCATGACCTGCTTGGCCGCTTTGTACATGACGCTGACGATAGGGGTGCGGCGGAGGGCCGAATCCCCCACGTGAATCATCCACCGCCCCAGCACGTTGGTGCTCAGGAGCCCCAACAGGTAGAGGAGCAAGAGCCCCCCCGCTATCCCCACCCCCGGGATGTGGCGGCCAGTGAGCCAGTCTATGACCGGCCCCAGCACCCCGTCGGCAAAGCTGAAAAGCCATGCAAGCACCAGATAGGTGATGACTACCGGCACCCCCACCACTACCCCGGCCAGCAGTCGGTTTCTAAGATGCCTCCCGAGCCAATTCATAGCGGCTCCTCCCAGCTCATAGTCGTCCTCTTCGAGCCATCGCACGCACGCGCGCGAGCCACAGCCCCCCGGGCCGGAAGACTCCCTGGCCCAACATAGATCGCCGACTGCATAGTCCTACCCCCTTCCCGCTCGGGCCGACAGCCGGCCTCGGGGCACCTTCCAGAATACCACCACCACCCTCCCGCTGCACGGGGCGGCCCACTCTTGACAATGACGAAGCTGCCTCGCTAGTATGGCAGTTGAACTGTTCTGGTCGGGCGACAGACCGTTGGCTTATGTCAAGTGGTAAGGAGGGGCCATAGCGCTGGGTTATCGTCCTCAAGGGCGAGGTGCCCGGTCACGTCAATCAGCCTTCGGTCTGCGTGTCCCACCCTCGCTATTTCGGGGCCATTGAACCCTGCCCGAGCGTAGTCCCGCTGCTGAACGAGGCGGGGGACTGTGCCTGTGATGCCAGGTAGAGGCCGTGTTTAAGGACAGCGAGTTCTCGCCGCGGCGCCTGTTCGCTCGATTCCCTCCGGGGATATGGGCCGTGACGGTGCTCGGCTTCCTCAATGCCGCAGGTTTCTCCATCAGCCTTCCCTTCCTGTCCCTCTACCTGTATCAGGACCGCAAGATGGACATGGTGCTTGTGGGGGTGGTCATGCTGGTGGCCGGCCTGTTCTCGGCTGTCACGCAGTTGCTTGCCGGGGCCATCGCCGACAGGGTGGGGCGCCGCCCCCTGCTGCTGGCCACTCTGTTCGCTGGCATTCTCCTGTATCTGGTGATGGCGCTGCTGATAGGGGCTTCCGCCGGACTGCTGGCTATCGTTGCCGCCTACACGGCGGTGCGCTGCGTACTGATGATGATGCGCCCCGCCATGACGGCAATAGTGGTGGACCTTTCTCCCAAAGAGCGACTGACGGAGACCTACGGGCTGCTGAGAATCGCCACGAACCTGGGCTGGGCCGCGGGTCCAGCTGCGGGCGGCTATCTGGCGAGTTCCCTGTCATACGCCTGGCTCTTCGCCTTAACAGGCGCAATAGGTATCATTGCCTTGCTCGTCACTTTCCTTTTCCTTCCCGAGTCCTTTGGCCAGCCCAGCGAGAAGGTGAGCGTTGGCAGTGTATTCAATGCCGCAAGTGACCGCAGCTTTCTCAAGTTCGTTGGGCTGAACCTGCTGGTCTTCGTGGTTGCCAGTCAGATGATCAGCACACTTTCCGTCTTTACCGTCGACCGCGGGGGCTTTTCACCGTCCGCGTACGGCTTGCTGCTCACGATTAACGGCCTGGTCGTGGTGCTGCTCCAGTATCCCGCGTCCCGGGCGATAGGTCGCGTCAGCAAGTACACGGCCCTCAGCCTGGGCAGCCTTCTCTATGGGCTTGGGTACCTGATGATGGGATGGGTGGGAGCCTTCAGCGTGGCTGCGGCAGCCATGGTAGTCATCACCCTCGGGGAGATCATCTGGTCTCCGACAACCCTGGCGGTGGTCGGCGAGCTTTCTCCGCAGGACTCGCGGGGCCGCTACATGGGCTTTTTCGGCCTAAGCGACACCATCGGGGTGTCGATAGGGCCAATGCTCGGCGGAGCCCTCCTGGATGTCTTTCCGACAAGACCCATTCTCATATGGGGATCGATCTCTATCCTGGCGGTCCTGGCCGCAGCGGGGTTCCGCCTGGCGGACGGGAGCCGGCGCGCAAGGGTAGCGGTGCGATAAGTTCTCTCGCACCTGTGGCAATTGGGGGCGATTTCACAAGCTACCAGAAACGAGACGGAGCTTCGAACTCCTACGGTCGCTGGCATGGCGCCGAGGCGGCAAGATTACTGGCAGGGGTGGCAGGATTTGAACCCGCGACCGGCGGTTTTGGAGACCGCTGCTCTACCGGGCTGAGCTACACCCCTCCCTACCCCTGGGGCGACTCGAACGCCCGACACGCGGTTTAGGAAACCGCTGCTCTATCCACTGAGCTACAGGGGCGTGGAGATAGGGGGATTCGAACCCCCGACCTCTGCGATGCGAGCGCAGCGCTCTCCCACTGAGCTATATCCCCCTGGCGGTATTCTAGCAGGGCAGGCTAAGTGCGTCAACCAAACTGTCTTGCAGGCAGATGAACCGCGGGACGTGGACGCGTTACCGCCTGGCCGCCGCTTCCTTGAGGAGCTCCACGAGCGCCTTCACGTCCTCCATCCAGGGCTTATCCCCCCCGGCCAGACCCTTGAAAGCGGCCACCTGGACCATCTTGGTGGGCGCGTAGTCTGGAGGGGATGCGAGAAAGGCCGTCACGAGCTCCGCCGCCTTCACCGGGTCCAATTCAGGGCTGGCAAGGCCCTTCTCTTCCAACCATTGCTTCAGGGGATTAAGCTCGGGCGGGGTGCCCAACGGGACGCGGCCCAGCAGCGCCGCGGAAAGGTCAGGCCCCACGGTGCCGCCCATCATGTTCAGGGAGGCGATGCTGTGGCACACGTTGCAGACGTACTTCCCTGTGAACAGTTGCCTGGCCTGCCGGGTCAGCGCCGGGTCAAACGAAATCGCGACCGCGGTGGCCGTCGGCGTCAGCGGGGGGGTCGGTGTCGAGGTGGGCGTAGTGGTTAGGCTGGGGGTAGCAGTGGGGGCAGGAGTGGCTTCTGGCCTGCAGCTCGGGAGCAGGAGGGCAATTAGCGCCAACCCGGCTATGAGGACCACCAGCAAGCGGCGTCGCTTGTCCACGTCATACCTCCAATTCGCCATATGCTACATCCCCGACCTTCCCCCGTCAAAGCCTCCTGGAAATGGACCGGCGCTTGCATAACATGCAAGACTCCGCATACGGGGGACTGATAAGAAGTGGGCAGGCACATAGAACAGGCTAGCCCCGCTTAGTGCCGGGGCTAGCCCTCCGCCTGGAACCCGCGGACCTTTGCCGGCGTTCCAGCCCTATCTCTACTTCGTCTCCCTACGGCTTAGATGCCGCTTCCTTAAGGAGCTCAGCGATGGCCTTTAAGTCGCTGAGCCAGGCTGCGTCCGACCCCGCCCTCGCCTTAAGAAGGCCCGTCTGAGCTTTCTGGGAGGGCGCGTAGTCGGGAGGGGAGGCGACAAAGGCCGCCAGAAGCTCCCCCGCCTTTACGGGGTCCCCTTCCGGACGGGCAAGGCCATTCTCCTCAAACCATCTGGGCAGGGGGTGGAGGGCGGCAACTGTGCCCGTGGGAACACGGCCCAGCAGCGCCGCGGAAAGGTCAGCCCCAAGAGTGCTCAACCCGGCCACGCCCAAAGAGTTGATGGAATGGCATAGCTTGCAGTTGTACTTATCCGTGAACAACTGCCTTCCCTGCTGCGCCAGGGCCGGGTCAAAGGTTATCGCCACTGGGGTGGCCGCCGCCGTGGGAGTTGGGGTAGATGTTGGAGTTGCCACTGGCGTCGGGGTGCGCGTTGGGGTGGCCGTGGTAGTCGGGGTAGGCGTTGGCGCGGCCGTCGCCGTCGGAGCAGATGTTGGAGTAGCCGTCGCCGTCGGCGTACGAGTCGGGGTAGCCGTAATCCCCGGAGTTGCGGTGCGAGTCGGCGTAGCCGTCGGAGTCGGGGTAGCCTTCCGTCCGCAGGCCATGAGCAGGAGAGAAAAGAGCATTAACCCGGCAATGAGGACCACCAGTGTGCTTCGCTTTTTCATGTCACTCCTCCAAGATGGTTAATGATCTATGGTACAGATTTCAGCTTCCCCAGTCAAGGCCTGCCTTGCAAGAAAGCAGCGCTTATGGTAATCTATGGTTCTACTTTTAGGAAGAGGTGGCAATGCCCGTAATCCATTTCATAGATGTGACCAACCGGGATGCCGTACAGGCCTCCAGGATAAAGCTGGCCAAGCTACAGAAGACCATGGTCAATGTCTACCTCGGCCAGATGGGAGTATACCAGTCGGAGTTTGCCTTTCCCTACACCAGGCATGAGCAGAACTATGTTCAAGCCAACCTGGAACTGGCCAGGATGGGCGCCATGGGGAACCTCCTTCTTGAGGGATGGTGCCGGGCCCTGGGGCAGGATGTGGGATCCTGCTTCACCACCGGCGTGGAGCACCTGAATCTGTCTATCTCTACCTCCGACCAGATGATCCAGCACAAGTTCAAGGGGAAACTGGACCGTGCCCAGATCATCCGGGAGATGGCGGAGGCGGTTACCTCCGCCCGCCGCGCCGGCATCAAATCGCTGGGTGTGAACGCCGAGGACGCCTCCCGAACGGACATGGACTACCTTATTGAGTTTGGCCTGGCGGCGAAAGAGGCGGGCGCAGACCGTCTTCGGTACTGCGATACCGTGGGCTACCATACCCCGCTCTCCATCTACGACCGGATCAGAAAACTGGCGGACACGGTCCATATGCCCATTGAGCTGCACTGCCACAATGACCTCGGCATGGCAGTGGCCAACTCGGTGGCCGGAGCCAAAGCGGCCCTGGATGGCGGGGTTGACGCCTATATCAACACCTGCGTCAACGGCATGGGGGAAAGGGCCGGCCAGGCGGACCTCCTGTCCTGCATACTGGCGGTAAAGTTCGGGCGAGACATGGAGAGCTGTCAAATAGGGGACAATCTCAACCTCAAAGTGGCCTGCCGCCTCGCCCGGTACGTTTCCTGTGCTTTCGGTGTCCCCATCCCCATCAACCAGCCGGGGGTGGGGGCCAATGCCTTTGCCCATGAGTCGGGCATCCACGCCGATGGCACCCTCAAGGACCGCCGCAACTATGAGCTGTATGACCCCGACTTCCTGGGCCTGGACGAAGAGGAGAAGGCTCCCGTGGGGCGGGTCATCACCACGGGTGAATACGGCGGCATGGCGGGGTTCAAGTATGTCTATAACCGCCTGGGCATCGCTTTCCCCGACGAGAACACGGCGGAGAAGGTCCTGGACCTTGTGCGCTACGCCAACCTTCACACCCAGATGCCTCTAACTGACGATGAACTCAGGTTCATTGCCCGGTACCCGGAACAGGTAAGGAAGATCCTTACCATCACCCCCTGAAGAGCGCCCGTAACAAAGGAGGCAATTGAACCCGTTTCAGTACGGCCTTACGGGCGGACTGGAGATACTTGTTATCCTCCTGCTGGCCTTTCTGGTAATTGGCCCAGGGAGAGTCATCCGCGCGGCAGGATGGGTGGGGAACCTCGGGAAGCGGGTCCGGAACATCGGCTCGGGGGCCCAGGCCACCAGGAAATCGGACAAGCCTAAAAAACAGGACAGACTTCAGGCGAAAACCAAGAAGGTCAGCTCAGAGCGAGCGAGAGGCCCGTTGAAACGGGGTCGGAAGCTACCAAAAGGAAGCGGGCCGGCCTAGGCCTTTTCTTCCTCGTCCGGCCGCTCCCAGATGGGGATGGTGAAGCGGTCGATGAACTCCCGCCGGCTCTCCATGATAAAGCGCTCCATCTCCTGCCGGGACTTCTGCGCCATCTGTTTCAGGTCCATGAGGTCCACGTCCACCCCCAGGAACTGCGCCAGGACCTCCACCACCGCCAGCGAGGCGGCGGAATTCTCCACCTGCGGGGCAAAGCGCGGGGTTTCACCCAGGAGGCAGGCTGTGTCCAGCCCCCTCTCGCGGGCAACCGCCAGGAGAATGCCGTTCATCCCGGCCACGTAGAAGTCCCCCTTGAGCACCACCCCGTACTTCTGCAGTTCGTCTGCCATCTGGGGGGAGGAGGCGGCCCCCCACACCCGTGGTTGCTCCGCGAACTCGGTGACCAGGGCGGCGGCCAGGGTGACGACTTTCTCCACCCTCAGCCTCTCCGCGACATCGAGCACCTGCCGGGCGAAATCGTAGGCATGGTATGAAGGCTGGGCCTCCCCCACAAAGAAGACAAGGTCGCCCCGCTGCTGGGGGTGGCGCCAGTAGTAGAAGCTGTTCTTGGGAAAACGGGGGGGCTGGATGAGATTCCCCTCTATGAACACGCCCCCCAGTTCGGAGTAGGGCATGGGGTCTATCTCGCCGAACTCGACGGCCTGCAGCTTCTCGCGCAGGTAGCCCACTCCCTGCAAGGCCACCTGTCCCACGCCGGGCCAGGCAGCTACCAGGGAGGGCCTGAGGAGCTTGGGTTCTTCTGTGAGGCGAACTGAGTCCATCACTTTGCCCTGGCCATCTCCTCTTTGAGCTTGGAGAGCTCGGCTCCATACTGCCAGCCCAGTTTGGTCTGGGTCTCATGCCAGCGCTGCTGGAACTCGCCCGACCTCTCCACATCAAGCCGCCGGGGGATGGCGCCCTCCGGGCCGAGGGCCTGTTGGGCCATGGCCTGCCGCATCATCGCCTCCATCTCCTTCTTCAACTCCTCACGGGACACACGGAGAGCCCTCTCGTATTGGGCAAACAGGCTGTCCAGCCGCGCGGCGGTGTGCGAGACCTGGCTCTTGTTCTTCTTCAGGGCCTTCAGCCCCTCCAGCGCCCGATTAGCCTCCCGGCGCAGCCGGCCGTTGACGGGGAGAGAGATGTTGGAGATGAGGGTGGCCTCCACCGCGGCCTGAACATGCTTCCTTTTCTCCGGCGGAAATGCAGAAAGGGACTTTTCCAGGTCGGAGTCCTCCTCCTTGAGATACCGGGCGGCTATCTTGCCCCCTTCCGGCTGCAGTTCCATCTCAAGGGACTTCTCCGCACTGACCTCTATCTTCTCTGCCCTCTCCCAGGCACGCTCAAAGGCGCTCTTCATCTCACCCATAGCAGCGCAATTATATCACCTTCCTGCCGCCGACCGACAGCCCACGTTCGTCCGTCAAGGCTTCGGTTGACTTGCGGGAAGGGGGAAGGTAGAATGAATATGGCATCTGTCGAAAGGAGAAGTCTATGAAAGAGCAGGTGGAAAAGGTACTGGAGCAGATAAGGCCCTTCCTCAGGGCCGACGGGGGAGATGTGGAGCTGGTAGAGGTCAAGGAGGGCATAGTGAAGGTTCGGCTCCAGGGAGCCTGCTCTGGCTGCCATATGTCAGTCGTCACCCTCAAGGACGGCATCGAGCGCATCATCAAGAGAGAGCTCCCCGAAGTCAAAGAGGTCCTGGCAGTAGAGTAGGGCTAGTCTTTTTCGAGCTCAAAGGCCCGGTGCAGGGCGCGGACGGCGTCCGTGACCCGGGCCTCTTCAATTATGCAGGTAATCCGGATCTCCGACGTGCTTATGAGCTGGATGTTAATACCCTCTTCAGCCAGGGTGCGGAACATCCGGGCGGCATAGCCCGGGGTATTCTGCATCCCGGTGCCAACCACGCTCACCTTCGCCAGGCTGGTGTCGGTGACTACCTCCCTGGCCTTCAGCTCCTTGGCCAACGGCTGGACTATCTCCAGCGCCTTCTTCAGGTCCCCGCGGCTGACCGTGAAGGTGAAGTCGGTAATGCCCTGGAGGCTGGCGTTCTGGACAATCGTGTCCACACTGATGCCGGCCTTGGCCAGGGGCTCAAGCAGAGCGGCGGCGATGCCGGGATGGTCGGGAACCCCCACCACCGTTACCTTGGCCACATCCATGTCATGGGCAATGCCGCGGACCTTATTCCTTACCTCCATTGAAACCCCTCCATGTATCAAAGTGCCGGGAGCATCGGTGAAGCTGGAGGCCACCAGGATTGGGATCTTGTAGAACTCCCCGAGTTCGACGGCCCTGCAGTGCATCACCTTGGCCCCCCAGGTAGCCAGCTCAAGCATCTCCTCGTACCCGATCTCCAATAGCCGGCGGGCACCAGGGACAAGCCGGGGGTCCGCGGTATGGACCCCCTCCACATCGGTGTAAATCTCGCAGCGCTCGGCCCCGAGTGCGGCGGCCAGCGCCACGGCGCTGGTATCCGAGCCACCCCGCCCCAGGGTCGTGATGTCCATATCCCGGTTGATGCCCTGGAACCCGGCCACAACCACCACTTTCCCGGCCTCCAGTTCCTTCTTCAGCCGGTGCGCCTCCACGGCCAGGATCCGCGACCGGCCATGCTGGGCGTCGGTCCAGATCCCTGCCTGGGACCCGGTCAAGCTTACCGCGGGAACGTTCATGGCATTGAGCGCCATGGACAGCAGGGCCGAGGAGACAATCTCACCCGTAGAGAGGAGGAAGTCCAGCTCCCTCTCCCCCGGTTCGGCACTGACCTCATGTGCCAGTTCAAGGAGCTGGTCCGTGCTGTCACCCATGGCTGAGACAACCACAACCACCTCGTGCCCCTGCTCCCGCGCCCTGGCCACCTTCCGGGCCACATGCTTTATGCGCTGGGCATCGGCAACCGAGGTTCCACCATATTTGTGCACAATCAGGGCCATCTCGGACTCTACGCCTCCTTCCAGGGCATTTCCTCGGCGCCTTTCGGGCTGGGCCGCGTGATGAGTGAGTGCCCGCCAACCCCCGCCCCCGCTGCCGCTGTCTCCAGCGCCCGGGCTATCCCGGGGGCCTTTTCTTCCTCGTCGGTCAGTGCCAGGACGCTCGAGCCCGCCCCCGAGAGGAACACTCCCCGCGCGCCCGCGCTCATGGCGGCCTCGAAGAGCTTCCCCATAGCCGGGAAAAGGGCCTGGCGGGCCGGCTGGTGAAGCCGGTCCTGGGTCCCAGGACCCAGGTACTCAAGTTCACCCGTGGCCAGTGCCCGGACCAGGAAAGCCACCCGCGCCAGGTTAAAGACCGCGTCCTCGCGGGAGACCTGCGGGGAGAGCAGCACGCGCGCCTTCCTCGTGGGCATGTCGAACTCGGGTATGAACAGTACCGCCAGGAGTCCCGCTGGCAGCGGCACGGACGCCCGGATGAACCTGTCCCTGTCCCGTGCCACAGCCTGACAGCCCCCAAACAGGGCCGGGGCCACGTTGTCCGGGTGGCCTTCGATACCCGCCGCAAGCGCCAGCAGTTCCTCGCTGGTCATGGGCTCCCCCAGGAGGAGGTTCGCCGCCATAAGCCCCCCGACCACCGCCGCCGCGCTCGAGCCCAGCCCCCGCCCCACCGGCACTGCGTTACTGGCCAGAATCCTTAGCCCCGCTATCCCCACCCCCGCCCTCTCAAAGACCGCCGCGGCGCCCCGGTAGACGAGGTTCCTCCTGTCCTGGGGCAAGGTCGCAGCCCCGTACCCCTCCAGCGAGAAACTCAGCCCCTCCCCCATCTCCACCCCTACCTCATTGGAAAGCTCCAGGGCCATCCCCAGGCAGTCAAATCCCGGCCCAAGGTTCGCCGTGGTGGCCGGGACCCTCACCCGCACCCTTTCCCTCATTTGACGCCCCATTATACCAATTCTACCTTCCCCCCTGTCAACGCATTCCCGCCCTCACCAATAAGACCCGGCCCTCACCCAGAAAACCCCGGCGCACACCACCCCTTGCTCCCCCGGCCCCCAGCCCCTATAATGTCGCCGTCGGGGAGTAGCGCAGCTGGTTAGCGCGCAGCGTTCGGGACGCTGAGTATTTCATAAGGATGTAAGCGGCAAAGCTAAGAGAGCGTCTTACACGCGTAATTGACGGGGAGTAGCTCAGCTCGGTAGAGCGCTTGGTTCGGGACCAAGAGGTCCGGGGTTCAAGTCCCCGCTCCCCGAGTTCCCCAGTTCGGGCCATTTAGGCGTAGTGCCTACCACCCATCAATCTACACCAATTGGGATTGTTCCAGAATTCGCATCGCTAAGGGAACCGGCCTGAGAGAGAGCCTTGTTCATGTGGTAGTAGCAGCAAGCCGACTACACAGTCCTAAGCGGTTTGACATCCATCGTGCAGTTTACGTACGATACGGCAACTTTTGCTTCCTGTTACCAGACTGGTCAGGCGCTCTTCGCATATTCGTGCGAAGTCCGTAGACAGAAAGCAACATCCGCAGAGAAAGGAGGAAGGAGTAGTGACATAGAAAATTCCGTAGGTGGCATGCCGAACAATACAAAGTGGTTGTGCATTTGGGAATCCGGAATAAATTTGGCAAGGGGGTGTGAGATGCGTAAGTATCTTGCCGTTGTGCTACTTGTGGCTCTCCTGGTTTCAACTCTTGGTGGTCTTCTAGTGTAGTGTCTCCAACACTTCGTTAGCTTGTTGTATCTTGGTGAGAATTGAGTTGGCAGAGGCGGTCCAGACGAATGGCTTTGGAGCCCTGTTGGTGGCCTCAAGGTAGTCCATGATGGCC
>Ga0214473_10007312_pt1 | contig 13114 bp, 9 predicted proteins | sample RVTome_7_FD_203509 | JGI IMG/M metagenome (GOLD analysis project Ga0214473, IMG submission 203509) | Soil microbial communities from uranium-contaminated site in the Upper Colorado River Basin, Wyoming, United States - RVT98D197 | ecosystem: Environmental > Terrestrial > Soil > Contaminated >...
ACTTCGATGCCATCTACCGTTACGTCCTCCTCCGCCTGGGCTCGCCTCCGGCGGCCGAGGACGTAACCAGCCAAGTGTTCCTCGGGATGGTACGGGGGCTGGGCCGCTATCGGGACGAGGGCAAGCCTTTCGTCGCCTGGCTCTACGGTATCGCCCAGAAACAGATAGCCTTCTTTCAACGCAAACAGGGCCGCGCGCCTTCACCCGTGGATCTTGACGGCGCCGCCGAGTTGGTCGCCGACAGCGCCGGCCCCCACGCTACCACCGAACAGCGGGAGCTGCGGGTGGGCATCGCCCAAGCTCTGAGTAAGGTGCCGGACGGGCAGCGCGAGGTCATCATGCTGCGCTACATCCTATCGTTGTCGTTGGCCGAGACCGCCGCCATCGTCGGCCGCACCGAGGGGGCGGTCAAGCAGCTACAGTTGCGCGGTCTGGCCACACTCAAGGGCATCCTGGGCCCGGAGGGCGGCTACCTAGGGTGACTCTGGTAGCGGGCCCGGCGATTTGCCGCGGCCCCGGACTTGCCGTGTCCCCCGGATTTGCCGCGTCCCCTGGCGCCTGCGCGACCGCGGCCGAGGCGGAACCTCGGGCCGGTCTTAGAACTCGTTCAGAATGAAGTTACGCCGGCAGGACGCGATGGGCAAGTGCGAGGCAAGGACGCAGGAAGCGTTCGTAGCAGCGCTACGGACGCGACCGAGAACGACGTATCGTGCCGTCCAGTGCGAACTAGGTGGCCGCAACTTCATTCTGAACGAGGATTTAGCGGCCCGGCCGGGACGCGGTCAGGTAGGAATCGCTATAGATCGATTTGTTCATCAGCAACTCGGCTGTGAACACCACGTTCATCAATTCCTCGTCCAACGGGTCGTGGATGCTGGCGTCGAGGCCGGACGCGATGGCCATCGCCAGGAAGGTGCGGTTGATCAGGCTCCGCTCCCTAGAGCCCTGGCCTACGTTGCTCAGGCCGACGACGACGTGGGGCGCGGGGTCGGATAGCAGCCTGAACTGGCTGATGGTCTGCATGGCGATCTCGGGGGCCTTCTGGTCGCAATTCAGGGGCAGGATGATGGGGTCGAGGTAGACGTCCTCGATCGGCACGTCGGCTTCCATGGCGGCGGCGAGGGCGCGCATGCCGAGTTCGGTCTTGGCGTCGGCTGTCGAGGCAACGCCGTTCTCGTCGATGGCGAGGCAGATTATGCCGGCCGAAAACTCCTTAGCCAGGGCCATAAAACCGCCGAGCTTGTCCTCCTGGGCGGTGGTGGAGTTAATGACGGTCTTGCCGCCGCGGGCGGCCAACGCCACGCCCCGGCGCATCGTGTCGAGGCTGGGGCTGTCGATCGCCAGGGGCGCGTCGGTGACCTCGCGCACGCTCTTGACCAGCCACTCCATCACGTCCCCGCGCGCTTCCTTGGGAACCCGCGTGCCCACGTTGATGTCGAGGGCCACGGAGCCCGCGGCCAACTGCCGGAGCGCCATGTCCTGGACAGGCTTGGGATCCTTAGCTGCGATAGCGTCGCCGATATCGGTGAACTGGCCGTTGATACGCTCTCCGATGACGAACATCGTAAACCTCCTGCCGGGTTGTAATTACGCGACCAGGCTGCTGATAACGCGCTTGAGGGCCTGCGCCGTCGCCGGGTGGCGTACGACGAGGATGTCACTGCCCGCCTGCAGCAGCGCCGAGGCGGTGGCCAACTCCCAGAGGACGCCCCGCGTCTGCGCATTGCCCCATGTGGGCTGCTCCTCAGCGGAGGCCTTGGCCTCCTTGACTCTCCAGGCTTCCTGCCCGACCATGCAAATGATTGGGAGGGACATCATCTTGTCGCCGCCCAGTGCCGCCACCCGGCTCCGTTCCTGGATGGAGTAGACATACTCCATGCCGTAGCCGAGCGCCCCCGTCGTCTCGTACATGACCACGCGGTCCAGCGGGAACCCCATTTCCGACACCAGGATGTTCACCTGTTTGGCTATGTTGATGTCGATGGGGCTCTGGTTGATGAGACAGTGCCCGTCGGCCTGGCAGGCGGCCACGAGGGTCTTGTAGTTGCCCTCGGTGGCGATGCCCATGAGGCACCTTTCACCGGCCGCGGCCTGGGCGCAACGCGGCATGACCTCGTTGTCCTTCTCGTCGTTCTCGCTCCCCCAGATGATGAGGGGCACGCCGACGGCTCCCAAGACGTCCCGGACGGTCCCGGCGGCCTCGTCCGGCGTGCGGCCGCCCAGGTCGGGATGGGTGCCCATGAGCTTGAGCAAGATCATGTCGGCGCCCCACTCCTCCACGCACCGGCGCGCCCAGTCGGCGGGCGACAGGACGGCGTCGCCGAGGGCGGCCATGAGCGGGTCCGCCCACTCGTCCGGTTGGCGGTCCCATACCTCCATGGCTATGACCGGACGATGTGGGGTCTGCCCCTCGTAGTGCATGAACGGCAGGCTGTTCTCCCCTCCTACGGTGACGGTCGAGGTGCGGGTCCCCCCACCCTCGGCGGTGGCGCCGATCGTGAGCGCGCTGATGGATCCGGCCCACTTCTCCTTGGCATCGGACAACGAAATCATGCTTCTCCCCTCTCGCGCAGACGTTGCAGCAAGGCGTCGACGGCCACGGCCGCCGGCGCTCCCGCCGGTATATTGAGTAGCGAAGTCTGTTCCAGTTCTAGGGCGGCGACTGTGGGGTCATCGGGCACGCAGCCGATCACCTCGAGCCCCGTCGAATCCAACAGCGTCTGAACGTCCGCGGGTACGTCGCCCCGGCAGCGGTTTAGGACGATGTAAGCGTCGTCGATTTGCAGGTTGAGACTCCTCATTAGCTCCGTGATTCTCATCGCCGTGCGGGCGCCGATAATGTTGGGCTCGCATACCACCAGCATGACCTCGACTCGCCCGTCGGTCCGCCGGCTGAGGTGCTCCAGGCCCGCCTCGTTATCGATCACCACGGCGTGGTACTGGTCTCCCAGCTTGCCCATGCAGGTCCGCAGCAGGTTGTTGATGAAGCAGTAGCAGTCGGGCCCTTCCTGCCTGCCCATCACGATCAGGTCGAAGCCGACGGACTCGGCGATCTCCTGGTTGATGAGCCGCTCCACCCACTCGCTCTTGGCCATGCCGCTCGGCACCTTCTCCGGGTCGGCCCGCAGCTCCTCGCGCAGCTGGCCCACGGTACGGTCGACGTTCAGGCCGAGCCGGTCCCCGAGGCAGCTGTTCGGGTCTGCGTCGACGGCGAGCAGAGGCTTGACGCCCTGGTTCATCAGGCTGCGGATGAGGAGGGCGGCCAGGGTCGTCTTTCCCGACCCGCCCTTACCGGCTAGGGCGATTCGCAATGGCAAGCGGTTTCTCCCTTCCCTGTTCGGTGGATGCGCCGTTCGCCTGCTCGGCCACGACCGACGGAAACTTCTCGATGTCGGTGTGGGGCAGGAACAGGGTCGCGGAATACCCGTTCATGTACTTGTGGTGGGTGCTGAGCTCGATGGCGGTCATCGAACCGGCGATGCGGTCGCGGATGTAGGCCATCGCCTCCTCGGAAAGCATGGCCATCTTGGCGCCCTGCACCGAGCCGTTGCCGATGAATTCGTACGTCTCGTGGGGGATGTCAGGCAGCAGGCCGATGGCGATGGCCCGGTCGACCCTGAGATAGTTGCCGAAGCCACCGGCGATGTAGACGTGCTCCAGATCGCCGAACGTCATGCCCACCTCGTCAAGCAGGGTCTCCGCGGCCATGTAGATGGACCCCTTGGTGTGGATCAGGTTGCGGATGTCCGCCTCCGTCAAGAAGATCTCGCTACCCAGCGCCGTCTCCTCGTGCTTGAAGAGTAAGAACTCGCGGTCGCCCGACTCGCCCACGCGGAAATGCCCGTCGCACGCCTCCGGGAGGAAACTGCCCGTGCGGTCAATGCATCCGACCCGCAGGAGCTCGCCGACCAGATCGATAAGCCCCGACCCGCATATGCCGACCGGCTTGCCCTTGCCCACGACCTCGAATTGCTCGACATGACCGCCCGCGCGCAGAGAAATGCGTTCGAGCGCGCCGTTGGTCGCCCGCATGCCGCACGTGATGCCTCCGCCCTCGAATGCCGGGCCGGCCGAGGCCGAGCAGCACATCAGCCAGTCCGAGTTGCCGAGCACCAGCTCGCCATTGGTCCCCATGTCGATGAGCAGCGAGACGTCCTGTGACTGGGTCATCCCACTGACCAATACGTCGGCCACCACGTCACCGCCAACGTAGGAGGACACCGAAGGGAGAGCCGCCAGCAGGCCCCGGGCGCTCACGGTGATGCCCACCTCGGCGGCGCGGACGACCGGGGGCAGCAGGGCGACCGGCACGTAGGGGTCGCGGCGGATCTGGTTCGGGTCCAGTTCGAACAGGAAGTGAGTCATCGTGGTGTTGCCGGCGCACGTCACGTAGGTGATGTCGTGGGGCTTGATACCGGCGTCGGAGATCAAACCGGTGATTAGCTCGTTGATGTCGCCGACCAACAGCTCGCGCATCTCGGTGCGCCGCGTCGGGGTGGAGGAGTACATGATCCGAGTGATTATGTCTTCGCCGAAGCGGGCCTGCGAGTTGTACTTGGCCTTGGTGGCCAGGGTCTCGGAGGTACCCAAGTCCACCAGGTGCGCGACGACAGTTGTGGTGCCCATGTCCACCGCTACGCCGTAGTTCAAGGCACAAGTCTGGCCCGGCTCGACATCCACGACCTCCGTCGCGCCGCCGCGCCACCCCAGCAGCGCAGTCACCTGCCAGTGGCTGTGGCGGAACAGGGCGGGCAGTCGCCGCAAGACGGGAAGGCCCATCTGCATGATCGGGATTTCGGCACTTCTTCGCAGCTCCCGGAAGAGGCGCTCCTGGTCGGAAATGTTGTCTTGCGAAGACGGCGGGGGCAGGGTTAGGCATTCTTTCCGCGCGAGCGGGCTGTGGCGGAAGGCTTTGCCCTCGCCGACGTGGTCGGACACCCGGCCGAACCGGATCGCGTCCTCCGTCGCCTGTTGGCGTCCCACCCGGGCCCGCGAATCGACCGGCACTTCGACGACCGCGTCCCCGTCCACGAAGGTCTGGCAGGCCAGGGCGACCCCGCGCTGGATCTCCTCGCGCGAGAGAAACATCGTAGGGCTGGCCTTCACCCTGCCGGACTTGACCGTGACACGGCACTTGCCGCACACGCCGTCCCCGCCACAGACGTTGGTGATCATCACGCCGGCAGCGACCGCCGCCTCGAACAGGCTCTTGCCCTTTATCGCCTCGACGGTCTTGTTGTCGGGAAGGAAGGTGACGGAGTAGGTTTTCAAGCCGCCGGCTGCCACACTGTTTTTAGGTACTTCGTGATGCCGCTGGCCTCGCGGGGCCCTACCATGACCTCCCAGCCGGACTCCTCCTTCAGCGCCCCGCTCATCACCGCGATGTACCCGGGGATGATGACCTTGCGGTGCGTGACTTTGGAAGTGACCTGGTCGCTCTTCAAGAAGGCCGCGACCTTCTCGGCCGTCAGCTTGTCGGAGGCAAAGGCTGTCAGAACAGAGGTGCCCTCGGTGTCGATCACGGCGATGTGGGCCGGCACCCGGCTGGCCTCGACCTCGCCCTCGACGGTGTAGTAGGTGAGCGAGAAGTTGGTCGTTACCAGCAGGGGCGAGTCGGCCGTGGCCGCGCCCACCTGGTTGAGCTTGGACTCGACCTGGATGGGTTTGCGTGGGTCGGAGTACAGGTTCTGGCTTACGGTGAGCATGGGGAGGATCTGCTCCGGCTGGTACAAGGGGGTCAGGACGATGCCCGCGTATTTGGCCACGTACGCACAGCATTCAGCCACGTTCTCGAGTTCGTCGGGGTTGCGCGATACCACCATGCACGGGTAGCCCAGCGCGCGCAGCTTCTTCTTGAGCGCCAACTGGCGCGCAGCCGTGAGCGCCTGCAGGGTGCCCCCGAGTGTCTCGCCGGACAGGTCGAGAACCAAATCTTCGACGCCGTCGGCCTTGATCTTATCGGTGAGTTCCGCCAATTGGTCGAGGTCCGGCGCCCTCACGGCCAAGGGACAGCCGTTTCCTTTGGCCAGCGCGGCCAGGGCCTCCCAGTTCGACGGCGTGGCGGCGTGGATGAGCGGCCGATACTGGGCGCAGACTTCGAGGGCCTTGGCAAGGTGAGCCACCTCGGTCGCGACCAGGACGATGGGCAGGCCGAGTCCCGCGACTGCCGTGGCCGCCTTGCTGAAGGCGTCCATGCTGCCGCTCACGTTCTCGACCGCCACGACGTGGGTCTGAAGGTGCGCGCCGACACGGGTGAACTGCAGCTTGTCGATGGCCGCGACGCGGGCCGCCAGGGCGGCGTCGTCCAGGTTGTCCGGGACGACGACCCCGATGCCCGGTGCGTGGTAGAAGGTCTCTTCATGCCGGAACATCACCGTCTCGTTGCCGATCTCCAGCGCGCCGGGGCCGGCGCCTATGGTGACCAGCCGGATCGGCGGTGCCGCCGAGCCCTCGAGCGCGGCCTTCGCTTCGGCCGTCACGTCCGGGCATTGCTCCAGGGTCGTCTGCTTCGCTGCCAGCTTCATCGCGAAGGCCAAGCACGTGGGGCTGCCGCATTTCTGGCAGTTCGTCTTTGGCAGCAGTTTGAAGATGTCCAGCGCTTTTAGTGCCATGTCGCCCTCCGCGTCTCTATAGTGCTATCGGCTTAGAACAGTGACTCCATCTCGATGGCGGGATGGCCGGCCTTCATCAGGTGCTCGAGCAGCTCTTCGCCTGTCGTGGCGATCGTCTCGTCGCCGATCATGTCGAGCAGGTCGGGCACGCCTTCCTCCTGCGCCCGCGTCTTGAAGCGGTCGCCGTAGAACTCCTTGAGGTCTTTCGGCATCCAGACAAGCCGCTTCAGGCCGCCGTCGGCGGCGATGAATTTGTGGCTAAGCACGTACTGGCGGCCTACGCCCAGGAAGCCCGGGGTCTGATTGCCCCCACCCACGGACCCGGCCAGCGTGGAGAAATTCATGCCGCAGGGGGTCATGCCGGCGTGCTCCCGGTTCACGATCATGAAACCGTTGCACTCGGGCACCAAGGCGAGGATGCATTCGAAACAGCCACAGGAGGTCATCGGGCTGTCGATGACGGAGTACAGGTTGACCGTCTCGATATTGCGGTTGGAGGAGTTGTATACGAACTCGTTCACGCTCTGCCATTGGCCCTTGACGGCGTCGATGAGCTGCGCCTTCTTAACGGGGCGGTTGCTCCCGGTCGGGTCGATCTCGTACGCGACCTTGCCATCCAGCCAGCTGACCGCACCGCAGAGGCCGAGCCGCTCGGGGCTGACGACGCAGATGTGGTTCGGGGCAAAGGATTGGCACAGGCTGCAGGAGTAGAACACGTCGACGCTCTCATCGGTCATGCCCTGCAGGCGCTCGTCGCGCTGGGCATAGGCGTCTTTGGCCTCCTTCAGCAGTTCCTCGACCTTGGCCTGATCGGAAATGATGGTCACTTGCACCTTGTCGACGATCTTGCTGTACAGGTTGTGGATCTGGCCATGGATGATCGAGCCGAAGTGCTTCAGGCGGAAGCCGCCCGCATATGCCTCCTTGCTGATGCGCATCCAGACGATCTCGCGCTGGCCCATGTGGAAGATGCCCATGGCGCAGTTTAGCCAGTCGTGCAACTTCCGCTCGATGAGCGGCTCAAAGTCGGTGTGCATGGCCCGCCCGGCAACCTCGACGATTATGGCGAGCGGCAGGGCCTTGCCGACTTCCACCGTGTCGACGTCGGGGCCGATAACTTCGATCTGGCCGTCCTTCACGGCGTCCATCTCGCGCATGCGCACGTACTCGAACGCGGTGGAGTACTTGCCGCCGAACTCGACCTGCGTGTCCTCCCGACGCACGCGCTCTCCCTCGAATGCGGCGGAGAACGCGACAGGGATGTCGATCTTAGAAAGGGAGACCTTAACGCCGCGCACCTCGATGCAGCGGGGCACGATGTTCTCGTAATTGAGCTCACTTACGACGTGCTCGTAGGTGCAGATGCCGGTGGGGAGTATCTGTGGGATGTCGGTGTCGGCGATCACGGGGAAGCCCATATCGATCGCGCCCGCGCCCGTCGCGTATTTGAAGTCGTCGACCTCGCCGAGCGTGAGCCCGAAGGCGAACACACGGTTCTTGCAGTACTCGAGGCACTGCCGCGCTTTGCCGGGGGCGATGCCCCCGAACGTCATCGCCGCACGGATGGCCCAGTTGAGGGGGTAGATGGCGCTGATCGTGTCGCGCCCGTAGGGGACAATGTAGGTGTCCCAGCCCATCTGGACATTCTTCTCCAGCAGCTGGTCGACGATGCTGACCCCATTCGTGGACGAGCCGGCGAAGACCATGATGTTGCGCTTCTGGAACTCGCGCACGATCTGCACGGCGGTGTCGCTGTCGGGGGCGGCACCGAGGATAGCCGCGAAGCCGGGCATGCGGCCGTCAACCAACTGGATACCGAGCGTGCGCAGGATGGTGTCGGTGAAGAATCCGTTGCACCCGTCCTGAGGCTCCTCCCCGCGGAAGTAACGCAGGACGGTGATGATCTCCTCCGCCAGAAGCGTGGCGATGCCCGCGTCGAGCACGGTGCCGAGGTAGGGGAACCACAGCGCCTCGGTGGGCTCCGGGCCCAGCAACTTCCGAGCGTGTTCCAGGATCGGCTTGGCCTGACCCAGCTTCTCGATCTTGAGGCCCATCAGCGCATACGCCATAGGCAGGTAGTAGGCGGTATCGGGATACCCGATGGTCGCGTCCTCGCCCTTCGCTTCCCGGGACTGTTCGAAATCCGCTTCCGCCTGGCCGACCAACGCATGTGCGCCCCGGATCGCGGCACCCGCTATTATCTTTGACATAGCTTCACCTTTAGCTTCACCTTTACGGTCGCTTCAACTCGTTTGCCGCAACTCACTCCGGTTCGCCGGCCTGCCCGACTCCGACGCCCACGGTGACTTCCTCTTCCGGCTCCGCCGCAGCCTCCGCGGCGGCCTCCTCCAGGAACGACCTGGAGTACATCATCGGGCGCAGCTTGAGCGCCTCGCGTTTCTTGTCCATGTGGGCCATCATGAGCTGGGCGGCGCGGGTCGGGTCGGTCTCGAACGAGAACTTGCCACCCACGATCGCCTCCACGTCCTCGGTGAGGAACTTGGTCAGCTCGGGGCTGCCGAGCACGCGCATAGCTGGGCTGTAGTTCACGTACGCGCCGGAGGCCACGCAATAGAACCCGATTGCGATGGCCTTTTCGCACATAGCCTCGGGCGCAGCGCCGGCGATCGGGAGGTCCGACAGCTTCTCGCCGAGGCCGCCCTCGTTGATCATCTCGCAGAGGGCCACCAGGATGCGGCTGTTGTCGACGCACGAGCCCAGATGCAGCACCGGCGGGATGCCCACCGCTTCGCAGATCTCCTGCAGTCCCTTACCTGCATATTTGGCGGCAGCCTCGGGCTGGAGCAGCCCTTCCTTCGCGCAGGCCGTGGCGGCGCAACCGGTCATGACGACCAGCACGTCGTTGGCGAGCAGTTCCTTGACCATCTTGAGGTGGCTGTCGTCCTGCGTCTTCTTCACAGTGTTGCAGCCGATGACGGCGGCCACGCCGCGCAGCCGGCCGGAGATGATAGCGTCGTTCAGCGGCCGGAAGGTGGAGCGGTAGCGCCCGCCGAGGTGCCAGAACGTGTTCTGGACGGTGAAGCCCGCCACCAGGTCGGTGGTCTGCGGCGGGATGTCCACAACACGCCGGTTGGGATAGTTCTCTATAGCCTTGCGCACGATCTGCTTGGCGATGTCGTACGCCCTGTCTTCCTCGAACTGGATGTGCTCCGCGCCGGGGATGCGGGCCTTCTTGCTCGTGGTGATGACCTTGGTGTGGAACTTCTGGGCGTGCTCCACCAGCGCCGGCATGATGCACTGGACGTCGACCAGCATGACGTCCACCGCGCCGGTCGCGATGGATAGCTCTTGATGCAGGAAGTTGCCGACGACAGGGGCGCCCTGGCGCATCAGGATCTCGTTGGCCGTGCAGCAGATGCCGCCCACGATGATCCCCTCCGCACCATGTTCCTTGGCCAATGCGATCATCTCGGGATCGCGGCTGGCTGCCACCACCATCTCAGACAACGTAGGCTCGTGGCCGTGGACCACGATGTTGACGTAATCCGATTTGAGCACGCCCAGGTTCACTTGGCTGCGCACGGGCATCGGCGTCCCAAAGAGGATGTCGCCGAAATCGGTCGCCAGCATGGCGCCGCCCCAACCGTCGCCCAACGAGGTGCGCAGGCCGTGCATGATGAGGTTGATGTAGTCGGCGTCCACTCCCTCGTGCGTGCGGTGCATGGTCTCCACGATCTCATGCTCGACGCCTACGGGGATCAGCCCGAGCTTGCGCCAGTTCTTCAGCGTCGCCTCCGGCGCACGCATCGCGGGGTAGCGGATCTCACCTTCCTGCTGGCAGAACTGATTCAGAGCCAGATCGGCCAGTTCCAGCGCGATGTCGTTGACCTCGCGGCCCTCGGTCTTGACGCCCCATTCGGCAGCCAGCGAGAACAAGCGCTCTTCGCTCTTGATGGAGTAGCCCTGGGCCTCGCCCTTCGCCGCCAGTTTCAAGGTCTTGACGACGTCGTGACCATGATCCGAATGGGCCGCCACTCCTGCCGCCACCTGGCGGATGAGGTGCCGGGCCGCGATGGTGGACGCAGTGGCGCCGCAGACCCCGCGCGTGGCCCCTTTGCCTTTCAGACTTATCCGGCAGGGGCCCATATCGCAGATACGGCAGCACACGCCCTTCTCTCCGTACTGACAACGATTGCCTTGTTCGACATGCCGGTCGAATGCTGTTTCGATTCCCGCCGCCGCCATTTTGTCCAGTACCTCTTGGGCTACGGGATCGGCGCTTTTTGTCTTCGAGTCGCTCATCGCCATATCACTTTCCGGGGCGTTCCTGCCCCTCGATACTCTTCTCGATCTCGGTGACTATCTTCTTGATCGCTTCTTGCACTACCTCGCTGGCGCCCCAGACCAACCTGCCGGCGGCTTCCGCGTCGCGAACCCGGTCGTCGTAGGGAACGAACCCGGCGAAGGGTATCCCGGGTACCAGGTTCTTCAGGAAGGCCTCGTCATCGGCCGAGCGGACCTTGTTGCCGATGATGCTGATCTTGGTAAGCTTGATGTCGCTCGCCATGGTTTGGATGCGGAGCGCGGTCTCCACACTGCGCCGGCCGGGTTCCACCACGACAAGGAGCCGGTCAACAGTACGCAAAGTGCCCCGGCCGAGGTGCTCGATGCCGGCCTCCATGTCCAGAACGAGGGCTGCCCCGCTCTCCAGGAGCAGGTGGGACACGAGGGCGCGTAGGAGAGTGTTCTCCGGGCAATAGCAGCCCGCCCCCCCCTTTTTGACCGCGCCGGCCACCAGCACTTTGATCCCGTCGACATCGACGGCGTACTTCTCCGGGATGTCAGCCACGAAGGGGTTGAGTTGGAACATGCCCCCGGTGGTGCCGGGGCGCACCCCGGTCCGCTCCTCGATGAGGTCGTGGAGCTCCACGAGCGGGCGGATGGCCTCGGGGTGGGGATAGCCCAAAGCAGCGGCCAAGTTGGAGTCCGGGTCGGCATCGATGGCCACCACTTGCCGTCCGCGCGCCGCCAACTCCCTCGCGAGCAGCGCGCTCACCGTGGTCTTGCCCACGCCGCCCTTTCCCGTAATCGCCAGTTTCATGGTTCTGGGTCTCCCCTTATCCCTATCTCTCCCGTTGGGCCGCCCTGTGGGCAGCGGTCAATCCAGGGAGCAGCATCTGCGTCAGTCGAGGTTCAACTCTCTCGAAGTGCATGACGAACGGGCCGCATCCATGCTTCGCCCGGCCGCAGAATCAACTTTGAAATATTATACCCCTGTCCGGATAACACGTGCAGAAAGGCGCCCTTGGACCTCGCCAAAGGCGCATCAAACGCGCCGCGAAGAGTACCTGACTAATATAACCGTGTCAATCGTCCGGCGAGCGCCGACGTCGGCAGCGTAACTTTTCCCCCGCCCCGGCAATATAGCCTCTGATGAACCTGTTCAGAGGCATATTCAGCAAGCGGGCAGCGGGATCCAAGGGCAGGCGCCAAGGGCGCGGGCCTTTTGTCGTCCCGGCCGCCCCGGCGAAGGACGCATCTGCGCAGGCCGGGTCTACCCCCCGCCTCGACATCACCATCGACGAATCCATTCTAGCCCTCAGCCGCGAGCTCTCCGGTCTCGCGCAGGTGCAGGTTCCCCCAGCCGCCAAGGAACGCGGCTGGGCTTCTCTGCAACGCGAGTTGGAGCGAAGCCCGGTTCGGGCCGCCGGCAAGGTCGCGAGCGCCCCGGCGGGGGCCGCGAAGGGCACCGCCCGCCCGACCGGCCCCGACCGGCCGGCCGACCCCGCCCGCTCGACCCATTCGCGCACCTGGCGCTGGGCTCTGGGCTCCGCCGCGGCGGCAGTGGCCGTCATAGCCACGCTTCTCGGAACCTACGGCGGGGGCCTGCTTCAGACGGCCGTTAACGACGATACTTCCAGTACGATCACCTCGGTGGTCAGCTCCGACACTACTGAACCCGTCACCACCGTGACCACCAACGGCACCACCGTCAGCACCAACAGCCCCGACACCACGGGCACCCAGCCCGATACCACGCTGGGTCCGGCCGGCACTGATACAACCGACGGCGGGACAAGCACCACGGGCACCACCCAGCCTCATCCCACCACCACCCAGCCTCATCCCACCACCGGCCCGACCACCACCCAGCCCATTTCGCCCACTACCACCGGCGAGCAGCAAAACACCGCCTCCCAGCGTGAAGGGTCGGCCGAGGCGGCGGTTCGCTACCTGGCCGACCTGGTGATCACCGGCAACACCTCCGGCGCTCGGGCTCTGGTGGCTCCTGAGGCTCAGTCGTTGCTGGTGCAGATGATATGGTCGCTCAACGAGCCCTACGGCTACCAGTGGCCGACCGTGCTGTCGGTTAGCGGCGACACGGTCCGGTTGACCTTGGACATCAACGACAGGGTTGTCAATGGACAGGGCGAATTGGTGGACACGATCAAACACTTTGTCATTAAGGTCCGTGTGGACAGCAAGGGCGCCGTTGTGACGGCGATCAACGCGGGTTCTTGACGGGGGCTGGGATGACCATG
>Ga0214473_10007313_pt1 | contig 13112 bp, 16 predicted proteins | sample RVTome_7_FD_203509 | JGI IMG/M metagenome (GOLD analysis project Ga0214473, IMG submission 203509) | Soil microbial communities from uranium-contaminated site in the Upper Colorado River Basin, Wyoming, United States - RVT98D197 | ecosystem: Environmental > Terrestrial > Soil > Contaminated >...
ATAGCGAGTCGAGTTGGCATCGAGACCAAAGGCCCCGCCTCCTTGGTCCTCATGTGCCGCTTGGGCGCCAGGTTGGCCGCCGGTGCGGGTGCGCGAGCCGCCGGTAGATATCATCGCGTCGATGCCGAGCGTCCGTTGCATGTGTCGCATGAGGTTGTAGGGGAGCAGCTCGCCGCGCTCCATCGCCGGCACGTGCGGCTCCACCTCGCGCGTGAAAAAGCCACGAAAAGTGTCGCGGAGCATCCGTTCGGTGTCGCCCAGCTCTAGTTCCATCTTGCGTTCACCTGCCGCGTTCTTCGCGCCCGCGGCGTCGTTCTTCGCTCACCGGCGTTCGTCCTTGCGCGCGACGTCGTGGCCCGCACCGAAGCCGGGCGGATACCCTTCGAACTGTGCGAGATCGTCTCTGATCTCGTACCAGGCGGCCTTCGAGCCGACGAAGATGTGCGCCGCGGGGCGCTGGCCGGGGTCGTCATCGAGCGTTCCCGCGGGAACGAAGGGCTTGGAGGCCGCTGGATCCGGAATCGGAAGGCTCGAACCGCAGGTGCGGCAGAAGCCACGGTGCACGCCCGGCGACGACTCGTAGCGCGTCACCGACTCCTCACCCCGTATCCAGCGAAAGCCGGACGGGTCGACACCGATGTAGGTGCCGAAGCTTGCACCGTGATGTTTCCGACACATGGAGCAGTGACAGTGGGCCATGGGCCCGAGATCACCGTGGAGCTCGTAGCCAACGGCACCGCAAAGACAGCTTCCCTTGACCATCGTCGTAGTCCTCCCGGCCGCCATGATCGCCGAGTTCGACGGGCAACGCCACCCACCTCGACTGGCTCCGTCGGCACGGCCTTACTGGGTCTCGCGATCGCGCTTGCGCTGCGCGCCGCTCACGATGCGCTCTTCGCCCACGGCGGCGCCTGGATCATCGGGACCGTCGTCGGCGCGGGCGCAACAGCGCCGCACTTGACATTGAACCTGGTTCAGTTCAAGAGCCTCGCTCAATAAGGGGGTGCCCCGGATGCGACCTGTCAGTGCGTCCGCAGCCCGCCGCACGGAGGGGACTATGGAAAAGGTCGGGGCGATCGATGCCTGGGGGTCGCTGATCACAGCGGAAGCGGCCAAGCACTGGCCGGAGGAGTTCCTCCACATCTTCCGCCGCTACCGGGTCGAGGAGCGCATGACCCGGGGGATGACGGCGGAGGGGATGATTGCGGAGATGGACGCGGCGGACGTCGAGATGGTGGTATTCTCAGCCTTCCACTACGGCGATATCAGGATCATGCCGAACGAGGGCGTCGCCGAGTACGTGCGCCGCTTCCCCCGCCGCTTCGTCGGTGCCGGCACCGTCGATCCGCGCCGCCGTCCGATGGAGGTCGTGCGCGAGATCGAGCACCTGGTGCGGGACCTCGGCATCCGCATCCTCCGCCTCGAGCCCTACGCCTACGGCGACGGAATGCGGGGCGCGCCACCGAACGAGAAGATGTACTGGCCGGTTTACGCGAAGTGCTGCGAGCTCGACGTCCCCGTATGCCTTCAGGTCGGCCACACCGGGCCGCGGCTGCCCTCGGACCCGGGCCGACCCATCTATCTCGACGAGGTCGCGCTCGCCTTTCCGGAGCTGACGATCGTCGGCTGCCACCTCGGGCAGCCCTGGCACGAGGAGATGATGATCCTCGCCTGGAAGCACGACAATGTCTTCGTCGAGACCTCGGCGCGGCCGGCCAAGCACTGGCCGGAGTCGTTCAAGGAGTTCGTCGCGGGCTACGGCCAGGACAAGGTGCTGTGGGCCACCGACTACCCGCTGGTCTCGTTCGAGCGTGCCCGCCGCGACGTCGAGGCGCTCGGTCTCGCGCCGGATGTGAAACGGAAGCTATTGCGCGACAACGCGCGGCGCGCGCTCCGGATCGGGGCCGCGTAGCGGAGCCTCCCTGGACTCGCGTCGGTCGGTTATGAGCACGGCGCCAGCTGCCTGCATCGTCGGCATCGGGCACACCGCTCTCGCTCCGCGGCTCGGCCGCTCGGCCTGGGCGCTTCAGGCCGAGGCGCTGCGTGCCGCCGTCACCGATGCGGGGCTCACCCCTGGCGACGTCGATGGCCTCATCACCGAGCCCGGTTACTCGCAGGGCGTGGTGGAGGGCATCACGCCGCATTACCTGCGCCTTGGCTCGATGCTCGGGCTCGACCCGCGCTACACCGGCTCGGAGGTGCTGGGCGGCGCGAGCGCGGTCGCGATGGTGCAGCGCGCGGCGCTGGCGGTGGCTGCGGGTCTCTGCGAGGTCTGCCTGTGCGTCTTCGGCGACGCACCTTCACAGGCGGCAGCGACCTGGCGCTACGGACGCGGCGACGATGCGGCGTTCGGGCTCTTCGGCGCCGCAGGGCTGCATGCGCTCGCGGCGCAACGTCACACGGCGCGCTACGGGACGCGGCCGGAGCAGCTCGGGGAGATCGCCGTGACCTTCCGCGAGCACGCGTGCCTCACACCACACGCCCAGGAGCGGCGACCGCTGACGTTCGGCGACTACCTCGCCGCACCCTACGTAGTCGAGCCGCTGCGCATCCCCGACTGCTGCCTCGTCTCCGATGGCGCCGCCGCGGTGGTCGTGACCTCGCCGGAGTGGGCTCGCGATCTCGCTCGCCCGCCGGTGCGGATCGCGGGCTTTGCCCAGGCTCATCATCTAACCGGCCTAGCCGGCGCCGACTACCTGACCGAGCTTCCGGCCAGGCGTGCGGGCGCCGCGGCGTTTGCGATGGCCGGTCTCACGCCGCGCGACGTCGACGTGGCAGAGCTTTACGACTGCTTCACGATCGTCGTCCTCATGCAGCTCGAGGACTACGGATTCTGTGCGAAGGGCGCGGGCGGGCCCTTCGTCGAGGGCGGCACGCTCGGCCTCAGGGGCGCGCTGCCGACGAATACCGCGGGCGGCCTTCTCGCCGAGGGCTTCGGCGGCGGGATGTTCCACGTGATCGAGGCGACGCGCCAGCTGCGCGGCGAGTGCGGCGCGCGCCAGGTCCCCGGTGCCGAGGTGGCGCTGGTGAGTGGACACGGCCTCGGTATGAACACGCACGCGACGCTGATACTCACGAGGAACTGAGAGGACCTGGAATGGTCGAGACGAGCGACCCTTCTCGCCAGTGTGATGAGGCGCCGCAGGCGGTGCCCCCACGTGACGAAGCGTCAGGCGCCGGCGCCGCGGAGCTGCCCTACCCCGCGCCGCAGCCGGACGAGGTCACCCGTCCCTTCTGGGACGCGTGCGCGCGGCGCGAGCTGTGCTTCCAGGAATGCGCCGGCTGCGGGCACCGCTGGCTGCCGCCCTCGGTGCTCTGCCCGCGCTGCTGGGGCGCCGACACGCGCTGGACACCGGCGTGCGGCGAGGGAACCGTCTTCAGCTTCGCCGTCTACCATCGCGCCTATCATCCGGCGTTCCGCTCCCGCCTGCCCTACGTCGTCGCCGTGATAGAGCTCGGCGAGGGCCCGCGGCTGCTGAGCAACGTGGTCGGGATGGCGCCCGCCGAGGTGCGCGTGGACATGCCGGTGCGCCTCGAGTTCCAGGACGAGGGCGGCGTCACGCTGCCGGTGTTCCGGCCCGTCGGGATGTCAGTGTCGCGGCCCGACGGCCCGCCGGTGTCCCAGCCTGGCGAGGGAGGAGGTTAGCCATGGGCGCCGGCTTCGAGGTCCGCGGCCAGATCGCGATCGTCACCATCGACCGGCCCGAAGCGCTGAACGCGATCGATCCCGATACCGATCGCGCCCTGGTTGAAGCATGGCTTCGCGTCCGCGACAACGCCGAGATCCGGGTGGCGGTGCTCACCGGCGCGGGCGAGCGGGCGTTCTCGGCGGGCGCCGACCTGCGCAGCGTCGGCGAGTTCTATCGCTCTCTAACCTCGGCCGAGCGCCTGGCGCGCGCCGAGATCGTGCCCGGGCTCGGCGGCCTCACGCGCAACTTGGGTCTCTGGAAGCCGGTGATCGCGGCGGTGAACGGCTACTGTCTCGCCGGCGGCTTCGAGCTAGCCCTCGCCTGCGACATCCGCATCGCTGCCGCCACCGCGACCTTCGGCCTCCCCGAGGTGACGTGGGGTCTCATGCCGGGGGCCGGCGGCACGCAACGCCTGCCGCGCCTGGCGCCGCTCGGCGCGGCGCTCGAGCTGATCCTCACCGGGGAGCGCATCTCGGCGGCCGAGGCGTACCGGCTCGGCATCGTGAGCCGGGTGGTGCCGCTTGCCGAGCTCATGCCTACGGCGCTTGCCCTCGCCGAGCGCATCTGCCGGAACGGTCCGGTGGCGGTGTGCGCCGCGAAGGAGGCGGTGTACCGGGGTCTACACCTGCCTCTCGAGGAGGCGCTCCGCTTGGAGCAGCTCCTTGCCGAGCCGGTCCGCCAGAGCGAGGACGCGCAGGAAGGACCGCGCGCCTTCCTCGAGAAACGCGCCCCAGTCTTCAAGGGACGGTGAAGCACTGCGCGCAACGATGGGCAGCGCGCAGATGAGAGGCGTCAAGCCATGAGCCAGACGAATGAGTGACGAGACGCGAAAGTCCACACGCCGCCCGTCGATCGGCGACTTCATCCGCTCGGGCGACTTCTCGGGCTACTGGCAGACCCGCGTCAGCCAGGCGGGCCCGGGGAAGATCCTGGTGCGGGGCTACCCGGTCGAGGAGCTGATCGAGCACCTCACCTACATCGAGGCGGTCTGGCTCCTGGTGCGCGGCGAGCTGCCCGCCCCCCGCGAGGCCACGCTCCTCGAGCTCGCGCTCAAGAGCGCGATGGACCAGCAGTTCATCAACTCCGCCGCCTGCGCCGCGCGTTTCACCGCCTCGGCCTTCCCCGAGTCGCCGATCCCGGCGCTCGCGAGCGGGATGCTTGCGACCGGCTCGGTCACGGGTTCGCCGCAGGAGTGTGCCGAGATGCTGTACGCGGCGGCCGACCGGCAGGCGCGCGAGAGCTCGAGCCACGAGGAGGTCGCGCGCACCACCGTCGCCGCCTGGCTCGACACCAAGGGACACGTTCCCGGCTTCGGCCACCCGATCCACAAGACCGCGGAGCCGCGCGCCGAGACCCTGCGGCGGCTCGCGCACGAGGCAGGTGGTTGGGGCGACAGCGGCGCGCTACTCGATGCGATCGGGGCCGCCCTCGCCGAGGCCAAGGGGCGCGTGCTGCCCGTGAACCTCGCCGGCGCGCTCGCCGCCGTGATGGTCGATCTCGGGTGGCATCCGCTCGAGATCGGCGCTCTCGGCGCGGTCGGCTACGGGATGGCGCTCGTCGCCCACGTCGTCGAGGAGATCCGCGAGGGGGTGCCGCTCAGGATCATTCCCGACGCGCTCGGGGCGCGCTACACGGGCCCACCCGAGCGTCATCTCCCCGAGCACTTCCGCAACCGGAGACCGCGGTGATTCATCCTTACTCGTACTACCTGGCGCGCGCGGCCAGGCGCTGGCCCGACAAGGTGGCGGTGCGCGACGGTGACGTCGCGCTCACCTACGCGGATCTCGACCGGCGCGTGAGCCGGCTCGCGGCCGGCCTGCGCGCGCTTGGCCTCGGGCGCGGCGAGCGCGCGGCGATAATCCAGGAGAACGGCCACCGCTACGTCGAGGCCGTCTGCGCCGTGGCGCGTGCGGGCGGCGTGCTGGTGCCGCTCCTCGGCGTGCTGACCGAGCAGGACCATTCCGCCATGGTCGCCGGCGCCGGGGCGCGGCTCGTGATAGCGCTCAGCCCCGAGGGGGCGCGCCGCGCCGAGCGCCTCGCCGGCGCCGGCCGCGAGCTAGTGATCGTCGCTCCTGGAAGCGCGGAGCACGACTACGAGCGCCTCGTCGCCCAGCACCCGGCCGAGGACCCCTGCCTCGACGGCGACCCGGACGACCTGGCGCAGATTCTCTACACCTCGGGAACGACTGGCCAGCCGAAGGGCGTGATGCATTCCTTGCGCAGCACCGCCGCCGGCATGGGCGCCTGGGTGGGTGCCCTCGGCCTCAGCCACGACGACCGGCTGCTCGGCCACTTCGCACTCAGCCACTTTGGCGGCCGCGTGATGGACGCGAGCTGGTGCACCGGCGCGACGCTCGTGATCCTGCCGCGCCCCGACCCGGAGGCGATCCTCGCCACGATTGCCGAGCACCGCATCACCATCCTGCTGATGGTGCCGACGCTCATGCAGATGGTGCTCGATCATCCCGCGCTCGCCGGCCACGATCTCGAGAGCCTGCGGGTCGTTCTTTATGCCGCGGCGCCGGCGTCGCCGACGCTCGTGCGTCGCGCCCTCGCCGCCTTCGGGCCGATCCTCGTCACCGGCTTCGGACAGACCGAGGCGTACGGCCTTAACACCATGCTCTCGGCCGCCGAGCATCACGCAGCGCTCGCCGCCGGCGGCGCGCGCCTCGCGTCGATCGGCCGCGAGGCCGACGCCTGGGTGCAGGTCCAGTTGTTGGGGCGTGATGGCGCTCCCGTCGCGCGCGGCGAGGTCGGGGAGATCTGTGTCAGCGCCCCGTGGGTCATGAAGGGGTACTGGCAGCGTCCCGAGCTGACCGAGCGCACGCTGGCGCGCGGCTGGCTGCACACCCGCGATCTCGGGCGGCAGGACGAGGACGGCTACTTCTACCTGGTCGACCGCTCCGAGGACATGATCATAAGCGGCGGCCACAACGTCGCCCCGCGCGAGGTCGAGGACGCGGTCGCGGCCTTGCCCGGCGTCCAGGCATGCTGCGTCGTCGGCGTGCCGGACCCGAAGTGGGGCGAGGCGGTGACGGCGGTGGTGGTGGCCGAGGGCGTCGACGCGGCGCAGGTGATCGCCCACTGCAAGGCGCGCCTGGCGCCGTTCAAGGTCCCCAAGCGGGTGGAATTCGTGGCGGCGCTCCCGAAGAGCGGCGTCGGCAAGATCCTGCGGCGCGCGGTGCGCGAGCGCTTCTGGGCGGACGAGGAGCGGCGCATCCACGGCGCCGAGTGAGAAGGAGAGCAACAAATGGCGTCGAGCGCTGGCTCGGAGGGGACTATGGATCTGCGGCCCGAGAATCTGCGCGCCGTCATCGAGACGGGGATTCCCTTTCTAAGGAAGGTAGCCGTCAAGCTGGAAGGCGTGGAGCCGGGTCGCATGCGACTGCGCTTTCCCCGCGATCCGACGAACGACAACTACGTCGGCGTCACCCATGCGGGAGCCATCTTCACCTTCGGCGAAACGTGCGCCGGGGTGGCAGCCGGCGCCGCGCTCGATCTGACCCGGATCCGTCTCCTCGCGCGGCGTGCCGTGATCGACTATCTGAGGCCGGTGCGCGGGGATCTCTCCAGCACGGTGGAGATCCCGCGCGAGCACCTCACCGCCGCCGAGGGCGCAATCGAGCGTGAAGGCAAGGCGGTCCTGCCGGTCAAGGTGACGATGGTGGACGCGGCCGGCGAGACGGCGGCCGAGATGACCGTCGAGTATCACCTGCGGAAGGTCGCATGAGGGCGGCGCGCTGCTACGCGGACAGACCGGGTATAATGGTTGAGGACGCTGCTGAGCCGGTTGCCGGGCCCGGCGAGGTCGTCGTTGCCGTCAAGGCGGCCGGGCTGTGCGGGACTGATCTGCATATCGCTCGCGAGCGGAGCGTGCCGACGGCAAAGAGCCCCATCACCCTCGGTCACGAGGGCGCGGGAGTAATCGCAGCGCTCGGAGCGGGCGTGGAAGGGTGGTCGGTCGGTGAGCGCGTCACCTTCTACCCCAGCATCCCGTGCGGGACCTGCCGGTCGTGCCGCCACGGACGGCTTTCGCTCTGTCCCGGGGCGCGCATCCTCGGCATGCACGTCGACGGCACCTTCGCCGAGGCCGTGTGCGTGCCCGCGGCGGGCCTGGTACGCCTGCCGGAGGCCGTCTCCTTTGCGGTGGGCGCGATCCTGAGCGACGCAGTCGCCACCGCCTACCACGCCGTCGCCAAGCGCGCCGCGCTGGCGAAGGGTGAGACGGTCGCCGTCTTCGGCTGCGGCGGCGTCGGCTACCACGGGGTGCTCTTCGCGCGCCGCGCCGGGGCGGCACGCATCGTGGCGGTCGACACGACGCCGGGCGCCCTCGAGCGCGCGCGGCGTGCTGGCGCGACCGATCTCGTCGACGCCAGCGCCGGGGAGCCGTCAAAGGCGATTCGCGCGCTCACCTCGGGCGAGGGCGTCGACGTCGCCTTCGAGTTCGTCGGTCGTGCCGCGACGGTCGTCGAGGCGATGCGCAGCGTCGCCCGGCCCGGCCGCGTGATCGTCGTCGGCGTCGGACCGGACCGCATCGAGCTGCCGCCGCTCCTTGCCTTCGTCGGCAAGGAGCTGGCGCTGATCGGCTCGATGGGCTCGTACCGCGAGGACCTGGAGGAGGTCCTGGCGTTGCTGGTCGCGGGCCGGCTCGATCTGGCGGGCTCGGTGACCAGCGAGCTGCCGCTCGAAGACGCCGCCGTCGCGCTCGACATGCTGGCGAGCAGGAAAGGCGATCCGGTGCGGCTCGTACTGAAGCCGTAAGGAGGACTGGCATGCCGTATCACGCGATTACCGTCTCGCAGCAAGACAGCATCGCCACGCTCACGCTCAACCGCCCCGAGCGCCTGAACGCCATCGATCTCCCCATGCTCGAGGAGCTGATCGCGGCGCTCGGCGAGATGCGGCGGTCGCAAGCGCGCGTCCTCGTCGTCGCCGGGAGCGGCAAGGCGTTCTGTGCCGGTGCCGATCAGGGCGAGATGGTGCCGCACTCGCCCGCCGAGTGGGAGCGAATCGTAGACCGCTATCTCGATCCACTCCGCGCCCTGATCGCCCTGCCAATCCCGACGGTGGCAAAGATCCACGGCGACTGCATCGGCGGCGGCATGGGCCTCGCCATGGCCTGCGACCTCCGCATCATGCGTGTGGGGGCGCGGATCGGGATTCCCTTCGTGAAGATCGGCCTCGCAGGCTGCGACATGGGGGCCGGCTATTTCTTGCCCCGCCTGGTCGGTTTCGGGCGGGCTCTTGATCTGATGATGACGGGGCGGCTCCTCGCCCCCGAAGAGGCGGAGCGCATCGGGCTCGTCCAGCGCGCCGTGCCGGCCGACGTCTTCGAGGACGAGAGCACCGCGCTCGCAGGGCAGCTCGCGGCCGGCCCGCCGCGGGCGCTGCGGGCGACCAAAGAGGCCGCCTATCGCTCCCTCGACCGCGAGCGCGAGGCGGAGTTCGACTTCGAGGTTTTCGCGCAGGTGCAGTGCCTGCAGAGCAAGGACCACCGCGAGGGCGTGGCCGCTTTCAAGGCCAAGCGCCCGCCGCTCTTCAAGGGCGTATGAGCGAGGGCGCGGGACAGAAGTGCGGCGACCCGACGGCCAGGGACGTGATGACGACCGGTGGAACGCGTCCTCGCGATCCCGATGCGCGGCACCGCGCTCACCCCGTGTGACCGGAGGCACGTGACATGATCGACTTCTCACTTACCGAGGAGCAGGAAATCTTCCGCGCGACCCTGCGCGAGTTCGCGGCGCGCGAGATCACGCCGCTAGCCGAGCGCTGTGATCGGAGCGGCGAGTATCCCCGCCATCTCTTCGCCAAGCTCGGCGCGCTCGGCTATCTCGGCGTGGCGCTGCCGCCCGAGCATGGTGGAAGCGGCGGCGATGCGGTCACCTTCACGATCCTCGCCGAGGAGCTGGCGCGCGCCTCGGCCGGCATTGCCCTCGGCGTCTACGTACACGTCGCGCTCGCGCTCTCCGCCGTCTCGGCTTTCGGCTCCGAGGAGCAGCGGCAGCGCTACCTGGTGCCGGGTGTGGGCGGCGAGAAGGTCGGCGCCTGGGCGTTCGCCGAGGCCGACGCCGGATCGGACCCCGGCGGCATCCGCACGCGCGCCCGCCGCGACGGGGATGACTACGTGGTGAGCGGCGCGAAGATGTTCATCACCAACGGTACTTTCGCCGACTTCGTCGTGGCGACCGTCTCGACGGCTCCCGAGCGGGGCACGAAGGGACTGAGTCTGCTCGTCATCGAGCGCGGCACGCCCGGATTTCGCGCGGCGCGGCGGATCGAGATGCTGGGCGTGCGCGCCGCCGAGACCGCCGAGCTCGTCTTCGAAGACTGCCGGGTGCCGGCGCAGAACCTGCTGGGCGAGGAGAACACCGGCTTTGCGGCGGCGATGCGGACGCTGACGCGCGGCCGCATCATGGCCGCGGCCTTCGCCGTCGGCCTCGCCAGCGCCGCCTTCGAGTCGGCGCTCGCGTACGCCAGGACGCGCCACGCCTTCGGCCAGCCGATCGGCGCCTTCCAGGGTCTGGCGTGGATGCTCGCCGACATGAGCACCGCCATCGAGGCGGCACGGCTGCTCACCTGGCAGGCGGCGTGGAAGGCGGCACGCGGCGAGCCGCACGTCCTCGAGGCCTCGCGCGCCAAGCTCTTTGCGACCGGGGCGTGCACGCGCGTCTGCGAGCAGGCCCTGCAGATCCAGGGCGGCTCCGGCTACGCGATGGAGTCGCCGGCGCAGCGCTTCTACCGCGACTGCAAGGTGCTGGAGATCGGCGAGGGGACATCACAGATCCAGCGCAACACCATTGCCCGGCTGCTGGAATTGCCGGCGTGAGTCCGTCGGGGGAGACCCGCCGGTGAGACCCTCGGCCCTGCGCGTCAAGTCCGCCGTTCGCGAGCGGCGCGAGGAGGAGAAGCGCCTGCGCCGCCATGAGATCCTGGCGGCGGCTAAGCGCGTCTACTCGCGCAAGGGGTTCCTCAGCGCCACCATCGAGGACATCGCCGCCGAGGCCCGCGTAAGCGTCGGCACCATTTACTCCTACTACAAGAGCAAGGAGGACCTGTACGTCTCGCTCCTCTTCGAGAGCATGGAGATCTTCAGCCGCGAGCTGACCAAGATCCTGCGCTCTCGCCGCCGGCCGGACCGCAAGCTGCGCGACGCGTGGAACTTCTTCTACCGCTTCCGCGAGGAGTTTCCGGAGTCCTATCGCGTTTTCTTCCTCTTCCACCGCCAGGGGTTTCCCGCCGCCGTCCCCGAAGCGACCTTGCAGGAGCTGAACCGCCGCGCTGGACGGAACTTCGCTCTCGCCGCGGCGATCGTGAAGGAGGCGATGGAGGCGGGGATCTACCGCGAGGGCAATGCGCGTGAGGTCGTCGACATCCTGTGGAGTATGTTCATGGGCTTGGTTCACCTCTCGGAAACGCGTGCGAACCTGAGCCTGCGCGTCGCGACCTTGGCCGAGCTGCACGCGCACGCCTTCGAGTGGCTCGAGGCGGGCCTCAAGCGGCGGACGTTGCACCCTTCTTGACGGATGTCTCGATCCCTGGCGGACACTCCTGAGTTCACGCACTTGCTGCGAGCGTAGAAGAGGCGAGGGTGTCTGTTTTCCTGTCGCGCGCGAGCAGCAGCACCACTGCGGCAGGAATGCCGGCTTCGCGGCGCCGCGCTCGGTCTTCGATCCAGCTCGCAGGCAGGTACAGATCCCCGTCCAGCAGGGCGTGGAAATCCGGCGTCACGTAGCCCAGATGCACCGTCACCACGCAGTTGTCCGTCTTCCCCGTCGTGCCGCAGTACTGCCGCTGCACCCCGGCCGTCTTCGTCCCTTTCTTGGCGAAGCTGGTCTCGTCGATCACCCCGATGGCGTTCCGGTACCCATGCTTGCGCGTGATCCAGGCGCGCAGTCGACGCCCCACGGCGCCTTCGTCCCAGCGGTGCGCCGACAGAAACTGCTGCAGCGTGCGCGGCGCCCTTCGAGGTTCGCATCGTCCTGCGCGTCACCGACCACAACTGCGCCGGGACGCCATGCACGGCGCAGGACGTCGCGACCGTGGTCGCGCTCCCCTGCGCCGGCGGGAAGTGCACCGTGAAGGCGAGTCTCGGTGGCGGCATCTTCGGGATTGACGTCGGTCCCTGCTCGATCGCCCTCCAGGACCTCCGGGTGCTCGACGACACCGGCGCCGCCTTCGCCGAGCGCGGCTTCAAGGTGCTGTAGGAATCACTTCCAGAAAATCCGGGTCAGCGACTGCGACGCCAGCGCTTGAAAGGCACTCCCGCCGGTTGTCTCCTCCACCCTGCGTGCGGGCGGTAGCGCGTCTTGCTGGACGCGCGTGTGTGGCTGAGGGACGGAATCCAATCGACCACCAACCCAAAGCGGACGATCGCCGATGGGCAGAGTGGATCGCTCATTGATGCCCGTTCGCTGGCCGCAGCGTTACCTCAGCGCGGTAACCTAGGCGCCCGAGCAGATCTTCACAGTCTTCCCAGCTTAGACCGAACGCACGCACGTCGGCGACTCCGAGCCGTGCCACGACATCGCAGGCGGTCGGGTCGTCATCAGCGAATTCGCCGTCCATCATGACGCGCTCCGCCCAGTCCACGAGTTCGGCAAGCGTGAGCCGGCGGCAGAGATAATCTTCGATCCTCCCGACGACCTGCGCTCGCGTTACTTGCTCTGTCACTCGACTCTCCGATGGCCGAGGTCGACCGGATACTTCTCGTGAACCTCAGTCAGCCTGCCGTCTGGGTCGTAGATCTCCTGCGCGAAGCGCGTCGTCGTCTCCGAGGCGTCTACCTCCTTGACGTACCGCACACGCCAGCCCGTCCGCCCGACCACATCGTGCCAGTAGCGCCGGCCACCGGCGACCTAGTCCTCCCAGTGACCAAACTTTCGCTCGTTCGTCCGCCGCTTCGCCGCATCCATGCAATCCTGTTCACTGCCTACATCTGCCGGCTTCCCGGTGCAACGATTGTTAGCGCTCTGATTCCAGACCTCCTGACATAGGAGGTGTCGGATCTGTCCGCTTTTCGGCGATCGGCACCGTCATGGAGGGGGATCCACAGCCGGCCGGGTGATGTCGAAGCGGAGGCGCAGGCGCGTGCCCGGAAAGCAAATCGGCGCGCGGTTCAGATCGTCGCAGACGGCGGCCAAGGCACGGGTGCGATGCGGTGAGGTGAGCGGCGCAAGTGCGACTCGTAGCTCGGTATCGGTGACCTCGAGGTCGGCGGCCGACGCGAGTGCCGACTGGATGAGCGTGCGCCCCTCGTCGGCGGTGCGTTTGCAGTGCGATGCGACCATCCGCACCAGATCGCCCTCTGCCTGATAGGCGACCATCTTGAGCAGGTTGCTGAGGTGCTTGCGTTAGGTGGCGAGCTTCAAGACCTCGCCCGTCACCACCTGCGCCACGGGGGCCCGCTTTGGGACCGTGGCGCGC
>Ga0214473_10007314_pt1 | contig 13109 bp, 8 predicted proteins | sample RVTome_7_FD_203509 | JGI IMG/M metagenome (GOLD analysis project Ga0214473, IMG submission 203509) | Soil microbial communities from uranium-contaminated site in the Upper Colorado River Basin, Wyoming, United States - RVT98D197 | ecosystem: Environmental > Terrestrial > Soil > Contaminated >...
CGGCGGTGGTCTTCCCGCGCGCGCGCGAGCAGGTCCAGGCGATCGTGCGCTGCTGCCGCAGCCACGGCGTCCCCTTCGTCGCCCGCGGCGCGGGCACGGGTCTCTCGGGCGGCGCGATCGCGGAGGGCGGCGGCGTCGTCGTCGAGTGCTCGCGGATGAACCGCGTCCTCGCGATCGAGCCGGTCGACCGCTTCGCGGTGGTGGAGCCGGGCGTCGTAAACCAGGACCTCTCGCGCGCGGCCGCGCCCTTCGGTCTCTTCTACGCACCGGACCCCTCGAGTCAGCTCGTCTGCACGATCGGCGGGAACGTCGCGGAGAACTCCGGCGGCCCGCACACGCTCAAGTACGGGACGACCACGAACCACGTGCTCGGCCTCGAGCTCGTGCTCCCCGACGGCGAGGTGGTGGAGCTCGGAGGCCCGACGGGCGCTGCGCCGGGCTACGACCTCGTCGGCGCCGTGGTCGGGAGCGAGGGAACCCTCGGCATCGTGACCCGCGCGACGCTGCGGCTCTCGCCGATCCCCGAGCGGGTGGAGACGCTGCTCGCGATCTTCCCGGACGTGGTGAGCGCCTGCCGGACGGTGAGCGGCATCATCGAGACGGGGCTCGTCCCGGCCGCGCTCGAGATCATCGACCAGCGTACGATTCGCGCCGTCGAGGCGAGCGTGTACGCCGCGGGTCTCCCGACGGACGCGGGCGCCGTGCTGCTCATCGAGCTCGACGGTCCGGTGGTGGCGCTCCCGCCGCAGGTCGACCGCATCCGCCGGCTCGCGCAGGGTGCGGGCGCGCTCCGGATCGAGGTGGCGCGCGACGCGGACGAGCGCCAGCGCTTCTGGCGCGCGCGCAAGGGCGCCTTCGGGGCGATGGGCCGCCTCGCTCCCGACCTGTACGTCCACGACGCCGTGGTGCCGCGCGCGCGGCTCCCCGAGGTGCTGGCGGAGGTGTGCGCGATCGGCGACCGCTACGGCCTGCGGCTCTCCAACGTCTTCCACGCCGGCGACGGCAACCTGCACCCGAACATCTCCTTCGATCGCCGCGACCCGGGCGAGCTCGAGCGGGTGATGCAGGCCGGCGCCGAGATCCTGCGCGCGTGCGTAAAGGCGGGCGGTGTGATCAGCGGCGAGCACGGGATCGGCTCGGAGAAGCGCGAGTACATGGGGCTCGTCTTCTCCGACGCGGACCTCGGCGCGATGCTGCGGCTGCGCGGCGCCTTCGATCCCGACGGCGTCTGCAACCCCGGGAAGATCTTCCCGACGACCCGCTTCTGCGCCGAGTCCAACCCGAAGGCCCGGGGCTACGACCGCGTGCCCTTCGCGTGACGCTCTCCGCCGGGCACGAGGCGGCGCTCCACACGGCACTCGGAGCCGCGGCGATCGAGCCGGGAGGAGACGCGGGCCTCGAGGGCGTGGCTCCCGCCGCGACGCTCCACCCGGGCGACGCCGAGGCGCTCGCGCGCGCGGTCGGCGCGCTCGCCGCCTGTGGTCTCGCGGCGCTGGTGCGGGGCGGCGGCACGCACATGCAGCTCGGAAACCCGCCGCGGCGGGCAGACGTCGTGCTCTCGACGCGTCGGATCGCGGGCGTGCTCGCGTTCGATCCGGGCGAGGGAGTCTGCCGCGCGGCCGCGGGCACACCCCTCGCCGCGCTTCGCGCGGAGCTGAACGCGGGGGGGTGGGAGCTCCCGCTCGATCCGCCGGGGCCCGGCTCGACCGTGGGCGGCGCGCTGGCCGCGGCGGCGATCGGGCCGCGTGCGCTGGGCTTCGGGCTCCCGCGCGACCTCGTGCTCGGCCTCGACGTCGTGCTCGCCGACGGGACGCCCACGCGCTGCGGCGGCCGCGTCGTGAAGAACGTGACCGGCTACGACCTCGCGAAGCTCTACACGGGCTCGCTCGGGACGCTCGGGGTGATCGCGGCCGCCTGGCTGCGGCTGCGGCCGCGGCCGGAGCGGGTTCTCGTAATGGAGGCGACGCTCGCCGGAGCCGATGCGGCGCTGGGCGTCGGGCTCGCCGCGGCGCGCCGAACGTCCGCGCGGGCGGTGGCCCTCGCACTGGGTCCAGACGGCGCGGCGCGGCTGGTCGTCGAGCTCGCCGGCGACGAGCCCGTCGTGGAGAGCGACCGCGCGTGGCTCGCCGCCGAGGCGGGCGCCGGCGAAGCGCCGACCGCGGCGCTCGATCGGGTACGCCGGCTCCAGGCCGAGGGTGTCGGCCCCGGAGCCCTGCACTTCCGGGTGTCGCTCCGGCCTTCGCTCGCCGGCGTCGCCGCCGCGCGACTCCGCGCGGCGGGCGCCTCCCTGCTCTTGTACCCCGGGCTCGGGCTCGCGTGGGCCTCGTTCCCGGGCGGCGCTGGCGAGGCCGAAAGCTCCGCGTTCGAGGCGGTTTCCGCGGCGGCTCGCGAGGCCGGTGGCAGCTGGCTCCTCGAGCGCGCGCCCCGCGCCGCGCGCGCGGGGCGCGACGCCTTCGGCGACGCGCCGCAGCTCGTCCCGCTGACCCGGGCCCTCAAGGCCCGCTTCGACCCGGAGGGATTGCTGAACCCGGGCCGCCAGCTGGGGCACACGTGAAGGGCGCCGAGCCCCAGGCGCTGCCGTGCGCGGCAGCGCCGGCCGGACGCTGGCCCGAGATCGGGCGTCTCGCGCTCGACTGCGTCCACTGCGGGCTCTGCCTCGAGACCTGCCCGACCTACCGCGAGACCGGCCGCGAGACCTCTTCGCCGCGCGGCCGGATCTATCTGATGCGCGGCGTCGCGGAGGGCCGGATCCCTCTCGGCGACACCGTCGCCGAGGAGGCGTACCTCTGCCTCGGCTGCCGCGCGTGCGAGACGGCCTGCCCTTCGGGCGTGCACTTCGGCGCGATGGTCGAGCTCGCGCGCGCCGAGGTCGAGGACGCGGGACTGCGGCGCGGCGCCGCTCGCGTGCTCGAGCGGCTGGCGCTGCGCGGCCTGCTTCCGCACCGCCGCAGGCTGCGCGCCGCGATGACGCTCCTCGGACTCGCCCAGTGGCTCGGGCTCGATCGGCTGCTCCGCCCGCTCCTCCCGCCCGCGCTGCGCGAGGCCCACGCGCTCCTGCCGTCGGTTCCGGCGCTTCGCGAGCGGCGCGCGCTCCCGGAGCTGGTTCCCGCCGAGGGCGAGCGGCGCGGCCGCGTCGGCTTCTTCGCGGGCTGCGTCATGGCGGAGCTCTTCGCGGACGTGAACGCCGCCACGGTGAGGGTGCTCGCGCGAAACGGCTTCGACGTGGTGGTGCCGCGCGCGCAGACCTGCTGCGGCGCCCTCCACGCGCACGCGGGCGACGAGGCGTCGGCGCACGCCCTCGCGCTCCGCAACGCGCGAGCCTTCGCGGAAACAGGTGTCGAGCGCGTGGTCGTGAACTCGGCCGGATGCGGCGCCGCTCTCCGCGATGCGGGACGCTGGCTCCCCGGCGAAGGCGAGGCGCTCGCGGCGAAGATCCGAGACGTGAGCGAGCTCCTCGATGCCACCGGCCTGCGACCCCCGCCGGGGCGCATCGACGCGCGGGTCTGCTACGACGACCCCTGCCACCTGCTCCACGGGCAGCGCGTGGCCGATGCGCCTCGCCGCCTGCTCGCCTCGCTTCCGGGGCTCGTGCTCGTGCCGCACGAGGACCCGGGCAGCTGCTGCGGCGCGGCGGGCATCTACAACCTGACGCACGCCGAGATGTCGCGGGCGGTCCTGCGCCGCAAGATCGCATCGCTCGCCAAGGCGGACCCCGACCTCGTCGCGACGGGAAACCCGGGCTGCCTGATGCAGCTGCGCGCCGGCGCGCGCGAGGCCGGCCTACGCGCGAGCGTCGTGCATCCGATCGAGCTCCTCGACCGCGCCTACCGGTAGAGGAACGAGTCCGGGGTCTCGCGCGGCTCCCGGAAACGCGGGAACGCTCCGAGCGAGAAATCCGACAGCGAGCCGCGCAGCACGAGATCGAAGGGAAGGATCGAGTCGCGCGAGCGCACCATGCCGTAGCGCTCCCGCATGCCGCGGTAGGCGTAGCTCGAGCCGGCCGCGGGCCGCGCGTCGATCTCGTCGGCGAGGCCGAGACGCAGACGCTCGAAGAAGACGTCGCGGTCCGCGTCGGCGACGATCGCGTCGTCCGCGTCGAGGAGCGAGTTGCGGAAGGAGGTCTCCTCGAGGACCGACACCACGCGCGCCATCTCCTCGGGTCCGAGCCGCTCGCGCTCGGCGCGCGGCGCGGCATCGGGATCGCCGTCGGCAGCGAGGTAGCTCACCTCGACGACGCTCCCGCCGAGAAGGGCTACGCCCTCCGGATGGAGCTCCCCGTTCGCCGGATTCTCGTCGAGGAGCTGCGGGCGCAGGCCCAGGCCCTCGATCCCGGCGACCTTCGGGTTCTCGAACAGGAAGCCGCGCGAGATGCGGACGCGCTGCGGCGTCGCCTCCTCGACCTCGCGGCGCGCGCGGCGGCCCGCCTCGCGGCCGGCGGAGGTCTCGGGCAGGTCGCGGGCGATCTGTCGATACATGCCGTTGCGCAGCGCGCGGTCGCCCTCGCGCGCCGCGCCGTCGAGCCACTGCTTTGCGGCCGCCTCGCGGAGCTCGACCTGCTGCTTCGGGTCCGCGTCGGGGCGCTCCTTGGCCAGGCGCAGTGCGGCCAGGTAATTGCCGCGTTCCACCTCGTAGTCCTCGAGCCAGTCGGCAAGCTCGGCCGCGTGCGGGCCTTCCGGCCGGCGCGCCAGATAGCTGCGCGCGCTGCGCGCGACCGGGTGCTCCGTGCCGAGCGACGGGGCCCACGGGAGCTGGATCAGGCGCACCGGAAGCGAGAACAGGCTCTCGGCCATCGACGGGAGGTCCACCAGCCACTCGATCGGGCGCGGGAGGTGGCGCTCGCGCGGCCCCGCGGCGAAGGGGCCGACCAGGACCCACTTCGCCCGGGCCAGCCCGTGCGAGAGCCGGGCGCGGCGGTACGCGCGATAGGGATTCGACTCCGGGTTGCGCACGAGGGTGGCGGCGTGACGCGCCATGTTCGATCGCTCGGGGTCGTCCCCGGCCAGTGCTTCGAGCTCCCGCCACATGGCGTCTTCCTGCCCGAGCTCGCCGAGGGCGATGGCGCGGGCGAAGCGCACTTCGTCCGCGATCGGTCCCCGGGGCTCGGCCGACTCGACGCTGCGCGAGGTCGAGACGACGTCGCCTCGCCGCCGCAGCAGGGCCACCGCGAGCGCCCGCTGCGCGCCCGCGTCGCTCGCCGGGTCGAGGTCGGGCGCGGTTCCCACGCTGCGGCGCCGCTGCTCGCGCGCCTCGAGCAGGCCCGCGCCGGCAACATCGCGGAGCTTCGAGGCCTTCGGGTCCTCGGGCATGCGCCGCAGCGCGCGGTCGGCGTGGACCAGCGCCAGCGGGTAGCGATCCTCCTCGAGCGCCTGCTCGGCGACGCGCAGGTCGCGGTCGTGTTGCGTCCGCTGCCAGCGCCACTCGGCCGCGGCGACGCGCGGACCCAGCTCCTCGGCCTCGGGCGCTCCCGGATGCTGCGCCAGGAAGGTCTTCCAGTGGGCCAGGGCCTGGCGCTGGCGCAGCGGAAGCGGCTCGCGCGCGTGGAGCTCGAGGGCGTAGTTCACCACCGAGCGCGCCACGCGGTACGGGGCGAGCGTGAAGGTCGTGATCGAGCTCCCGAGCGGCTCGGACATCGTGTTGAAGGCCCGCCCGAACTCGAGCAGCCAGTCCTCGCGCAGGCGGGTGCTCGCGAGCTCGAGCGGATCGTCCTGCTCGGCGATCTCGAGCCGCGCGCGCAGGGCCGGGTCGAGATCCTTGCGATCGAGCAGCTCCCGGGTGGCCGAGCGGTAGGCTCGCGAGTCGTCCAGCGTGGCATTCGCGAGATCGACCGCAGCCGGGACGAGGCCGGTCGGGGGCTCCTCGGCCGCCTCGAGCACGCTGTCGATCGCCTCGAGGCGGTGGACCGCGCGCGCCGCCTGGTCGGGGCGGGAGAGCAGCGCCGCGTGCGCGACCTCGACGGCCGTCTGGTCGGCGGCGTCTGGCACCATCGGCGCGAAGCGCACGTCGCGCAGGAACGCCGTCGTCGGCGGCGCCCCCGCCGGCGCCGTCGCACACCCCACCAGCCCGACCAGGAGCGCAACAGCGAACGCAAGCGGCCGAAGGCCGCGCGCAGCGCGCCGCAGGCGAGCGGAGTGCGGGCCCCCGCTCGGACCGGCCGCGCAGCGAGGGCAAGCGAAGCGCGCAGCGAGCCGCAGGCGAGCGGAGAGAGCTGCCAACGCTCGAATCGTCGCATCGTCCTCGAGCCGGCCGCGCAGCGAGCCGCAGGCGAGCGGAGTCATCGGACTAAGGAGTAAAACGGTCATGGTCCACCCGGAGTGCGAATGCGAGGAAGGCCTCGAGCCGCCGCGACGCCTCGATCTTCTCGAGCCGCCCGTCCTGCTCCGCCACCGTCTCGTAGAGGCGCGACGCCGCGTCGACCAGCTCCTGGAAGCGGGCCGGGTCGAAGAGCAGGCCCTGCGGCGGGTTCACCTCGACGTACTCGACGGCGAGGTCCTCGTAGAGGCGCGCCAGGGCGAGGATGTGGCGGCTCGTGTTCTTGCTGTCCCGGTGCCGCGTCACGACCCGCTGGAGCTCGGCGGACGCGCGCACGTCGCCGTCGGGAAGGGCCTTGCGAAGCGCGGCGAAGTACTGCGCGCGCGCCACGTCGGTGCGCTCGAGCTCCTCGCGCACGACCGCCGCGTAGTGGCTTCCGTCCACGACCTGCGCCAGCGCCTCGAGCCTCCCCGTGCGGTCGTCGAAGGCGGAGATCACGCGCGCGAGCTCCGCCTCGTCGACGCGGGCCGTCGCGTCGGAGACCTGACCGAGGTCGATGCCGATGCCGACCGCCGCTGCGAGGGCGTCGCAGATCCCCGCGCTCTCGAGGGCATCCTCGGCGAGCTCCGCGTCGCGATCGGCCGCGAGGCGGTACTCGCCGGCCGCGAGGTCGAAGGCCCGCAGACGCTCGAGCGAGCGACCCTTGGCGAAGGCGATCACGCCGTCGAGGTGACCGGCCTGGAGCGCCTCGGCGTGCACCCGCTCCATGCTCTCGAGGCGCAGCAGCGAGCTGCGGTAGACGTTGCGACCGGTGAAGTCGCGCGCCGGCTCGAAGCGATAGGTGTCGTCCGGCACGTGGGTCCGCAGCACCGCGACGACCTCGAGCACGTTCTCGGCAGGGCGGTAGCGGGGGTCGGGCTCCGGGGTCGACGCGCACGCGAGCGCCGCGAAGGCGAGCCAGATCGACCGGAAGGGTCGGCCCATGCCGCGCAGCATACCCGATGACGCAGGCGGAGCCGGGGCTCCCGAGGCGGTTGCCCTACTGAGGGTAAAATCCTACGAATCTGGCTACCGAGTGCTCGCGGCGCGCGCACTTCGGGCGGCCCGTTTCGGCCGCAACGCGATCGCGTTCAGCATCTTCTCCGTCGCGATCACCGCGGCGGCGAGCTGATCGGAATCGACGCCCAGGGTCGAGAAGGAGCCGTCCGGATCGTCGTCCGAACGCCAGCTGATCACCGTCTCGACCAGGGCCGCTGTCCGGCCTCCCGGGGGGATTCGCACCCGGAAGTCGACGAGGCGCGGAACGTCGAGCTGCAGGATCCGCGCCGCCTTCTTGAGCGCGTTCATGAAGGCGTCGTAGCCGCCGTCCCCCGTCGCCTGACCGCGCGCGCGACGGCCGCGATAGCGGAGCTCGACCGTCGCTTCGGGGCTCTGGTCGGTCCCGACGTGGACCTTCCACGCATCCACCCGCACCGGCTGCTTGCCGGGCGACTTCAGCACGTCGGCGATGATGTAGGGAAGGTCCTCCACGCTCACCGTGTGCTTCTTGTCGCCGAGCTCCTTGATGCGCGCGAGCACGGGCTCGCGCTCGCGCGGCCCGAGCTCGATCCCGAGCGCGCGCAGGTTGTGCTCGAGCGAGGCCTTGCCGGAGAGCTTGCCGAGGGCGTAGCGGCGCTGCTGGCCGAAGCGGCCGGGCGCGAGGAGGTTGGCGTAGAGGTCGCCCTTCATGTCGCCGTCGGCGTGGATCGCGCCGGTCTGCGTGAACACGTCCCGCCCGACGATCGGCGCGTTGGCGGGCACGTCCTTGCCGCTGAAGGTCTCGACGAGGCGCGAGACGGCCGCGAGCCGCGACTCGTCCACGCCGGTGCGCATCTCGGTGTAGTCGTGGATCGCGGCCACGGCCTCGGCGAGCCGCGTGTTGCCGGCGCGCTCGCCCATCCCGTTCACGCTCGTGTGGATACCCCGCGCCCCTGCGCGCACGGCCGCGAGGCAGTTCGCGGTCGCGAGTCCGTAGTCGTTGTGGGCGTGGAACTCGAAGACCAGCTGCGGCCACGTGGCGGTCATCAGGCCCACGTAGCGGGTCACGTCCTCCGGGCCGAGGATGCCGAGCGTGTCGGCGAGATAGATCCGCTTCACCCCGCCGTGGCGGAGCGTCTCGACCATCGCGAACACGTAGTCGAAGGAGTCGCGCACGCCGCTCGACCAGTCCTCGAGGTAGGCGTTCACGAGCAGCCGGCGCCGCCGCGCGTTGGCGAGCGTCTGCTCCACGGAGGCGCGGTGCTCCGCTGGCTGCATGCGCAGCTGCATCCGGCAGTGGCGCTCCGAGCCCTTGGTGAGCAGGTTCAGCACCTTCCCACCGGCGGCCACGATCCAATCGACGGACTGGCGCCCGTCGCAGTAGCCGAGGATCTCGACGCGCGGGAGTATCCGCTCGCGCCGGGCCCAGGCCGCGACCCGCCGGACCGCCTCGAGCTCGCCGGCCGAGACGCGGGCCTGCCCGATCTCGATCCGGTCGACCCCGACGTCGGCGAGCAGGAGCCGCGCGAGCTGGAGCTTCTCGGCGGGGGTGTACGCCACGTCGGGGGTCTGCTCCCCGTCGCGGAGCGTCGTGTCCATCACCTCGATCCGCCTGGGCTCCCCGCGTCGCATGGCGACCGACGGTACCGCGTTCCCGGTACACTCGCGCGCCGTGACCCCCGAGCCGCACGTGCACGCGGTGGCTCCCGCCGACGCGGGCCGCCGCCTCGACGTCTTCCTCGCCGATCGACTCTCGCTCTCGCGCGCCGAGGTCCGCCGCCTGCTCGGTCGCGGGGCCGTGAGCGTCGACGGCCGACGCGTCGCCGAGTCCGCCAAGGGGACGGCCCTCGCTGCGGGCTCGCGCGTCGGCGTCGCTCCCTTCTCCCGGCCGGACGAGCGCCGCGCGCTCCCCGACCCCGACGCGCCGCTCGTGGTGCTCGCCTCCGGCCCCGGCTGGCTCGCCGTCGACAAGCCCGCCGGCGTGCCGGTGCATCCGCTGCGCGAGGAGGAGCGCGGCAGCGTACTGAACGCGGTCGCGGCGAGGCACCCGGAGCTGCACGGTGTCGGCGAGGGCGGCCTGCGCAGCGGCGTCGTCCATCGACTCGACGTCGATACCTCTGGCGTTCTGCTGGTCGCGACCGCGGAAGCCGCATGGCGGCGGTTGCGAGAGGCCTTTCGGGCCGGGCGGGTCGAGAAGGTCTACCGGGCGCTGGTGCGCGGTCGCATGGAGACGGCCGGCTCCGGCGAGCTCCCGCTCGTGCTCGCCCGCCACCGGCCGGCGCGCGTGCGGGTCGCCCGCCCCGGAGACCGCGGCGCGCGGACGGTCGAGATCGCCTGGCGGCCGCTCGAGCGCTTCGCCGACGCGACTCTCGTCGAGGTCCGCCCGAGGACCGGCTTCCTGCACCAGATTCGTGTCGTTCTCGCGCACGTCGGCCACCCGATCCTCGGGGACCGCGTCTACGCGGACGCCGCCACCGCAGGCGCCGCGCCGCGCCACCTGCTGCACGCGAGCGCGCTCGCCTTCGAGGAGATCTCGGCCGCAAGCCCGGATTCCCCGGACTTCGCCGCGAAGCTCGAGCAGCTGCGCGGCTAGCGCACCGGGGTCTCCCGCGTCCCGACTCCTCGGATCTCCGAGTCCCGCGCCAACTCGACCGAGCCGCCAGTCAGCCTCGACTCCAGCGCGCGACCGATGCACGCGGCCCAGTCCGCGTGGATCTCGCGACCGGGGTGGCCGTAGCCTGGGACGAGGAAGGCGGGGTCGAGGGAGCGCGGGTGCGCGCAGTCGACCGCTCCGATGCCGTGCGCCGCGAGCCAGCGGAGGTAGTGCCGGCGCGCCTCGGGGCGGGCCTCGAGGATCGCGACGAGGAGCGGCGCCCCGCGCCGGCCGCTCGCGTCGCGAAGCTCCTCGAGCAGCCTCTCGGTCACCGCCCGCGCCTCGCTTCCCCGCTCGCCGGCGCGCCAGTCCACCAGGCGCGCCTCGAGGAAGGCCACGCTCGCGAGCTGATCGTCGAAGAACCAGTGCGGGTACGCCTCTGGGACGTGGTGCACGAGCGCTCCGTCGTCGCCGAGCGTCGCGAAGGGCACCCCGAGGCGATCCGCGGCGGTCGCCGTCGCGAGCCGACGGATCCAGCCCGCGGGCGCGACGTTGCGGATCTCGTGGTGCTCGATGAATCCGTAGACGACGAGGTCGACGGGAGTGCTCGACACGGATAAGTGTCGTTCGAGCGCGAGCAGAGACTGATAGGTGCCGTAGCCGGCCGTCCCGAGGTTCGCGAAGTCGCGATCGGGGAAGCGCTCCTGGAGCCGCCAGACAAAGGTCTCCGCATCCGACACGGCCCAGCCCTGCGTGTACGAGCAGCCGACGATCGTCACGTCGGGGCGCGACGGCCCGGGCGCCGCGGCGGTGGCGCGGCGACCTCCGTTCCAGAAGGTCAGCGCGATCGGACGCCCCGCGTCGCTGCCGCGCCCCGGCCAGACGACGGCGCCGGACTTGTTGCGCCAGCCGAGCACCGGGTCGGGCTCGTGCAGCGGCGGCAGTCCGCGGTCGAGGGCCTCTGCGGGCTGCGGCATCCCGACGGCGAGCCGCACCACGAACTCGGCGCTCAGGAACGCGAGCGCGAGCGAGCTTCCCGACGTGAGGAACCCGAGGAGCCGTGCATGCCGCATCGGCTCGCCTCCCCGTATCGCTCCTCACCTTATACGCCCGACGGGCTCGCTCCGGGAAGATCCTTCCTGCTGTCGATCGCGATGCCGTCGCATGGGAGTGTCGGGAAGAACCCCCAACGGATCGGCGCAGCCGGGGCCAGCCGAGCTTCCGGACCCACTCTGTGGGGACGGAGACCCAGGCCGAGCCGCGGTGTGTCGCGGGCCGCGGCAGGGACCCGGTCCTCGCAGGGCCGGCGATGGCCGGAAGTCGTCTACGCTGTGGCCCGGGAGGTCGCGATGGCCGGGGCAGCGAAGCCGAGGCGGTACTGGGGCGGCGTCTCCGCGTTTCTCGGAACGCGTCTTCCCGAGGCGGCCCGGCGACTCGAGGCACAGGGCCGCTACGGGCTCTTCGCGGGTCAGGGGGCCGGCCCGCCCTGGATTCCGCTCGCGGCGGCGGCCGCCGCTACCGAGCGGGTGCTGCTCGGCTGCTCGGTGGCGATCGCGGGCGCCCGCAGCCCCGCCGAGACCGCCTTCGCCGCGCTCGACCTCGACCGGATCTCCGGCGGCCGCTTCGTCCTCGGGCTCGGATCGAGCACGCGCTGGATGCTCCGGAGTAACTTCGGAGTCGAGCTCGAGCGTCCGCTCGCCCACCTGCGCGACGTGGTCGCGCTCGTGCGTCACGTGAGCCGAGGCGCGCACGCGGGTCTCGCCCCCTTCGAGGGCGAGACCTTTCGCATCGAGCTCGGCGGCCTCGAGCCGCAGCCGCCTCCCGTGCGCGAGGAGATCCCCGTCTGGCTGGGCGCGCTCCGCAGCCCGATGACGCGCCTCGCGGGCGAGGTGGCGGACGGGCTGATCGGCCATCCGCTGTGGAACGCCGAGTGGTGGCGCACCCGCGTCGAGGACGATCTGCGGGCGGGTGCCCGCGCCTCCGGTCGCGACGCGGAGAGTCTGCATCGCTGCGTCTACCTGGCGGTGGCGCCCGACCCCGACGAGGGGGTGGCGCTCGGCGACGCGCGCCTCTTCACGGCGGCCTACGCGGCGATCGCCGAGTACGCGAGCTTCTTCGAGGAGCGCGGCTTCGGCGCCACCGCCGCGGACGTCCGCTCGCGCTGGGACGCGGGCGACCGCGAGGGCGCCGCCTCGAAGGTCGGCGAGGAGATGGCCCGCGCCTTCGTCGCCTGGGGCACCCCCGACGCCGTGCGCACCGAGATCGAGAGCGCCTGGCAGGTGGCGGACTCGATGCTCGTCTCGCCCCCCTTCTGGGGGCTCCCGCCGCAGCGCATCGGCCACTACGTGCAGGCGATCGCGCGCTACGGCCTGGAGGGCTAACCCGATGAACTCCGCTCGCCTTCGGCTCGCTGCGCGCTTCGCTTGCGCTCGCTGCGCGGAGACCGACTTTCGAGTCGGCCTCCTAGCCCCGTGATCCTCGACCGCTTCAAGCTCGACGGCCGGGTCGCGATCGTGACGGGCGCCGGCAAGGGCATCGGCCGTGGCATCGCGCTCGCCTTCGCCGAGGCCGGGGCGGACGTGGTCTGCGCGGCACGGACGCAGGCCGACATCGAGGCGACGGCCGCCGACGTGCGGTCGCGCGGGCGCCGAGCCCTCCCGGTCGTATGCGACGTCACGCGCACCGACCAGCTCGAGCGCCTCGTCGAAGCGACACTCTCGGGCCTCGGACGCCTCGACGTGCTCGTGAACAACGCGGGTGGCACGGGCCCGCGCCCCGCGCTCGAGACCAGCGAGCGCTTCTTCGAGGCGGCGCTGCGCTTCAACGTGACGAGCGCCTTCCTGCTCTCGCGCCTCGCGGTTCCGAAGATGCTCGCGACGGCGGGCGGAGGGGCGATCGTGAACATCTCCTCGCGGGCGAGCGACATGGTGCAGACCAGCTTCGTCGCCTACGGCGCGGCCAAGGCCGCGCTCAACATGATGACGCGCAACCTCGCGGCCGAGCTCGCGCCGAAGGTACGCGTCAACGCGATCTCCGTCGGCGGCGTCGACACCCAGGCGCTCGAGGTGGTGCTCCGCAACGAAGCCCTCCGGAGCGAGTTCGAGCGCAACACCCCGATGGGGCGGCCGGGCACCCCCGAGGACATCGCGGCCGCGGCGCTCTACCTCGCCTCGCCCGCGGCGAGCTGGGTGACCGGCAAGGTCTTCCAGATCGACGGCGGCACCGAGTTCCCCGCGATCCGCGTCCCGAC
>Ga0214473_10007315_pt1 | contig 13108 bp, 9 predicted proteins | sample RVTome_7_FD_203509 | JGI IMG/M metagenome (GOLD analysis project Ga0214473, IMG submission 203509) | Soil microbial communities from uranium-contaminated site in the Upper Colorado River Basin, Wyoming, United States - RVT98D197 | ecosystem: Environmental > Terrestrial > Soil > Contaminated >...
GGCCGCAAGGCCATGTACTGACTTACGCTCATCTCCAGCTGCTGGGTGGGGTTGTGGGCATCCTCATAGTAAACCTGCGGCATGGAGTAGTCGCAGGCCTCCAGAAAGGCCGACCACGGGAGCTGACGATGGCGGTCGGGAAATCGGTAGCTGCTGAGGGCGATCGGCAGATTCGGGAGGCCGGCGCGCAGCTCACGCATGAAACGCGTGGCGGCGTTGGTCTTGCCGAGGGTCTGATACTCCGCCTCGGCGTCGATGACGTACCCGTCGATCCCCAGTTGCCGGCTGCGCTGGACGGCGAACTGAGCCTCGCCGATCGGGTTGTCGCCTCGGACGTAGTGCCAGCCCCATACCTCAATACCGGCCTCCTTGCACGCCCGCAATACGGGGGGCACCAAATCGACGCCGCGAGTCGCGTCTACATTGTAGGACCGTGTCCCGTCCGCGATCTTGATCAAGAGGTGGGTGAGCCCAGCCTGCTTGGCGCGGGCGGTGATCGCCTGGGCATCTCCGCGCTCACAGTTCCACAACTGCCAGATGTAGTACCCTTTTCCAATCAGAGACAACGCACTGCTCCTAGAGTGATCAGGCTTCGCGGCTGGCCGTCCTGGCTCTCGCGACGCAACTGTCTCCCGGCCCGCATCATTGCTCCTGCTTGCCCTTGATGCGGTGGCCCCGCTGCAGGGCGGCAGGTCCATACTTGGCGCGGATCGAATCCACCGCTTGCAGCAACCGCTCATCCTCCTGCCAGCTCCGGTCGAACAGGCTGAGCTGGCGGGTGAGCGGCCCCAGGTCGGCCACGCCGACCCCCAGCAGCCGGATCTTGCGCCCTGCCTTCCAGTTGGCCCGCAGCAAGGCGGCCGCGGCCCGGAAGATCTCGTTATCCACGTCGGAAGGCTGGGGCAGCCGAGACTGGCGGGTGATCGTGGTGAAATCCGGCCAGCGCAGCTTGAGCCTCACGGTAGACCCGGCCACGCCCTCCCGCCGCAGGCGGCGGCCGACGCTGTCGCTCATCTCGCGCAGGTGCCGGCGCAACGTGTCCCAGTCATCGACATCCTTGGCAAACGTCCGTTCGCTCGACATGGACCGCGGCTCATGGCCTTCCACGACCGGTGAGTCGTCCTGGCCCCTGGCCCTGGCTGCAAGTTCTGTGCCCCGCTCCCCGTACAGTCTCTCCAATTGGGCCGGCGGCAGCGCAGCCAAGTCGCCGATGGTCCGGATCTCCAGGTCTTGCAGCCGGGCCCGGGACTTTGGCCCCACCCCCCACAGCATCTCCACCGGCAGCGGGGCCAGGAAGTTCGCCTCCTGGCCGGGCGGCACCACGACCAGCCCGTTCGGCTTTCCCACCTCAGTGGCCACCTTGGCCACCAGCTTGTTCCCGGCGGCTCCCCAGGAGGTGGGCAGCTCGAACTGCTCGCGAATCCGGATCTGCAGCTCCCTGGCGATGTCGCCGGATGGGCGGGGATCGTCGCTGACATCCAGAAAGGCCTCGTCGATGGAGATCTGTTCAACCAGCGGCGCCGCCCCCCGCAGGAGGGTCATGACCTTGTCGGAGTACTCGCCGTACAGCCGGTGGTTGCCTCGCACCGGGATGAGATCGGGGCATAGCCGCAGGGCACGGGCCATCGGCATGGCCGAGCGGACTCCAAAGGCCCGAGCGGCATAGGAGGCCGAGGTGACGACGCCGCGGCCCTGGGGCGACCCGCCCACCACGAAGGCCCGCCCGTGCAGGCTGGGATCCAGCAGCTCTTCAACCGAGCAGAAGAAGGCATCCAGATCGAAGTGCAGGATCTTGCGCATGAGCCGGTTGACAGGCCTTCGCCCTTCGATACAATCGGGGTGTCGCCGGTGGGCCATGCCAGACGGCCCTTCCCCGAATCTCAGGTGCTGCGATGAGTAGCGATACCAATACCGCCCGGGCCGAGGCGTTGGCCAGCTTTCAGGCCAACCCACGGGTCAGCCGAATTCGACTGATCGTGTCCCCGGATGCCTGCCCGGCCTGCCATACGATGGAAGGCGCCTACTCCAAAGGCGACGTTCCGGAGCTTCCGACACCGGGCTGCTCCCATCCCTTGGGTTGCCGTTGCTTCTACGAGCCGACCCTTACGGAGATCTACCCTTAAGTCGTGTGGGTCGGCCGGCGGTCAAACCTGGCCCTCCCCCAGCGATGGGTCGCGCCAGCGATGGACGAAGTCGAGCGCCTGGGTGCGGGTCTGCACAGACCCCTGCACCTGGGCTTCGGCCAGCGCGCTGAGCATCGCGCCCACCACCGGCCCCGGCTTCAGATTCAGCTCGGCGATCAATTCGTCCCCCCTCAGCAGCAGCGGCGGCTCGAGCAGCTCTTTGGATCGCTCGAAGCGCGCCTCCAGAAGCGCTCGAACCACCACTAGCCGCTCGCGCCATGGAGTCAGAGGGGCCGGCGGCGTCTGATCGGCCAGGAAGTCGGCCAGGTGGAGCAGCGCGGCCAGGACCCCGGCCTCCCCGGCCGTGCGGAAGTAGCGGTGGATGGCGAGCGGCGTCAGCCCCTCCGCTTCCGGATAGCGTCGCGGCAGGCGATGATGGCGGATCATCGTCTCAACCAACCGGCCCTCGGCGGAGCTCAGCCGAAGCTCCCGGCAGCGCCGCGCGGCCCGGGAGGCTGCCTGCCGGGGACCCTCTTCCGCGGCCTGCGTTTCGCTATCGCTCGGTTCATCCGGCCAGTCGGCGGCGTGATAGAGGACCGCCAGGCAGAAGATCTGCTCAACCCGCCGTTCGCCAACCAGGCTCTCGCCCATAACATCGGCCAACTGTTCCCGGTAGCGGCCCAAATGCAGGGCCGCCTCTCCGATGGTCAGGTTCTCGGATAGTTCGCCCGGCAGCCTCCCGACCAGCACATTCAGGATGTCGGCTGCGCGATCCAGGGCAGCCAGGGTATGTTGCCAGGCATCCCGTCCCGGCCCGGCTGCTTCCCGCAGGCCCCTTAGATCCGGACAGATGTACCAGAGCAGCTCGAGACGTTCCAGCAGCCGGATGGACCTTCCGGCCAGGGCCGGCTTCAGCATCTGCATGAACTCGTCCCGGATTCGCTCGGCAGCCACCCGCCCCAGCTGCGGCCCCGCCTGGCGAATCTGGGATTTGGTGGCCGACTCCATGCTCAAGTCCAGTTCCAAAGCCAGCCGTACCCCTCGCAAACTGCGCACCGGATCGTCCTGCATGGCTTGGGGCGAGCAGGCCCGCAGCCGCCGGTCCCGCAGATCCTGCAGCCCCGAGCCGCAGTCGACGAGTTGATCGGGTGCTTCCAGTGCGGTGGCCAGGGCGTTGATGGTGAAATCCCGCCCAACGAGATCTTCGAGGATGGTTGACCCGCGCAGCCGGGCGAAATCCAGGGTGGCCACGCCTTCGGCGCGGACCGGCCGGACGATCCGGCCGGCGTCGCGCTCCGGGTCCAGGTCGAAGTAGTGACCCTCCAGGGCGGTGGCCAGGGTCCGGGCCAGGGGGCGGGCCTCGCCGTCGACCACGAAGTCCAGGTCCTGGCTGGGCCGGTTCAGCAGGTTATCGCGGACCGCCCCCCCGACCAGCCACAGGCCCCGCCCCGCGGAGTGCTCCAGCAGGAGCTGCCGGATCGAGGCGGGCACGGCCGAACTCAGGGACATGCCCGACCTAGCCTGCCTGGAGGTATTTGTCCGGGTGGACCACACCGATGAAGGGCAGGTTCCGGTAGTACTCATCCAGATCCAGCCCATAGCCGAAGACGAACTTATTGGGGATGGTGAAGCCGCGATAGTGAATGGGCACCACCGCTTCCCGGCGCTCCGCCTTGTCTAGCAAGGTGCATACCCGCAGGCTGGCAGGTCTGCGGGTGCTGAGGAGTTCAAGCACCGAGGCGATGGTGTTGCCGCTGTCGATGATGTCTTCCACCAGGAGCACGTGCCGGCCCTCGATGGAGGTGGTGAGATCCAGGCTGATCCTCACGTTTCCCTTGGATTCCCTGACGCCCTTCCCATAGGAGGACACCGCCATGAAATCCACGCTGTGGGGGACGGTGAGGCTGCGCATCAGGTCGGCCAGGAAGAGCACCCCACCTCGCAGGATGCAGATGAGCAGCAGATCGCTGTCCTGGTAATCCCGGCTGATCTCCACGCCGAGCTCCCGGATCCGCCGCTGCAGCTCCTCTTCGCCGATCAGCACCGACTCGAGAAATTCGCGATAGTCTCTCACCGCGGGCCTCTGCGGACCATGTGATGACGGCGGCAGCGGGCCTCGTATAGCTCGCTGGCCCCCACCACAATCACCGGGTCTTCCACGTGAGCTGGTACACCGTTGATCAGCCGCTGGGTGCGGGAGGCCGGCTCGCCGCACAGCATGCAGATGGCCTGCAGCTTCTCAACCCGCTCGGCCACCGCCAGGAGCACGGGCATGGGGCCGAAGGCCTCTCCGCGAAAATCGGAGTCCAATCCGGCCACGATCACCCGCACCCCGCTCTCGGCCAGGCCTTGCACCACCGGAACGATGGAATCCTCGAAGAATTGGGCCTCATCGATGGCCACCACAGTCGTGTCCGGCTGCAGCCGCTCCCGGATATCCTGGGCGTGCGCAACCGGAGTGGCCTCGAACTCGCCGCCGGCGTGCGAAGTCACCTTGTCGATCTGATAGCGGGCGTCGATGGCGGGCTTGAAAACCTGTACTGCCTGGCGGGCGATGCGGGCCCGCCTCAACCGGCGGATCAGCTCATCGGTCTTGCCGCTGAACATCGAGCCGGTGATGACCTCTATGCTTCCGGTCCTGTCCTCGCGTGCCAAGGGCGGCGGCCTCCAGGTGCAAAGTGAGGGGCAGGTGCCCAGCACCTGCCCCGAGTCTACCCCAGGCTTGAAAGGCCCAGCCACGCCGTCCGAAATCAGGTCTGCGGCTCGGCCTGCGCTTCGGGGAGTTGGAACCCACGGGCTTTGAGCCGCCGCTTGAGGTCGGCCAGGCTCTTGCGTCCGAATCCCTCGATGGCCAGCAGGCTCTCGTCGCCCAGCGCCAGCCGTTCCAAGGCCTGGCCAACCTTGAGGATGCCCACGTTGGCCAGGGCAGTCTCGGCCCGCTTGCCCAGCTCGAGTTCGGCGATGGCGATTTCCGGTGAGGTGCGCGACTCTTCTCGCACTCGCACCTCCTGCAGGAATTCCTCCCGGGCTTCCAGTTTGCGGTAGAAGCGATCCACCTGCCCCTCGGCGTCAACGATGCGCTGCTCGCCGGTGTAGAACGGATGGCAGTTGGAGCACACGTCGGTGTGGATGACCTCCACCGTCGATCCGGTATGCCAGGTATTCCCACAGGAGCAAATGACCGTGGCTTCCGGATAGTAGGTTGGATGAATGCCCTCCTTCATGCGGCCATTTCCTCCAGCGGAAGGACGTTGACCCGCCGCCGCCCGCCCTGGGCAAAGTCGAAATGGACCACCCCGTCGATGATGGCAAACAGGGTGTCATCCCCACCCCGGCGGACGTTCAGCCCGGGGTGAATGCGGGTGCCGCGCTGGCGGACCAGGATGTGTCCGGACAGCACCTGCTCGCCGGCAAACCGTTTGACTCCCAGCCGCTGCGCGTTGCTGTCACGACCGTTGCGGGTGGAGCCGCCTCCCTTTTTGTGGGCCATCTTCTCAGACCTCTACTTCTTCTTGGGACCCGCCGACTTCTTCCGCGCCGCGGGTTTCTTGGCTGCCTGAGCAGCCTTCTGCTGCTTGCCTTTATCAGCCTTCCCGACGCCGGCTTTGGGTCGGGCTCCCGCCGGCTTGGCGGTAGCCTTCGCCTTCGGCCCGGCGGCCGGACGCTTTGCCGCGGAACTGGCGGGTTTGCGAGCGGTTCGCCGCGGCTCGACAGGCTGCGGCTTCGGTTCGGCGGTGGTGGCGGCGGCCTCGGCACTCGCCCCGGGGAGACCAATCGATTCGATGGTCACCCGCGTCAGGTCCTGGCGGTGCCCCTGCCTGACCCGATAGCGCTGCTTGGCCCGATACTTGAAAACCAGGATTTTGGGGCCACGCAGGTGGGCCTGGATTTTGCCCGTCACCCGGGCTCCCTGGATGTAGGGGGCGCCGACCTCCACATGGTCCGTATCCCGCAGCAGAAGCACCTCGCCGAACTCGACTGCTGAGCCGGCCTGGAGCGCCAGTCGATCCACCTCGACCATCTGGCCCTCGGCCGCCACAAACTGCTTGCCCGCATGTTCGACCACCGCATACTTCATCGTTCGCACTTGCCCCGACCTGTACGGTCTGACCCGGATTCAGGAAGCTGCCCCTCTTTGTAGGGGCAACTTGGACATTATAGCGGCCGGAATGGCGTCTGTCAACGCGCCTGTCCGACCGTCGGAAACCCCTCCGTCGGCAGGATCAGTCTGCCGCGACCGACTCGGCGCCCGGGATCGGCTCCTCTACCATGGGTTCGGCCTCCGCCCCCTGCATCAACTGCAGCGGGCGCTCGCCTTCCAGGCGTTCGTCGTGCAGCACGACCTCCTCGCCGGGGAATCCAGTGCCGGCCGGGATCAGCTTGCCGATGATCACGTTCTCCTTCAGCCCCCGCAGGTAGTCCACCTTGCCCTCAATGGCCGCCCCGGCCAGCACCTTGATGGTGTGCTGGAAGGAGCTGGCCGACAGGAACGACTCGGTGCTGAGGGAGGCCTTGCTGATTCCCAGCAGGACCTGCAGGAAGCGGGCGGGCTGCTTGCCCTCCGCCAACACTCTTTCGTTGAGTCGAAGCAAGTACAGCCGGTCCACCAGATCACCGGGGAGCAGATCGGTTCCTCCCGGTTGGGTGATCTGCACCTTGGAAAGCATCTTGTGGATGATCACCTCGAAGTGCTTGTCGTTGATGTTCTGGCCTTGAGATCGGTAGACCTGCTGCACTTCGGTCAGCAAGTAGAGCTCGGAGGCCTCCCGTCCCAGGATACGCAGGATGCGGTGCGGGTTGAGCGAACCCTCCGTGAGCTGCTCTCCGGCTTCCACCCGGTCGCCGTCCCGCCTCAGCATGCGGGCGCTGGCCGGCACTTCGTATTCGGCCTCGTCCACCTGATCGTAGGACACGATGACCTTGCGGTCCTCGATGCGCACCCGACCGGAGTGGCTGGCCAGGATCTTGGATTCGCCTCGGCTGGCGATGAGTTCGCCTGCTTCGATTTCCTGGCCGTCCTCGGCCTTGAGCGACCAGTTGCCGGGGACCGGGTACTCGTCCCGCAGCAGCTGGCTGTTGGCGAGCTTGACCACCCGCTGACCGTCAGGATTGTCCGGTGAGATGATCTCCACCGTACCGGCGATCTCGGCGGTAATGGCCTCACCCTTGGGCTTCTTGCGCGCCTCGAACAGCTCTTCTACGCGCGGCAGGCCGGTGGTGATATCGCCGCCGGCGGCCACACCACCGGTATGGAAGGTGCGCAGGGTCAACTGGGTCCCGGGCTCACCGATGGACTGAGCGGCCACGATTCCCACCGCCGCTCCCAGTTCCACCATCTTGCCGCGTCCCAGATCCATGCCGTAGCACTGGGCGCACATACCGAACTGCAGCTCGCAGGTGAGCGGCGAGCGGATCAGCACTTCCTCGACCCCGGCCTCGTCCAACTGCAGGGCATCCGGCGGATGCAGCACGTAACCGCGATCGAACAGGATCTCGCCGGTCTTGGGGTGCACCACCTTGTCCGCCAGCACCCGCCCGATGAGCCGCGGGGCGAACTCCTGCCCGGCCACGTCGTCGCTGCGCCGGATGCGGATGCCCTGCTCGGTGCCGCAGTCATCGGAGTTGATGATCACGTCCTGGGCCACGTCCACCAGGCGGCGGGTGAGGTAGCCGGCATCGGCGGTGCGCAGCGCGGTGTCGGTCAGGCCTTTGCGAGCCCCGTGGGTCGAGATGAAGTACTCCAGGGTGTTGAGGCCGTCCCGGAAGCTTGACCGAATCGGCAGCGGGATGATGCGGCCAGCCGGATCAGCCATCAGGCCGCGCATGCCAGCCAGCTGCGAGATCGGTCCGAATCCGCCCTTGGTTGCGCCGGAGATGGCCATGGTGCTCAGGTTGCCGGAAGGATCCATGCTGCGCTTGACCGCATCGGCCACCTCGGAGGTGGTGTCCTGCCAGAGCTCGATGATGCGTTCCTTCTGCTCCTGCTCGGTGAGCAGGCCGCGCTGGTAATCCTTGCGGACGGCCTCGGCCGCCTCCAGGGTCCGGTTGATGATGCCTTCTTTTGCTTCCGGAACGGTGATGTCCGACACCGCAATGGTAGTTCCGGAGCGGGTCGCGTAGGCGAACCCGATGTCCTTGATGGCATCCACCACTGCGGGAGTCCCGTCCTCGCGCAGCAGGTGGTACACATCGCCCACCAGGGATTGCATGGCTTCCTTGTCCAGCACCCGGTTGACGAAGCGCAGCTCCTCCGGCAGCACGCGGTTGAACAGCACTCGTCCCACGGTGGTCGGCACCACCCTGAGTTCTGGCTGGCCAAGTAAGGTCCCGTCTTCGGTATAGCTGGTCAGGGTCTGCAGTCGGATGGGGGTATGAACCTGCACCTGCCCCAGCAGGTAGGCCATCTCCACTTCGTCCATATCGGAGAAGGCCCGGCCGCCGTTGGCCGCCCTCTGATCTACATCCATGGTCAGGTAATACACGCCCAGTACCATGTCTTTGGAGGGACCCACGATCGGCTCCCCGTCGGCCGGCTTCAGCAGATTCCGGCTGGAGAGCATCAAATGCCGGGCTTCTTCCACCGCCAAGCGTGAGAGCGGGACGTGCACCGACATCTGGTCGCCGTCGAAGTCCGCGTTGAAGGCCGCGCATACCAGCGGGTGCAGCTGGATGGCCTTGCCCTCCACCAGCACCGGTTCGAATGCCTGAATGCCGAGGCGGTGCAGCGTCGGGGCCCGGTTGAGCAGCACCGGCCGGTCCTTGATGACCTCCTCCAGGACCTCCCAGACTTCGGGTCGCTCCCGCTCGATGATGCGTTTGGCGCCTTTGACGTTGGCGGCGTAGTTGTAGAGCACCAGCTTGGAGATCACGAACGGCCGGTAGAGCTCCAACGCCATGGTCTTGGGCAGGCCGCACTGGAAGAGCTTGAGATGCGGTCCGATCACGATCACCGAACGTCCGGAATAGTCCACCCGCTTGCCCAGCAGGTTGCGGCGGAAGCGCCCCTTCTTGCCCTTGAGCATGTCACTCAGGGATTTCAACTCGCGACGGCCGCGCCGGGAGAGCGCCTTGCCGCGCTGGGCGTTGTCGATGAGCGAATCGACCGCTTCCTGCAGCATGCGTTTCTCGTTGCGGACGATGACATCCGGCGCCCCCAGCTCGACCAGCCGCTTGAGGCGATTGTTGCGATTGATGACTCGCCGGTATAGATCGTTGAGATCGGAGGTGGCGAACCGTCCGCCGTCGAGCTGGACCATCGGGCGCAGGTCGGGCGGGATGACCGGCAGCATCGTCAGTACCATCCACTCCGGCCGGTTGGCAGAGCGCCGGAAGGCCTCCACCACCTTCAGACGCTTGGTGGCCTTCTTCTTGCGCTGCTTGCTGCGCGAGGTGCGCACCTCCTCCCACAGTTCGACGGCCAGGGTGTCCAGATTCAATCGCTGCAGGATCTCGTAGAATGCCTCCGCCCCCATGTCGGCCCGGAACACCTGCCCCCAGCGCGACTTCAACTCGCGGAAGCGGGCTTCGCCGAGGAACATCATCGGCTTGATGCTCGACAGCTCTTCGCGCTGTTCCGCCAGCTCCTGCACCTCGGCGAAGCGGTCCTCCGGCGCGGCCGACTTGAGCTCATCGGTGGCTGAATCGGCCTTCTCTTTGACCTCGGTGGCCTTCTCGGAGATCTGTTCCAGCTGGCGGGTGAGCCGCTCCTGCAGCTTGCCCTCGATCGTCTCCAGGCTCTCTTTCACGGCCTTCTGAACTCGGGAGACGTGCTCGTTGGAGATGGTCTCGCCCTTCTCGGCGATCAGGGTGCTGGTGGCCTTGAAGTGGATGGGCGCCCGGATGGTCTTCCCCTGCTTCTCCCGCAGGTCGTTTTCCAGGCGCTGACCCTCGCGGATGATGGGCTCGATCTGCGCGGCGATCTCCTCATCGTAGCTGGCCCTGACCTCCCGCTCGCGCGCCTCCAACTCATCCAGCCGCTGCCGGCGGCGGGCCTTGATCTTGGCGATCTGCTGATTCTGGGAGTCCTGCTGTTCCTTCTCCAGCGTGCCAATCTCGTCTTCGATGCGCTTGACCGCCCGGCGACGAGCCTCCTCGTCGACATGGGTGACGACATACTGCGCAAAATACAACACCCGGTCCAGGTTGCGCCGGGAGATATCCAACAAGAGGCCCAGGTAGGAGGGCACCCGGCGGGTGTACCAGACGTGCGCCACCGGCGCGGCCAGGGTGATATGGCCCATGCGTTCCCGGCGGACCGAGGCCCGCGTGACCTCCACGCCGCATTTCTCGCAGGTGATGCCCTTAAAGCGGATGTTCTTGTACTTGCCGCAATAGCACTGCCAGTCCTTGGTGGGCCCAAAGATGGCTTCATCGAACAGGCCATCCTTCTCAGGCCGCAGGCGCCGGTAGTTGATGGTTTCCGGCTTGAGGACTTCGCCGTACGACCAGCTCAGAATCGTCTGGGGCGAAGCAAGGCTTATGCGCAGCGCTCGAAAGCCCTTAGATTCCACGCACTGTCCTCCGCGTCATTGGATGGGGAGCAAGAGACTGACCGATTCCTATCCACAACGACAAATGGCACGACAAGCTGGCATAGCAAAACCAGCGCTGGAGGTCCCTTCGCCTCAAGCGCTGTGCGCGCCGGCCGCGCGGGCGGGGTCTATATTCACGTAGGCTACATTATAAGCCGCAGATTCGACCTGTCAAGGCCGAATCGGCGCCCTTTAGCCTGTTCCGGGTCTAGCTGGCCTCGGCCAGCAGCTGACGGATAGGGAACGCAATAGTGAACTTGCTGCCCTTCCCCAAGCGGCTGTCCACCTGCACTCTGCCGTGATGCTGTTCGACGATCGACTTCACAATGGCCAGTCCCAGGCCGGAGCCGCGCGGCCCTTCTTCCCCTTCCTTGTGCGCCCGAAAGAACTTCTCGAAAAGCCGGGGCTGATCCGCCGGCGCAATGCCCACGCCGCTGTCCTCCACGCTGATCAGCTGGCGCCCGTCTTGCTGGACCGCATGCAGCATGACCCGGCCCCCCGCCGGGGTGTACTTGATGGCGTTGTCCACCAGGTTGGCGATGGCCTGGCGCATCAGCATCGGATCGGCCTCCACCGGAGCCAGCCCGTCCGCCAGCTCGACCTCCAGCACGATCTGCTTGTTAACCGCCTGCGGCCTGAAACTGCTCACCACGTCCTGCAGCATCTCTTCCAGCGGAACGCTGGTGAGATGCAGGCCGATGCCGGTCTCGATCCGGCCCAGGTCGAGCAGGTCATCCACCAGCTTGGACATGCGCTCCACGCTGGCCAGGATCTTCTCGACGAACTCGCGCTGTTGTTCGTTCACCTCGCCGACCATCGGCAGCATGGTGGCGTAGCCGCGCATGAAGGTCAGCGGGGCCCGCAGGTCATGGCTGACGGTGGAGACAAATTCAGACTTTAGCGAATCCAGCAGCTTGTAGTGAGTGATATCCGACAGCACCATGACCCGGCCGATCGGCTGTCCCAGTCCATTGACCACGTCGGTGGCCGTGGCGAACAGCACCCGGCCGCCCTCGATCTTGATCTCCAGCGTATGGTGCTCGCCACCGGAATGCAGCAGCGACTCCACCAGTTCCGCCGAGCCGATCCACTCCTCGGCCGGCTTGCCGATGGCCTCCGCGGCCGGCCCATTCAGCACGCCCTGCGCGGCGGGGTTCGCCAGTGCAATCCGCCCGGCCGGATCGACCGCGATCACCGCGTCCGGGGTCGAATCCAGAATCGCCAGCAGGCGGTTGCGTTCACCCTCGGCGCGTTGATACAACCGGGCGTTGTCCAGGAAGATGCCCACCTGGGCAGCCAGGATGGAGAGCAGGTCGGTCTCGGTTCTGGCAAAAGTGTGCGGCCGGCGGTAGCCCAGCCAGACCGCGCCCAGAAAACGCTCCTCGTTGCGCAGGGGCGCGGCCGAGATCCCTTCCAAGGGTTCGGCCAGTGAGCGCAGCTCCAGGACTGCCCGGGCGCGGGAGGGGTTCTCCAATGTGAACGCGCCTCGCTGCCCGCAGATCTCCAGCACCTGCCCGTCGAGGACGCCCCAGTCGGGGCTGGACTCCCCGGCCTGGAAGACCTCCGGCCGGGCTCCGGGTGCGCTGCGCTCCAGCACCAACCTGGCCACGTCCGCCTGGGCCAGCTCCCGCAGGTTGCTGAGCATCGGCGGCAGCGCCCTGGCCAGCTCAAAGCTGGCCGCCATCTGCTGGCTGGCTCCCAGCAGCAGGTCCATTTCCCGCAGCCGGGACCGCAGGCTCATGCGCATGTGCTCGAAAGAGGCAGCCAGGCGGCCCAATTCGTCCTCGCCGGCTCGCAGCACACTGTGATCCAGGTTGCCCAGCGCGATCGCTTCCGCTGAAGCGGCCATTTGGCGCAGCGGCCGAGTCAGCCGCCGTGCACTCAGGTGGGCGCCCAGGATCGCCAGGAATCCGATACCCGCCAGGGCCGACAGCAAGTTGAGGGTGGTCCGCAATGCCAGGGCGTCCACCGCCCGCTGTGGGGTGGTCACGATCACGTGCCAGGAATAGCCCGCAACCGGGAGGGAATAGCTCAACTGGCGGGTGCCGTCCGGGGCGGTCTGGGTGCGCACTTCCGGCTCCTGGGCGGCGGGAAGCGCTACGCGTGCCAGCCAGCGTTCCGGGTCGGGGTGGATCAGGATCACGCCCCGGTCGTCTGCGACGTAGGCCTCGCCGGCGGTGTGTCCGGCCAGGCGTGCAATGACCGGCTGCAGCAGCGGCGCCGCGCCCAGATCGGTCCAACCCACCAAGACCCCCCCGGCGAGGCCGCCCTCCAGAGTCCCGAGAGGCGTGAGGAAGACCAGCTGCGCGCCATCTCGCGGCGAAGACGGAGCGGTGACCACCTCCAGGGGTATGCCCAGCTCCGCGCTGGCCAGCGCCGCTTCGACTTCCAGCGGCAGCGACCGATCGGGCACTCCTTGATCGGGAGCAGCCGCCCGAGCCGCACCGGAGGCAT
>Ga0214473_10007316_pt1 | contig 13107 bp, 7 predicted proteins | sample RVTome_7_FD_203509 | JGI IMG/M metagenome (GOLD analysis project Ga0214473, IMG submission 203509) | Soil microbial communities from uranium-contaminated site in the Upper Colorado River Basin, Wyoming, United States - RVT98D197 | ecosystem: Environmental > Terrestrial > Soil > Contaminated >...
GCTCCCAGTACTACCGCCAGGCTCCGCATATGACCGAAATGAAATGGGCGCCGCTGCAAGGAGCGGTGGTCATGCACGAGAAGGGATGGGCGGGGCTCACCGCCGATCAAAAGACCGAGGTCCTCCGCATCACCCTGCAGGTGGGTGAAGACCTCCGGGCGACGAATCGCGACCAGGAGGAGCGCTCTCTCCAGGCGATGAAGTCGCGCGGGCTCGAGGTCGTGCCGCTGAGCGACGAGCTCGTGAATGAATGGACTGAGACCGTGAAGAAGGCCTACCCTCGAGTGCGCGAGAGCCTGGTGCCGCCCGCGATCTTCGATGAGGTCGTGCGCCTCCGGGACGAGTACCGCAAAACCGCGGCGGCGCCGAGGTAGTGCTGGAAACCGGCGCTCCGAGTCCCTTACCGCGCGGGCCTATTCGGTTCTTTCACGACCTCGAGAGCGCGCTCGCGATCGGCGCCCTCGGCATCATGGCGCTCCTGCCGCTTCTGGAGGTCCTCGTCCGCAAGCTCTATCCGAGCGGCATCCCGGGCTCCGCCCTCTGGGTCCAACACCTGGCGCTCTGGCTCGGTTTTCTCGGAGCCGCCATCGCCGCGCGTCGCGGCGAGCTCCTCTCGCTCACGATCCCGGGCCCTCGCGGCGCCGCTCTTCGAGGAATCTTCACCGCGGGTGTCGGGTTCGCGGTATCCCTGGTCCTGGTTCACGGGAGCCTCGAGCTCGTGTCGGTCGAGCGCGAAGCCGGACGGACCCTCGCATTCGGATTGCCGGTGTGGGTAGCCCAGAGCATCATGCCCCTGGGGTTCGCCCTCATCGGTTGGCGTCTACTCTGGCGCGCCTCCCCCACGTGGCGAGGACGACTCGTCGCCGCGAGCTTTGGACTCGTTCCTATCCTTCTCGGATTCTCGGACGCGCTGCAGGAGTCCAGCCTCTACCTTCCGCTCGCTCTAGTCGTCCTCGTCGCGACCGCGCTCGGCGCCCCCATCTTCATCGCTCTCGGCGGCGTCGCTGCGGTGCTCCTGTGGCACGACCTGTTCCCCGTCTCGGCGATCCCCACGGAGACCTACGACCTCTCGGTGAAGCCCATCCTCCCCACGATTCCTCTCTTCACCCTCGCGGGCTACATCCTCGCGGAAGGCGGGACACCCCGCCGCCTGGTCGAGCTCTTCCGCACGCTCGTGGGCTTTCTTCCGGGTGGTGTGGCCTTGGTCGCGATCGTGGTCTGCGCCTTCTTCACCAGCTTCACCGGCGGGAGCGGCGTCACCATTCTCGCCATGGGAGGCCTTCTCTTCCCCATGCTCATCGCGGAAAGGTACTCGCCGAAGTTCTCGACCGGCCTCCTCACGTCCGCGGGATCGCTCGGGCTCCTCTTCCCTCCGTCGCTGGCGGTGATTCTTTACGGCCTCGTGGCCGAGGTGGAGCTGCGCCGGCTCTTTCTCTCGGGGTTCGTTCCCGCGGTGCTGGAGATTGCGCTCGTCGCGGGGCTCGCCCTGGTCGCCTCGCGACAGGCGTCGATCGCTCGCGTGCCGTTCGATGTCCGGCGAAGCCTAGCGGCCTTATGGCAGGCGAAATGGGAGATAGGCATCCCTCTGGTGGTGTTGGGAAGCATCCTCGGTGGCTTCGCCACCCTCGTCGAGGCTGCGGCGTTGACGGTGCTCTATGCGTTCGTGCTCGAGTTCGTCATCCACCGCGAGCTCAACCTGCGAAAGGATCTCCTGCGGGTGGGGGGCGATGCTGCCGCGGTCATCGGCGGGGTGCTCATCATCCTCGGCGTCGCCCTCGGGCTCACGAACTACCTCGTCTTCGCGGAGATTCCCCAGCTCGGGGTCGAGTGGGTTCAGTCTTTAGTGAGCTCGCCCTTGGTCTTTCTCCTCCTCCTCAACCTGTTTCTACTGGTCGCGGGATGCCTCATGGACATCTATTCCGCGATCGTTGTCGTGGTTCCGTTGATCGCTCCTCTCGGGGTCTTCTACGGAATCGACCCCTTTCACCTCGGGGTCATCTTCCTCACCAACCTGGAGCTCGGTTACCTCACCCCGCCGGTAGGAATGAATCTATTTCTCGCTTCCTACCGATTCCGGCAGCCGCTTCCCGACGTGTACCGGGCGGCGCTCCCGTTCCTCTTGATCCGCGGCGTGGGAGTGGCACTCGTCACCTACATCCCCTGGCTCACCCAGCTTCTTCCCGGACTCGTCCTCGTGGACTAACCTGGCAGCAGGAGGACGCCGATGACGACAAGGACCCTCGCGGCGAGCGCCGTCAGCCTCTGCGCTTTCGTGGCCATCGAAGCTTGCGCCCGAAATCCAGTGACGGGCGACCGAGAGCTGATGCTGGTCAGCGAGACGCAGGAGATCGCGATGGGGCGGGAGGCCGCCCGCCAGATTCCTCAAGAGCTGGGGCTCCTTTCGGACCGCGATCTCGTTAGCCTGGTTCAGACTCAGGGTATGGCGATAGCGCGTGCCTCCGAGCGTCCCCACCTCCCGTGGGAGTTCCACGTCGTCGACTCTCCCGTCGTGAACGCCTTTGCGCTCCCGGGAGGGTTCGCCTACCTCACCCGCGGGATCCTCGCCCACATGAACAGCGAGGCGGAAATGGTCGGCGTCCTGGGCCACGAAATCGGCCATATCACCGCCCGTCACAGCGCGCAGCAAATGTCGCGGGCACAGCTCACGTCGATCGGGCTCGGTCTAGGAATGGTCTTCGTCCCCGAGGTGCGGCCGTTCGGCAACCTCCTTCAAGGCAGCCTCGGTCTCCTGTTCCTGAAGTTCGGGCGGGACGACGAGAGCGAAGCCGACCGGCTCGGGGTCCGCTACTCGCTCGGCCAGGGCTACGACCCGCGCCACATGGCGGCTTTCTTCGACGTCCTCGCGCGAATGGGCGAGCGGTCGGGCGAGGTGATCCCCACCTGGCTCTCGACCCATCCCGACCCCGCCGATCGGGGACAGAAGATCCTCGCGCTCGTTCGAGAGACCGCGCCGACCGACGCCCGTCTCGAAGTGGGCGAAGAGTCCTTCAAGCGGATGCTGGAAGGGTTGACCTTCGGAGACGACCCGAGGGAGGGCTTCATGGACGGGAACGTCTTCAAGCACCCCGACCTGAAGTTTCAGATCGCGTTTCCGGAGGGATGGCGCGTTACGAACACGCGCCAAAGAGTGCTCGCGGGCTCGAGCGACGCCGCCTTCGAGATGACCGCCTCGCGGGGCGCTTCGAACCTCGATCCACAGGCGCAGGCGGCCCGGGTGTTTCAGAATGCCGGGCTTCAGGCGGGCCGCGGTCAGTCGCTCCGGATAGGAGGCTTCCCGGCGTTCGTGGTCCCGTTCCGCCAGCAAAGCCAGGCGGGCCAGGTGAGCATGCTCGACGGAGAGGCGGCGTTCGTTCGCGACGGAGAGATGATGTACCAGATCTTCGCCTACACCTCACCCGACCGGTACGCAAGGATGAGGAACGTTTTTCGCGGGATCTTCGGCAGCTTCTCTCGTCTCTCCGACCCCGGGGACCTCAACGCCCAGCCCCAGCGGATCGTTCTCTACCGCGTGCCGCGGGCGACGAGCGCTCGGGAGGCTCTCCTCGACTCAGGCGTCGTCGCCTCTCAGCTCGAGGAGATGGCCATCGTCAATCACGTCCGTCTCGAGGATCGAGTGGAGGCGGGGACTCTCCTGAAGAGCGTCACGCGGTCGAGGATCCAATCGGCGAGGGCCTCGGGCGAGGGGAACATTCTGGGGGTCACGCGAGAGTACTCGCGATAGCGATCCCTTTCAGTATCGGAATCCGAGGACGTTCCAGTGAAGGTAAATCCAGTGGAGTCCTGCGGCCGCGAGGAAGAAGAGCGTGTAGTGGAGCCGTCGCCAGAAGGGGAACAGCCGTTGCCTCCAGACGATCGACAGGACGACCGCGAGCGCTGCGAGGAGCACCGCAGTGACGTGGGGTAGAACCAGCGCTGCGGTCAGGCTCTCCGGGATCCCATAGAAGATCTCCTCTCCGGTCGCCATCACGATCGCGGCGGCACTTCCCAAGAACGCGAGCGTGAGAAACCCCATCACGGCGGCGACTCTCGCCGTCCAGAGGCCGGGTGCGGGCTCGTTCCGGTTGTCCCAGCGGTGTCGAATTCCGCCGGAGATCGCGGTGAAGGACAGAAGAATGGCGGCGATGACGATCGTGAGCGTGAAGCCCTGGGTCTCGAACCACGAGACGCGGTAGGTGGGCATGAAGGGAAGAATCCCGAAGAACATGTGGGAGATAGCGCCGCTTGCGTCCTCTTCGAACGCGACCGTCTGGGCTCCATCCACCTGCCGGAATAGAAGGGGCTCGACTTCGACGAAGCGTATCGGTTCCGCGAGAAGGCCTTCGAGAAGGAGCTCGTTGTTTTCGGTGACCGAGACCGAGAGTGTTTGAAAGAGTGCCAGAAGTTTCTCGATGGTGCTCCAGTTCTGGCGGGTGAAACGGTAGCTCCCGGAGAATCGCGCTCCGCGCTCGGCGAAGTCCGCGGGAGGCTTCGGGTTCGGAGCTTCGGGGGCGGGGAACGAACGCTCGACGAAGGCATCGACCAGCTCCATGAGCGGGAGCCCACTCTTGCCGACCGACGAGGCGAAGAGTCCCACGTTGTGCTCGGGGAAGAGAGCCAGAGTCGAGTGAAAGAACTGGGTGTCGCCCCCGTGGCCGATGACCCGCTGGCCCCTCACTTCCTCTTCGTAGAAACCATGGGCCATCCCGGGAAGCCGCTCGTCCAGGGAATAGATGCGTTGGTGCATGCGGCGCGCGGTTTCCTCCTCGAGGATTCGGTTCTCTCCGTATCTTCCGAGCTGCAAGTGGGCGACCATGAAACGCGCCATGTCGGTCGCGGTCGCGGAGAGCGCTCCCGCGGGCCCGAAATTGCTGATGAGCTCGAAATGCCCCGGCTCGAAAGCGCCGTTCTCGCGCCGGTAGGAGGTGGCCATGTCGGGCGCGAGCGTCTCGGGAAGGGGCTCGCGAAAGGTGCTTCTCGACATGCCCAGAGGATCGAGAATGTTTTTCTCCACGTATTCCTCGAACGACATTCCCGAAACGTTCGCGACGATGAGACCGGCGAGCGCGGCCCCATAGTTCGAGTAGGACGAGTACGTCGAAGGCGGCCTCACCCGCCTCGGGACGTGGGCCGCGAGCGACTCGCTCAGAGGAACGAGGTCAGAGGCGCTCTTGATGAGGAGATAGCCCAGGGCGCCGTCCTCGAATCCCGGCGTGTGAGTCATCAGATGCTTCATGGTGATGGGCTCGGGAAAGGTGTCGGGGATCTGGAAGTCGGAAAGGTACTGGTTGACGTCGGCGTCGAGATCGATCTTCCCCCGCTCGACGAGCTGCATCACCGCAGTCCAGGTGAAGAGCTTGGAGATCGAGCCGGGACGGAAGAGCGTTCTTTCGGCGTCGACCGGGCGGCGAGCCTCACGATCCGCGTACCCGTAGCCCTTGGCAAAGAAGAGTTCTCCATCCTTGACGACCGAGAGAGTCACCGAGGCGATCTGGTGCGAGCGCATCTGAGCGGCGATGACGCCGTCGAGGAACGCTTCGAGATCCGCCCGGGAAGCGGGCTGGGAGAAGGCTGGTCTAGAAACGAAAAGGGCGAGCCCGAGGACGATGAGCCGCATGATCTACTCCTCGTGATGGAGTCCAGAAGCGCCGGGATCATACCCCGTCTTCGACGGCGGGGGCCGGGAGTTATAGAATGCCCCTCCATGAAGCTACTTGCCGTGCTCGTCGTCCTCGCGTCCGTGACTCCTGCGATGGCACCGCCGAAAAGCGCCGCCCCGTTCGCAATCGTCGAAGCCACTATCCCCGAGATGCAGGCCGCGATGAAGGAGGGCCGTGTGACGTCGCGCGAGCTTACGCTCTTGCACCTCGCGCGAATCGCGCTCTACGAGGACCGGCTCAACGCCGTCGTGGCGATCAACCCGAGGGCTCTCGCGGAAGCCGAGGAGCGGGATCGCGAGCGCGCGGAAGGCCGGGTGCGCGGACCCCTTCACGGGATTCCCGTAGCGCTCAAGGACAACATCCATACGACCGACATACCCACGACGGGAGGTGCCCTCGCCTTCGAAGGGTTCCATCCACCGTACGACGCGACCCTCATCAAGAACCTTCGCGACGCGGGAGCCGTCATCATCGCGAAAACGGTTCTCACCGAGCTCGCGAACTGGGTCGCGAGTGGGATGCCGGGGAACTACAGTCCCGTCGCCGGCTACGGAATGAACCCCTACGATCCGAGGCGCGATCCGCGCGAAGCGACGGCCGATGGGCGGCCGGCGCTTTCGACCGGGGGCTCGAGCTCGGGCATCGGCACCGCCGCGAGCTTCTGGGCGGCGAACGTCGGGACCGAGACTTCGGGCTCGATCCTGAGCCCCGCGAACCAGAACATGCTCGCCGCCGTCAAGCCCACCGTGGGACGAGTCAGCCGCTACGGCGTTATTCCCATCACCGCCGATCAGGATACGGCGGGGCCGATGGCGAGAACGGTGACCGACGCCGCCATACTCCTCGGCGTCCTCGAGAGCGCTTCGCCCGATGCCAACGACGCCGCCACCACGCGCTGCTCGCCACCGCCCGACCGCGACTACACTCGATTTCTCGAGGCAAACGCTCTTCAGGGCGCGCGCATCGGAATCCCCCGCGCGTTTTACTACGACAAGCTCACGCCGCCGGGTGAGAAGGAAGAGCGCGGCGGGCTCGACGCCGATCGCTCCCGGATGATGGCGGAGGCGATCGCCGTACTAAAGGAGAAAGGCGCGGTGGTGGTGGATCCCGTCGAGATCCCGAGCATCGCGTCGACGGAGGCTTCGAGCAATTTCTTGTCCTGGGGTATGTGCGCCGGGCTCGAGAACGCCAAAGGCAAGGATGCCGGCTGCTCCGTCGTTCTGAAGTACGGGATGAAGCGGGACTTCAACCTGTGGCTCGCCTCGCTCGGACCATCGACGCCGGTCAAGACGCTGACCGAGCTCCGTCTCTGGAACGTCGCCCACCAAAAGGGCGGAGCCATCAAGTACGGGCAGGCGCAGCTCGACATTTCCGACGAGATGGACGTCGCCCTCGACCGAACGCGCTACCAGGTGGATCGCGAGAGAGATCTGCTCCTTGCCGCAACCCAGGGCATCGATGCCGTCATGAAGGAGCACAACCTCGACGCCCTGCTGTTCCCCGGCGCCTCGGGTGCTTCCCTCGCCGCGAGGCCCGGCTACCCCACGGTCATCGTGCCTTTCGGCTTCGCGCCCAACGCTCCGACACCCGCGTTTCCCGAAGGGTTCGACGCGAAGCCCGCCCCCCTCGGCGTGAGCTTCACGGGAATGGCCTGCAGCGAGCCGCGCCTTCTCGCGCTCGGCTATGCGTTCGAGCAGGCAACCCGAAGACGGGTAACTCCGCCCTCGATGCCCTAGCTCTCGAATCCGGAGAGCACGTTCACGGCGTTCACCCCGAGAGCCGCGATCGCGTAGCCGCCCTCGAGGACGAAGACTGAGGGAAGGTCGAGCCGGGCGATGCGTCTTCCGATCTCGAGGTAATCATCGCTCGCCAGAAGAAAGTGCGAGATGGGATCTTCCTTATACGTGTCGAGGCCCAGAGAAACCACGAGAGCGTCCGGGGCGAAGGCGGAAATTCTCTTCGCGCCCTCGGTGAGCGCATCGAGCCAGGCCGACGCTTCCGTTCCCCAGGGGAGCGGGTAGTTGACGTTGGTGCCTTCCCCCTTCCCGTCTCCCGTCTCGTCAGCGTAGCCGAGGAAGTAGGGAAACTCGTCCATCGGGTCGCCGTGAATCGAAACGAAGAGGACGTCGCCGCGGGCGTAGAAGATCGACTGGGTCCCGTTTCCGTGATGGTAGTCGACGTCGAGGATCGCGACTCGCGCGGCGCCCCCGTCGAGGAGGCTCTGGGCGGCGATGGCGGCGTTATTGAGGAAACAGTACCCGCCGTAGAGATCGCTCGAAGCGTGATGCCCCGGCGGGCGTGTGATCGCGAATGCGGAACGTTGTCCGCGGGCTCCGCCGGCGATCAGGGATGCGGCGGTGAGGGCCGTCTCCGCCGCGGCGGTTGCGGCCCTCCACGTGCCTTTCGTGATCGGCGTCGCCGCATCGAGGCAGTAATACCCGAGCTTTCCGTCGATCGCCCGAGGCACCTTCTGCCGCAGGGTCCGGACCGCCCAGTTCATCGGGAACGCGTCCTTCTCTCCGTGGGCGCAAACCCAGCTCTCCCAGGCGGTCTCGAGAAAATCGAGGAATCTCTCGTGATGGACCCGGAGAAGGGGCTTCCGCCCGAACGGCTCCGGCGGCACCACCTCTCCGAGGCCGACCTCGCGCACCCGGGCGAGGACGATCTCCGCGCGCTCCGGCTTTTCGTAGCAGGGCACGAGCTCCCCTCCGATGAGCTCGACGTGACCCGCTTGAAGAGCGTGGTCGCCGCTGTAAACAGTGATCACGACGACGGATTCTACTCTCTTGCCAGACGCAACGCCGTTCTTGTATAAGCTCTTCCTCATGAAAAACAGCGTTTCTATCCAGCCTATTCTTTGGGCAACTCTTCTTCTCGCGGGGTGGACGTCCTGCGGAGGCTCCGAGGCTCCCCACGAGCCGGCCTCGGCCGGAACCGCCGATTCCGAGCCGCAGGCGGCCGCGTCCGGCACCTGCGCTCTCCTCAACGCCGAAGAGATCCAGGAGATCCTGGGGCAGGCGCCGGGAGCGCCTCAAAACCCGGAGGGCACGAAGGACTGTATCTGGCCTTCGGCCGACGATCCTTCTTCCACGCTCGTTCAATTGACGACCTCGGACTCCGGGTATGCGTCCTACGACAGCTTCGTGTCCAGCTACCAGGCCGAGTTTGGAGGCGAACAACCTCCGACGGGCTATTACCGTCCAATCGAGGGTGTTGGAGATTGGGCGATGTACGTCGCCGACGAGAACGCTCTTCAAGTATTCAAGGGCGGGCGAATGGTCCAAGTGGCCACAAATCCTCCGGACGAAGCGCAGGCGCTCGCACTGGCGCAAAAGGCAATCCCGCGCTTTCCCTAGCCCGGTTCTCCGGCCTGAGAGCCTGAAATTTTGTTCGGCGATGGGATTGCCCCGTCCCGAAGGCGCACAGGATTCGTCCGTTTCTCAAGGGATCGAGAGGCCGATCTAGCGTCCCTGGATGGATTTGCGGATTCCACGTTTTCGTGGAACAAATGGCACATCATTTGCGCATATGTGGACGGGCGCGAGGGGTATCCTTGAGCGCGGTAGGAGGGGTTCTTTGGACGTAAAAAGGGAGGGCGTGACCCGCAAGAAGCGGATTCGCGCCCTCATCATCGCAGGCTCGGTTCTCGCCGGGATCGCGGCCATCAGCTTCGGGCTTTCCCGACTCGAGCCCGCAGCGCCGTCGGTGAACCGCGCCACGGTCTGGATGGACGCGGTGAAGCGGGGTGAGATGATCCGCCAGGTGCGCGGTCCGGGGACGCTCGTGGTCCTGCCCGAGGCGATTCGATGGGTGGCGGCCAGGACCCGGGGACGGGTCGAGCGGCGTGTCCTTCTTCCGGGCGTCGATGTGAAGCCCGAAACCATCATCCTCGAGCTCAGCAATCCAGAGCTCGAGCAGGAGCTTGGAGACGCGGCCTACCAGCTTCGCGCGCAGGAAGCGGAGCTCGCCGACTTAAGGGTCCGACTCGAGAGTCAGGTCCTCAACCAGAGGTCGGTCGCCGCGGGTGTGACCTCGCAGTACAACCAGGCGAAGCTACAGGCCGAGGCCGACGAGAAGCTCCACGCGGAGAAGCTCATTGGCGATCTCATCCTCAAACGCTCCAAAGTGCGCGCGGAAGAGCTCGCCACCCGAAACCAGCTCGAGCAGCAAAGGCTCCAGATCGCGACCGAGTCCGTCGAAGCGCAGCTCCAGGCGAAGCGGGCGACGGTCGAGCAATTCAAAGCGCTGTACAGTCTGCGAAAGAGCCAGAAGGACGCGCTCACCGTTCGCGCAAGCATCGATGGAGTCCTTCAGGAGCTGGCCGTCGAAGTCGGTCAGGAGGTAACTCCGGGAGCGAACCTGGCCCGCGTGGCCCAGCCGGACAAGCTGAAGGCCCAGCTCCGGATCGCCGAGACCCAGGCCAAGGACATCGAGGTGGGACAGAAAGCGGTCATCGATACCAGGAACGGTCTCATCGACGGCGAGGTCATGCGCATCGATCCCGCCGTCCAGGAAGGAACGGTCACCGTGGACGTGACGCTCGTGGGAGCGCTCCCCAAAGGAGCGCGGCCCGATCTGAGCGTCGACGGCACCATCGAGCTCGAAAGGCTCGCGGACGTGCTCTACGTGGGACGACCGGCCTACGGTCAGGCGGAGAGCACCGTCGGTTTGTTCAAGCTCCTCGAGGACGGCGAGACCGCCGTCCGCGCCCAGGTGAAGCTCGGACGGAGCTCGGTGAATACCATCGAGGTCGTGCAGGGACTGGTCGAGGGCGACCAGGTCATCCTCTCCGACACCTCCGCCTGGGACGCCTACGATCGAATTCGCCTGAATTGATGCCCTGAACTGATATTGACCCGTGAGTTCACTCATTAAATAAGGAAGGGGTAAGGAAACGATGGCAGAAACCACCGCGCTCATTCATCTCGAGGGAGTCACCAAGGTCTTCTACACCGATGAAGTCGAGACTCACGCGCTCGCGGGAATCCACCTGGACCTCAACAAGGGCGAGTACGTTTCGATCAACGGCCCTTCGGGCTGCGGCAAGTCGACGCTGCTCTCGATCCTCGGGCTCCTGGACACGCCCACCGGTGGGACCTACGTTCTCAACAACCAGTCGGTCGCGAACCTGAACCTGTCGCAGCGCGCCCGGATCCGGAACCGGGAGGTGGGGTTCATCTTCCAGGCGTTCAACTTGATCGGCGACCTCACGGTGTACGAGAACGTGGAGCTTCCCCTGACCTATCGGGGGATGCCCTCGGCCGAGAGAAAGAAGCGCGTGAACGACGCGCTCGAGCGGGTGGGCATGGCGCACCGCACGAAGCATTTCCCCTCCCAGCTCTCCGGAGGTCAGCAGCAGAGGGTTGCGGTCGCCCGCGCCGTCGTTGGCGAACCTTCCATCCTCCTCGCCGACGAGCCCACGGGTAACCTCGACTCCACCAACGGCGAAGCGGTGATGGACCTCCTCCGCGAGCTCCATCGGGGAGGCGCCACGATCTGCATGGTGACGCACGATCCGCGATACGCCAAGTACGCCGAGCGGACCATCTCGCTCTTCGACGGGCGCATCGTGGAAGAAAAAGTCGAAGTGGCCTGATCTCATGCTTCACGAAGCGCTCCAGGACCTGCGGTTCGCGGCGCGAAGCCTCTTCAAACGCCCGGGCTTCACCCTCGTCGCGGTTTTGTCGCTCGCTCTCGGGATCGGCGCCAACACCACCATCTTCACGATGGTGAACTCCGTCTTTCTCAACCCGCTCCCGGTGGCGGATCCGGGAAGGCTCGCGGCGGTCTACACCGAGGACCAGACCAACGCCGCCGCCGGGCTGACCCAGATCTCGCATCCGAACTACGAGGACTACCGCGACGAGAATGAAGTCTTCGAGGGACTCGCCGCCTGGGGCTTCCCCGTCCCCACGAGCATGCTCGCGGCGAAAGAGCCAGAACAGGTCTTCACCGAGATCGTGAGCGGAAACTACTTCGAGGTCATGGGCATCGAGCCCGTTCTCGGCCGTTTCCTGACTCCCGCGGAGGATCGCGCGGAGGGGGGAAGCCCGGTCGTAGTTTTGAGCCATCGGCTCTGGTCTCGCCGCTTCGGCGAGGACCCCTCGGTCCTCGGCCGAGCGCTCACCCTAAACGGCATCACCTATGACGTCGTGGGGGTCGCCCCTGAAGGGTTCCAGGGGGTGAACGCGCTCTTCAGCCCCGATCTCTGGGCGCCGATGGCGATGTACCGCCAGATTCTCCCGGCGCAGTTCTATGACTGGTTCGAGGACCGAAGGGCTCTCTTCCTGAACGTGGGAGGCCGGCTGAAGCCGGGCGTCGAGATCCCTGAGGCCCAGGCACAGATGAAGACCATCGCGACCGCTCTCGAGCGGGAGTATCCGGAGCCCAACAAGGGTCGCACCGTCAGGCTCCGCCCCCTCGCGGAAGCAACGATCTTCCCCGGGTTCCGCGACGCCCTGATTCGCGGCGGAGTCCTCTTGATGGCGATCGTGGGGCTGGTGCTCCTCGTCGCTTGCTTCAACGTGGCGAACCTGCTTCTGGCGAAAGCGTCGGGACGCCGCAAAGAGATCGCGGTCCGGCTCTCTCTCGGCGCGGGCCGCGGAAAGCTCGTGCGTCAGCTTCTTTCGGAGAGCCTCCTCCTCGGCCTTCTCGGAGGAGTCGCGGGGCTGGTCATCGCCTTCTGGGGGAAAGACCTGATCTGGTCCATGCGCCCGCCATTTCTCGCCCAGAATCTCGTGGACCTCACGATCGACACCCGAGTCCTGCTGTTCACGCTCGGGGTGTCGGTTCTGACCAGTCTCGTCTTCGGGCTCGTCCCCGCGATCCAGAGCTCCAGGCAGGGAGTGGTGGAGGCACTGAAGGACGAGGCGCGCACCGCCGGCCGCAGCCGCGGCGCCCTTTTCTTCCGCAACGGCCTCGTCGTGGCGCAGGTGGCGCTCTCGATCGTTTCTCTGGTGGCAGGGGGGCTCTTTCTGAGAAGCCTCGATAGCGCCAATAAGATCGACCCGGGATTCGAGACCGAAAAGCTCGCGGTCTTGACGGTGAACCCCGGACAGGCCGGCTATGACCGGCCCCAAGCGGAGGAGTTCTACGATCGGGCGCTTCGAGAGCTGCAGGACTCCCCCGAGGTCGCTTCGGTCTCCTGGGCCACGAACCTGCCTCTCTTTGGAGGTTTCCAGAGAAGTGTCTTCCTCGAGGGACAACCCGAGGACCAGGCCGGCGTTCTGGTGCTTACCAATGGGGTGGACGCGGGATATTTCGACACCCTGGGCACGCCTATCTTGAGCGGGAGGGACTTCACTCTGGCGGACCGCGAAGGATCGATCCGGGTCGCCATCGTGAACGAAAAGATGGCGGAGAATTTCTGGCCGGGAGCGGACCCCATCGGAAAACGCTTCCGCTTCTACGGAGACGATTCCTTCCATGAGGTCGTGGGGGTGGCACGCAC
>Ga0214473_10007317_pt1 | contig 13106 bp, 11 predicted proteins | sample RVTome_7_FD_203509 | JGI IMG/M metagenome (GOLD analysis project Ga0214473, IMG submission 203509) | Soil microbial communities from uranium-contaminated site in the Upper Colorado River Basin, Wyoming, United States - RVT98D197 | ecosystem: Environmental > Terrestrial > Soil > Contaminated >...
CTCCTGGTACGTCACCTTGAAGGTCGTACACGCGTCGGGGGGGTGTGCATACTCCGACGAGAGCCTGCGTATTTCATAGAGTTCGTCACCCGCTGCCTGGTGCTCCGCTTCCATCATGCGGATCGGATTCCTCGCGCTCCCGAATGGCGGCCGGTGGATGGGACTATTCGACTGCGCCGCCTCCGCGAGGGCAACGAGGTACGGGAAGAGCATCCTTTCTTCTTTCATCATGTGATGTTGCAGCTCTTCCGCGACGCGGGCGAATCCTGCGGCGATGTCAATGACCTCGGGATGATTCCCACCGTGCACTGTCGCGATCTTCTGCGTGTGCGTTGCCAGCACGGGGATCATTGTCCGGACATATGCATGATGCGTCGAGACAATGTGATTGATCAAAGCGTTGAGCGTCATCGTCTGAACTGCCTGCTCTCCGGCTCCCTGGTGAGGCGACAACGCATGCACCTCGGCAATCACCAGTTCCTTCTTCACGCCTTTTGCCTCGCACGCCTCGTCGATCGTCATGCCGCCCGTGCAGCAGAAATCCAGCGAGAAACGTTCAAACACGGCTGCCGCCCTGAAATCCCGCGTCACGATTTCCTTCAACGTGGCCTCGTTCACGTCCATCATGCCTTTTGCTCCTTCCCCTTTGCGCTCAATGATTTTGTTTCCAGAGAATCTTCCCGTCATCTGTCAGACGGAGTATCCCCTGGGGATGTGATTGAAGAACGGTGGTTCGCCGAAGCTCTGCCCTTCGACAAAGTAGCCATGGATAAATTCCCGCCCGTCCCGGCTGTACGTCGCCATCTTGACCCTGCCCGATTTTACGATGTGAAAGTTGGTCGCCGGGTCGGGGATCATGCGACATTCATTCGTGGAAGTAACATATGGAGAGACGGGGGAAGATGCTTATGAGGTAAGTCATAACGTTTCGGGGGAGACACGCGTCGGCCTCTCGCCCGAGAATCAGGGGGTCGCACCCCCGAGAAGTCAAAAAATTCCAGATTGTGAGTGATGACAGGTCTGATGCCAGAGGGCCTGCCGGAGGCGCTCCGCGGAGGGGCGGATCGTTACTGCGCGTGCTCGAGGTAATATATAATGGAATACCCGATATGGCAATAGCGGGATTGCGGGATTCGGGGCCATCCATCCCACGACTCCCAGTAGAGGATGAAGTCGTTGTCGAACGGAATCGGGTCGAGCTCATGGATGCGGTAAAACGCATCGAGGTAGCGGTTGTCCTTCCGCTTCCCGAAGGTCGGCGAACCGTGGAAATCCGTCGTCCGCGATCCGAGGTCCGCCGCACTCTGCCAGTTGTAGTAGTATCCGCAGTAGTCCTCGGTCCCCGTGGAGAGGTGGATGCTCCTGCCGTCCTGCACGCAATAGAAGTCTCTCTCTTCGTACGCCCTGTTGTTCTCCCGGGCGCTGTCGGAAAGCATCCAGTAGTACATCGACCAGTAGACGCCCCTCCCCACGGACCCGAGCGCAAGCAGCGTGTCGTTCATCGCCGCGTCCGTGGCGAGACTGTCCCCCGTCACCGCGTAGAATTCGTTGTATCTTCCTGCAGGCCGCCTGCCGATTTCATAGAAGATGTTGTAGAATGCCACCCAGGCAGTATCCCCCGTGATGGTGATGTTGACCGAATCCGCAAAGGGGATGTCGAAGTAGGCATTGTGCCCGGCGGTGTACCCGTTCTCCAGCCCGGTGTTGGTGACCGAAAAATAGCGGCTCGTGAATCCGTCGTTTCCCGTTGCGGTCGACATGATGCTCGCCCGCGACATGAAGAGATTTCCGAACCTCCCCGCATACCTTTTCGTTCCGTCAACGTGAATCCTGCAGTGCGCCCGCGGCGGAGCGAGGATATACCACGACCTGACGGTGCCCCCGGAGGTCTCCGCGATCCTGAGGTTCAGCGTCGTCTCCGCTCTGCTGATCCCCGCAAGCGTGCCGATCGGTCCTGGATCTTCGCGTGACGATCTTTTCGCGGACTGCCCCCCGGCCCGGAACTCCTTCTCCCGGCCGTCCTCGGCGTTCCCGGACGATGCCGTCTGCCCGGCTGCAGTCTGGCCCATTGCGACCAGGACGCAGACAACGAGGAAAGCAGCGAGGTGCTTCATTCCGTACGTCCTTTCACGTACTCCGTGAGGCGCTCTACCACCGCGTTAAACTTCTTCTGTGCCGGACGGTGCCAGAGCGTATCCGCCGGCATCGCTTCCCACCCCGCATCCGGCGCGAGGGTGACTTCCAGGTCGATGAACCTGAAGCGCGCCTTCCCGTCGCGTACGTCGGTCGTGATCGTATAGGCAAGGCGCACATCGACTGAATCTCCGTCGGCCCTCATCTCCGCCGTCCCGTTGCCGACGATGGATCCGGCCTCCGCATCCTCTTTGTCGATGACCGGCTTCGGCGACCGGAGGTTGTTCTCCATCCACCGCATCACCCTCTCGAAGATCTTGTCCTTCCTGAGCCCCGGGAAGGGAACGATGAATTCGTGGGTCAGTTCTTTCAGGGGGATATCCTGGGCGAGCATTGGCCCGGTCGCGAAGAGGAGGAGGAGTGCGATCATGGTTCTTTTCATCGGCGGCCAATTTCCTTCCGGCCTGCATTGAGGTGATTGATCCCTGTGATACCGTGCCCCCCCTGCTGTTCCTGCGCAATGGTGACCAGCATTTTTGCGATCCGCTTTTTCAGCGCGTCGATCGATTCCGGCGTCCATTCATAGAAGCCCTTCCCCGTTTTCGTCCCGAGGTCTCCACGGTCCACCTTTTCCTTCAGGACGCGTGAGACTGCGGACCCTGACTCGAGCGACGGGAAGAGATTTTCGCAAATCGCCATGACGAGGTCCCACCCCGCAATCTCCCATATTTCGAAGACACCCGCTGCCGCAAGGCGCCTGCCGAACCCATTCTTTATGACGGTGTCGACATCCGCAGCGCTGGCTATCCCCTGCTCAACAATCGAGAGCGCCTCGCGGAAGAGCGCGGCCTGGAGGCGGTTCCCGATGAAGCCCGGAGCTTCCTTCCGGAGAATCACGGGACTTTTTCCCGCCTTTGTAAGCAGGTCGAACATGACCCGAACCGTTTCATCCGAGGTGCCGTCGTGCCTGACAAGTTCCACGAGGGGGAGCAGGTACGGGGGGTTGAAATAATGGGCAACCAGGACTTTGTCCGGCCTGTGCGTGGCGGACGCCAGCGCGCCCGGCAGCAGCGTCGATGTGTTGCTCGCCAGGATCGCGTGCGGCGGCGCGGCCCGGTCCATGCCCCTGAAGAGCTCCTGCTTGAGCGTGAGATTCTCGAACGCGGCTTCGATGACGACATCGGCGCCGGCAACCGCCTCCGCGAGGCCGGTCCCGAGGGTCAGATTGCTCCGGAGAGTCCCGGCGGCGTCACCTGTCACCAGTCCCATTGCCGACAGCATCCCGAGATTCCGCCCGATATTTTCCTCCGCCCGGGCGAGCTTCTCGTCGTTCACATCGTGCAGGAAGACCCTGAACCCTGCGAGGGCGAATTCCTGGGCGATCCCGTGCCCCATCAGGCCGGCACCTACGACACTTATGTTCCGGACGTCTCCGGCATTCATGGATGGTGGCCTCTTCCTGCTCAATGTAGAGGTGAGACGGGCCATAAGTCAAGCTCTGCAGTCACGCACACACACTATTCCTTCAACCCCGTCACTGCAATCCCGCTGACAAACCAGCGCTGCCCCAGGATGAGGAGTACGAGAATCGGAAGCACGCTGAGGACCGAGCCCGCCATTAAAAGGTCATACCGGGCCGTCATGACGTCCGACTGCAGGTTTGCCAGGCCGATGGTCAGCGTCGCCTGTTCGACGCTCGAAAGATAGATCACGGGCCCGAGCAGGTCGTTCCAGTAGGTCATGAACGTAAAGAGGGCGAGCGAGACGAGGGCCGGTTTTGACAGCGGCAGGATGATGCGCCAGAATATGCGGAACCGCCCGCACCCGTCGATCCGCGCCGCGTCCTCCAGGTCGACGGGAATCGTGGCGAAAAACTGCCTGAGCAGAAACGTGCCGAAGGCACCCCCGAAAAAGGCCGGGACGATCAGCGCGGTGAGCGTGTCGATCCAGCCGAGGAACTTCATGATCAGAAACACCGGGATCATCGTCACCTGCTGCGGGATCATCATCGTGGCGAGCAGCACGAAGTAGAGCACCGTATTCCCGCGGAACTTCATCCGGGCAAAGGCATAGGCGGCGAGGGCGCAGCTGCACAACTGGCCGATCGTCGCGCTCACTGCGATGGTAAAGCTGTTCAGGAGCATCTGTCCCATCGGGAGGACATCCATGATCGTGCGGTAGTTCTTCAGGTCGAACCGGCCGGGAATCCACCGGGGCGGGTACTGGAATATGTCCGCCTGCTCCTTCAGCGACGTGGACACCATCCAGAGGAAGGGACCCACCATCAGCGCCGCGACGGCGGTCAGGATGACATACCGGAGAGCGATGCGGAGGGTTCTACCCATAGAATACCCAGCGCTTCTGGACCCTGAACTGTACCAGCGTCACGAGAAAGATCATCGCGAACAACACGTACGATACCGCCGCCGCCTTTCCCATCTGGAAATATTGAAATGCGTTCTGGTAGATGTAGTAGCTCAGCGTGAGGGTGGAATTCGCCGGTCCGCCCTTCGTCAGGACGTATGTCTGCTCGAACACCTGAAACGCGTTGATCAGCGTGATGACGAGGACGAAAAACGTCGTGGGGGAGAGCATCGGGAGCGTGATGTTGCGGAATCGCCTCCAGACGCCCGCGCCATCGATCGTCGCAGCATGATAGAGATCGCCCGGGATATTCTGGAGTCCGGCGAGGAAAATGATCATGGAGGTGCCGAGCCCTTTCCAGACCGTCACGATGACCATGGCGGGGAGGGCCCACGTGGTATCGTCCAGCCACGCCGGACCCTGCACGCCGAACCAGGCGCGGAGGAGGTAGTTCAACAGGCCGTACTCGGGGTTGAAAATCCAGCTCCAGACGAGCGCGACGGCAATCATGGAGGACACGACCGGCAGGAAGTAGGCCGTCCGGAAGAACGTGATGCCCCGGAGGCCGGTATTGACCAGCAATGCCAGTGCAAGCGAAGCGGCAACGGAGACCGGGACAGCAAGGGCGACAAAATAGAGCGTGTTGCGGAAGACCTCCCAGAAGAGATCGGCATGCCAGAGGCCCGTGTAGTTGTCGAACCATACCCACTCGGGCGGGGAAATGATGTCCCACTGCGTGAAGCTGAGAAAGAACGACGCGGCAACCGCTCCTGCACTGAAGAGGACCAGACCCGCGATCGTCGGGAGCAGGTAGAGATACGGCTCGAGGAACCGGAAGACTCCGGCATGTTTCATGCGTACTCCCGTTTCTCACTGACGCGGTATCGCTCCAACTTCTCCGGGTCGGGCTCCACCCCGATCCCGGGTGCGCCGGACAGGCGGACCATGTTATCCGGAATGTCCAACGGACCCGCGACCATGTCATCGGCCAGAAACTGGGGACCGTTGAGATCCACAGGGAGCGCTGTCCCGAAGGCGCCGAACAATTGTGCCGCCGCATTCAGGGCGATGCGTCCTTCGGTCAATCCACTCCCCAGGAGGAGCAGGTCGGCCGCCAGCGCCATCTCCGCCATCTGCCGGGCCCAGAACAGGCCTCCCACACGGCAGAGTTTGATCACCAGCCCGTTGATCGCTCCGAGCCGGATCCACTGGAGTAGATCGCGGGGGGAGCAGATCGATTCATCAAGGACCACGGGGATTTCCGAACGCCGCACAAGGTCCGCATACCCGGTGATGTTTCCCGCCGCGAGGGGTTGTTCAATCACTTTCACCCCCAGCAGGGCCAGTGCGCGGGAAAGGCGGACCGCCGTATTGAAATCCCATCCCTGGTTCGCGTCCACCCAGACCGGCTTGTCGCCGGCAACGCGCATCACCTCCTGCATCATCTCCAGATCCGTCCCGGGATCGATTCCCGTTTTCACTTTGAACCCGTGGTACCCCTTCGCCATCCCTTCCTCCGTCTGGCGCACCGCCTCATCGACTGAATGGGCGGAGACGACCCAGCAGAGCGGCACGGGCTGCCCGGCACCCCTTCCCATGAGCGCGCTCAGGGAAAGGCCGCGCTGCTTCCCGAGCAGGTCGTGGACCGCCAGGTCGATTGCCGACTTCGCAATCGGCTGGCCGATCTGAACGCCGGGGGCGATCACCGCGTCCATGACCGCGTGCAGCCGGGCGACATCGGACTCATCCAGACCCAGGAGGGCGGGGGCGAGATACCGGCGGATTGTCGAAACGACCGTCTCCTCGGTTTCGTACGACCAGCGGTGACTCGGTCGCGCTTCACCCCAACCGGCGATCCCATCGCCGCCGGTGATCCGCACGAGGATATGCGGGGCGCCCGCGGAAGGGTCTGCGGCGACACCGCGCGACAGTGTAAGCTGTTGCGCGACGGGAAGGCGGAGCGGGATAACCTCGATTGACTTGATCATCTTCTTTCTGATCAGTGCTGAGCCGGAGTGGCGGACTGCCGCCGCTTCATGGCAGCATACTCTGCGGCAAACGCGCCGCCGTCGAACCCCGCATCGGGGGGGAGCCGGTCGAGCATGACTTCCTTCCCCTGTTCGCGGGCCAGGTTCGCCGCAATGTGCACACGGACTGCTTCGACCGGACCCGCGAGCGAGTAGTCACCGGGATTTCCCTGGAGCAACGAAATGTATTTCTTCAGGAATGGCTCGTAGAGGGTGTCAGGATTGACGGTGGTCGCGTGCATCCCATGAGCGGTGTATGCGCTCAGGGACCATTCGTGGTATTCCATCTGCAGGTGCACGAGCGCCACGAGCCCGTCGTCATACGTCAGGGCAAAGAGCGGCACCCTGTGTCCGGTGAGAGCCCGCACGGACCGGATCCCCACTCCCGCGCACCCCTGGAGCATCTCCGTCGTATGGATGCCGTAGCTGAAGAAGTCGCCGGGGCCGGAAGCGACGATTGACACGAGCCCTTCACGCGGGCCGATGGCTTCGCGCAGGGCAACGACTTCATTCGCAGACCTGAGCGAGGACCCCCCGTAGACCGGCACGCCGTACTTTGCCTGCATGTTCAGGAGCCGGTCGCAATCGCGGACCGTGCCCGCCACCGGTTTGTCGATCAGCACCGGTTTCCGCTGCTTCAGGAACAGAAGCGCCTTTTCGCAATGAGTATCCCAGTTTGTTCCATGGATCATCGCGGCGTCGACCTGCTCAGGCATCTCCTCCAGCCGGTCGCAGACGACCGGTATTCCGTTTTCCTTCGCAAAATTCCGGTCGTATCCCGCGGGCCAGACGTCATGCCCGTCCCAGAGCGCCCGGACGTCCACGCCCGGCAGGGTGCGAAGGATGCGCGTGAACGCCTTTGGATGCGATGTGTCGAGGTCAACGAGTCCGATGCGGATCATGAGTCGTGGGGTCTGAATGCTCTTGGGTGTAGACACGGTTAAGAACGGCGTTGATTCTCCGTTCGGCGTCGCCGGCCGCCTCTTCAACGGATTTCTTTCCCCGGATCATCAGCAGCAGCTCGGGCGTCAGGTTGTTGTCGCGCCACTCCTGCCATGCCGGCGTGAAGAGCGGGAATGAACTTTCCCGCTCAAGATCCACCAGGAGCCGGCGATTGTGCAGCGGCGGCGCCTCACGCCACAGCGCGGATTGTGTAAAAGGCTTGTAGGTGGGCATCATGCCCATGTACTGGTCGTTGAGGTGCTCTACCGGGCTCTTCGTCAGGATCCAGCGGAGGAGCTTCCAGGCTTCGTCCGGATGAGGCGAGTTCGCGGGGATCATGAATGCCATGGTGAACCGCCGAGAGCTTCGTTTCCCGCCGGGCCCCCGGGGCGGATACGTCATATCCCAGTTCATCGGCGAACCGACGAGGTTCATGGAACCGAGGGAGCCGATCAGGATCATGGCCGCCCGTCCTCCGACAAACGATTCCCAGGGGTTGATGAAGGAGGTTGTGTTCGATGCGATCCTGTGACTGAGAAAGATGTCCCGGATGAAGCGGAGACCCCGAAGCGTGGCCGGTTCGCTCAACACCGACCGGCGAGAGTCATCCGTCAGAGTTCTCCCGTCGAACGAATAGAGTACGGTCTCGAGACCCGTATAATGGACGTCGAACGAGAGTCCCCATCGCTCGGGGATCCCGTCCTCGTTTTCATCCACCGTGAGCCGTTTGCCCACCCTGACGAGGTCGTCGTACGTCCAGCTCGTGTCGGGATACGGGAGCCCGGCCGCGTCGAACCTGTCCTTATTGTAGAAGAGGACCGTCAGTCCGAGGCAAGCCGGAAAGCCATACAGCTCGTCCTCTTTTTGCCCGACGCCGCGCCATTCGGTGAATGTTTCATGATTGAATTCGTCAACAGTGAGGTCGCGGCTGACGTACGGGTGCAGGTTTCGCACGTACTGCTTCCGGATAAGTTCCTGACCGAACCAGTCCTCCGCGAACATCAGGTCCGCCAGCCGGTTCCCCGAGGCAATCGAGGTGAGACTTTTCGACACATACAGGGCATAGGGGGAGGTCTGGAGCGTGACGTGGATGCCCGGGTTCGATTCCTCGAACGGCTTGATGATTTCATTTTCCCAGAGGGTCCGGTCCTTCTCCATCCAGTGGTAGAGGGTCAGCGTCACCTCTCCCTCCGGTTGTTGCTTCGACGGCGTGCAGGCGCCGATCGTGAGGGCCAGGAAGGCCGCAACCGCAGACCGGGAGCACTTCATCAGTAGTACCGCTTCTGCTTCCGTGACAGCTTCGCGTACTGCCTCGCGTACAGGTCGAGGCGGATGATCCGCTCCAGGTCATCCCGCATGTGGTCTGGTTCGCGGATGAGGACGCACTGGGACGTCATGCGCACCTCGTCGAGATTCACGGTGGCCATCGCAACACCGTGCCTTCTGCCGGTCTGTGCAATGACATCGCCGTTGTGGTCGATGATGCGGGCCGTCGCCGGGCGGTACCGGCCGCTGTACGCCGCATACGGGGGGTGGTTCGCCAGATTGGACTCCACGACGACGAGTGAATTGTCGATCGCCCGGGCGGTGACCTGCGTGCGGAGGGCCTCCTGTGTCGGGCCGTGGGAGACGGTCGGCCAGAAGAGGATTTCCGCTCCTTTGAACGCATAGATGCGCGGGATTTCGGGGAAGTAAATGTCCATGCAGATCATGACGGCGATCCGACCGCAATCAAGCTGGAACACCGGCAGCTCATTGCCGGGGGTCACGGACCGGCTCTCCTCCGCCGTCGGCTGCACCTTGCGGTAGAATCCGGCGATCTCCCCCTTTCTGTCGATGACCGTCGCCTGGTTGTAAACCTTCCGGCCTGCGCGGACCAGGTAGGGCGCGACCAGGTTGATTTTGTGCGTCCGCGCCGCGCGCTGGAAGCCGGTTGTAAACTCCCCGGGGTACTCCTCGGCATAGTACTCGAGGTCCTTTGGGACGTTTGCGGTCGTCACCATTTCCGGGAGGCAGAGAATGTCGGCTCCCCCCTCTTTTGCCCGGGCGATGTACTCGTGCGCCCGTTCGACGTTCATGCGTACGGTATGCGGGGCATCTTCCACGAGGAAGGCGGTCGTTCCGATACGGACATTGCGCATCAGGCTTCTCCTTTTCCGACGCATACCAGTGTGCCATCGCCGCAGGCAACGAGGATCTCGCTCATGCCGTCGCCGTTCGCATCGGCCACCACCGGGTTGCCGAGCGTGAAGCCGAGTTCGATGCTCCAGCGGATGATGCCGCGTCCCGCACCGTCGGTCCCGATGGCGATGAGGCGGCCATCGGTCGTCCCCGCGATGAATTCTTCCTTCCCGTCGCCATCAATGTCGCACGCGGCGACATCCGCGGTGGTGGTTCCGAGGTCGATGTGCCAGAGCTCCTTCCCCGTCGCCGCTTCGAGGCAGAGAAACGTGCCGTTCGACCGGCAGGTACCGATGCAGAGCCTGCCGTCGCCGTGCACGTCTGCGATCCCCGGGAGGCGGAGCATCATGTCGGTAAATGGGGTCCTCATCCACCACACGACACCATAGTCGTCGCGCAGGACGCCGAATCCCCCGAAGCATCCTGCGATGAGGATTTCATCCTTCCCGTCCCGGTCCGCGTCCAGGACGATCGGAGAGCCGTAGGCAGTGAACGGGTCCTTCTCCGAGCCAAAATCCGCCTGGCGGTCCTTGGTGAAATCCCAATCGGGCTGATTCATTACGGAATTGGTGGCACGCCAGAGAATCCACGGATCCCTCACCCATTCACCCGAGAACGCATCGATCCTGCAGAGCAGGTCCTTCGCGAGGAACAGCATGTGGGGCCTTCCATCTTTCCCCTGCACGACGGACGGTGCGCTCCAGGGACCGACGCCCCTTCCCCATTCCCCCTCGCCATATTCGACCCGTCTCCAGCGTTCATTGTTCTCGAGGTCTATCGCGATCGTGCGTTCGGAGTTCATGGAATACGAAGCGTAGGCCGACGCCGCGATGGTCATGTCGCCATCCGTCCCCGCGACCACCCATTCGTAGAGTCCGATCCGAGTATGCGCCGGCGGCGGCACATCGCGAAAAAGCCACGCCTTCTTGAGGGACCCGTCGGGCGCGAGGGCAACGAGCTCCGAGCAGTCGGTCCTCTCGGGGTTCACCGCCAGGATTTCGCACTCTCCGTCGCCGTCCACGTCGCGGACGTAGGCGGAATGATACGAGTTATCGTATCCCATCCATCCGCGGCCGCGTCTGCTCCAGCGCACTGTGACGCCCCTGCCCGACGCATCAACCTGGAGTTGATGGAGCCTGTTCGTATTGTCAGGGATTGTAATGAACGGCTTCGGGTCACGGGACGCCCGGTAGACGACGGGGACCGGGCCCGGGCGCGCCGCGGAGAACCCCTCAAGTTGCAGCCGGAAGCCGATTGTCCACTCCGCGCAGACGCCTTTTTCCGCGCGGGCAACGATGATTCTGCCGTTGTTTTCCGAGAGGACGCACTCATTCACGCCATCGCCGTCCACGTCTGCGAGGGCCGACAGGATGAACTCACCGGCTGACCCAAGCCCGGTAGTTCGCGTCGCGATGCGGCCCGACTTCCAGGTGGCTTCTGCGAGCGATCGCACGCCATCGGCAGCACGGGTGAAATAGAAGAGGGTCGTGCCGGCGGCAGAGGTGTCCGTCCAGGATTCGTCATGCCCGAATTGCACCGGGCGGAAGTTCGACCTCCATCCGGCGGGGCGGAGTCCCCGTCCGGCGAACCGGGCGTTGAGGCAACTCCAGAGAGTGACAGGTTTCAGCCCCCTGAGACTGACGACTTCCACCGAGGAAAACGGGAGCGGGTTGCGCTGGCGCTCGGTCCCGATCAGCAGCTCGCTGACCCCGTCGCCGTCCACGTCCTGCACACCCCAGAGGTACCGGTGCTTCATTTCGGCCTTCACAGCGCCGGTAACGGGGTCGATGACCTCAAGCCACCAGCATCCGTCCTTCCTGGCGTTGAAGAGGCAAACGACGAGCTCGGGCCTGCCGTCGCCGTCCACATCCTGCACGGAATTGCCGGTGTGGCGCAGCTCCGTTGTGTCGTCGGGGTAGATGAATTCGATAAACCGGTCCCAGAGGAGGGAGAGGTTGCCTTTGCCGTCATTGCCGACGACCGCAATATGCCGGGCCACACGCTCCGCGACGATCACGGCTTCCCGGGCGCCGTCGCCGTTGACATCGATAAGCTGGAGCAGGCCGTAGTTGCGGTGGCGCTCGCCGTTGGACGTCCACTGGACCGACTTCACCTGCTCACCGGTGAGCACGTTGAAGACATAAAGGCCGCTGAGCTTCGAGACGACGAGCTCGTCCATGCCGTCGTTGTCCATGTCCGCTGCAGCGACGGTGGGATGGAATGCGTCATCCATCCAGAGCGTCCGGGCCAGGTCCCCGTTCCGCCTGCCGTTTCTGAAATCAAACACGAGCACTTCCTTCGCGCTCATCAGCGGGGCGATCAGGTGCATCCCCGGCGACGTCGTGTCAAAGCGGTGGCAGAGGAGCGTGCTGGCCTGCGTGCCCGCAGAGAGGGGGAACCCGACGTAATGCCGCATGAGGATTTCGCCCGATTCGGAGGCAAGGACCACCACTTCGTATCCCGTGCTGCAGACAATCTCCAGTCTCCCGTCGCCGTCGAGATCCACCACAGCCCCGATGGCGTTGAGGCCGCACGCCTGGCTTCGCCAGCGCGCGGCCCCTGTGCCGTCGGTCCGGACAACGCACCCGCCGTACGCGAAGAGGAGATCCATGCGTCCTCCGCCTGCGGCGATCGGGAAACTCTCGTTTTCCGATCCCCCGAGAGGATACGACCAGAGGATACCCGGGCGATCGATGTTGCCGGGGAGCAGGGAGCGGCCGCTCAACCGGTGATCGCGCCGGTACATGTGCCACTCGCCGGGCGGGACAGCGAACGGGTCAGGGATGGTCATGAGGGCGGTTCACAATGCAAGCGATTGGGGAAGGCCTGTCTTCAACGATTCGAAGGCCTTCAGGATCAGGAGGGTCGCGCGCAAGCCGTCCCGGTGCGTGATGGGGGGCGCGGTCCGCGTCTGGAGAGAGCGGATGAAGTCGTTGTTCTCCTCCTGAAATCCGTACTCCTCCGGGTCGGAGATTTCGGACATGGTTTCACCGTCGAACAACGTAACCGTCTTCAGCCTGTTCCGCAAATGAGCGGTTTTTTTGCCGTCGGTGACCTGAAACGAGAACTTTGAAACGAAGGGGGTTTGTCCGGAGTCCCCCTGTGCGACGCTTGCCACGCTCCCGTTGTCGAACCTGATCGTGGCCACGATGTTATCGACGATCGCCTTCCCCTGATGCGTGAAATTCCCCCCTTCGGCAAACACGCGGACAGGCATGGCGCCGTTGAGATGGCAGACAAGGTCCATTGTATGGCATCCCTGGGAGAGGACATTGCCTCCTCCCCTGACTGGGTCATTCGCCCAGAAATCATCGGGCCAATGGGCGTCCATCATCTGTGCAATTGTCACCAGCGGCGTGGGAATGAACTGTTTCACGCGGGCCACTGCAGGATAGTAACGCATTTTGAACCCGGTCATCAGCGTGATGCCATGTTTTTCGACCGCGTTCCCGACGTCAT
>Ga0214473_10007318_pt1 | contig 13106 bp, 11 predicted proteins | sample RVTome_7_FD_203509 | JGI IMG/M metagenome (GOLD analysis project Ga0214473, IMG submission 203509) | Soil microbial communities from uranium-contaminated site in the Upper Colorado River Basin, Wyoming, United States - RVT98D197 | ecosystem: Environmental > Terrestrial > Soil > Contaminated >...
CGCTTGCTTTTTTCCCTAGCCGCAATGCTAATTTCCTCGCCAACTGCTCCTTATTCATAGGTTGATTATATCGCAATATCAGAGTAGAATCTAGGTAGTGCTGCCCCTGTAGCTCAGCAGATACCTGCCCGCCGCGAGATATGACCCTGTAGCTCAATGGATAGAGCAACTCTCTCCTAAGGAGTAAATATAGGTTCGACTCCTATCAGGGTCACCAGCTTGGCAGGCGGGGAGCAGTCCCGTCCTAAGGGAAAGGTCGTGGGTGCAATTCCTACCAGGGGCGCCACATGAAAATTTCTAATTCCTAATTATTCTAATTAACCTAAACCCGCCTCGACTCGCGTTGTTCGTCGACCAGCCTCGCCTACGAGTCTAGGCGGGCGCGAGGCGGGCAAATCCCAATTCCCTCTACGAGCCAGAGGCTCTCCGAGCCGTAGGCCAATGACCCAAGCAGTACGCTTTAGAAATTAGGTCAATTAGAAATTAGACATTATGCATATTCATCCGGGGATTGGCGCAGTTGGTAGCGCGCGGGATTCGGGTTCCCGAGGCCGCCGGTTCGAGTCCGGCATCCCCGACCAAGTAAAATTACTTCCTGCAAAACGAACTACGTTCTGTTATTGCAGGAGCGTAACCACTTGGCGCGGCCACAAAATAACCTCTGCCCATTGGCGTGTGATATCAGAGCGTAATTCGCGACAGTTTTATTGGAGTGATTGTATGGAGTTCTACTTCGCGTACTCGATAGAACGGGTTTCGCGGATGACGTTAATTTTTATGAGACCGGGGTACTGCATGGATTCCTCGGTTTTTTTGGCAATCGCTTGCGCCAGCTTGGCCGCCTGCAAATCGTCAATCTCTGTCGGTTTAACGATGATGCGCACCTCGCGCCCCGCTTGAATGGCAAAACTTTTTTCCACGCCGTCAAAGCTGTTGGCGATATTTTCAAGTTCGGTTAAGCGTTGAATGTAGTTCTCCACCGACTCGCGGCGGGCGCCGGGACGGGCGCCGGAAATGGCATCGGCGGACTTGACCATCAGCGCTTCGACGGTTTTGGCTTCGACGTCGTCGTGGTGCGCCATTACCGCGTGAACGACATTCTCACTGACGCCGTATTTGCGAACTATATCGGCGGAAATGTGATGGTGCGCGCCCTGGACTTCGTGCGAGACGGCTTTGCCGACATCGTGCAAAAGCCCGGCTTTTTTAACCACATTAACATCGGCACCAATCTCCGCCGCCAAAGTTGCCGCCAAGCGCGCCACCTCGAGCGAATGCTGGAGAATATTTTGGCCGTAACTGGTGCGATACTTGAGAGAGCCGACGATGCGGATGAGGTCGGGATGAAGGCCGGTTATGCCCAGTTCCGCCGCCGCGGCTTCGCCCGACTCTTTCATCTCTTTTTTGGTTTCGCTCTCGACTTTGTCGACAATTTCTTCAATGCGCGAGGGGTTTATGCGCCCGTCGGCAATCAGCTTTTCCAGGGCGACCTTGGCGACGTGGCGGCGCACGGGGTCAAAAGACGAGACAAGCACCGTGTCCGGCGTATCGTCAACTATCAAATCAACGCCGCTCTTTTTCTCAAATACTTGGATGTTGCGGCCTTCTTTGCCGATGATGCGTCCTTTCATTTCTTCGCTCGGCAAGTTCACCGACATGGTGGTGTGCTCGCTTGCCACTTCCGACGCGTACCTCTGCAGAGCGGTCGAGAGAATCTTGCGCGCCTCAACCTCTGACGACTCCTTGAGCAATTCTTTGAAATGGCGGATTTTACCGAGTACGTCAGCGGAGTATTCTTTCTCGACTTGCTCAAGAATTATTTTACGCGCGTCTTCTTTTTTGAGTTTGGCGATTTTTTCCAGCTCTTCCTGATGCCGTTTGGCAATGCTGGAAATTTCCCGCTGGATGGCCTCGATCTCTTTTTCTTTTTGCAAAAATGTCGAGCGGTCTTTTTCCAGCACCTCGGCCCTTCGGTCCAGCGATTCTTCGCGGCGGCGCAAAGAACCCTCCAGCTCTCTAAGGTCGCTTTGCCGTTTGTCACGGTCTTTCTCCGCTTCCTCTTTTATCTTAAGCGCTTCTTGGCGCGCCCTAAGGAGTACCTGTTCTTGTTCCTGTTTGGCTTTCTCGAGTTTGCGTTTGTTTTTTTGCCCGCGAGTAACATAACCTAAAAGCCCACCCGCCAGCAGTCCGCCAGCGGCGGTAATAATCGCAATAATCATTGAATATCCCTTTCACCATAATGGAGAATAAAAATGTTTTAACAATTAAATTATACTTCGATTAACGCTTATCGTCAATTTTAAAGAAGAAAAAATCGCTTAGCGGCGATTATTGTATCTTTGCGATAACAGTGCTATCTGGCGGACCCGACCGGATTCGAACCGGCGATCTCCTCCGTGACAGGGAGGCGTGTTAAACCGCTACACTACGGGTCCAGATATTTAATTTATTACTCTTGTAGTCCCTCCGTGACCCCGCATCGTCTGAACTTCGCGGGGCAGGCAGTGAGGGGTGTTAAACCGCTACACTACGGGTCCAGATATTTATTACTATGGTTCCAAAACAAAAATAGTGTACCAAGGTTATAAGGGTTTGTGAAGGTGTTATAATAGAATTATCCAACAAACAATACTTAGGAGGCGGATGAAGGTTCTTTGGATTGTATTAGTAGTTCTCTTAGTGGCGGGCAGTGTGGTGGGTGGTTTCTTTTATTCCGAAGCGAAAAATAAAAAGAAGATTGATTCCTTAAACGCGCAGATTAGCGCACTGGACAACAGCTCGAGCAGCTCGGCTACCGACACGGCAACCTCTACAGATATTTCAACAACCAACCTCACCGGCGCTAAAGCCGTTGTCGCCAAGTATCTCGATGCCAAAAAGACCAGGGAGCTTGCTAGCGCCAAGCCGTATATGACCGCCACCTTTTACAGCTCAACAAACCAGGAAGAGTTTGCCGGCGCTTCCAGCCCATCGCTAAATCGGTATACTATCACGGCGGCTGAATACTTAACTAACGCTGACCTCTACCGCGTAACTGCCAAGCTAACCTATACCCTGCAGGGCGCGGATGCCGGTTACTATATCAACGATTATATGGTAGAGAACACCAACGGCAAGTTCTTGGTTAACGAGGTCAAAGACGGCGACTGGACCGAGCTCTAATTGGCGCGAGCCATAGATTGCCACGCCCACGACCCCGCAAGGGTCGGGGCTCGCAATGACAAAGGTTTACCTTTTAACAAAGTGCCAGATGATGACTTTTTTGCGGATTTCACTCATATAGTCGTCGTAGCTTTTGTCAACATTGCCTTTTATATCTTCAACGGTAATAATGTGCCAACCGAACTCGCTCTTAACGGGGTCTGAAACCTGCCCCTTGGCGAGAGCGAAAGCAACATCGTTGAACTCTTTGACCAGTCCGGAATCGCGGCTGATAAATTCACTGTCTTGATTTATTTTTATCAGTCCGCCATCGTCTTTGGTGCCTTGGTCGCTGCTGAATTGCTTGGCGGCATCGACAAAACTGACTTCCCCGCGGTCAATTTTTCCCTTGATATCCTTAGCCCTGTTTTCATCGGTAAGCAATACGTGGCGAACTTTAATGTTTCTTAAAACATCGGAACGAACCTTATCCTTGTACAGTTGCTCTTTGACGATCTGGCGGAAATCGGCAAGATTAATGCCATAAAGTGACTGGAGTAGCTCTTTCACCTTGTCCTTACCGCCATTTTCATCTTCAATTTTTTTAATAATATCATTAACATCCTGCTTCTTGACCTTAACCTTATTTTGCTTAAGAGCTTTTTGCGCCAGCTCAACTTCTTCGAGTGAAGAGATAATTTTCTGGTCAACCTCGAAACGGTCAGGCAACGGATTGCCGGAATGGTCGGCAAAGTACTTAATAATTTTTTCTTGGCCAACGACGTCGCTCATAGTGACTAAATGCCAGCCGGTAACTTCCACCGGATAGGGATAGAGCTTGGCCCAAAACTGGGCAAAAGAATTATCGAGCCGCGCCGGGCAAACCTTCACCTTTTTGAATGCTCCTTCATTGCACCATTTAACGGGAATATAATATCCCAATCCCACCGCGACGCCGGCAATAGCGTAGGTGATAACGGCTGCAAAGAGCAGGCGGGCAGAACGAAGGCGGAACTCATATCTAGTGAGTGCCCTTACTCGCTCCGGCATTTTTATGATATACTCTTTCCACCCAAGGGCCGCCGCGACAAACCACTGCGGCACCGAGCGCCAGCTGATGTGGCGCAAACCGAACGTTAGCTTAGGCAGTTTCATTTTTCACCTCTTTTTATTAGCTTACATAAGTCTTAAGAATATCGCAACAAAGACAGCTGTTGCCAGTAGGTACAGGCGAAAGTTCCACTTGCCGATTTTTTGCCATTCATAGAGCGCGATGATGGCGAAAAGGACATGGAAGATACCTGTAAGAAGGGCGGCGCGCATTAACGGATCGGCGGACAACACGGCCATTAGCCAAAAAAGTTCCAGGCAAATAAATACGCTTACCGTGATGTAGGCGAAAATAACCGGCTTATCGGGAGAAAAGAGGTATGTCTGAAAAGTGTTTATGCTCACAAGCCATAGGATAAAAAATAAAATCAGGTAAGCGATGACGGCGCTGGAGCCAACGGCATCGCCAAAACGCAAATAGGTCAACAGGCCGCAGACGGTGATAAAAAGCAAAGAAATCGCCGCGATATAAAGGCGATTTTGCCACCAAGTCGTAACGAGCGACGCGATAAGCAATATAATAATCGCGGCATGGAAGCGAGCGTCCTGCTCGACACGCCACGCCCACCAACTCATGACTATGAGCGTCGGCCAAAGTAAACGGCGAGACCAGAGTAATAGATATTCCACTTAGACTCCAGCGCTATCTTCCCCCAAAATCAATTTGAAATCAAGAGTGCCACTGCCGCCGGCGTGTTTAAGTACCGTAACATTGATACCGGGCAGGTTCGCTTTGATGAGGGATACGGCGTTTTCGTTTTGGCCGCCGGTGTAGTCGTAAAGAATAGTATCGGCGCGCGTTTCGGTCGCGGTGGTGAGGGCGGTAACCGTCATTCCTTTGGGTGTAAGTTTTTTGGACAAATCCTTCGCCTTGCCTGTAACGCCGGTGGCGTTTTGAATCTCTATCTTACCCGATGCCTTAAGATTTGTGGTCGTTGAACCGGCTGACGTCTTGACAGTTGTCGTGGTGGACGTTCCGTCCGAGAAAATATTTTTGGCCATGGACTTAATTTGGCTAAAATTGCCCAGCTTGGGTTTGAGATAATAACCAACCGAGCCGCTATCTTCCACCAAAAGTCCGTCTTTGGCATTATCAAGAACTTTATTGATGATGCTGTCACTGTTTATACCCTTAACCAACCCCACAAGCGCTTCCATCTCCCCCGCGTTCAAATTGGTGCGGATGTGGTCGCCCAAGATGTTGATGATGTCGACGATTTTTTTGGGGTTTGACAATACGCCAAGCGAGACGGCTTTGTCCTTGATGGCTTCCAGCAATACTTGCTGGCGGCGGGCGCGGTCGAAGTCCGAAGTTGTTTCCCTCGAGCGGGCGAACTTGAGCGCCGTTATGCCGTCTAATTTCTGAACCCCGGCGGCCAGCTTGAACGGCTTGTAGGCGTCGGTTTTACTGTAGGTGCCGTTCACGATTTGGTCATCGGGATAGTATGGGTCGTTGATAGCTTTCTCGACATTGACCGTCACGCCACCCAAAGTATCAATCAGTTTAACAAAGCCGACAAAATCCATGGACACATAATAATGAACCGGCACATCGCTGATATTGGAGATCGTGTCACTGGCCACCACACCGCCGCCGCCGGTTTTCTTGACATCCTCTTCTCCCGAAGCGTAGGCGTAATTCAACTTATTATAGTCGCCGGTTTTGCCGATGGGCACATAAAGGTCGCGCGGGTAAGAAATCAAGGCCGTCTTTTTGTCGGAATAATGATAACTGAACAGCAGGTCGGTATCGGCCAGTGTTCCCCCGGGATTTCCCTTGCCGCCATATCCCAGGAAAAGGATGTTGGTGCGTCCCTCTTTTTCTCCCTTTAGGGTGCCGTTGCCCCTCACTACCTGCCACAAATCTTTGGCGCTAAATCCACCTTCTGAAATTTTGTTCATGGCGCCGTAGGCGCTTAAGCCTATCCAGCTCAATATCCCGAGTATAATTACCGCAAGACCTATAAATATCCATCGCCAAGGACGGCGTTTCTTTTTCGGCGAATAATGACCCGTTAATTCTTCACCGGACATGGAGTCATACACCCGCTTCTCATTGCCCGCTCTGTGCAAAAATCCTGACATAAAAAGAACCTCTTATTAGGGTTATCTATATTTTACCAAAGTTTTCCCTATACCCCAACTCGCCGCTGATTAAAAAATCCTACCGAACCCATCGGACACCTACGAGGTGTACTTATTGGCGGTTATTTGCTACTGGGAGGCGTATTTTAACCAAAAAGGACACCTACGAGGTGTGCTTGCGGTTAAGCAGGAGGGTAGATTGGTTTGAGGGGGATTTTGGAAAAAGGAGGGGGCGTGGCGGCGGAGCGGGGGTGCCAAACCTCGTAACCAGCGATTGGTGTCTGCCGGGCTAAACTTATCCCCAGGGCAAAAGCATGCGTCGCGCGCAGACGAGAATAACCGGCCGGCCCCAAGAAAACATAAATGCCGCTTATCTGCGACCATTGGCTTTTTAATTCCTTATCGAGCTCGGCGGCAACTTGAGCCATATTATCCCCTTCATATTCAAAAACTGACCGGCCGTTCCTATAGAGCCAAGCGTGTGTTGGGCCATTTTTTTGCACCTCAAGCCGTAGAATCATTTATATCCATCTTAATTCATATCGTACGCTTCGATATGGTTCGAGACCGCCGGGCGAGAACTACCGCCGTTAGAGTTCTCGGATTACCTCGAACAATATTATATATTTTACGTGGGTCGTGTGTTTATTGTAACTACCCTTGATGCCGCAGTATCACCCATACCCAGTACGTAAATTCGGTCCATCATTTTCTCGAGCGCCGGCAGTTTATCAACCCACTCAATAAGCGTGAAGCTGGCGTTTTCCATCCTATCTCGAACCATACTCACTGTCTCCTGGTCCTTTGGATTTAGTCGATATAGATCAATGTGAAGCATTAGACCGCTCGGGATAAGGTATTCATGCATAATCGTAAAAGTCGGGCTAGAAGTGTTTTGGTCATAGCCCAAAGCGCGCGCCACCAAACCGACAAAAGTGGTCTTGCCGGCGCCGAGTGGTCCAATCAAGCCAACTTTTTTGAGTTGTCCCTTTTTGAACGCATTGGCTAATTTTCCGGCCAATGCCTCTAGCTCTTTGAGATTATTGACAACTACTCTGGTCATAGGAGCAAATATACCAGATTATAGCCGATGCGGGCAAGAGACAAGAGTCCGCCGAGACCGATGATTAGCTGTTCGACGACAAAACGCTGGCGGACGTCTTCATTTTGACGCGCCATATCGGCCAGTTTCTGGACAAATTGTGACAGGTCGGGCGCCTCGTCCAGTAATTGATAATCGGGCAAATGCACTGTCTTTGTTTGGGTCACTTTATAGACCACCGTTTCCGTTTTGGGCGGGTCGGGCCCGTCCACCGGAGGGGATTCGGATGTATTGGCCGCCGAAAGTATGGGCGAGTAAATGTTCACGCTATTGAAAGTCGGCGCGGATGTCCAATCAAAAACATTATCGAATCTTGCCCAGCCGGCATCATCATGGCTCTTTTCATAAACTACTTTGTCAATCAGTAACCCGCCGGGGTCATAGAGATACACCTCGTCGCCGTCATTGTTGAGAGAAATTTTACTTTGCCGATTAGTAATGGTTAAATAGCCATCCGGCTCGATAATAGTACTTGCATTGATTTCATATTTATTGGGGTTGGCTTTATCGCCCAGCGACCAGCCCGTCAGGTCAATGGGTCGGGATTCGGTATTATGCAGCTCTATCCACTCGTCCTTGCTATCCACCCCTCCGCTTTGGTCGTAGTCGTTGGCCTTCGGCGCCGGCAGAACTTCATTGATAACCACCGCGCCGGTGTCGTAACACGAATATTTTTGCGTAATGCTTGCGCGCGAACCATCCGAATCGGTCGCGATAATATTGACTTCTTTCGTTCCGACCATTGCGCAGCGCGCGATATAAGAATTATTGATAATTGCTTCTCCATTAGCCGTCGCTGTCACAGTATCGGCGCCATCGGTATCGTTAATTAACAGTTGCGCGGTAAACGTCTCACCGATTTTTAATGTCTTCGGCCACTCCGACTCATTGAGTAGCTTGATGCTGGGCGGATGACATTTTGTATCGGGGTCTGATGATTGCGGTGTCGCCAGCTCGGTCGCGTCGGCATCAAGATTACACTGCGCGGTATTTGATACCCAGGCATCCTTTATGCTCCCATCGATAATGGTGTCCTTACTGGTACCCTTGCGTAGCATTGAATCCTTGGGGCTGGTATTACTGCCTGCCAATGGTTTCTTAGTGTCGCCAGCAACATCGATAAGACTTGATGCACTGTCGTATAACTTCAGTTGAAAATTAGTGTTGTTGAGCGCGGCTGCTCCCTCGAAGTACGCATCAGGCACAATTTCAAGTATCGACTTATCGCAAGGATATTGACTATTACATCGGTTTTTTGCAACCAAATAAAAACCATTGGCTGGTATTGCCGCCGACAAAGATGATATATTTTTTTCTTCACCGTCAGGCAAGTAGATAACTTGCCAACCCTCAAGCGAAATAGCATCACCAGTATTGTTCTTTAGCACAAACCACTCGTCGTATTGGCCGATGTTCGGTGTGTCCGAGCCGGCCCACATGATTTCGTAGAAAACAACATCGCGCGCGTTAGCGGCGGCTTGAGCTTTGGGCGCTATACTAAAAAGAAAACTGAAGAATACTATTGTAAAAACAAAGATGAGATAACACCTTGTCATTCTGAGCCCCAATGGGGCGAAGAATCTCATTTAGATCCTTCGAACAGGGTTTTTTGGCTGTCGTTGCGCAGTTTAATTTTCAGGTGTTCCAGGGCGCGGGGCGTAATCTTACGGCCGCGCGGGGTGCGTTCCAGAAAACCGATTTGCAATAAGAACGGCTCGTAAACTTCTTCGACTGTTTCTGTTTCCTCGGCCGTTGCCGCCGCCAAAGTCCCGAGCCCCACCGGCCCGCCGCCAAACTTCTCCGCCAGGGTTAATAGCAGTCGCCGGTCGGTGCGGTCAAGACCGAGCGGGTCAATATCCAGGTCGCCGAGCGCGCTCTCGGCGATACTCGCGTTAATCTTGCCTTGATGGTGGACTTGAGCAAAATCACGAACGCGCTTTAAGATGCGGTTGGCGATGCGGGGCGTTTTGCGCGAGCGGCTGGCTAAAATCGGCAACGCCTTAGCGTCAACATCTACCTCTAGGATGCCGGACGAGCGCTTGATAATTTGCGCGATGTCGGCGTCATCGTAAAACTCCAGCGGCAGAACCAAACCGAAACGGTCACGCATGGGCGAGGAGATTAAACTCATACGCGTCGTCGCGCCAACTAAAGTGAACTTGGGCAAATCAAGGCGCAGAGTGCGCGCCGACGGACCCTTGCCGATGACTAGGTCCAAAACATAATCCTCCATCGCCGGATATAATACTTCTTCCACCAGCCGGTTCAAGCGGTGAATCTCGTCAATAAATAATATGTCGCCGTCCTGCAGATTGGTAAGAATGGCCGCTAAGTCGCCCGGCCGCTCTATGGCGGGGCCGCTGGTCGCCCTGATGTTGTGCTCCGTTTCATGCGCTATGACATGAGCCAGCGTGGTTTTGCCAAGGCCTGGTGGGCCATAAATTAAGATATGGTCGAGCGGCTCGCCGCGCTTGCCCGCGGCGGCCATAAAAACGCGCAAGTTTTTCTTAACATGGTTTTGCCCGATATATTCACCGAGCTGGCGCGGCCGTAAACTGCCCTCGAGCTCTTCCTCCCCCTCCGCTTGGTCAACCGCGACAATTTTTTCAATATTTTCATCATTGTCCATATTTTTACTATACAACAAAAATCCCGCCGGCAAGTATTTTTTCGCAGAACAAGGTTTACCTTGTCAGTAACACGCTCCCGCCTTCGCCCGCAAACCCACTGGGGTCGGGGCTACGGACGGGCAGGAAATCGTGGCCTACGGGTGGTATTGTAGTTCAAATTTTCTTGTCCACCGTAGCTCCTAGAGCGAAGTTGGAAGCTTGCAAAAAAACAAGATAAATCTTGTTTTACGGGATAGTGTCACGCTAAGGCCTAACTGCGAGGAGTTTAATAAATATAGCTATAACTGCCATAGCCGCTTGGTGTGACGTTTCTACGGTAGCTATAGGAGTACTCGACCCAATTGTATTCAGATACATCTAGCGTCCCATTCCCGTTGACCGCCTCGACTATAGCTACATGACCCCATTGATCACCGTCAAAAAGCGGTCCATTGAACGATATAATAGCACCCACGCGAGGCGTCGAGGTTACTGAATAACCCAGTGTCCTAGCAATTTCCGGCCAATATTTGGCACTTCCACGGCCAGGTTGAGTGTTGTACCACCTCTTACCCAGCCTAACATTCCAATACCAAGCGACATATGAAGTACATTCACGGGTTAAAAAATTCCATTCGTCTGGTACATCGATGGCGGTATAAGGATATCCCGAACTACCGCCAGATAAACTTTCCCTGCCAGAAATCAGCTGTTTTTGGCGCTCAGCATATATTTGATCAGAAACTCGTGAGTGTTCGCCTTGAAGCTTATCAACGATTGCGAGATATTCCTTTTGCTGCTCAACAGTCATTCCGAGAAGCGAATTTTTATAGTTTTGTTGCGACTGGACACTTCTTCTCTGGCTTTCTTGCTGGTTTTTTAGTTGTTCAAGCTCATCTTTTTTTGTTTGTTGGGTAATTTTCTGTTTTTCAAACTCTGCTTTTAGTGTCTCAATTTTAGTAATACCCTCATCAATTTGTTCTTGCAAAACGGTTAATTGTGTCCCGCCTTCAGTAGCAGCCGCTATATCGCTGCTGGAGAGCAGAAGCATCAGAGTTGACCGATAAGTAGCTTTGTTGGTGGCGCGATATAGTTCAACTATAGTGCTATTTAATTTCTTATTCTCAATGTCTAACTTCTTTTTTGTATCGTCTATCTGACCTTGGGTTTGAGATATATCGCTATTGGCTTGAGTTATTTGACCAGATGTTTGGTTGATTTGGTTCTGCGCCTTATCAATATCTCCCGAAAGAGAATCTATCTGACTTGAGAGCTTATTGGCTTCGGCTTGTTTTTGTTGGGCCAGTTTCTGATTTTGGGCAACTTGGTTTTGGAGGTCTTGTTTTTGCTTCTCGAGTTCACTGACGCTCGCGCCCTGGGCACTGCCGGACGGCGCCAACATAAAACCAAGCATAAAAAGAACACCCGCAAGTATGGTGACGGTTTTCGTTAAACAGTACTTATCTACTAACCTTGGAGTTCTTTGCTTCATGCCCCTCCGACTATTCTTTACTATATTACTATCCTAATCGTTTGACAAGTATCCTGTATCTTACACGATAAATCGTGAGCTATAAGTATTCGTAGTACAAGCTTCAGCTTGTAGGTGACAAGGTAAACCTTGTTCAAATAACCCTCTCTGTCACCCCGCACTACGATGCGGAGTCTAGGCCTGGATTCCGTATCGCTGTACGGAATGACACCCTCTGATTCTTAAATCCTAAATCTTGAATCCTAAATCTAATCTTACTCTCCGAGCACAAAGCGGCAGAAGCGGCGAACCCTGATGTTCTCGCCGAGCTTGGCGATTTTTTCCGTTATGAGTTCTCTAACAGTTTTTGACGGCTCTTTGATAAGCTCCATAGCGAGCAAATCTTCCAGCTTGTCGCTATCAAGCGATGCCACCTGCAAAACAAGTTCGTGCGCCAGCTCCTTAAACTCCGGATTGCGCGCTACAAAATCGGTTTCGCAGTTAACTTCCACCATCGCGCCGACGCGCCCTAAGTGAGTATATGTTTCAATTAAGCCCTGACCGGTCGCGCGAGTTGCTTTTTTGGCGGCTATGCTGGCGCCTTTTTCCTTGAGAACCTTAAGGGCTCCATCAACATCACCATTCGCGGCATCAAGAGCTTCTTTAATGTCGAGCACACCGGCACTGGTCTGCTCACGCAATTTTTTGATGTCGTCGGTGGAAGAAGCCATAAATATTATCCTGTATTAGTTTGTTGCTAAATAACCATCCTGTGTCATTGCGAGCCCCGATCGGTTACGATCGTGGGCGCGGCAATCCATGTCTATATGGTTGAGATTGCTTCGTCCCCTTCGACTGCGCTCGGGGGTTCCTCGCAATGACAATAGTTAGTATTGCTACTAACTAACTTTTGCTTTGGCGGTTTTCGCGGGTTTTTCGGACGCGTCCGGCGAGGCGGGTGCCGCATCTTGAGATTTATAATTCGCCGCCACTGTTTCGCCGATTAAATCAAGTATTAAATTGATGGATTTTGGCGCGTCGTCGTTGGCGGGGATGGGATAGTCGATCGTGCGGGGGTTGGCGTCGGTATCGAGAATGGCAACTGTGGGAATGCCCTTAACAATCGCTTCGCTGATGGCGTTTTTTTCCTCGCGGGCACCCACAACCACCAGCAAATCCGGTAGCCGCTTAATCTCACTCATACCGCTTAAGTTGTATTTAATTTTTTCGATATGGCGTTTGAGCAGGAGATTCTCCTTTTTGGTGCCGGTGTCGTTTTTTAGATTTTCATTATGCTTGGCTTCTAGGTCATCAAGATACTTAACACTGCGCTTGATGGTTTCAAAATTCGTGAGAGTGCCGCCAAGCCATCGGTTGGACACAAAGGGCATATTGAGCTTTTTGGCAATTTCCTCGACTTTCTCTTTGGCTTGGTCTTTAGTACCGACAAAAAGCATCATCGAGCCGCGGCGCGCTTGGGCGGCCAGAAACTCGAGCGCGAGTTCTAACGCCTTTTGGGTCTTTTCCAGATTGATGACGACAACCTTATTTTTAACGCCAAAAAAATTGTCCCGTCCGCGGGCATCGG
>Ga0214473_10007319_pt1 | contig 13105 bp, 12 predicted proteins | sample RVTome_7_FD_203509 | JGI IMG/M metagenome (GOLD analysis project Ga0214473, IMG submission 203509) | Soil microbial communities from uranium-contaminated site in the Upper Colorado River Basin, Wyoming, United States - RVT98D197 | ecosystem: Environmental > Terrestrial > Soil > Contaminated >...
TTTTCAAAAGAACCGGCCGGCTGATTTTCCCCACCGCCTCCAACAGGGCGAAGTTCTGCATGTTGCGGGCTCCAATCTGTAAGATATCAGCATACTGACTGACCAGAGAAACATCCGCAGGCTCTAAGACTTCGGTGACAATCGGAAGACCGGTTTTCTCCTTGGCAGTCGCTAAAATTTCCAAACCTTTTTCCCCCAAACCTTGGAAGCTATAAGGAGACGTTCTCGGTTTGAAGGCTCCCCCTCTGAGTATTCTGGCGCCTGATTTCTTCACCGCCTCGGCCGCTTTTAAGACTTGTTCTCTGGATTCGACCGCGCAGGGGCCAGCCATGACAACAACTTCTGAAGTGCCGATTTTCAGCCCGTTGACCGAAATAATGGTATCTTCTGCTTTAAATTCCCGGCTGGCTAACTTGTACGGCTTTAGAATCGGTATGACCGCATCGACACCCGAGAGGATGGTGAAGACGTTTGGCTCAATTTTGCGCTCGTTGCCCACCACACCGATGATAGTTTTCTCTTCCCCCCGGGAGAGATGGGGCTTGAAACCCAGCTCTTCGATCTTTCTGATTACTTCTCCAATCTGCTTGGCAGTTGCCTTGGCTTGCATGACTACAATCATCATTTTTTACCTCCGAATAAATCCGGCCTCATCTTTTTGGTGCCGTCTAAGTATTGATGCTTTATGGAAGTTTGGGGTTGGTCGGTATTAAAATGGAGCAGAATTCTAATCACTCTGGGGAGGCCGTGCGGAACTTCCATCTCCTGGGCGCATAGCAAAGGAATTTCTTTCCACCCTAACTGCCGGACCGCATAAGCTGGAAAATCTGCATTCAAATCCGTAGTAGCAGTCAAGAAGACGCTGGCAATATCTTCTCTTTTAATCCGATTGGCCTGAATCATCTTCTTGAGCAGTTTCTGAGTGGCCTTAAAAATATCCTTGCGATCGTTTTTTTTCACCTGTATGGCACCTCTTACGCCTCTCACCATTAGCTCTGCATTCCTTTCTTGAGTGATATAAGAAACCCGGAAACCTTCTTTAACATCTGTGCCTGATTTTTACTCTTTCGGATCAAATCCACCAGAGCGCTCCCTACAATTACGCCGTCAGCTAATCTGGCAATTGTTTTAGCTTGGAGAGGATTAGAAATCCCGAATCCCACGCATACTGGCTTATCGGTAATTCTTTTGATTTCGCCTATCTTGGCGCCCAGCGACTGTGGAATTACTCTTCTGGCTCCGGTTACACCCGTGACTGAGACCAAATAGATGAATCCGCTTGACCTTTGAGCAATTCTTTTAAGCCGACTCCCATTGCTGGTGGGAGCAGCCAGATAGATTAAATCCAGCTTATGAGAGCGACACTTTTCTTCAATCCGGCTTGCTTCCTCGATGACTAAATCGGCCAGGATTAGTCCGGAAACTCCGGCCTGCTTGACCTCCCGGACAAATTTTTCCAGACCATATTGAAAGACAGGATTGGCATAAGTCAAAATTATAAAGGGCAAACTCAATTGCTCTTTCAGCGAGGAAATCAGCTCTAGACTTTTCTGGAGATTGATACCCTTTCCCAGCGCCAGGTTGGAAGAGTATTGAATCGACGGCCCATCCGCCAAAGGGTCCGAAAAGGGAATACCGATTTCAATTGCATCCGCTCCAGAAACTGCCGCAACTTTAATCAAATCCTTAAAGACACCCACGCTTGGAAATCCGCAGGTGAAAAAGGGTATTAGAGCCTTCTCTTGGCTTTGTTTTAGTCTCAGAAATTGTTCACTTAGTTCGGTCATAGCTTATTCGTAACATATTTGAGACACTTTCCAAATCCTTATCTCCTCGACCGGAGAGATTGACTACCACGATTTTGTCTCGGTTTAACTTCTGGCAGAGTTTCTTAGCATAGGCCAGGGCAAAACAGGCTTCCAGTGCCGGGATGATTCCTTCGGTGTGACAAAGTTCCTGAAAGGACTGGAGAGCAGCAGCGTCAGGAATGGCTACATAAGTAACCCTGCCAGCGTCTTTCAGATGGCTGTGCTCCGGCCCTACCCCGGGATAATCCAATCCTGCCGCCATCGAGTGAGTGGGAAGAATCTGGCCATCTCTGGTCTGCAGAAGGTAACTGTAACTGCCATGTAGAATGCCCGGTTTCCCCTTGGTTAGAGAGGCGGCATGGCGCTTTCCATTCAGGCCAAAACCAGCCGATTCAACTCCGATTAACTTTACCTGTTTATCCTTCAAGAAAGGATGAAACATTCCCAGGGCATTGCTCCCTCCCCCCACACAGGCGATTATATAATCCGGCAATCTCTTCTGGCTGACCAGAATCTGTCTTTTGGTTTCTTTGCCGATGACTGACTGAAAATCTCTGACCAAAAGAGGATAAGGATGAGGGCCCACGGTCGAGCCGATTATGTAGTGGGTGGTCTTGACATTGGTGACCCAGTCCCGAATCGCTTCATTGGTGGCATCTTTCAGAGTCTTGGTTCCGGCAGTGACCGGAATTATCTTAGCCCCCAAAAGCTGCATTCTCTGAACATTCGGCCTCTGTCTTTTGATGTCCTCCTCTCCCATATAGACCGTGCAATCGAAACCAAAAAGGGCTGCCACCGTGGCTGTAGCCACTCCGTGCTGACCTGCTCCGGTCTCTGCAATCACTCTTTTTTTACCCATCCGCCTGGCCAAGAGAGCCTGGCCTAAACAGTTATTGAGCTTGTGCGCGCCGGTGTGGTTCAAATCCTCTCTTTTCAGATAAATCTTGGCGCCCCATTTTCGGCTGAGGTTTTTGGCCCGGTACAGAGGGGTAGGCCGGCCGGAGTATTCTCTAAGCAAATTATGCAATTCGGCTTGAAATTTTTTATCCGGCTTGGCCTTTTTGTATTCCGCTTCCAACTCCAGTAAAGCCGACATTAAGGTCTCCGGCACAAATCTGCCGCCGAATTTTCCGAAGTAGCCTAAATTATCCGGGAGTCCCATCTCTTGACCTCTTGGATAAATTTTTCCACCTTGTCCAAATCTTTTCTCCCTGGAAATTTTTCCACTCCGGAGGAGACATCCACGCCGTAGGGCCTTACCCTCTGGAGGGCTGAGCCGACGTTTTCTGGCGTCAAACCGCCGGAGAGGATGAACTGACCAAATCGCTTGGCCTGAACCGCAATCTCCCAATCAAAGCTTTTCCCGCTCCCGCCTGAATTGCCATTGACAAAAACATCCAGCATGAAAAGCTTCAACTGGAAGCGTTCGATTTCTGACAAAATGGCCTTATTCTTGACCTGGAAGACTTTCACAAAAGGAAAATTTAGTTGCTGGAAATATTCTTGGTCTTCCAGGCCGTGCAATTGCGCATAATCTAACTGACAGACACGGGCAGTCTTAAGCAGGGTAGAGGGATTCTCATTTACAAAAACTCCCGCTTTAGAAATTGAGTCCGGTATTCTTTCACAAATCTTGGCTGCTACTTGAGGGGCCACCTGCCTGGGGCTGGGAGCAAAGACAAAGCCCAAGGCATCCGCGCCCGCTTCGGCGCATCTTAAGGCATCATTTAAATTGGTAATCCCGCAGATTTTGATTTTGGTCATCTACTTACTTCCGTCTTAATCTTTTGCCCTAATAGCTCTCTGATTTTTGAACCCGGGTCAGGGCTCTTAATTATGGCCTCCCCTACTAAGGCAGCATTTACTCCCAGAAGTTGTAAGGCCAAAATATCCGCTCGACAAGAAATCCCGCTTTCACTGACTGTGGTTATTCCATCTGGGACAAGTTGTATTAGTTTCTCAGTTGTCTTCAAATTCACCGTCATAGTATTCAAGTTTCGATTATTAATCCCTATAATCTGGCTGCCTGCCTCTAAAGCCTGGTCCAATTCCTCTTCCGTGTGAACCTCCACCAGGGTCTGCAATCCTAACTCCTTAGCTAAGCTTGAAAACCTTTTTAATTCTGCAGTCGGCAGTATGGCTGCGATTAAGAGGAGACAATCCGCTCCCATGGCCTTTGACTCCCACACTTGATATTCAGTAAAAATGAAATCCTTTCTCAGAACTGGCAGCTGGGAAGCACCTCTTACCAGTCTCAAGTCATCTGAACTTCCCAGAAAAAAATCTTCCTCGGTGAGAACCGAGATGCAGCTTACCCCGGCCTGTTCATAAATCGAGGCCGTCTTTCCGACATCCATTTTTGCTCTGAATAATCCAGCCGAAGGAGAGGCCTTCTTGATTTCCGCTATAAGAGCCACCTCGGCCTGTATCACCAAGGCCTGGCTAAAATCTTTAGCCTTGGGCGCCTCCCCTAACTCTTTTTCCCAGGCCCTGATTTTCTCTCTCTGATTAATGTTTTGCAGCCTATTTTTCTTCTGCGAAATTATCTTTTCTAACATCGGTTACTGAATTCCTTTAACTTTTCGAACTTTTGCAGAGCCTGGCCTGAATCAATCATCTCTTCAGCCAACACAATTCCCTCCCTCAGATCCGCAACTTCTTCAGCCACCATCAGGGCTGCCGCAGAATTTAAGACCACCGTATCCCGCGGAACCCCTTTTTCTCCACTCAATATGCTCAGGGCAATTCGCAAATTCTCCTGAGCGTCGCCGCCGGATAATTCTTGTCTATCAGCTTTCTTAAAACCCAATTCAGCCGGATCCAGATAGAAACTCTCTGGCGTTCCATTGTGATGATGGGAAATCTTGTTTATCTCAGTGGTAGTTAACTCATCCATCTTGGATAGGGAGTGCACCACCCAGCTTCTAACTATGCCTAAGCAAGAGCAAACTTCAGCCACAGATTCGGTAAGAGCCTGGTCGAACACCCCGATGAGTTGATGGGTGGCGCCGGCCGGATTGACCAAGGGGCCGATTAGATTGAAAATAGTTCTAATCCCCAGTTCCTTGCGCACCGGAGCTACATTCTTCATGGCCGGATGAAAAAGGGGGGCAAACAGAAATCCGATTCCGATTTCATCGATACATCTGGCCGCCTGCTCCGGGCCGAGCTCGATTTTGACGCCGGCAGCTTGCAGCAAATCGGCGCTGCCGCAGCGAGACGAAACCGAGCGGTTGCCATGCTTGGCCACTGGCAAACCGGCTGCAGCTATGACGAAAGCCACTATGGTGGAGACGTTGAAAGTAAAAGCTCCGTCGCCCCCGGTGCCGCAGCAGTCCACAATTCTTTTCTGATGATGGGGAACTGACAGTGCATTTTCTCTAATCACAGAAGCCGAGCCGAGTATTTCTGTTTTAGTTTCCCCTTTGAGAGCTAAGGCAGTCAGATAGGCCGCCATCTGCGCAGCCGCGGCACTCCCTGAAATGATTTCCTGCATGGCCTCTCGGGCTTCTGTTAAACTCAAGTCTTCTTTTTTGACCAATTTGGCGATGGCAGTTTGGATCATTTCAGTGTGAATTGAAAAAATTCTGCAAAATCTGCTTCCCCTCTTTAGTCAAAATTGACTCCGGATGAAACTGAACACCATAGACCGGAAAACCTTTTAGTCTCAACCCCATGACCTCTCCATCTGCAGTATGGGCGGTCACTTCCAAGCAATCCGGGAGATTCTCTTCACGGACAATCAAAGAATGATAGCGGGTCGCATTAAATGGATTCGGAAGGCCGCTGAATATATTTCTGCCATTATGATAAATTGAGGAGGTCTTGCCATGCATCACCTTCTCGGCTCTGGTGACTTCTCCTCCGAAAACGTACGCCAAGCATTGATGACCCAAACAGACTCCCAAGATTGGAATCTTCTCAGCAAAAACTTTTAGCAGATCATTGGAAATTCCGGCCTCTGCCGGAGAACCCGGCCCCGGAGAGATTACCAGATGAGCGGGTTTTAACTCCAGCGCCTCATCCAGACTTATCTGGTCGTTCCGGAAAACTCTTGAGAATTTTCCCATTTCTCCCAGATACTGAACCAGATTGTAAGTAAAAGAATCGTAGTTATCTATGACTAAAACCATCTAAAATCCTTTCCTGGCAATCTCGATTGCCCTTTTCAAGGCTTCCGCCTTGTCCAGGCTCTCCTGATATTCCCGCTCCGGCACCGAATCATAGACCAGGCCGGCTCCGGCCTGCAGCAGATAGTGGCTACCCTTAAGCACGATAGTGCGGATGGCTATACAGAAGTCCATCTCTCCGCTTAAAGAGAAATAGCCCACCGCCCCGGCATAGGGGCCTCTTTTTTCCGGCTCATATTTTTCAATCAGCTCCATCGCCCTGACTTTGGGAGCGCCGGTCACTGTGCCGGCTGGAAAACAGGCTCGAAACAGGTCGAACTGGTCTTTATCAGAATCAAGCTCTCCCTCTACTTGGGAGGTTAGATGCATCACATGGGAGTATTTTTCCACCGCCATCAATTCCGAGACTTTGACTGTGCCATATTTGCAGCAGCGGCCTAAGTCATTTCGGCCCAGATCGACTAACATGATGTGTTCCGCCTTTTCCTTTTCATCCTGTCTTAATTCCTGGGCCAGTTTTTCATCTTCAGTCTGATTTTTTCCCCGCGGACGAGTGCCGGCAATCGGCCTGACAATCGCAGTTTTTTGTTTCAACTTGACCAGCACTTCTGGAGAGGAGCCGATTAGCTTGAGATTATCAAAATCGAGATAGAACATATAAAGAGAGGGATTGAGCATCCGCAGAGCCCGATAGACCTGAAACGGCTCCGCCTGAAGCTGGCCGGAAAGGCGCTGCGACAGGACTAACTGATAGACATCCCCGGAACGGATATGCTCTTTAGCCTGTTCAACTCCCTGGCAAAACTCTTCCTTACTCAAATTTGACCCCCACTTGGTTTGATTCCGGCTGGAATGGCTGGAATCGAGCCTTAGAGGAACTCTGAGGCATCCCAAGATCTCTTCGATTTCCCGCTCGGTCTTCTTAGTTTGAGATTTCTTGGTTTGCTCCAGTTGGAGGCAGACAACTTTAACCTTTCTCTGCAGATGGTCGAAAACCAGGAGCCGGTCCACCAGGTAGAACAGGGCATAGGGAAATTCTAACTGGCCATTGCTATCTGGTATCTTCTCCAAGAATCTCACGAAGTCGTAGCTTATAAAGCCGACCAGTCCTCCTAACAAAGTTGGCAAATCCGGATGACTTTCTATCTGGATGCTATGCGCAATTTTTCGGAGAACAGACAGGGGATCCCCTTCACTGGGAAGTACGACTGACCGGTCATGTTTCTTCGTAAAAGCAGTTCCTTCTGAGATGATGACATTATCCGGTTCCACCCTGACCGTAATCTTGGGATTCAGCCCGATAAAGGAGTAACGCCCGATTCTCTCATTCTGCTCCACTGATTCCAGCAGAAATTTCGCCCCGGATTTTCTCAATTTCAGAAAAGCCGAAACCGGTGTCTCTAAATCCCCAATATCTTCAACCACCACCGGCACTAATTTGATGCCTCTGGGTTTCAGCTGGTTTGAAAGCAATGTTTTTAAGTTCATTTTTTTAGTCCAAATAAAAAGCCCACTACCTTTGCAGATAGTGGGCTCAAAAATTGTCCTATTCTATGGTTACATAAGTTTAGGACCCACTACCTGCCAGTGGGCAAAAATACCAGTACCACCAATAATAATTGGCCGAATTAACGTTCTGGCTGGCTCTGGTACTGGTAATGAGATTCATAATCTTTAAGTTCAAGTATAACCTGCAAGCCGATTTTGTCAAGAGGTAAATTTTGAACAATCATACTAATAGAGTTGGTGAAGGCTCTTGAGCTAGAGAGGCACTCTTTAATAACCTGATGTATTGTCTAAAGTTAGGGGAGGCGCGTTTATATCAACTCGGCCTGGTATGCGTTTAAAACTTATTTCGGTGGATGCATTCCAGGCACTGGAATGGATTGATAAGTCCGGATATTGTAAGCCTGCTCAGTTATAATGCCCTTGTTGTTTGAGACCAGAGAGTTGATAATACCCCTGATGAAACCGTGTCGCCCGAGTTGGTTTAATCTGTGCGTATAGCCGTTGCCGGCGGAGGTGCAGCCGGGTTCTTCGGCGCGATTTCCGCCGCTACCCATGATTCCTCAGCTGAAATCGTACTATTCGAAGCCACTCACAAACCTTTACATAAAGTGCGCATCTCCGGCGGCGGACGGTGTAACGTAACCCATCACTGTTTTGACCCGGTCGAATTGGCCAAAGGCTATCCCCGGGGATACCAGGAACTGCTGGGACCCTTCCACCGGTTTCAACCAAAAGACACCATCGCCTGGTTCGAAAAACAGGGGGTGCGGCTGAAAACAGAAGAGGACGGCAGAATCTTTCCGGTAACCGACCAATCCTCAACTGTTGTGGATTGCCTCCTTAATGCGGCCAAAGCGTTGCGGGTACAGGTACGACTCGGCGCCCGGGTGAAAAGCATCCAGGCCGCGGTTCCCGCAGAAGATGCCCCGCAATTTGAAATAGAGCTTCAGGACGGTATGCGCCAGCCTTTTGACCGGGTGCTATTGGCTACCGGCAGCAGTCCGCACGGCCATCGTCTGGCCCAGGCCCTGGGGCATACTATTGTACCTTGCGTCCCCTCCCTTTTTACCTTTAAAGTTTCCGATTCCCGCCTGGAGGGGCTGGCCGGAATAAGTTTTGAGAAGGTGAAACTTACCCTGACCGACAAAAATAAGAACCGCCTGGAACAGACCGGTGATTTGCTTATCACCCACTGGGGATTGAGCGGGCCAGCCGTGCTCAAGCTGTCGGCCTGGGGGGCCAGAATGCTCCAGCAGTGCGGCTATCAAGCGGAGCTGGCAGTTAACCTGCTGCCTGATTTCAGCGCCGAGAAGCTTTATCAGGACCTGCTAACTTACAAAGAACAAAATGGCAAAAAGCGGGTTCACAAGGAACCGGTATTCCCGGTTCCCGGCCGATACTGGAGCCGGATAGCCCAATATGTCGGAATTGCCCAGGAGGCTATCTGGGCCAATATCACTAACGACGCCATGAACGCACTGGTACTCGAACTGACCCGTGGGCGCTTTGCAGTCAGCGGAAAGGGGATTTTCAAAGAGGAATTCGTCACCTGCGGCGGGGTCAGCCTCAAGGAGGTGGATTTCAAGACCATGCAGAGCAAAATATCTCCCGGTTTATACTTTGCCGGCGAGATTTTAGATATTGACGGGATTACCGGCGGATTCAATTTCCAGAGCGCCTGGACTACCGGCTGGATAGCGGGAGAGAGTATGGCATCCAGAGAGTGATTTTTTGGCTGATAAGAGTATGGAGTAAACTAACTCCTCGGGCCTGGCTCGAACCAGCTCAGATTATAGAATTATCCGAAAGGAGAACATGAAGTGGCTTCCAGAAATAGTCAGCCCAACTACCGCCAAAATCTATCGTGGTGGTAAGGTGTGTGATAAGGTTATCATACAATCCATCAGTTTTGTACCGACTTGTACCTGCGACCCTTTTTATGTCTTCAATCAGAAACCATGCATACCACTGCCCTTTGAAAACCCTATTATACTGGCCTTGTAAGTACAATTTCTCAACACTTCGACTGCAGCGCTGAAATGACGCGTTGAATTTGTCCTTGGCGAGGCCAGATTTACTCTGAAGATTCTTCAAGTGTTCTCTGTACATGAGCTGGCTAACATCGCCGAAGAAGTTCTCATTGATCTGTGACTTTGGTCGGCTGTAATAGCGCTCACCGCAACTCTTGCAGTGTGCGAAAATGCACAACTTGACCCACTCTTTCCACGCTGTAGCCGCTTGCAGTTGCCACAGCGCGTAGCTGCCGAGCTGTCGGCGAACTGTGCGAATGTTCATGCACGATGCAGCGGCTGCTGCTTTGCTAATATCCCCATGAAGAAACAGGTAGTTTTCAAGCTCGTACGTTTCAGTGTATTGAATGTGTTTCGATCTACGTTTTACACGTCTAAGGTCGTCAATGTCTTTGTCCAAATAGAAGAAAGCCACGGTGGTTTTTCCCTGAAATTTGTCTACAAGAGAGGAACGTCTCCTTAGATAATTAAAGAATTCGAGAAGTGCTGATTTCCCTCCTGAGCCTCCTGGCAATGTTTCAGCCATTCTCACATCATAGTTCACGGCCCCATTTCGACATTTAGCATCAATAATAGCTGCGAACACATGATGGTCGATAAAGCCCTCCACAAAGACGAAGAATGAATCGGAGGATATCTGCATAAGGCGGCGAAAGCCTGGATATGAGTGTTTTAACATACTCATATACGGAAAATGTTGCTGTCTTCCACCTCGGCCATTATTTCGGGTGAATGGGTGGCGATGATAAGTTGTGCATCTGGCGCCAGCTCTTTCATTGAGGGTATTAAACGTTTCTGCCAGTCAACATGAAGTGAGATCTCTGGCTCGTCTACTAGCAGGGTGCTTTCTTCCGCGAGCAAGGCATTAATGAAAAGCCACATTGCTTGCTTTTCGCCTCCCGAAAGCGAGACTGTTCCAATTTCTCTCCGGGCAGCTGTTTTGACAGAGATTGCAGAGTCTCCAAAAATTACTTTTTTGCCTCCAGAAATCATGGAGGCTATCAAATCCTCAAGCGTTTGACCTTTTTTCCTAGCGTCTGTAATTTTTCGCTCAACTTTGTCTATATCACTCACTACCATTCTTATGACATTGTCGCTCTTATAACTTTTCTCAAAATGTCTGCGGGGTCCTAGCCTATTGGACAAATTCTGACGTGAGAGAAATGCAGATACACGATCATAAGCAGCCTTAGAATCTAATTGTGGGGTGCGTTTTTTAGATCCTTTTGCGAGCACGCCCGTAAGTATATCTGCAAGTCCATCTTCCTGAATTTTTCGGGTTCGTGTGAGAACCTCATTTGAGTAGTTAGACCACAGCCGATTCAGACTATCTGCAAAGTAATATTCCCAGTCGAAGTGTCGAAGGTGTCCGATGTCACTGTCGCGAAGCCTCCGTGAAGTAAGCGAGTCTTCTCTTGTGTTTAAACGCCATGTAGGCAAGTATATGTGACGCCAGCCTTGTTCATTTGTTCCACGTCCTTTTGATAAGTACTTCCAGTGGAGTCTCTTAGCATAGCTACTAGGTCTTCCCAACTTCATGGAACTTTCTCTACCTTTGGCGACTGTATCTCTTTCAGATGGACTCACGTCCTTTTGAAGTACGGTCTCTTCAGTTGCAATCCCCTTCTTATCTAAAGCTCTAACAAGGTTTCGCTTATAAACAAGGGAGTGAATTGTGACCTCTGCCCATTCAAATGGCACCCTGTCTAGGTCGGCTGCTTCGCCCGACATGGCAGAATCTAGGATTCTTAGAAGCGATGTTTTGCCGCTCCCATTAAGACCGAAAAAGACATTGACATCACGATTAAGCTCGCGTGAATACAAGGCCTTACGTCCAGCCAAACCAGCAATCTTGAATTTGACTATATGTGCCATAGAGCTTTTGCCTCCATAGTGTTTTTCAAGACAAAACGGTTAGCACATTTCAGTCTGATAATAATCGCGTGTAACCGCTCATTTAAACATTTGCTAAAGCCAGGATACTTCTTCCATCTCCTAGATGCAAGCGCACGATAGGCTTCCTGTCTAAATAGTTACCCGCGCCGAACTCGAACGGCTCCGCTCTGGGCGGGCTCAAGGCCAGCGAATCGAAACGAGCCGAACCAAACCTAGATAAAGCCTCTTTTTTCACTCTACCCCAATTTTTAATCTGCCCTTCCCTTTTAAGAGCTGAAGACTTATCCGTTTGCTCTTCCTGAAAAATTAGCCTAACCGGTCTTTTACTAGCTGTATATTTCCCTCCCTGACCTGAATTATGCTCTTTTATTCTGTCCTCAACATCATTCGAGATACCCGTATAGATAGAACCGTCTTTACATTTGACCATATAGACAAACCATGAAGATTTTTTATTATTCATCTATTTAACTTTGGAATAAATCCCTCGATTTATGGTGAGCGGACCTGTCCCGAGCGGAATCGAGGGAGTCGAACCACTTCGCTCGGGATAACCCCTCGGCTATGCTCGGGATGAACTGGGGCTAGTGGACAAATTTAGAACCTTTCTTATGCAGAATTCTCAATTTGTTACTTCTATATAGCGTTCTATTAGAATTAGGCGACAGAACACGTCAAGTCCTTCGGGGAGGCCCCATTCAATGTTTTTTGCCCGAACGCATCAATAGGCAGAACCTTTAAACTTGAGTTTTCATTAGCATAAGTTACCCAAGGATAACGGTAAGCCCATCCCGAGTCAACCTCGGCTCCCCCTTAAAGGACGCTTTTCGCAACTCGCTTTTAAATATGTCAGACATTCAAATGAAACCCTTCAAATAAGCACTTATGCTAGGCTAACCTTCCGTAAAGTGTAGAAATGATTGAGCATCCCTACCGTGCATGTGATTTGAATATAGTTGCTTGAACTCATCTTTGTTTATTGAAAGAAGCCAAGTATTCTAAGATATCTATCATTTCACCTGATTTAAACCTAGGCCAAGGAATTCTTTGGGTCTTGGCCGCTTCTTCCATGGCTGGGGCATGATTCCACATTTGAGTGGCTACATGAGCGGGGGAAAGTAGTTCAGGTACTAGGGCCAAGTCAGGGCCGATCGAACCACCCTTCCCGGACAAAGAATGACAATTGACACAGCCTTTTTCAATGAAAAGCTTTTGACCTCTTTCCGGAGCGCCAGGTTTGTCAAAATAGTTTACGAAATAAAGAAAGGCGACCAGGTCCGCCATTTCTCCTTCAGAAAACCTTATGAATTTAGTCCCCTTCTCTTGCATTTTCTTCCACATGGCCGGCCCGTGATTCCAGAGCTGGCCGGCTAATTCCGGCATACTGTGGCCTCGGTCGGAAGTTGCTTTTCCCAAATCGGGACCTATTCTCCCCCCTTGGCCTCGGATAGAATGACATTTTATGCACCCCTTATCGACGAAGAGTTTTTTACCGCGATTGGGGCTGCCCGGCTCCAGATAGCGCTTCTCCTCTCTGGAATCTTTCCCGCCAGATTGGAGAAAGGCTAAAAGGTCTATCATCTCGTCGCCTCGGAACTTAGGTCTGGATATTTTCAACTCGGCCATGGTCTTTTCCATTTCTGGGCCATGATTCCACATTACTTGAGCCAGTCCTATCAGAGAGTATTTGTTCTTATAATACTTCAAACTAGGACCCGGCTTCTCCCAAGCC
>Ga0214473_10007320_pt1 | contig 13104 bp, 11 predicted proteins | sample RVTome_7_FD_203509 | JGI IMG/M metagenome (GOLD analysis project Ga0214473, IMG submission 203509) | Soil microbial communities from uranium-contaminated site in the Upper Colorado River Basin, Wyoming, United States - RVT98D197 | ecosystem: Environmental > Terrestrial > Soil > Contaminated >...
ATGTTCGATAGGGCCCTTACCGACCTGCGGGAGAAGGAGCGGCGGGCCACTCGGGCGGCTATCACCGGCGAGAACTACCGCACCATCTGGCCGGCACCGAAGCGCAGCCCTCGGGAGGACTGAGGGACCGGCACGCACAACGTGGGGCCGAGGGGTGAAACCCTGAGGCCCTTTTCCTTTGGGCGAGGAGTGCCATGACGGAGCAGCGGCGCAGGCGATACCTGGGGGCGGCGGACCTGGGCGGCACCAAGATCCTCTCCGTTGTCGCCGATGAGGAAGGGAACATCCTGGGGGAGGACCGGCGAGCGACGGAAGTCAGCGAGGGGCCTCAAACGGGACTGGAGCGCATCGCGGCGTCGCTGGAGGCGGCGCTGGCCGGGGCAGGCCTGGGCCGCGAGGACCTGCGGGCGGCGGGCGTCTGCTCGCCGGGGCCCATCGACCCGGCGCGAGGGGTGCTCCCTGAGGCCTCCAACCTGCCCGGCTGGATCGACGTGCCCATCCGCCGGTACCTGAGCGACCGGCTGGGCGTCCCAGCTATCCTGGAGCACGACGCTACTGCGGCCGCCTACGGCGAGTTCGTCTACGGGGCCGGTCGGGGCTGCCGCAACATCGTTTACATAACTGTAAGCACTGGAATCGGCGGCGGGTTGGTGCTGGACGGGCGGCTCTACCGAGGGGCCAGCGGCGCCGCGGGGGAGCTCGGCCACATCACTATCGACGCCGACGGACCCCTGTGCTTCTGCGGCAAGCCGGGGCACGTGGAGGGTCTGGCCTCGGGTCGGGCGATCGCCGGTCAGGCCGAGGCTGTACTGGCGCGGGGCGGCTCGCCGCTGCTGGCCCGCCTCGCTCAAGACGAGGGCGGGCTCACTGCGGCTACCGTCCACCGGGCGGCCGACGCTGGCGATCCCGAGGCCATCCGGATCCTTCGGCGAGCGGGCTACTACCTGGGCATCGGCCTCGCCGCCTACGTCGACATCTTCAACCCGGAGGTGATCATCATCGGCGGCGGGCTGCGCCACATCCGCGACCACTATCTGGGCCCGGCGGAGCAAGAGATGCGGCGCCGCGCCATGGGCGAGTCACTCAAGGTGGTGCGCCTGGCGGAGGCCGAGCTGGGCGACTACTCGGGGATTATGGGCGTGGTCGCGCTGCTACGGGAGGGGGCGGCGACCGCCTAGTCGGCGCCGTCGAACGTGCCAGGGGCGTCCACGGGGCGCCGGGCGTAGGCTCGGCGCGGGCGCCTGGCCCAGCAGCGGACGGCACTCCTCCAGCATGGGCTCCATGGTCTGGATGAGGGCGGCCAGCCGCTGCGCCGCTTCGTCGGCCTCCCCTTCGTCGAGCGTCCCCATGGGCAGCGTCTGGTGGAGGCGAGTCCAGGCGGGCGTCCACTCCTCCAGCTCCATCGCCGGGCCCAGGGCGGCCTGCACCTCGGGCATGCGCTCCGCTAGGACGGCAGCCCAGCGGTAGTTCGTCTCGGCTTCCCCTTCGAAGTGGAGGCCGATCTCAATGCGGCCGGTCTTCTTCTGTGGCCAGACCTCGTAGTGGAGCGACGGATGGTCGAAGTAGACCTGGAGCAGCGTGAAGCGGACGCGGGCCTGGAAGGAGCGAAGCTCCGGCGGCAGGAGAGGCTCCAGCCGGTCCTGCACTAGCATCAGGAAGTCGCGGACGCGCATGGGGAGTGCCTACGGCAGGACTATGATTCCCTCGCCCTCGACCACGTCGCCGATGCGCCAGAGGCTCTCGTGGGCGGCCGCGAACTCGCGCTCCAGCTCGCGCCCCTGCTCCGGCGCGGCGGCGATGAGCAGCCCGCCCGAGGTCTGGGGATCGAAGAGGACGGAGGCCATCTCGTCGGCGATGCCCTCGGCCAGGCGCACCTTCGGCTGGAAGAACGCGCGGTTGCGGGACTCGCCGCCGGTGGCGATGCCCTGAGCGGCGTAGTTCAGGGCGCCGTCGAACAGCGGGACGCGCCCCGCCTCGATGCGTAGGGCCACGCCGCTGCCCTCGGCCATCTCCTGACCGTGGCCCAGCAGGCCGAAGCCGGTGATATCGGTGAGGGCGTGGCACCCCACCTCGCGCACGATGTGCGAAGGGTGGCGGTTGAGGCGCACCATGCTCTCGATGGCGGACTCCAGGTGACGGGGCTCGGCCAGGTCGCGCATGGCGGCGGTCGTGATGATGCCAGTGCCCAGGCGCTTGGTCAGATAGAGGATGTCGCCGGGGCGGGCGCCGGCCTTGGCGAGGATGCGCTGCGGGTGAACGAGGCCCATGGCGCAGAGACCGTACTTGGGCTCGTCGTCGATGACGGTGTGGCCGCCGGCGATAAGTCCGCCCGCCTCCAGCACCTTGTCGGCGCCGCCGCGCAGGATCTCGACCAGGATATCCTGGCTCAGGTCGTCAGGGAAGGCGGCCACGTTCAGGGCCAGGAGCACCTCGCCGCCCATGGCGTAGATGTCGCTCATGGCGTTGGCAGCCGAGATGGCGCCGAAGGCGTAGGGGTCGTCCACGAGCGGGGCAAAAAAATCCACCGATAGCACCACAGCCTGCTCATCGTTCAGGCGATAGACGGTGGCGTCGTCGCGGGCGTCCAAGCCCACCAGCAGATTCGGCAGGTGGACCCCGCCCATGACTCCGTTGAGTTCGCGCAGGACCTGCGCCAGGGCCTCAGGCCCCGCCTTGCCGGCTCAACCGGCGCAGGCGGCGAGGGCCGTCAGGCGGACCTCTTCCCGCGTCATGTACCCTCCTTCGGGACTGCCGCAATCAGTATAAGGGTCGGGTTTGGGCAGCCACAAGGGAAGCACACCCGCTCATGGTGAGCCTGTCGAACCATGAGCCCGCACGCTGTCATCCTGAGCGAAGCGAAGGATCTGGGGTGGTGGGGCGTCACCGATCCCCTCCCCAGATTCCTCGCTTCGCTCGGAATGACAGGAGGCTCGCCCCTCGACCTGCGCAGGGTGAGCGGGGGATAGCCCCGTGCTAGGATGAGGGGCAATGGCCCTCTATACTCCCACCGAGATCATCGAGCTGCTGCGCCGGGAGTACGGCGAACTGCCCTGGCGCCCCCACGGCGACCCGATGACGGAGCTCATCCTCACCATCCTCTCGCAGAACACGTCCGACGCCAACTCCGGCCGCGCCTTCGCCCGCCTGCGCCTGCGGTTCCCGACGTGGGAGGCGCTGCTGGGCGCCGACCCGCGGGCGATCGAAGAGGCGATCCAGGTGGGCGGCCTGGCGCGCATCAAGGCACCCCGCATTAAAGGCATCCTGGAGGAGGTGTGGCAGCGCCAGGGTTCGTTCGACCTATCTCTCCTCAAGGAGATGCCGCTGGCGGAGGCCAAGGCCTGGCTGCGCTCGCTGCCCGGCGTGGGGCCCAAGACGGCCGCCTGCGTGCTGATGTTCGCCCTGGGCATGCCGGCGCTGCCGGTCGACACCCACGTCTATCGCGTGGCCCGACGCCTGGGCCTGGTGTCGCCGCAGGCGGGCGCCGAGAAGGCCCACGAGCTGCTGGAGGCCATGCTGGTGCCCGAGGAGGTCTATCCCTTCCACATGAGCCTGATCAGACACGGCCGCCGCATCTGCAGGGCGCAGCGGCCGCTGTGCCCTCAGTGCCCGCTGGCCCCGCGCTGTCCGTCGGCCGTGCTCCCCCTGTCCGCTCGCCCTTCGACAAGCTCAGGGTGAGCGGCGCAAGCCGCTCGTGGTTCGACAGGCTCACCATGAGCGGCTGGGGCGGCCGATGCTATACTGAACCTGATGAGCAGGGCCGCCCTTCACAAGCCGTCGTATCTGCACCTGGCGACGGAGGAGTTGCGCCGTCGCGTGGACGCGGCCTGGGAGCTGATGGCCAGCCCCTGCCGGGTCTGCCCGCGGGGGTGCAAGGTGGACCGCCGCGCCGACGACCAGCGCGGCTTCTGCCGCATCGGCGCGCGGGCGGTGATATCGTCCTTCAGCCCCCATTTCGGCGAGGAGCCGCCGCTGGTGGGCACCGGCGGGTCGGGCACTATCTTCCTCACGTCCTGCAACCTGGCCTGCGTCTACTGCCAGAACTGGGAGATATCGCAGGCCCGCTGGGGCCGGCCGGTGACGGACGAGCAGCTGGCGGGAGCGATGCTGAAGCTCCAGAACCTGGGCTGCCACAACATCAACTTCGTCTCGCCCACCGTCCACGCGCCCCAAATCCTGGCCGCCCTGCCCTGCGCGATCGAAGGCGGGCTGCACGTGCCGCTGGTGTACAACACCGGCAGCTACGACTCGCTCGAGGTCCTCTGCCTGCTGGACGGCGTCTTCGACATCTACATGCCGGACATCAAGTACGTCGACGATGCCATCGCCGGCAAGTACTCGCTGGTGAAGGACTACTATGCGGTGGCCAAGGCGGCGGTGAAGGAGATGCATCGCCAGGTGGGCGATCTGCTGGTGGAGGAAGGCGTGGCCGTGCGGGGGCTCATCATCCGCCACCTGGTTCTCCCCGAAGGCCTGGCGGGCACCGCCGAGGTGATGCGCTTTATCGCCCGGGAGCTATCGGTGCACTCCTACGTGAACGTGATGGCGCAGTACCGGCCGGAGAACAAAGCCGACCGCCACCCGGAGCTATCGCGGCCGATCACGAGCCACGAGTACGGGGAGGCGCTGCGCCTGGCGCTGGAGCAGGGGCTGTACCGCCTGGCGCGCTAGGGGAGCTTCCTACCTTTTAAGCGCTCTGAGACGAATCCCACAATCGCATTGTCAACCACCTTGGTTTGGCTAGTGTTCCACGGGCCGCTGCCCACCTGGCGGTCGATGTGTCCTTGACAGGCAACGGCTACCTCATGGAAATGCGGGTAGATCTCCCTGAAGGCGGCCTCATCACCTTGGCTCAGCGTTGTGTTGTTGAAGAAGAATCGCAGGGTGTACGCACGGTCGATGGGGGGCATGAGATCGGGGAGCAAGTGGTGGAGGGCCTTGGAGTTCGCGACGATCTTCGTTCCGCCGGCCCCAACCCTGAGGCCGTCCAGGACAGCCCACAGCTTTGACGCGATGTCGGGGAGCTCAAAGCCGGATATCTTGCTCATAGAAAGCGATTCGAGCTCGCGGATCGACTGCTCTTGGGCAAGGAAGCTCTGCTTGATTTCCTGAAGGTCTGCGAGTTTTGCCCCTCCGGGCCCCATCCGATGCATTCCCCATGCGGTCAACGTCGCGTAGAGATAGTCGAAGAACTCATCGCAGTGAAGCGCTTCGGAGGGCGCGGAGAGGCGTCGCAGTACCGCAACCGTCTTGAGATGAAAGTACAAACTTGGCCCCGTGAACGGGTTGGCATTATTGAAGGCTCTCACGTATTGATCAAACCCGGCGATTAGCTCGTCGACCCGCTGCTGCATTCGGTCGAGTATGGTTTGACGCTCCCCCGCCGCCCGAGGTCTGGTGCTCGTCGGATCGGGAGGAAGTGACGCAGAGCCGCGCGATCCTTGGGCCGTGTGCGCGAAGGTCACGCGCCCAGAGCGCATATCCACGTCACAGGTCATCCACCCCCCTTTGAGCCAGACCGCGTGGCTATGGCTGGGGTCGTTGGCCCACCAGGGTCGATGCACGCGCGCGCTGGGCGGCAAGGGAAATCCCAAGGTTCCCTCGATCTGCGCAAAGGTCAGGGTCGCCGACGCCGTGGTCGCCGGGAGGCTTTGGAGATGGCGCCTTAGGGCGTCGTACTTCGACATTCGAGACCACCTCCTCTGGGCGTTGGAGGAACTGACGGGGCCGATTATACCAGCGGAAAATTGTGCGGTGAAGCGCGCTGGAGCAGGGACTGTACCGCCTGGCGCGCTAGGGGGACGAGATGCGGACGCCTCAGCGGAATTTCGCGGGCGGCGGGTCGTTGTCTCTCGGTTAGCCCGCTGAAGAAGCGCCCGCGAGCGCAAGCGCTTCGACGGCGCCGGCCCTCAGCAGCCGTTTCGCATCGTACAGGGCGGCATCTGCGATCCGTACCAACTCGTCTACGGTTGTGGCGTCGCTGGGGAAGCAGGCGACGCCGGCGCTGAGGCCCAGATCGCCGGCGAGGCAGTCGGTCATCTGGTTGACGATCTTGGTGATGCGCCGATTGATGCGCTGAGTCACTGCCCGTGCCTTTGCTGAGTCGGCGTGCAGCAGGATGGCCGCGAACTCGTCGCCGCCGTAGCGGAAGGCGAGGTCAGAGCGTCTCATCGCTGACCGGATGCCGTCGGCAACGAGTCGCAGGACGTCGTCGCCGGCCTGGTGGCCGCAGGAGTCGTTGAAGCACTTGAAGTTGTCGACGTCCATCATGACGACGGCGAATCGGCGACGGTAACGCTTGGAGCGGTCTATCTCCTGCGACAGGCGCTGGTAGAAGTGGGCGTGATTGTAGAGGCTGGTGAGGCCATCGGTGATTGCTCTTGCCTCAAGCGCGCCGTAGAGCCTCTCCCGCTCCTCTTCCATTTGCCTGCGTTCGGTGACGTCACGGCCGGTCATCTGGACTCCGATGTAGAGGCCTTCGTTGTCGAAGAGAGGGTAGCCGTCCCATTCCACCACCCTCGTTCCCCCCGGTGTGACCATGCGGTTCACAAGTCCTGTTGTGAGCGCTCGCTTCGCTCTCGTGTCTCGGACCCGCTGGGCAGTCAGCTCTTGGTCGTCGGGGTGCACCCAAGCCGCAGAGTCAGCGCCTAGGAGTGCCTCCCTAGGCCCTCCGAGGAACTGGCAAGCGGCGTCGTTGAGGAAGACCCACTTGCCGCGGGCATCGAGCTTCGCAATGATGTCGCTCGTTAGATTCGTGGTAGCGATGTACTCATCGGCAGACCTTTTCAGTTCATAAGCGTACCGTTGCAGTTCCTTGTGCATCTGCAACGCCTTGAGAGCCATGGCGGTCTGGCTGACAAAACCTTGGAGGAAGTTGACTTCGTCAGGCGGGAAGGTGCGGGGTTTGAACGAGACGAAGCTCATCGTACCCAGGAACTCGTCCTGAGACAGCAGAGGAAAGTCCACCGCAGACCTCAGGAGAGCGAGAGCATAGAACTTCCGTATGTGTTCTGGGTAGGTCGTATCGTTCTGCATGTCGAGGGAGAATCTGGGCTGCAAGGTGCGCATTACTTCGGTGTCCCAGACGTCTGGGTGGTTCGGGTTCAGGCTGGCCCCCCAGATCTGCCCGAGGGTCTTGGCGGTATGGCGGTGTTCGCTCAAGATGCGCAGGAAGAAACGCCCGACAGTGGCATCGTACAAGTCGATGTTGACTATGTGTTCGAAACCCGTGGCCGCGGAAACGGCGGTAGCCAGGTCTCTTAGAGCCGTCTCCACGTCCTCTGATTGGGTAAGCACCTGGGCGGCGTTGGCCAGCGTATGCAGTTGCTGGGCCAGGCGCTGGCCGCGGTCGGCGTTAAGGAGTCGCTCCAACACGATGGCCAGAGCGGGTGTCGCCGATTCCATGAAGGATAGGATGCGGGCGCATTCCTCTTGTTCCCAGGAGCTGCGGAGGATGCAGACCTCGGACGCGCTCTCAGTGGTAGGGATGGGGAATGCCCAGAACTCACGCTGGTCGCCGCCGAGGGCGCTGGTGAAATCCTCGACCCGGGTACCTAGCAGGTTGAAGGCCACGGGCCCGTTCGCCCGCGCGGTGTGACGCTGGACGACCGCCAGGGCACCCTGCGTCAGGTCGGCGCGGGGGCCATCCGCCGCGTCGCAGCAGGTGAGGAAGCTCTGGTCCTCGGCATAGACCAGTAGCACCTCGCCTGCGCCGATAGCCTCGCGGATAATGCTGGCCGCCTGGGCAAGCGTCTCTTCGCCGGCGGGGCTCTGTACGGCGAGCTTAGCCAGCTGGCGGAGCGCCTCGATGTGTCGTCGCACTTGTCGTGTGTCCGGGAACATCTGTCGACGAGCGTGGGCCACCGCGTGCCCTGGCTTGTTGACACTTGGGAAGTAGTATTCCTATTCTCACCACTTAAGACGCCAAAGGGGCGAGTCGGTTACAGATGTGCTGGTAGCGGTGAAGGCGGCACGCTGCAGGGGGAGCGACTCTATTGACGGTCTTGACGTCCACCCGTCCGCTCCCTATAATCACGCCATGCTTCCGATGACGGCTGTCCATTCGCAGGCGCCCCTCCGACGAGCGCGACGTCGTGCCCCTCGGCGTGGAGGTGCTTGCCCCGCCAACGGCGGGCCGCCCGGATAGCCCATCGACCCGTAGAGCGCTTTTCGCAAGCCCCACCACGTCGCGGTGGGGCGATTTGTTTGTTCAGGGCACGCTCCCGCCTGAGGCGGGCCCGCCTCGGGCGGACGTCGAAGGGTTGGGTTGTTTGGCAAACCGGCCCTGAGTATAGTTGAGGGGCTTAAGGGACAGCAGATATGGTCAAGGTTGGCATCATAAACGTTACGGGCTACGCCGGCGCCGAGCTGGCCCGCCTGCTCTATCTGCATCCGGAGGCGCAGGTGGCCTGCGTCACCGGTCGCAGCGCCGCGGGTAAGGCGCTGTCGCAGGTCTTCCCTCACCTCTGGCCGCTGGACTTGACGGTGACGGAGGAACTGGACGACGTCGACTTCGCCTTCTCGGCCCTGCCCCACGCCGCCAGCGCCGAGGCGGTGGCGCCTCTGGTGCGGCGGGGCCTGCCGGTAGTCGACATAAGCGCCGACTTCCGCCTGGCCGACGCCGCCGTGTACCAGCGCTGGTACGGCGTCGAGCATCCGGCGCCGGAGCTGTTGGGCCGGGCAGTCTACGGGCTGCCGGAGCTCCACCGCGCGGCGGTTCGCGAGACCGGCCTGGTGGCCAACCCCGGTTGCTACCCGACGGGCGCGCTCTTGGCCCTGGCGCCGGCTGCCCGCGCGGGCATCATCCAGCCGGACGTCGTGATCGACGCCAAGTCGGGCGTGTCCGGCGCCGGCCGCAGCCTGGGTCTCGTCTACCACTACGCTGAGGCCAACGAGAGCGTGTCGGCGTATGCCTTGGGCGGACACCGGCACCTGCCGGAGATCGTCCAGGAGCTGGCCCGCCTCTGGCCCGGCTCTTCGCCGCCGCGGGTTACCTTTCAGCCCCATCTGGTCCCCATGACCCGCGGCATCCTGACCACCTGCTACGCCCCTCTGGCCGACGGCGCCCTGCCGGCGGGCGAGGGGGCGAAGGCGGCCTTGCGCGAGCTATACGAAGACGCCTATCGGGGAGAGCCTTTCGTGCGGGTGGTGGCGGAGCCGCCCCAGACGAAGCACGCCTGGGGCAACAACCTCTGCTTGGTGTATCCGACGGTGGATGTGCGGGCGAGCCGGCTGGTGGTGGTGAGCTGCATCGACAACCTGGTGAAGGGCGCGGCGGGCCAGGCGATCCAGAACATGAACCTGATGCTGGGCTTCCCCGAGACGGCCGGCCTCGACCAGCCCGCCGTCTACCCCTAGAGCGAGTCGACATGATGAACTACGAACGCGAACCGGTATCCGAAGCCCTGCCGCGCGGCTTCCTGGCGGGCGCCACCCGCGCCCCCATCCGGCCCGACGTGGACAAGCTCGACCTGGCGATCCTGTACTCCGAGGCGCCGTGCACGACCGCGGCCGTCTACACGAGCAACCGGGTGAAGGCGGCGCCCCTGCTGGTCTGCCAGGAGCACCTGGTCGACGGGCGCGCCCAGGCCGTCATCGCCAACAGCGGCTGCGCCAACGCCGCCACCGGCGAGCAGGGTCTGGCCGACGCCCGTCAGACGGCCGCACTGACAGCGGCTAAGCTGGGCGTCCGGCCCAGCGATGTGCTGGTGGCCAGCACCGGCGTCATCGGCACCTTGCTGCCTATGGAGCGGCTGCGCGACGGCGTCTCGCGCATCAAGCTGTCGGCCGCGGGTGGGGCCGACTTCGCCCGCGCGATCATGACCACCGACACGCGGCCCAAGTACGCAGGCGGGCACTGCGGCCGCCAGGGTGAGGAGTATTCTCTGTGGGCGGTAGCCAAGGGGGCGGGGATGATCCACCCCAACATGGCCACCATGCTCTGCTTCATCGCCACCGACGCGCCGCTGGCCCAGCCTTACCTGGCAACCTGCCTGCGGGAAGCGGTGGATGCTTCGTTCAACATGATCGACGTCGACAGCGACACCAGCACCAACGACACCGTCATCGTCCTGGCCAACGGTCTGGCCGGCGGCGAACCGATCGACGCCGGGCATCCGCTGGCCGGGGCCTTCCGCTCGGCCCTGACCGACTGCTGCGTCCGCCTGGCCCGGGCCATCGTGGCCGACGCCGAGGGAGGGACCAAGGTCATCGAGTGCGTGGTGGAGGGCGCGGCCTCGCCGGCGGACGCCCGCCGGGCGGCGCGGGAGGTGGTGCGCTCGCTGGCGGTGAAGACGGCGGTCTACGGCTGCGACCCCAACTGGGGGCGCATCCTGGCGGCCGTGGGCAACAGCGGCGCCGCTATGAGTGAAGACAAGGCGGTGATCTCGATATCCGCGCCGGAGAGTGGTTGCGTCTACGTCTACCGGCAGGGAGCGCCGCTGCCTTTCGACGAGGCGCAGGCCCGGGCCTGCCTGGCGGCACCGGAGGTCCACCTCCGCGTCGAGTTGGACCTTGGCGATTCCGCAGCCACCGCCTGGGGCAGCGACATCACCGAGGAGTACGTGCGCCTGAACAGCGCCTACACGACATGAGCGAATCGCCTATCCTGGTGGTCAAGATCGGCGGCAGCACTCTGGGCAGCCACGACACGACCCTGGAGGACCTGGTGGCTCTTCGGGGGCAGGGCTGGCGGCCGCTGGTGGTGCACGGCGGCGGCGCCGCCATCAGCGAGTGGCTGAAGGTGCACGACACGCCCACCCGCTTCGTGCGCGGCCTGCGCGTTACGGACGCCGCCTCGCTGCGCGTGGTGGTGGCGGTGCTGGCCGGACTGATCAACAAGGAATTGGTGACCGCGATCAACGCCCTCGGCGGCCGCGCTCTCGGCTTGTCGGGAGCCGACGGCGGCCTGGTCCGCGTGAGCGTCCTGGACCCTGAGCTGGGCTACGTGGGACAGATCGAGCGCGTCGACGGCGGCATGCTGATGGGGTTGCTGGACGAGGGCTACCTGCCGGTGGTGGCGCCTCTGGGGCTCCTCTGGCAGGACGAGCGCCCGCGAAACCAGATCATGAACATCAACGCCGACACAGTCGCCGGCGAGGTCGCCCTGGCCCTGGGAGCGCGCTGGCTGGTCTTCCTCACGGACGTCCCCGGCATCGCCGGCGGCGATGGCCGCTCCCTGGCTCGGCTATCTTCTGAGGAGGCGGCGGCGCTGGTGGAGGAAGGCGTCGTATCCGGCGGCATGATCCCCAAGGTCGAGGCCTGTCTTCGCGCCGCGACGGGCGGGACGCGTACCGCCATCATCGACGGCCGCCAGCCTCACGCGCTGCTGGCGGCGCTGGAACGGGGCGAGCTAGCGGGGACGATTATCGGGCAGGAGGAGGCCCAATGACTGATTGGCAAGACCTGGAAAGCCGCTACTTCTTTTCGGTTTACAAGCGCATGCCGGTGACGCTGGTGCGCGGGCAGGGCGTGCGTGTCTGGGACGACGAGGGGAAGGAGTACCTGGACTTCATTGCCGGCATCGCCACGGTGAGCCTGGGCCACTGCCACCCGGTCGTGGTGTCGGCGCTGACGGAGCAGGCCTCGACCCTGATCCACGTGTCGGGCCTTGTGTACAGTGTGCCTCAGGTGCGCCTGGCCCAGCTCCTGGTGGAGAACAGCTCTCTGGACCGCGTCTTCTTCGCCAACAGCGGCGGCGAGGTTGTGGAGGGCGCGATCAAGCTGGCCCGCAAGTGGGGCAAGGAGAAGAGGGACGGCGCCTACGAGATCATCTGCGCCGAGCGCGCCTTCCACGGCCGCACCTTGGCGACACTGACCGCCGGTGGCAACGAGAAGCACAAGCTGCCTTTCCCGCCGCTGCCGGAGGGCTTCGTCCACGTACCCTTCGATGATGTGGAGGCCATTCGGCGCGCCACCGATACCAAGACATGTGCCGTGATGCTGGAGCCCGTCCAGGGCGAGGGCGGCGTCAACGTCCCCCACGACGATTACCTGCGCCGGGTGCGCGCCTGGTGCGACGAAGCGGGCATCCTCCTGATCCTGGACGAGGTGCAGACGGGCATCGGGCGGCTGGGGGCGCTCTTCGGGCATCAGCTGTACGGCCTGGAGCCGGACGTCCTGACTCTGGCCAAGGGTATCGGCAGTGGGGTGCCCATCGGGGCGCTGCTGGCCAAGGAGCACTGCGCCGTCTTTTCGCCCGGCGACCACGGCTCGACGTACGGCGGCCAGCCGCTGGCCACGCACGTGGCCTACTCGGTGCTGAAGTACATCATCGACAACGACATCTCGGGCCAGGTGGCGGCCAAAGGCCGGTACCTGGAGGGACGCCTGCGCGGCCTGGCCGACCGTCACTCGCTGGTGACGGAGGTGCGCGGCCGCGGCCTGCTCTGGGCCATCGAGCTGGATGGGGAGCTGGCGGAGGCGGCCCAGCGCGCCTGCCTGGAGCAGGGCTTGCTGGTGAACAACGTCAAGCCGACCGCCCTGCGTCTGATGCCGCCGCTGGTGGTGAGCGAGCAGGAGCTGGACCGGGCGGTGGAGATCATCGATGGGGTGCTGGGGAAGCTGTCTAAGCCGTAAGGGAGTCGAAAAATGGCCCGGCCCTTCGACAGGCTCAGGGCGAGCGGGTTTGGGTCTCTGCTCATGGTTCGACAGGCTCCCGCCAGAGGCGGGCAGGCACCATGAGCGGATTCCGAGGATGCTGAGAGGAGAGACATGCCTGAGAAGCTGATCCTTGCCTATTCCGGTGGCCTCGATACCTCCGTGGCCGTGCGCTGGCTGAAGGAGGAGCGCGGCTACGACGTGGTCGCCGTGACGGTGGACGTGGGGATGCAGAAGGACCGCGAGACGCTGCAAAGCCGGGCTCTCGCCGCGGGCGCCGTCGCGTTCCACTGGGCGGGGGTCCAGGCGGAGTTCGTGCGCGACTTCATCTTCCCGGCCTTGACGGCGGGCGTCATCTACGAGGGGCAGTATCCCCTGGCCACCGCCCTCGGCCGGCCGCTTATCGCGCAGAAGCTGGTGGAGGTGGCGCGACAGGAGGGGGCGACGGCCGTCGGTCACGGCTCGACCGGCAAGGGCAACGACCAGGTGCGTTTCGACGTGAGCGTGCAG
>Ga0214473_10007321_pt1 | contig 13104 bp, 11 predicted proteins | sample RVTome_7_FD_203509 | JGI IMG/M metagenome (GOLD analysis project Ga0214473, IMG submission 203509) | Soil microbial communities from uranium-contaminated site in the Upper Colorado River Basin, Wyoming, United States - RVT98D197 | ecosystem: Environmental > Terrestrial > Soil > Contaminated >...
GACGGTCTCCGCGGGCGAAGCCATGCGGCGGGCGGTTTCTTGCCCTACCTGGGGGCGCGACTAGACTGGCGCGGTGGGGTTGCCCGGATGTGTAACGATGAGGGTTGCTTCGCTGATTGCCGGCGCCGGCGGCATGTACTGCGGGAGTTGCCTGCGCGACAACCGGCTCGCTTCGGTGCTCCTCCGCCAGGGGCGGGACGTCGTTCTGCTGCCATTGTACACGCCCATTCGTACCGACGAACACGACGTCAGCGCCAAGCGGGTCTATTACGGCGGGCTCAGTGTCTACCTCCAGCAGCGCTCTGCCCTGTTCCGCCGCACTCCGCGACTCATCGACCGGCTGTGGGATGCTCCCGCTCTGCTGCGTGGTCTGGGACGCTTCGCAGCGCGGACGAAATCGAGCGAGCTTGGAGCGATGACCGTCTCCATCCTCTGGGCGGAACGCGGGGCGCAGGTCAAGGAGCTGCATAAGCTCGTTGACGGGCTCGGCGCGGTCGAGCCCAGCCTCATCCAGGTGCCCAACCTGATGTTCGCCGGCGTCGGGCGTTACCTGCGAGAAGCATTGCGGGTCCCCGTCTTGTGCTCGCTGGCCGGCGAGGACATCTTTCTGGACAGCCTCCCCGAGCCGCACCGGTCTGAGGCATTCCAACTGATCCGGGAGGCCGCCGTCGCCGTCGACGGCTTCATCGCTCCGACACGGTACTACGCTGCCCACGCCGCCGAGCACTTCGGCCTGGATGGGGAACGAGTACATTACGTGCCCATGGGTGTCGCTGTGGATGAGGCGCTGGGAGGGGCCGCGGCGGCCGAGCCCTTCACCATTGGATACCTGGCCCGCCTGTGCCCGGAGAAGGGACTGGGTCAGCTTTGTGACGCCTTCGCGGCGCTCCGCGCAGCCGGTCGCGAGTGCCGCTTGCGAATCGCCGGTTACCTCGGCGAGGGAGACCGGCCGTTCTGGCGGCACACGCGCCGAATGCTCGAGGGGCGGGGGCTGGCCGGCGCGTTTGAGTATCTCGGCGAAGTGGACCTGGAGGGCAAATGCCGCTTCCTGCGATCGCTGCACGTGCTGTCGGTACCCGCGACGTACCGGGAATCCAAGGGACTGTACCTCCTCGAAGCCATGGCGTGCGGCGTTCCCGTGGTCCAGCCGGTGCACGGCTCGTTTCCGGAGCTGATCGAGGCGACCGGCGGCGGACTTCTGTATGAGCCGGCGAAGCCGGCGGCGCTGGTTCAGGCTCTGGGCCGGATGATGGACGATCCCGAGCTACGGGCGAACCTGGGAGCCGCCGGGCGGGCAGGCGTGCTGGCAGGTTTCACCGAGGAGATCATGGCTGATCGCACCTGGGCGCTGTACCGGCGGTTCCGGTCCAGCGGGGCGGGCGATGACGGGCGGGCCTCGGTGGCGTGTTGACCTGCGGCCGGGCTGGTCCGCGGCTCGGACAACCGCGCCGGAGCCGCCGTGCAAGAGTGAGCGACCATGTCCGCAAGCGTGTGTGCACAATCCATCTGCAAGCAGTTTCCCACCCGGGGCGAGGACCTGGTCGTGCTCAGGGACGTGTCTCTGTCACTAGCGGCCGGCGACTCCGCCGTCATCATGGGGCCGTCCGGCTCCGGCAAGAGTACGTTGCTCAACATCGTCGGCACGCTGGAGGCTCCGAGCGACGGAACCGTCACCATCGAGGGGACGGATCCGTTCCGGCTGCCCGAGGCCGAGCTGGCCCGCTTCCGCAATCGCCGGATCGGCTTCGTGTTCCAGGAGCACCACCTGCTGCCGCAATGCTCCGCCCTGGAGAACGTGCTCCTGCCCACGCTCGCCGCAGGGGGCGACGGCAATGACCTTGGCCGCGCCCGGGCCCTGCTGGATCGGGTCGAGCTGAGCGACCGGGCCGATCATCGGCCCGCGGAGCTGTCCGGCGGCGAGCGGCAACGTGTGGCTATCGCCCGGGCGCTGATGAATCGCCCGGCGCTGCTGCTCGCGGACGAACCCACCGGCAACCTCGACCGGGCCACCGCCGATCGGGTGGCGGACCTGCTCTTCGAGCTGCACCGGGAAGAACATGTCACGCTGCTTGCGGTGACGCACAGCGAGTCGCTGGCGGGCCGCTTTGCCCGCCGGTTCGAGTTGATCGACGGTACGCTGGCGCCCCATTGAGGAGCTTTTTTTGAAGCACTCCATGTTGCTCTGGCGGAGCCTGGCGTTCCACTGGCGGCCGCACTTGGCCGTCGCACTGGGCGCGGCCACCGCCACGGCGACGCTGACCGGGGCGTTGCTCGTCGGTGACTCCATGCGGGCCAGCCTGCGCGAGGTGGCGCTGGGACGGCTGGGGCGGGTCGAGCTAGCCCTGGTGGCCCCGAGGTTCTTTCGAACGGTGCTCGCTACAGAGCTGGCCAACGACGCGGAGTCGAGTGCCGCTGTAGCGCAGATCTGCCCGGCGATTCTGCTCCGCGGCGGGGCGTCGCACGCCGGGACGGGGGCTCGGGCCGAGGACATTGCCGTCTTGGGCGTGGACGAAGCGTTCTGGCGGCTGGACGTGCGGGATCAGCCGCTGGTTTCGGCCATGCCCGACGGTCGGGCGGTCATCTTGAATCGGCCCCTGGCGGATGATCTTGGGGCACAGGCCGGCGACGACGTGCTTGTCCGCGTGGGTCGGCCGGCGGCGATCTCCACGGAGACGCTTCTCGGGCGGCGCGATGACACCACGCTGACGCTTCGTCTGACCGTGGATCGCGTGGTGCCCGCTGAGGGAATCGGCGCCTTCGCGCTCAGCCCGCGGCATGTGAGCCCCAGAAACGCGTGGGTGCCGCTCGCGGTCCTGCAGGGGGCCCTCAAGAAGCCGGACCGCGTCAATGCCCTGCTTGTGGCGGCGGGGCCGCCGGGATCGACCCAGGGTGAACGCGCGACGGAAGCGATCCGCTCCGCGTTGCAACGGCACGTCACCGCCGCGGATCTCGGGCTCAAGGTACGAGTCGACGCCGCCCGCGGCTACGTGTCGCTGGAAAGCGAGAGCCTCTTGATCGAGCCGTTGATCGAAGAGGCAGCGCTGGACGCGGCCGGGCGAATCGGCGCCGCCGCGGCCTCGATCCTGACCTACCTGGCCAACAGCCTTGAACTGGACGCACCTGCGCCTGAGGACCCAGGTGACTCGGGCACCGCGCGGCCGGCAATCCCCTATTCGACGGTGACGGCGGTTCCGCCGTCGATCGCCGGAGTCACGCCGCTGACGCTGTCCGATGGCGAGCCGGCGCCGCCACTGGGCGACGGCGACATTCTGCTGAACGAGTGGGCCGCAAACGACCTGGGAGCGGGTCCGGGCGGGCGCGTGCGGTTGACCTACTACGTGACCGACCCGTTCGGGCGATTGGACACGCAGTCACACTCATTCGCCGGTCGCGGCGTCGTCCGGCTCGACGATGCGGCGGCAGACGGCGGTTTCACGCCGGAGTACGAGGGCATTACCGACACGCACAGCTTGGCCGACTGGGATCCGCCCTTTCCCATCGACTTGAGCAAGGTGCGGAAGAAGGATGACGACTATTGGGAGCGATACCGGGCGGCGCCGAAGGCGTTCATCTCGCTCGCCGACGGGGTCCGCCTCTGGGCCCATCAGGAGGGGCGTTTCGGGCGAAGCACGGCGATCCGCGTCGCCCCGGCCACCGGTGCCGACCTTGTCGCCACCGCCGACGCATTTCGCGATGCACTGCTTCGAGAGTTGGAGGTGGCTCGTTTGGGCTTGGCGTTCGACCGGGTTCGCGAGCGTCTTTCCGCGGCGAGCGAGGGGACCACCGACTTCGGGATGCTCTTCATCGGCTTCAGCTTCTTCCTGATCGTGTCCGCAGCCATGCTCGTGGCTCTCTTCTTCAGGCTCGGCGCGGAGCGGCGGGCCCACGAGATCGGTCTGATGCTGGCGACGGGGTTTCCTTCGTCGAAAATCCTGCGGCTTCTGCTGGCGGAGGGGGGTTTGATCGCCGCGATGGGCGGGGCGGTGGGCCTGCTGGCGGCAATGGGCTACGCTTGGCTCATGCTGCGCGGGCTGCGGACCTGGTGGGCGGACGCCGCCAACGTTCCCTTCCTGCAGTTGCACGTCGACGGGGTGAGCTTCATCGTCGGGTACCTGGCCAGCTTGGCCATCGCGGTGGTATCCATCGCCTACAGCATTCGCGGCCTGACGCGGGTCTCGGCTCGCGGCCTGCTTGCCGGCTGGACGAGGGCTGATCCACACCTGGCGCGGCGCCGCAACGCTCGCCGGTCACGAGTGATCGCTGGCACGTTCCTGGCGATTGCCGTCGCCTTGAGCGCCGTGTCGGCGTTGACCGATGCCGTCCCCGAGGCCGCGGCCTTCTTCGGCAGCGGGGCGGCGTTGCTGATCGCGTGTCTCGGGTTTCTGAGCGGACGCTTGGGCGCGGAATACCGCTCAGTGATTCACCGCGGAACGACCGCGCCGCTGGCGCGGTTCGGGGTGCGGAACGCGGGTCGCTTCGCGGGGCGGAGCCTGCTCACCGCCGGCCTGATTGCCTCCGCGACGTTCGTCATCGCCTCTCTGCAGGCGTTCCGCCTGGAGGCGGACGACGGCTCGTCGAATTCCTCCGGCACCGGAGGATTCGCTCTGATGGCCGAGTCCGCCGTGCCGCTGCCGTACGATCTGAGCACCGCCGCCGGGCGCAGTTCACTCGGCGTTGCCGACGAAGCCGGCGTCCTCCAAGCGATGCAAGCGATCCCGTTTCGGCTGCGCCCGGGAGACGAATCGAGCTGCCTGAATCTGTATCGCCCAACCAGGCCGAGGATCCTCGGGGCCGGCCGGGAGATGATCGAGCGAGGGGGGTTTGTCTTCTCGTCCACGCTCGCGGAATCGGAGGAGGAGGAACACAACCCCTGGATGCTCCTCGATCGCATCTTTCCCGATGGGGCCGTTCCGGTCATTGGCGACGAAAGCGCCGTGCGTTGGCAGCTTCACCTCGGGCTGGGCCAGGACCTGACCGTGACCGATGGTCGGGGCGAGGACGTGCGGCTTCGCTTCGTCGCCCTGCTTTCCGGCAGTGTGCTTCAGGACGAACTGATCGTCTCGGAGGCGGAGTTCGTCAAAGTGTTCCCGGCCGTGAGCGGGCGGGCGTTCTTCTTGATTGAGACCCCGCGGGAGTTGGCGGGCGAGATCGAGTTGGCCCTGGAACGCGAACTGGGCATGTTCTCCCTGAATGCTGACTCCACCACGGAGCGGCTGGCCGAGTTCCTGGCCGTTCAGAACACCTACCTTTCGACCTTCCAGACGCTCGGCGGACTGGGTTTGGTGCTGGGGTCGGTGGGTTTGGCGGTGGTCCTGCTGCGGAACGTGGAGGAGCGGCGCGGCGAGCTGGCCTTGATGCGGGCCCTGGGCTTCTCGCGCGGGGCGCTGGGATGGGTGGTGCTGTCGGAGAACCTGGCCCTCGTTGCAGCGGGACTCGTGGCCGGCGTGCTGCCAGCGCTGCTGGCCATCGCCCCGCACCTGGCGGCCCGGCCAGCCTCGTTGCCGTGGCTGTCCCTGGCGGTCACCCTGGCGGGCGTGTTCGTCGCGGGGGTGGGCGCTGGGGTTGTGGCCCTCGTGCCCACCTTGCGTGCACCCCTGCTGCCGGCGCTGCGCAGGGAGTAGCCATCGGCCTTCGCCGATCTACAATGCTGGCGGGAGAGCGAAGTGTTCGGGGCAGGGCCGGGGCGGGAACCTCCATGGGCAATACCGCGGTGGTGAGGGTGCTGGACGTCGGACAGTGCGGTTTGGACCACGGCCGCATTGTCGGCCTGCTGAGCGCCCGGTTTGGGGCCGTGGTCCACCGGGCGGATGTGATCGACGAGGCCGTGGATGCGGTGGCCGGCGGCAAATACGACCTGGTCCTCGTCAACCGCATCTTCGACGCTGACGGATCGGAAGGGCTGGAGTTCATCAAACGGCTGAAGGGTGACACGCGGACGGCGCTGACGCCCGTCATGATGGTCAGCAACTATGCCGAAGCTCAGGCTGCCGCCATGGCGGCGGGGGCGAAGCGCGGCTTCGGTAAGGATTCGTTTCAAAGCCCGGCAACCCTCGAGGCGTTGTCCAGCGTGCTTGACCGCTGAGTTCCAAAGCGGGCGATGAAGCTCCAGTGACGGCCGGTTGAATCAGTAGCGGCCGCCCCCCGTGGCCGCCGACGTGGGACGAACGACCCAGACACCGATTCGCCATGACGAATTCTCCGAGCGGCCGGTAGGGGGCGGGCCGTTACGCGGCAGGGCGTCGGCACTCATGCCTGGGATATTTGAATGCTCCGTACACACTGACCATAGCGAAAGGTAGGCAAGGTGAATCAGCGTTTTTGGCTTCTTGCAGGCGTCATCGGCGCGGGTGTATCTGCCTCGGCGGCCCGCGCGGACTGGCTCAACTTCCGCGGTCCCAACCACGACGGCATCAGCCCCGAGACCGGCTTGAAGACGGCGTGGTCCGGGCCCATTCCACTGGTGTGGGAGCGGCAGGTAGGTTCGGGCTTCAGCTCGTTCGCGGCGGTCGGCGACCGCATCTACACCTGCGGCACCCAGGACGCCAACCAAACCGCCCTGTGCCTGGATGCCAACTCCGGGCAGGTCATCTGGCAGACGGTGATTGAGAAGGAATATCACGACTCGTCCGGCGGGGATGGACCGCGAGCCACACCGACGGTGGACGGCGATCGGGTGTTCGTCCTCGGGGCGCACGGCACCCTGCTGTGTCTGGACGCCGCGTCTGGCACGCAGGTATGGCGGCATACGTTTTCGCACGCACCGCAGTGGGGTTACAGCGGATCGGTGCTGATCGAGGGGGATCTGGCGGTCTCGTCCGGCGGTGGAAGCGACGGCGCTCTGGTGGCGTTCAATAAAAAGACCGGTGAAGTCGTCTGGCGGCAAGGAGAAGACCGCGCCGGCTATGCCACGCCCTATCCGTTCGATTTCGCCGGGACGCGTTATATCCTCGGCTTCAACGGTGACACCGCGGAAATCGTGGAAGCCCGCGACGGCCGGCAGGTCTGGCGCACCGAATGGAAAACGGACTGGGATGTCAACGCGGCCTCGCCGATCGTTCAGAACGACCACCTTTTGTTAACCTCGGGCTATTCGACCGGGGCCGGCCTGTTCAAGCTCCGCCGGGACGGCGACCGTCTTGCGGCCGACGAGATCTGGCGCAGCAAGGCGCTGCTGAACAAGTTTCAGTCCTGCATTCTGCACGAGGGCAATCTCTACGCCAGTGATCAGAAGGCACTCAAGTGCGTGGACTTCCTTACCGGGGAGTCACGCTGGGAAATCCGCCGGGTGCAGAATGGCACCCTGGTCCTCGCCGACGGACATCTGTTCCTTCTGACCGAGGACGGGCAACTCCAGATCGCCAAGGCCGACCCCACGGCGTTCGAGCCACTCACCACTGCGGAGATTCTCGCCGGCCGCTGTTGGACGGTTCCCGTGCTGCACCGCGGCCGGCTCTACGCACGGAACCTGGAGCGCGTGGTCTGCTTCGATCTACGGTGATGCTGTCCTACGACACCACAGCCACCGACCTGCGCCGCTGAATCCGAAGGCCACCTGGGTAGTGGAGCTTGGAGGACGGACATGAATACAGTGCCTTGGGCCGGGAGAATTGTTTTTTTCGCCGTGCCTGCCTGCGTTTCGGCAGCGGCGGTAGTGGATCAGAAGCCGCCGCCCGCGGCGGAGTCGGCACCAGCCGCGAAGGGCACGGATCGGGGCCGACTCGAAAGACAAATCCAGGAACAACTCACTGGCGCGACCCTGGAAGGCATCTGGCAGATGACCGGCGAGGGGGGCCTGGCCGCAACGTCGCCGCTGAGTGAGCCCCGGCCGGAGCGGTACGCGATCGCCAACGTGGTCAAGGCGGCGGACGACTACTGGGTCATCAACGCGCGCATTCAATACGGTGACAAGGACGTGACCGTGCCGGTGACGGTCCGCGTGGTCTGGGCCGGGGATACGCCGGTGATCACCCTCGACGACCTGGCGATTCCGATGATCGGCACGTACTCCTGCCGCGTCATCATCCACCGCAACTTCTACAGCGGCACGTGGCTTTCCAACGAAGGCAATTACGGTGGGATCCTTGCCGGGCGAATCATGAAGCCTGGTCAGACCCCTCCTCCCTCGGGAGGCGGCGCCCACCAAGCGGACGAATAGACGATACCGGCCCGGACGACGAGGGCGCTGACGATCGACCGAAACCGGATTCGGCGTTGGATCCTACGCGGTGGGCGTCAGACTTGGCTCGTCCCTTGGGTTGGCCCGTTTCGAGGCGCCCAGGCCGTCCTGCGAGCGGCGGCCTACGGGCTACCCAGAAAGTAGAACACGCCCTTGAGGTCCTCGGTGGCGCTGATGGCGGTACGATCGGCGTCGCGCTCGCGGAAGGAAACGACCCGAAACTGGTAGAACATGCCCGGCTCGAGCGCCGGACCGGCGTAGAGCTGGGTCACCGTGGCCGACCCGGTGGTCGGACCGATCTCGTTCTCCCACACCTGATTGCCGAAGGCGTCAAAGACGCGGATCTCGTATCCGTCTTCGCTGGAGTCGTCCGCCCACTGTAGCAGCGGGGTCGGGGTGGCGATCTCCTCCGGGCCGTCGGGGCCAGGCGCGACCACGTTCAGGGCTCCGGTGACCTTGAAGCCTTCCGGGAGGGTCACCAGGTTGCCCGTGTCCGGATCGGGCACCTCGATGCGGACGATTTCCGTCCCGCCGATAGTCTGATCTGGATCACGAACCAGTCCGTCGTTCTCGAACGCCGCCAGGACGACGTACCGGCCGTCGGGCACCTCGTCGATAGTGAACGCTCCGCCAATCTCCCCGACGCGCAGGCCGGGCGGCACCGCTCCTCGTCCCGCGGCTTCCAGGAAAGTGCTTTCGAGCGCCAAGACGATGCTGGTACGCGAGCCTCCCGGAGCGTTGACGATCTGGACGTTCCCTTGAATCGTGCTGAGCGGGCGGTCGGCCTCGGCCAAGTCGACCCCTTCGACGGCTTCTCCGACCTCGAGAGAGGCAGTGACGGAGTTCACCTGAAGGCCGGCGGCATACGCGTGCAGCGTATACGTCCCGGCGGGCACGTTGAAGATGGTGTATGCCCCCTCACCGTCGCTGTAGCCGGTGAGCGCCGTCGTGCTACCTTCCGCGACCACGAGAACGCCGGCGTTTCGCTCGGCCAGGACCGACCCGGAGATTGAGCCGAGCAGGGTCGAATCCCCGGGAAGCGCGATCAGCTTGACCGTCGTCAGCGGATTCTCAATGAGCCAGCCGTCGTCCCCAATCGTTGCCGTCGAGACATCCAGGGGCAGGGCCGGACGTATGGCCGTAGGGAACTCCTGATAGGCCGCGGCCTGGACGCGAAGCGTGAAGGCGCCCTCGACCGGAACGTCCTCCGCATCGCGGACGGCCGGAACGGACAAGGTGAAGGCCCCCTCGTCGTCCGTCTCCGCCGACGTGCCCACCGCCGCTCCGTTGACATCGACGGCCTGAACGAGGGCGCCGGCGATGGGGGTGTCGTCGATGATATCCACGACGTGCCCGCGGATCGTGACCGGGGCGACGCAGCGCGGTTCGCCGTCCCTCACCGTTTCGCACACCAGGCCATCCTCGCAGGCTGATTCGGCCGGGTCACAGCTCGAGTTGTCGTTGACGTTGCCGCCGCCGCCGCCCCGAGAGCCGCCGGCGCAGCCGGCTATCGTTGCCAGCGCGAGAAACGCGCCGATTCTCATGGTCGCCGTTCGCATCCGTCTTCTCCTGCGCAGGATTCCGCTACGGATATCGGCTGGTGTACCGATGATGATGAATACGGCAGACGGCCTTCTCCATGGGCGCGCCCATTCGGGCGCGACCGGCGTGCCTCCCGCTCCACGCCCTTCTCCCGGGGCGCCGGGCTGGCGCAGCGGGACCGGCGGCGGTCCAGATAGCCGCGACACTTGCGTGACGCGCGGCGCATCGGTCCCGGCTGGCGAGCTACCCCGGGGCGTCGAATCCGTCGTGATCGCCGCCACGCTGGGGTGGGCGTTATGCCGCAGGTCCTGCTGGTGCTGACCTCGCTGTCGGCGATGGGCACGATGGTGTTCAAGTCGCTGGAGATCCGCGACTCGACGGCCTCGACCAAGTACCCCGTGGCCAATCCTTGACCCAACGCACCGCGCCATGCTCGGTGATCGCTTGGCGATCCGTGCCGCCATGCGGCACACGTTGTGTCAAGGGTGTGTCTCCGTCGCCTCGTCAGCCACGCCATCGGATAGAGCCCGGCGATCGGGCCAAAGCACGATCGCTTTCGGGATGATTTCCGCGAGTCCCGGCACGCCGGGACGGAAACGTGTTTGAGTTGGTGACCGCCACGTGCCGCCGCGCCCCACGCCCCGAGGGTGTGAGGATTAGCCCGAGCGTGCATCTCCGCGTTGGGATGCGCCCCTCGTCGTCGAGAGAATCGTTTCCCAATCCCCGCGCCGAAACGTCACCAAGACCCAGATCGGCAGGGGCACGATCAACCACGCCGCAAACGAAACCACGAACACCCAATAGGCGAAGTCCAGAGCCTTCCGCCCCACCCACCCCGGAGTGAATTGTGCCAGGGCGTTCTCCCCGCTGAACGCAAAGAGCAGAAACACGGACAGCTTGGCGACAATGTAACCGTTGATCCACAGCAGGCCCCACGGCAGTGCTCGCCCGCGCCGCCGCAGCGGGACCGGCGTCGCCGCAATCAGCGAGACAAGAAAGGTCGTCGGGTTGAAGCCCTGCAACCGGCTGCTGCCCGCGAAAGAATACTCGGACCCCGTCCGCAAGTTCGTCAGCACGATTTCCGTGTCGTGGTCCGCTCCTAGCGTTGACGAAGGGCGCATCAGGACCCTGCCCTCGGGACCGAAGCGGACAAACAGGAGATTGCCCATCCCGCGATAGAGGGCCGCGTACGGCTGCTTCAAACACGTCCACGCGAGCATCAGCAGCGTAAGAACGAGCACGAACCGCAACGTGAATCCGGCGACGCGCGTGACGGACAGCGCGGGACCACGAGCGCCTCTATGATCCTCACCACCCGCATTCATTCGCCACTGACCGTGCTTGGTTCGACGTTGCCGGCACCCGTGTCGCCCACTGCACCCAGATGGCCCAGAAGCCGAGCGCCAGAACGACGAACACCGCCTGCCAGACGTCTTCGTGGAGTATGTCGAAGGCGTCTGGGTAATACACGCCGACGAAGAACAGGCTCACGATCCGCAGGAGGTTGATGAGCATGATCGCCGCGGTGCCGATGAGGATGCCCGGCAGCTTTGGCCACACGCCCACGGGGGACGCGAGCACCGCGGCCATGTACATCGCCGCAGGCTCGATGGCGTCGCAACCGCGGACGATCTCTAAAGAAAACTGCGGCGTAGAGATGACCGTTTCACTTACGGAGGCCTCGTAGCCTGCGAGACTGAGAATCCCGCCCATCACGCGGGCGATGAATGCCAGATAGGGCCGAAACGCCGTCGTCTCATTGGCCGGGGTGTGTACGAACCCGTAGAACAACCCCATCAGCACCGCGAAGACCACCATCGCCTTCGCCGCCCGCGCGGAAATAGGAAAGCGCCAACGCTCTGAGCCACGGGCTTCAGTCTGAGCCTTATACATAAGTTGGCCATCGACCGCCGGCGCGCCGGGACTAGCTTGAGCGTCCCAGCGGGACGCCGTGAGAATAGCCCAGCCATTCATCGCTGGGGCGACAAGACGAAACAAACCACGAGTCCCGGTAGGGACGAAAGACCGTAGCCCCGGACGCAAGTCCGGGGGCACAGCGCGCCATCCGACGAATACCAAGCCCCGTCAGGGGCGGCCGGTTGTAGCCACGGGTGGAGTCCGCCTGTAGGCGGACGCAACCCGTGGATCGCGACGTACCCAAACGATACCGCCCCCACCGGGCGGAGGAGGGGCGCCTCACCCCCACGAATGGCATTCGCGCAGACTTCCTCCTGCATCTTCCTTCGCCCCTTCCGGGGCGAGACCCTTTTCCTCGAACTCTCCCACGGGTTTCGTTCGTCCGCCGACGGCGAACTCATTCCACCTGTGGCTACATTCCGGCGTCCCTCCGGGACGCAGCGCCGGGGATAAACCCCGACGCTACAGAAAAGCAACCCTGCGCGCTCCGCCACTTCGTCCGCTACGCCGTCGCCCGCCGCCGACCGAACTTGAGGGCGACACCGCTCAACAGCAGAAGCGCAAGCGCTCCCAGACCCCATTGCGACAGAGTCGGAACATGGACCAGCGGTTCCACGTGCCCAGCCATGTCATGACCCGCCACGAGGAAGTTCGCCACGAAGGTCGCGGCGCCAGTGGTGGGGTCCAACTGCATAAGCCGGGTTCCATCCATCGTAACCAATTCCCCCGGGTCGGCAAAAGCCAAACCATAAGCCTGAAAACCGAGGGACCCAATGTCGGTCTGCACACCAGTGGCCCGGTCGATACTGAACAGAAAGCCTTCCCCCACGCCGTACGTCGTGCCGCCATCGGGCGAGGTCGCGATGTCCTCGATGCGCCGCGTTCCCACTCCTATTAGTTGAACAAAAGGAACGCCGTCAATGCCATCGGGCTGTACAAGTTCCGGGAGAAGCCGATAGAACTGCTTAGCTTCTTCCTCGCCGCCTCCGCCATTGGCGTACCAGTATCCGTCGCCTCCGTAACCGAACGCGGTTGCAGCGAGCGAAACCCCGGTGACCACGGAGGTACTCGTCGCAAAGTCAAAACGGACAATGCCTTGATCGACCACAATGAAATAAAGGACCCCAGACCGGGGTCCCTCTTCCGAGACCGCCATAACCCTTCCAATCGTACTCATTTGGGTTTTATCAGGCGGTAACGGTTCGAAGTTGAAGTAAGCTCACCTTTTGGGGTCGCCACCGCATATAGAAACGCATTTGCCCTCCGCGGGAATGACTGGGATCAAGATCACTGCTGCACAGAGAAGGACCATCTTCAGATTCACGGCTCGCCTCCTTATGTTTGCCTCCTCAGCAGAATTCGTGGGTCGACCAGCGGCCTTCGGGGAGTGGAAAGCCCCGATTTCTGCGGGATTCCGAGGCTTCGAGCTCGCCGCCCAAGGGCGCCGTTTTAGCCCCCGGTTTGCCCGG
>Ga0214473_10007322_pt1 | contig 13104 bp, 9 predicted proteins | sample RVTome_7_FD_203509 | JGI IMG/M metagenome (GOLD analysis project Ga0214473, IMG submission 203509) | Soil microbial communities from uranium-contaminated site in the Upper Colorado River Basin, Wyoming, United States - RVT98D197 | ecosystem: Environmental > Terrestrial > Soil > Contaminated >...
AAGCTTGTCGTAAATCAAGCTCCAAGCGCAATCTACATCACTACTAACTTCACACTTGCCGCCGTTCGAACCGCCACAGGGGCCGTTTAAAAGACTCTTGGCGCATCTGGCAATAGGGCAAATGCCGCCGGTGTGATGGAGCAAGCAATTGCCGCAACCGGCACAATTTTCATACCAAAATCCCTGTTCGCGGGGCGGGCCCATAAAGGTAGTGTTTAACCCCGGATTTACATCGGCTTTAGGAAATGTTTCGGCCAGTACTTGAACGCCGACTCCGCAGGCAATAGAAACAACCGCATCAACCGCCATTACCTTAGCCGCCAACTCGGCTACGAATTCCTTTTCACATTGTCTTTTGGGAGTGGCTTTTAAAACTTCGATTTGCTCACCGTTAGCCGCGGCCGCCATCTTTAGCTGAGCCGCAAGAAGGTTCACTTCCGTTTCGCCGCCGGCAAAACAAACGGTAACACAAGTACCGCAACCGGCAATCAGCACCTTCTTGCTGCCTTTAATCATTGAATATATTTCGTCTATCGGTTTCTGGGTCGCTTTTATCATTTTAAGAAGGCCTTAATTTCTTCTTTTTGATTCTTTTCGAAAACTTCTAAGTTTGCACTTCCGATTCCAATATTATCCAGGATTTCCTTCACATAGCCAACCCTTCTTTTCACATAATCGCCGCCTTTAGTATAGCGGCAATCATCCTCACCATGACAAATAACAAAAACTTTCTTGGCGCCCGCTGCAAAACTTTCCAGAAAAATACCCTCGCTGAGTCTGATGGGGCACTTAACCCTGATTTGATGAACGCCCTCAAAATTCACTTCTTGGCCGGTTTGGCATATAAAACCGATTACCTCCGCCTCGGCTGCCCTTACTTTTTGAAGCATTTCAGCCAAAGGATAGGCGCTAAGGTCTATGGCATTAGCCGGACAATCAGCCGCACAAGCTCCGCAAGCTTGACAGCCTTCGGCCGGCATCTCGGCAACATTTGTATTTTTATCGATTTGAGCGACGTTAAAAGGACAAACCCGCACGCAAGTCAGGCAAGCCACACACTTATCCTGATTAACGAAAGCGCCCGAGCCGCAATCCATACAGCGCAGCGCTTCCCTGGTTGCTTGAACCTTATCGAAGCCCTTATCGAATTCGTCAAAATTATTTGTGCGCTTAGCAGCCTCGACGTGGGAAGTTTGCTGCCTTTCTTTTTTAACTATTTTTTTAACTACTTTGGCCGGCAGCTCTCCTATAACTTCACTTTCAGTCTCGGTTAGGTTTATCTCTTGCCCGGCTAAATACTGGTTGATGGCTTTACCGGCATTATTTCCGTGAGCGATTGCCGCAATGGCCGCCCCCGGGCCTCTGGCCACTTCACCGCAAGCAAACAAGCCGTCTTCGGTGAGAGCCAAAGTATCTCCGTCAAAGATAAGCCTCCCTCTGTTAATTAATTCCTCAGGCAGAAAGCTCAAATCGGCTTGCTGGCCGATAGCGACGATAATCGTGTCGGCCTCGATAAAATGCTTTTCATCATCCTTAAAGGCCGGGTTAAAACGGCCCTCTTCATCAAAAACCGAGGCACAAGTTACAAAGCGCATCCCCGAAGCCTTACCGTCTTTTACCTCTATCTTTCTGGGCCCCATGCAATTTTTGATATCGATTTTCTCATCGATGGCTTCCTTTATTTCCCAAATGCTGGCCGGCATCTCTTCGGCACTCTCCAAACAAGCCATTGTTACCTTTGCCTTAGGATTCAGGCGCCGGGCACTTTTTGCCACGTCAATAGCCACGTTGCCGCCACCGATAACCAGGATCTTATTGCCGACTTCGGTGTTTTTCGTATTCTTAAGAAAAGGAACCGCCAAGTGTACTCCTTGGGCATCCATTCCTTCAATTGGAAGAGCTCTGGAATCGCTTAAACCAACCGAGATTAAAGTGGCATCGTATTCTTGCAGTAAATCGTCGAGAGTACTATCTTTGCCAACCGCTTTGCCGCAAGTTATTTTTACTCCCTTGGCCTCGATACGCTTGATATCCTCATCCAGGGCGGCATCACTTAAGCGGTATCTGGGAATGCCATAGCGAAGCATACCTCCGGCTTTTTCGTTCTTTTCAAGAACTTCTACTTTGTGACCGCCCTCAACAATTTTTACAGCGGCCGCCAAGCCGGAGGGGCCGGCGCCGATAACGGCGACTTTCTTGCCGCTTTTAACAATAGAAGACGTATCAATAAAAAGGCCGTTTTCGTTTACGTAATCAGCAGCGTACCTTTTTAGGGCCGCAATAGAGATAGGCTCATCGGTTTGATTACGGCGGCAAGCCTCCTCGCACGGATGCATACAAACCCGCCCGCAAACACTCGGGAAAGGGTTGTTTTCGGTGATTATTTTATAGGCCTCTTCCAGCCTGCCCATTGCCGTTGCCCTGACGTAGTCACGGGCTCTGGTTTTTACCGGGCAAGCATTTTGACATGGAGGAGCTATTTTTTGAGTATAAAGGGATTTGTCCATTTATCTTGGGGCATATTGCAATACGCCCCTACACGAGTTAATTATTTGTGAATGTGCTCTTACGCTGTTACTGAATCCTTGGCCGGATTCCAGGCTTTTAAGAATTTAGGCAAGTCACCGGCTTCTCTTGGGCCTACCTGCACTTTAATTCCCTCCAGCTCCGCTTCCAGCTCACCGCTCATCTGAGCAACGTATCCGGGAATGATAAGCTTTTTATGGCTTGTTTTCTCAAAAATGCCCGATTTCTGTAGGAAAGGAGCTATGTTTTCGGAAACAAACTTACCGGCCGCCCAAGCCGTCAATACCGAGAGTCCCTCGCTGTTATGAACAGCCAGATGCACTCCTACCCGGCTGGATTCCAACTCTGATGAAACAATAAAGTATGTTAAAGAGAAGTTGGTTGTAACTAAAACCGGCGAGTCCGGGCCGGGATCGTTAATTTCATATACGCCCTCTTCGACCATCATCGGCCGCTGCGGGTCGGTAAATATATTCATCCGCTCGACCAATAGAGGATAAAGAGTTTCCGCCTGGGCATCGGATAAAATTACTAAACCGCCGTACTTGGCAATAAAAGCCGAAGCCACCGTAGTTTCGGCAAGTGAATTATCAGCCATTTCGCTGGCCATGATAACCGTCGGGTAGCCGAGAGGACGAAATTTCTTCTTCAAAGCAAGCCTTCTGATATTTGTTTGGTCGGCCAGGACGCTTCCTAATTCCCGCGAGCCGCTGTCGATAACCAAATCCTGAGCACCAGCCTTAGCTATTTTTTCGCTAAGCTCAGCCGCTTCATCCAGATTTTGGCCCTTAACGATAAGGGAAGCACCCTTCTCTTTGGCAATTGCCGCCATTTTCTCCCAGTTAGCAGCAGTCGCTGAAGCTATCAGCGGTTTTCTGCCGGCTACTTTTGCGATACCGGATTCAATAACAGACGGGTCTTCGCTTACTAAAATAATTCCCTTATCAGTTTTGGAAGCTACTTTTTCAACTGCGGAAGCAAACTTAGTTGCGTCGCTGCCCTTGACAGCAATAGCATCAGCCGCTAAAACCAGGCCTATACGGTCAAAAGAGATGCCTAGGACTCTGTCGAGCTTGGCATCAAATTCGCTGTCGTCATCACTTATTAATACGGCGAGACCAGTGGGATTTTCAAAGCGTTTTTCGTGGCGGAAAAGAACGGTTTCCTCACCAATTTTAAAAGATTTATCGCTGTTACCGATGTTTATACCGCGTATGGGAGGAGCACTGGACTCCGCCAGCTCAGCCTTGGCTTCTTCGCTTACATGGGGGCATTTGTCCAGTTGAGCCTGGCCGGCAGCCAGTTTCATAGCAAATGCAAGGCAAGTGGGCACGTCGCACTCACCGCAATTTGTTTGAGGTAATTTCTTATATATTTCTAAACCGCTAAGTCCCATTTTCGCTCCTTTTAGTCGCTCAGGTCATAGGTATTAAGTTTTAGGTTTTATTTTTTAACCTATTCCCTATTACCCAATACCTATGACCTGATTAAAGCATCGGATCCATGCTTATTGCCGGATGACCTTTTTCCGTAATATATTTTAATACCTCTTCTTCGGTAGTAGCAACAGTTTCATCGGCTATCTTATCAAGTAAATCAGCGACACCTTCCTCGGCTGCTCTTTGCTTAAATTTCTCGCCTAGCTCCTCTTTAAGCTGTTTCGGCATCCAAACGATACGTTTTATGCCGCCATCAGCGGAAATAAACTTCTTGCTGTTGATATAAAGTTTGCTGTGGCCGATAAAACCGGGTGTCTGGGCTCCGCCGCCAACCGTTCCGGCCAGAGTCGAAAACTTCATTCCGCAAGGCGTCATATCGGGAAAATCCCGGTCGACTATCATGATGCCGTTAGTCATCGGCAAAATACAGGCGATACACTCGAAACAGCCGCAAGACGTCATCGGGTCTACTATCATAGAGTAAGCACTCATGCGCTCAATTACACCGCGTGAAGACTGCTGAACAAATTCATTAGCCTTATCCCACTGCCCGACTTTGGCATCAACCGTGTTGCCTTTGGGAATCGGCTGGTGGCCGCCGGAAGGATCAATCTGGTAGCCGGCTTTACCGTCAAGCCAGTTAACCGCTCCGCAAAGACCGGGACGTTCAGGAGTTACAACACAAACATGAGTAGGAGCAAAGCTTTGGCACAAAAGACAAGAGTAAAACGTGTCGACAGCCTCGTCGGTCAAGCCCTTTATCCTGTCATCACGGTGATGGTAAACTTTGCGGGCCTTCTCGCGCCACTCCTCAGCTGCCTTTTCATCAGTAATAATTTTTACCTGTACTTTATCTACAATCGAGCTAAATTCGTCATGAATCTTGGCATGGACAATTTTGCCGAGATGCTCCAGCTTCAAGCCTTTTTCAACCGCCTGATTGCTTAAACGAAGCCTTACCTGGTCGCGCTGGCCCATATGGAAGGCCCCGGAAGCATAATTAACCATGTCGTGGAGTTTACGCTCGATGATGGGCTCGAAGTCAGGTTCCATTTGCCGGCCGGCCACTTCAATAACCATTCCGTAAGGAACGATTGTGTTAGCGCCATCCAGCTTCAGCTTGTCAAGATCATCGCCAATCATCTCTATCTTGCCGTCTTCCACTTTTTCGGCATCCAGAGTAGTAAGCCACTCAAAAGCCGGTTTTTTATCGCCTCTTATCTCGACATGAGTATCTTCACGGCGAATACGCTCGCCTTCGAAGGCCGGTCCGAAAGCAACCGGAATCGGTATTTTGGTGATTTTTATTTTTAGCCCCCGCACTTCAACGGCTTTTTGAACCATTTTGTCATGCGGTATTTGAGAAACTACGTGCTCGTAAGTACAAATACCGGTAGGCAAAACCTGCGGGATGTCGTGGTCGGAAATTACCGGAAAGCCGTAATTAATAGCCCCTGCTGCCTGGGCATACTTCTCGTCGGAAACTTCGCCGAAAGCCAGAACAAATGCAAAAATGCGGTTCTTATTGTATTTAAGGTTGCGGGCAAAATCGCCCGGTTGAACGCCGCCAAAAGCCATAGCCGCCCTGGTCGCAAAACCAAGAGCAAAAACAGTAGCCGTAACATCCTTACCGAAAGGCACTAAGCGCGTATCCCAGCCAAGCTGAACGCCCGCTTCTTTCAATTGCTCGGCCATGCTGCGGCCGTTACTGTCACAACTCATAAAAACGTAGAGGTTTTTCTCTTGCAGCTCTTGAGCTATCTTAACAGCCACTTTGGGGTCTTCGGGAGCACCTACACAAGCGGCAAAACCGGGAGCGCTTCCGTCAACAAATTCAACTCCGCGCTCACGCATTATGATGTCATTAGCAGCCCCAAGCCAAAGCCCCTCGCCGTTTACATTAACAGCCATGGTGTAAGGAACGGGGTCTTGTAAATATTTAACAACTTCTATTACTTCATCAGCAAAGAGAGCGGCCATCCCGGCATCGAGGGCGTGGCCCAAATAAGGCAGCCACACATTTTCATCCGGAATCGGCGGCAAAAGCGATTTGGCTTTGTCGACAACCTGCGAGAGTTCGCCGACGTTGGTTACCTTGATACCGCTCATCCCGTAAGTTACCGGCAGAAAGTAACCGGTGTTGGGAAACTCAACTACTTTGTCGGGACCGTGAGCTTCAAGAGCCTTCTTCACCGACTCCTCAGCCTGGCCGACTAATTTATGTGCCCCTCTTATCGCTGCTGAAGCAATAATTTTTGACATTAATTAACCTCAAATCCTAAATTCGAATATCGAAACTCGAAACAAATCCGAAATCCTAAATTCAAAATTCCAAACAGCCAATTGTGTGTTTCGAATTTAATATTTTGATATTCAATATTGTTTCGTATTTCGGATTTCGTGCTGCGAATTTTCATTTTAGACTTCTAGTTCTCTTCTCATGGCCATGTCGTAAAGAACACGTTCTTGCTCCTTATCAATTCCAAGGTCTTTACGTTTTTTCTTAATATGGTCAATCATCTTGGCAGCCATTTCATTGGCTCCTAGAGCCACGTCCCACTTGCCGCCGGTAAGCTTCTCGACATCTTCGAAAAGGAATTTTTCAAGGTTGGGACTTCCCTGTGTTTGAATTTCGGGGCTAAACAAAGTGTAGACGCCGCTGGCCACAAAATACTGGCCGATGGCAATAGCTTTTTCACTCATCCACTCCGGGCAAGCACCGGCTGCCGGAACTTCACTGATATCATCGCCAAGGCCGCCTTCGTTAACAACAGAAGTGGCTTCGATGAGAATACGGCTGTTGTCAACGCAGGCTCCGGTATGTAAGACAGGCGGAATGCCGACAGTCTCACAAATTTCCTTAAGACCCGGACCGGCGTATTTCGAAGCGGCTTCGGGCGTTAACAGTCCATGCTTAGCGCAAGAAATAGCGCTACAACCGCTTTGAATTACCAAAACATCGTTAGCGATAAGCTCTTTTACAAGCTCCACATGGGTTTCATCGGGATTTTGAACCGGTAAATTACAACCGACAACTCCGGCCACGCCTTTGATGCGACCGTTAATAATATTGTCGTTAAGCGGCCGGTATGAACCCCGGAAACTGCCGCCCAACATATAGTTAATGGCCTCGTGACTGAAACCGGCCACCAAATCCGTTGATTCCTTGGGAATATTAACTTCTTTGCGGTTCGGATAGTTATTAATGGCCCGCTCAACTATCTGGCGGGCGATATCTTTAGCCCGGTGCTCGTCGAAAGGAATATGAACTGCGCCGTTAATCTCAGCAATTGGAGAGGTAGTTATAACATCGGTGTGATAACACTTGGCCACCTCGGGCAAGGAATTCATAACGCATTGAACGTCAACAACCATAGCCTCAACCGCACCGGTAGTTATGGCCAGTTCCTGCTGCTGAAAATGCCCGGCAATCGGAACACCGCGGCGCATTAAAACTTCATTGGCCGTACAACAAATACCGGCCAGGTTAATGCCCTTTGCACCTTTGCTTTTGGCTTTCTCGACCATATCTTTCTCCTGCGTAACAGCGCTAATCATGTCGCTTAAAAGAGGATTATGGCCGTGAATTAAAATGTTGACTTGGTCATCTTTCAGGACACCCAAATTAACTTTTGATTTCAAAGGACTTGGCGTACCGAACAAAATATCCTGAAGCTCGGTAGCCAGCATCGAGCCACCCCAGCCGTTGCCCAAAGCCGTTTTCATGCTGGCGAGCATCAAGCTCTGCATATCCTGGTCAACACCAATAGTTGTCCGGTGGATAAGTTCGATGATTTCGCGGTCTATGCCGCGGGGAACTATTCCCAGTTTGCGCCATAATTCCTGGCGCTTTACCGGAGCTCTTTTTATAAAGGCCAGCTCGCCTTCTTGTTGGGTGAATTGAGAGAGAGCGGCCAAAGCAACTTCTTCGGCCAGTTTGTTGGTTTCTTTGCCTTCCGTGCTGATGCCGAAATCAGTGGCCACCTTGGCCAGTTTTTTCTCGTCTTTTATTTCGTAATCCTTAGCTTCGCCGCGGGCAGCGTGCAAAAGCGTTAACGTAACTTCACGAGCGTGATCGGAGTGAGCTGCCGTTCCGGCGGCAACCATCCTGGCAAAATTTCTGGCGGCTATAGTATCGGCCGTCGCCCCGCAAACGCCGGTAGGATTTTTTGGAGTTATCCGGCAAGGTCCCATGTTGCAATGTTTGCAGCACATTCCCTGCGCCCCTACCGGACATGGCTTTATCTGCTCACGTCTTTTGTAAGCAGTGCTGATTCCTTTTTCTTCCGCCTTTTGGGCTAAATCTAAAGTTGTCTTATCAATTGAGTTGTCAGCCATGGAATACCTTCGAAATAATATGAACATTTAATTTAGCAACAAAGCCTTAATCTAGTCAATACTGTGATTAGAAAAAGTTTGTTCGGCTAAATTTAGAACCTCTAGATGATATCATATCCAGGGAAGATGAGGTAGGTCGGAAAAAAATGCTCCCCTTAAAAGGTTGCTCTAAAGGAGTCGTGCCCTTTTCCCTTCGGTAGCTCAGCCCCCCGCCTCTTCCCTCACTTCATAACCAGAAGGGGCGGGACTGTAACTTTGCGTCCTGCTCTTACGAACAGTTTGCCTTTCTCGGGGAGCAATAATGTCCTAAGTAATATATCGGCCACTTATAGTGAAAACTTTAGCTTTTTAAGTAAATTTACCAGCTATTATTTAGAATAGCCTTCAATCATTTGCCTGATAAGCTGAATAGCCTCGGGATGACGCATAACTAAGAGATCCGCTCCCGCGAGCATCAAAGTGTTAGCGGTTATGCTCTCCCACAGGATACTTCTGGTCTTGGCATCGCCCCAGGCCGGTTCTTCCTCGGCCGTGACCTTGGCTTCTTTGCGGCGCCACACTTCAGCACCCAAATTGGCAATCATCGGCATATTGGTCATCTGGTCGTTTTGCTGCAAAGCGGCCAGGCGCAATCTCTCCATAATAGTGTATGAGTATTCCAAGCCATAGCCCAAAGCGCCGGTAGTGGGATCCATTATGATGTTGCCGGCATCCATACCGAGTTGGGTAATCAAAATATTTAATTGCTTGGCGATATTTATATCGATAGGTGAAAGAGCGATAACCTTGTGGTCATAGCCCATAGCGGCGGCGGCTACCGCTTTGTAGTTATCTTCCTGAGCCGGCCCTAAGGCGATATTTTTGCCGTGAGCAACCTCGGCTACTTTTTTTAACACTTCTTCGTCTTTCTTGGCATTGCCTGAACCGTAAACGATTAAAGGGACATCGATTGCTTCCAGAACGCTTTTTACGGTATCAGCGGCTTCGTCGGCGCCGGCATCGCTGCCATTAGGGTCGGTGCTTACCAGCTGGAGCGCTATCAAATCGGCTTTATATTCATCCTGGTTTTTCTTGGCCCATTTGGCCGCATCGTCAATTACATCGGCAAAAGGTTCCTTGGCCGTATCGGGCCAGTTATTTGTTTCGTCATAAACTTCAATGGCGATTTTCGGACCTTGGCCGGTCTCGCCTTCCCACTTATGGAACGGCAACGCGGAAGCTCCGCCGATAGTTACGGCTTTATCGCCTGTTCCCAGGGTTACTTCCCTAATCTTTCCGGTGTAAGTTTCTTTCATTATTTCAACTGGCATAACTTCTCTCCCTTGCTTGTTGTTTGGCCGCTGTAACGGTGTTCTTCATCAGCATGGCAACGGTCATTAATCCTACGCCGCCCGGCACAGGGGTAATAGCCCCAGCTACTTCTTTTACCGCTTCAAAATCAACGTCACCGCAAAGTCCTTCTTCCGTGCGGTTCATACCGACGTCAACGACAGCCGCACCCGGCCTTACCATCTCGCCAGTTATGAATTTCGCCCGGCCGATTGCGGCCACTAAAATATCGGCGGTCCTTGTCTCGGCAGCCAGGTCTTTAGTTTTTGAGTGACATATCTCAACAGTGGCGTCATTGTGTAAAAGCAATAAGGCCACGGGCTTTCCAACTATATTACTTCTGCCGACAATAACTGCTTTAGCGCCGGCCATTTCGATGTCGTACCTCTTCAAAAGCTCGATAATACCGCTTGGGGTGCAAGATTCAAAGGTAGACTCGCCGACCATCAGCTGGCCGACATTAAACGGGTGCCAGCCGTCCACGTCCTTAGCCGGGTCAATGGTTAGCAAAACAGCATGCTCATCAATTTGTTCCGGCACGGGAGATTGAACCAGGATGCCGTTAACCGAATCATCCTCATTCCAGCTTTTAACCAGCGCCAGCAACTCTTCCTGAGTAGTAGATGCCGGCAGTTGCTCTTTTATCGAACGAATGCCGACTAACTTACAAGCTTCTTCTTTGTTGCGAACATAGACGTGGGAGGCCGGATCATCGCCGACCAAGGCAACCGCTAAACAAGGCTCGACGCCTTGCTTTTTGAGTTCGACAACCTCGGCCGCAAGCTCGGCTTTTATATCGGAACTTACTTTTTTTCCATCGATTATTTGACCCATCAAACTCTCCTTCGGGGACAGTCCCCATTCAATTGGCCAGGGTACGGTCCCCGCCAAGTGCAAAATTCAAGGTTAGTTGATTATTTTATCAAGAAGTTTGCTTACTGCACAAGCAGCTTTAGAAGCATCATCTAGCTGCAAAATAGAGCGCTCATTTAAGTCGTAATTCAGAATTTCCTCGTCATACGGAATAGTGGCAAAAATCTCCAATCCATTTTCCTTGGCCTTATCGGCAAGGGCCTCGGGAATTTCGCCGGGCAGACGGCTAATAACGAGTTTTATATCTTTTACTCTAAGCTTTAATTCCGCCGCTAATTCTTTAACTTTGACCGCCGTCAAAATGCCCTTTACTGAAGGATCACTCACAATAAAAAGCACATCCACATTATCAGTGGTATTGCGGCTTAAGTGCTCAAGACCGGCTTCGTTGTCTATTACTATGTAGGGATAGTTTTCATTGAGCTGGGAGAGATATTTGCGCAGCAAGTTATTCACATAGCAGTAGCAGCCCGTGCCTTCGGTGCGGCCCATCACGATAAGGTCGTATCCTTCCTGCTCGACCAAAACATCTTCGAGGCGCATTTCGACGTAAGTGCTTTTATCCATCGAAACGGGGATATTGCCCTTCGTATCCTGCAATTCTTGCTTAACGGAACCCAATGTTTGGACGTCCTTTATGGCGAGCAAATCAGCCAAGTTGGAATCGGCGTCGGCGTCAACCGCCAACACCGGTTTTTTTCCGGCTTTAAGCAAATACCGAAGTATTAACGCGGATAATGTAGTTTTTCCGGTGCCGCCCTTCCCGGCGACTGCGATTGTGAAAGACATTTAAACCTCGTAATTCGGCCATCGGCCATCGTAATTCGTAGAAATAGGATAACATCATCGTAAAAATGTAGAAAGAAGGAAACGTTCGTCTTTGGCTAATAAAAATAAGTGCCTATTTTTGCTGGTAAATAAAGAGCAAAACACACAAACTAATTATTAATACTTCGGCAATTGACCAGCAATCCAATCATAAAATCTCTCAGCCTTTTTTACCATTTCTTCCGCTTTACCCTTCGGATACAACCTTTCACCATATTCAATTTGGCTTTTAACTTGAAGGATGCTTTTTAATCTGTTTATGTTAGCACTTGACTTGACATGCCTTTGTAAAAGATAAACGAGGTCTCCGTGATTTTCAGAGGCCGATCTTTTCCCAGCCAACCACACTAATAACGCATCGGCAGCCGAGATCACACAGTGAACCGCGTCTCCAGCAGCAGCATTAAACCTATTCTTTGTTAAATTATCGATCATACTTTCTTTGTATTCACTGGCTTTTAACCAATAATTTGAGTATAAATCTCTATTTACCAACCGAGTCTTTACCTGCTTTGGAACCAATTTTCAGCACCTCACTCAACGATTTCCCATAAATGAACTCTCCATGTTTTTTAATATCTTTTATGGGCGGCCAACTTTCATGTATATACCGATTTCTAAATTGCTTTGCTGTCATCAAAAAACTAGAAACATCATTTCCGGTTACCAAGGTTATTTGCTTCTCTGCAGAATTAATTTCTTCCTTAACCTTATTAAGAGTTTCTTCATCCTTTACAATAATCAGCCAATCAATATCACTTTCAGGTTTTTCTTTTCCTCTAGCAAGACTGCCGAACAAAATGACAGACAATACCGGCGCCTTAATTTTTTTAACAAACTCATGAGCTACTAACCTTATTAAGTGTCTTTCTTTCTTAAATAAAGGCTCAAATAATACTTCAACCAAATAATTACCATTATTTATACTATAAGCCATAGAGTTGCCGATTTCTTCATATTCAACTAAACCTTCATTAGCTAATTGTTTTAATTTCTTATGGCATTGAGGAGCGGAAATGTTGGTTTTTCTGGCAATTTCCCTACCTGAAAACCGGCTTTTGTTTAACACAAGAAACCGCAGAATCCTTATCTCAAAGTTATCTTTAATTATGTAGTCCAAGCTGTTCGTAAATCTCATATAATTATTATCGGTTATTTGTTAACTAATATTAACATATGTTAACTATAATTAACATGTCAAACGTTGATACTGAGCATTTCTCGAAAATTTTCACGCGAGATTGAGGTAAACCGTGGCAATCCCAAACAACCCACTTAAAATTCTGCCTAATGACTGCTATAGTAGATGAGAAAGAAATTTTTGGAACGAAAAAGTATAAGAATCAAATGGAACCCGTAATTATTACCTCAATAACAGCTTTTACCTCGGTATTTGTGGCTGCGTTAACCGCGTCTTTAGGATATTTCTTTACAAAAAAACACCAACTGAAGATGGAAGAAAGGCGCATCAAAGAAGAGTATTACAAGTCGTTTATCAAAGCGCTAAGTGATGTGGCAATTGATAATAATGACGATGAAGCGCTAAAAAGATTATCCGAGGGATTTAATTCCTTAATAGTCATTGGCAGTCCTAAAGTTGTGGAAAAAATAATGGAATACCACGACCATACTAGGACCGATAGCCCTCAACGCTCTAGTGGTTCAAGTGAATGGCTAGCTCGTCATGACGCTTTACTTAGAGAAGTTGTTAGACTTATCCGACAAGATATTTTCGGCCGAGAAAAGAATATAGATGCTTATCTCTCAAATG
>Ga0214473_10007323_pt1 | contig 13103 bp, 11 predicted proteins | sample RVTome_7_FD_203509 | JGI IMG/M metagenome (GOLD analysis project Ga0214473, IMG submission 203509) | Soil microbial communities from uranium-contaminated site in the Upper Colorado River Basin, Wyoming, United States - RVT98D197 | ecosystem: Environmental > Terrestrial > Soil > Contaminated >...
ACGCCGTGCTCGCCGAGCGCGCGGTTCGCTACATGGCGCCGGACTTCTTCTCGATCCACCCGATCGTCGCCCAGGGACAGGAGGAGGACTCGCTCCTCTTCGACCCGAGCCTGTACACGACCACCGCCGAGGCGCTCATGAACGTGCCGAGCTTCACGGCCTGGCTCGAAGCGGTGGACCACGGCCCGGCGTACGCGGAGTACCGCCGCGTCCTGCAGCTGCTGCTGTGGCAGCGACCTGGCTCCGGCGGCACCCAGCGATGGCTCGGGAAGACGCCGCTCCACCTCGAGCACCTCGACACCCTGCTGGCCACCTTTCCGGACGCCTGGATCGTGCACACCCACCGCGATCCCGCGCGATGCGTGGCATCGCTCTGCAGCATGCTGGCCCACGCACGCGGCTTCTTCAGCGACCGCGTCGATCCGCACGAGATCGGGCGCCAGTGGCTCGCCCGGACGCTCCGCATGGTGAAGCGCGGTACGTCCGCGCGGGAGCGCATCGGCGAGCGCCCCTTCCTCGACGTCCACTACCGGGAGCTCCTCGACGACCCGGTGAAGGTGATCCATCGCATCTGCGACGGCGTAGGAGCGCCCCTGCCCGCGGAGGGCGACCGCAAGATGCGCGCCTTCCTCGCGGCTCACCCCCAGCACGAGCACGGGGTCCACGCCTACGGCCTCGCGGACTTCGGCCTCGGCGAGGCCGAGGTGCGCGGAGCCTTCGCCGCCTATCGCGATCGCTACGCCATCGCGGCGGAGTGAGCGCCGCGCTTCGCCGGCCTTACCCGCACCTCGCGCTCGGGCTCCGGGCTTCGCTCGCCTGCGGCTCGCTGCGCGCTCCGCTTGCCTGACCCGGGCCTCGTCAGGCGGGTGTACTCATCAGCTCGACGCGCGCGCCGTCGGGGTCGGCGAGGAACACGATCTGGATCGCCTTCGGGTCGCCCGCGCCGGTGCGCGTCCCGGGCAGCAGCCGGCCGCCGCACGCGACGAGCGAGCGCGCCGCTGCGTCGACGTCTGGCACCGTGAAGGACAGATGGGTGAAGCCGAGCTGGTTGCGCCGCGTCGAGGGCTTTCCGATGCTGCCGGGCGAGCGGTAGGCCAGCAGCTCGATCGCGAGCGTGCCGCGGCGGATGAACTGCGACACGAGCTCCACGTCGCCCTCCACCTCGAGCGCCGCCCGATACTCGTTGCCGATCGCGAAGCTCTCGCCCTTCTCGAAGCCGAGCCCGTCGCAGTAGAAGCGCAGCGAGCGCTCGAGGCTCTCGACGCAGAGCCCCAGATGGGACGGGGTGAACTCGACGCGTGCGGCCATGGTCTCCTCCGGAGGGACATCCGTTCGAGGCGGCGTTGGCCGCGATCTAGCCGGTGCGGGCTAGACCGGGTTCGAGTAGAACTGGCGGGCCCATTTCCGGAAGTCCGCCAGGTAGACGTCGGCCTCGCAGAGCACGGGGCGCGCGCGGTGCACCTTGTTGGACCAGATCGGGAAGTCCTGCTGCACGCCGGTCGTGAGCCCCTGCATGAACTCCTCCCCCGCGAGGTCGACCCAGTTGCGCGTCGCGGTGAGCAGCCAGCGCGAGTGGACGCGGTGCGCGTCGATTGGCGTGGTGGAGGAGTACATCAGCAGGCCCGCGTCCTCGATCCCGAGGCTGCGCACCGAGGAGAGGCCCAGGCCCCAGGAGTCGCGCACCAGCGAGGTCTGGAAGGTGCCGAAGGGCGTCTGCCGCTCGGAGTGGCTCACGATCTGGTAGTGGCGGCCATCCTCCGAGAAGCGGATCTCCGAGGGCGGCGTCTCGACCATGCCGTGCACGAACTGGAAGTGCACCGGGTCGTTGTTGTTCTCGTGGGTGTCCTGCACGTGGGCGGGGATCTCGAGGTCGAAGATGCGCGGCTCGGACCACTCGGGGTTGCCGATCTCCGGCAGGGTCGGGAAATCCCACTCGGGAGGCTTCCCCTCGGAGTGGTACCAGGCGAAGATCATCCCGTTCTTCTCCTGCACGTCCCAGGCGCGCAGGCGCGCCTGCTGCGGGATGCGCTCGCAGTAGGGGATGTGGACGCAGTTGCCGTTCGTGCCGTCGTACTGCCAGCCGTGGAAGGGGCAGCGCACGGTCTCTCCCATCACGCGCCCGCCGTACCCGAGGTGGGCGCCGAGGTGGGGACAGAAGGCGTCGAGGACCCGGGCGTGGCCGGAGCGCGTGCGGAAGAGCACGAGGTCCTCGCCGAAGTAGTGGATGGGCCGGACGTCGCCCTCGCGGAGCGTGTGGCTCCACTCCACGGCGAACCAGCCGTTCGGGATCGGGAGCGTGAGATCTTCGAGCTCGCGTCGGGCCATGGGTCCACTCCTTCGCTGCGGGGCGATCGCGCCGGAGTCGGGAGGCTATCGGACCGGGAGGCGGCGCTGCAAGCTCACTCGACCGACTCCCAGTAGGCGTCGACGCGCGCCTGGATCGCGGCGAGCGCCGCCTCGTCGCGTACGGGCTCGAAGAGGTGCCGGAAGCGCGCCTGGCGCTCCAAGTACCGCTCCACGGGCAGACGAGGTCTACGCACCTTGGTGTGGACGACGCGCCCCGCCTCCCATTCCTTGAGCGGAAAGACTCCCGTGGCGACCGCGAGGCGCCCGATCTCGATGCTCTCGGCGGGGTCGAAGCCCCAGCCCGTGGGGCACGGCGCCAGCACGATCACGAGCCGCGGTCCCGAGAGACCCCGCGCCTTCTCGATTTTGCGCGCGAGATCCACCGGCTCGGCGCCGACGGCCGTCGCCACGTAGACGGGCCGGTTCGCGGCCCAGATCGAGAAGAGGTCCTTCTTCTCGCCCGCAAACCCACCCGCGAGGGCATCCGTGGCGGTGCGCGCGGCGTGCGGCGTGGCCGGCGACGTCTGCTGGCCGGTGTTTGCGTAGCCCTCGTTGTCGTAGCAGACGTAGAGGAAGTCGAGGCCGCGATCGATCGCTCCCGAGGTGCTGGCGAGGCCCATGCCGCAGGCCGCGCCGTCACCGGTGAGGACCACGACGTCGAGATCCTCCTCGGGCGGAATGCGTCCCTTCGCGACCAGCAGGTCGAGGGCGTCGCGTACCCCCTGCGCCCCCGCCGGCGCGCTCGCCATCGACGTGTACAGCCACGAGCCCTGGAAGGGCGTGAAGGGGTACACGGAGAGCAGGGTCATGCAGCCCGCGGCGTTCACGAAGACCGTCTTCGGCCCGAGCACGTCGTAGATGACCTGGATCGCCTGGAGCCCCCCGCAGCCCGCGCACATCGCGGTCCCGCTGCCCAGCAGATGGGTGGACGGAAGGTCCTGCATGCGGCGGTAGTGCGTCTCGCTCACGAGGCCTCCGGATCGCTCGATGCGGGCGCCGCCCGGCGCAGCTCGGCGCGCTCGGCGTGGGCGATGCCCTGGAGCTTGCGCAGCTCGCGGAGCTCGCCGCTCGTGTAGAGGAGCCGCGGCGGCGGCGCACGCCCTGCATCCGCCGCCGCACGGGTTTCGGCGGCCATGCGGCGGAACTCCTCGAGGCCGATGTCCCTCCCGCCGAGGCCACCGACAAAGCTCGCCAGCACGGGCGGAGCATCCGGCTGCCCGTAGAGCGCCGAGGCGAGCTCGGCGTGCAGCACCCCGCCGCGCCCGAGCGAGAGGTTCTGGTCGATCACCGCCACGCCTCGCTTGCCCGCGACGGCCGCGCGCAGGGCCGCGACCGGCAGCGGGCGCAGCAGACGCGGCCGCACGAGCCCCACCCTCTCGCCGACCGCGCGCAGACGCTCCACCGCGTCGCGGGCCTTGGTGGCGAAGGAGCCGATCATCACGAAGACGATCTCGGCGTCGTCGCAGTGCCAGGTCTCGACCGCCTCCCATCTCCTGCCGAAGGCCGCGGCGAACCCGGCGGCCACCTCGTCGTACACGCCGAGGGCGGCCTCGGCGGCGAGGTGCATCTGGTAGCGGAAGTACGAGTAGGGCCCACCCCCCATCACGGCGACCGCCTGGCTGATGGGCTTGCTCGCGAGGAAGCGGACGTTCTCCGGATCGTAGGGCCCGAGGAAGCGGTCCACGGCGTCGCCGTCGGGGATCTCCACCGGCTCGCGCGTGAACGAGAGGGTGAAGCCGTCGAAGTTCACGATCACCGGCAGGCGCACCCGGGAATCCTCGGCCAGCCGATGGGCCAGCAGGATCGAGTCCAGGATCTCCTGGCAGGTCGAGCAGTGGATCTGGAGGAAGCCGCTGTCGCGAGCGGCGAGCACGTCGTCGTGGTCGGGCTCGAGCGTGATCGGAGCGGCGATCCCGCGCGAGACGTTCACGAGCACGAAGGGGGCCCGCCAGCCGGCGACCGCATAGAGCATCTCCATCGCGTAGAGGAGCCCCTGGCTCGAGGTCGCGCTGAAGACGCGCACCCCCGTCGCGGCCGCCGCACCCGCCGCGGTCACCATCGAGTGCTCCGACTCGAGGGTGACGAGGCGCGCCGCGAGCTCCCCTGCGTCGATCCAGCGGCCGAGGGTCTCGATGATCTCGGTCTGCGGCGTGATCGGGAACGCGGGGACGTAGTCCACCCGCGCGAGCCTGGCGGCCCAGGCGGCGGCGGCGTTTCCCGTGAGCAGCTGCCGCGTCATCCGGCGCCTTCCCCGGCGCCGCGCTCCGCCTCCTGCTCGGGCACGGCGCGGATGGCGTGCGCCGGACAGACGGCGACGCAGACGAGGCAGCCCTTGCAGTGGTCGTAGTCGATCTCGGGGGTGCCATCGGGCGCGGCGCGGATCGCTCCGTCGGGACAGAAGGTCGTGCACACCCAGTGACAGCGGTGGCAGTGCTCCCGGTCCACCACGGGGCGCAGGGTGCGCCAGAGCCCCGTGCGCACCTCGACGCTCGTGAGGCCGCCGAAGATGTCCGGAGCCGACGTACGCGCGGGCTCGTGCGGAAGGTCGATCCACTCCGGATCCGGGAGCGCCAGGATCTGGGGCTCAGGCCCCTCACGCACGGACCCCTCGAGCGCGGCGAAGCGCTCGAAGACGTCGAGGGCGCGCTCCAGGTTCCGCTCGACGACGACCGGCTCGAGATCCGCGAGCTCCGCGCGCACGGCCGACTCGAGCGACCCGCGACGGATCACACCGACGAGGCGCGCCGCGGCCGCGGCGCAGGCCGTGCCGACGGTCGCGAGTCCGCCTCGCTCCGCGTCGCTCGCGGGAAGCGTCCGGACCGGACCGGCGAGACGCAGCCGCTGCTTCCAGACCTCGGGCGGATCGTCGCTCGCGACGAGCAGCACGCTGTGCTCGGCCATGCCGAGGAGCACGCCGGCCGCCGCGACGGGGACGAGCGTCGCATCGCCGACCAACACGAGGTCCGGCCGCGCAATCACCCCGCGCTCGTGGATCGGCTCCCGCGCGGCCCGCACGGTCGCGAAGATCGGAGCGCCGCGCCGCTCGGCTCCGTAGCGCGGCGCGTCCTGGACCTCGAAGCCCTCGGAGAAGAACGCACTCCCGAGGATCCGGCTGGCCGTCTTGATCCCCTGTCCGCCGCGACCGTGCAGGCGGATCCGGTACATGAGAGCCACCTCCCGCGTTCAGAAGATCGACCAGCGGCGCCAGCCCATCGCTCGCCGCACGCGCGACGCCGCCAGGTCGACGGCCGCCTGCCGCGGCAACACGCCGCGCCGCTCGCTCTCCCGAAGCACCTCCTCGGTGTTGGCGCGGATCTTCTCCTCGATCGCCTCGAAGGCCGCGCGCTGGCTGGCTCCGTGGTACTCCATGGCCGCGCAGATCACGCCGCCCGCGTTGGCGATGAAGTCCGGCACGTTCACGATCCCGTGCTCGTGGAGCCAGCGCTCGGCGCCCGGCGTCGTCGGGATGTTCGCTCCGGCGACCACGAGCTTCGTCCGCAGGCGGGCCACGTTGTCCTCTCGGATGGCGTCCGGCCGCGCGGCCGGGATCCAGATCTCGCACTCCACGTCGACGAGCGCGTCGGCCGGGAGGGACCGCCCGGCGCCGTGCAGGGCGACGCTCTTGCCGGCGCGCTTTGTAGCGGCGAGAGCCTCGACGTCGAGACCCCTCGGGTCGTGGATCGCGCCGCGCGAGTCCGAGGCCGCGACGAGCAGCGCGCCCCGCTGCGAAAGGAAGCGGGCGGCGTGCAGACCGACAGAGCCGAGTCCCTGCACCACCACGCGCGCGCCGGCCAGTGCGAAGCCGCAGCGGGGAGCCGCCACGTCGCAGGCGTGGGCCAGTCCGAAGCCCGTGGCTCCGAGCTCGTCGAGCGGAATGCCTCCGATCTCGCGCGGGAGCCCGACCGCGCGACCGATCTCGGCGCGCACCCAGGCCATGCAGGTCTCGTCCGTCCCCATGTCGGGGCCGAAGATGTAGTCCTTCACGTCGGCGAGCGCGCACGCCATCGCGCGGACCAGGCGCTCCTTGCGCTCCGCGGGCATGTGCGGGTCGCCGACCAGGACCGATTTGCCGCCGCCGTGCGGAAGGCCCGCGGCCGCGTTCTTCAGCGTCATCGCGCGGGCGAGGCGGAAGCACTCCTCCGTCGAGACGTCCGGCGCCATGCGGAGCCCGCCGATCGCCGGACCCGCCGCCGTGTTATCGACGACCAGTGTCCCTCGAAGCCCCACGCCCGGCTCGTGGACGTGGAGGATCTTCGCGGGACCGAGCTCGTCCGCGAAGCGGAAGGCGTCTTCCATGCTCTCCCTTGCCGGACTTGCAGGACTTGCAAGAGGCGCGCCACGCGAGTCTACGACCCCGGTAGCGCCCAGGCCACGACGTGGTCGCCGCGGCGAGTCCCGAGCTTGCCGTGGCCGCCAGCGGCGAGCGCGACGTACTGCCGCCCATCGGGGCCGAGGTACGTCATCGGGGTCGCGTTTCCGCCGGCCGGCAGGCGATCGCTCCACAGCTCCTCGCCCGTCTCGATGTCGAAGGCGCGCAGGATCCCGTCCATCGCGGCGGCGATGAAGACGAGCCCGCTCGCGGTCGCGATTGGACCGCCGAGGTTCGGCAGGCCGAGCTCGATCGGGAGCGGAAGCGGAACGAGGTCGGGCACGGTGCCGAGCGGCCGCTGCCAGAGGACGTCGCCGCTGTCGAGCGAGAGGGCCGTGAGCGTCCCCCACGGTGGCGGATTGCACGGCAGCTTGAAGGGCGACAGCACCGGCTCGCGCAGCATGCCGAAGGGAGTGCCGGCCTGCGGGGCGTACTCGCGCAGCAGCGCCGCGCCGCCCGCGCGCTCCGACTCGAACTCGCTGCGCGGGATCAGGCGCACCTCGAAGGCGAGGTTCGTCGCGTTCACCACGAGGATGCGCCGCTCCGGGTCGATGGCCACGCCGCCCCAGTTCGCGCCGCCGGTGTGCGCGGGGTAGACGAGCGTTCCCCGCAGGCTCGGCGGCGTGAAGATCCCGTCGATGCGCAGCCGCTCGAGGCGCTTGCGGCAGCGCCAGCGGTCCCAGGGCGTGAGCCCCCACGCGTCCTCGGGACGCAGGCGCTGCGGAACGAAGGGGGCCGGAACGAGCGGAAAGGGCTGCGTCGGCGAGGCCGACTCGCCGGGGACGTCCGACGCCGGGACCGGCCGCTCCTCGACGGGGAACACGGGCTCTCCGGTGTCGCGGTTCAAGACGAAGAGGTGGCCCATCTTCGTCGCCTGGATCACGACCGGGATCTCCGCGCCGCCCCTGCGCACGCTTGCGAGCGTGGGCTGGGCCGGCACGTCGTAGTCCCACAGGTCGTGGTGCACGACCTGGAAGCTCCAGGCGATCTCCCCCGTGCTCGCGCGCAGCGCGACCACGGAGTTGGCGTAGCGATCGTCTCCCGGCCGCTCGCCGCCGAAGTAGTCGGGGCTCGGGCTGCTCGTCGGGACGAAGACGAGGTCGCGCGCCGCATCGACGGAGAGCGGGGCCCAGGCGTTGGCCGCTCCCGTGCGCCGCGCCGCCTCCGCATCCCAGCCGGCGTAGGCAGGCTCCTCGGGGCTGCGCGGGATGGGGTCCCAGCTCCAGCGCAGCGCGCCGGTCCGCGCGTCCCATGCGCGCACGACGCCGCGGGGTGCGTCGACGCGCTGGTTGTCGCCGATCGCGGAGCCGACGATCACGAGGTCCCCGGCGACGACGGGCGGCGAGCTCGTCGCATAGTCCCACGGCCGCAGCTCGCCGACTCCTTCGCGCAGATCCACCTGGCCGTCGCGCCCGAAGTCCGCGCAGCGCGCGCCGGTCGCGAGGTCGAGCGCGAAGAGCCTGGAGTCGACCGTCGCCGCGAAGACGCGCCGGGCACAGGGGCTCCCGGGCACGCGGCGCGGATCGACCCAGGTCGCGACGCCTCGCGAGGTGTACTCCGGATACTCGTGCCCGACGACCGTCGCGTCGAAACGCCAGCGCTCGGAACCGGTCGCGGGATCGAGGGCGAGGACGCGGCCGAGCGGCGTCGGGAGGAGCAGCAGGCCTCCAGCGACGATCGGCGTGGCCTGGAAGGCCATCTGGCCGGGCGGCGGCGGATCGGCGGCGAGGTCGCCCGTGCGGATGCGCCACGCGCGCTCGAGGTCGCGCACGTTGCCGCGGTCGATCGCTGCGAGAGGCGAGTAGCGGAGGCCGCCGGCGTCGCCGCCGTAGAAGGGCCAGCCGGAGGCGCCGTCCACGCGCGTGTCGGGTCGCTCCTGCGGTGTCTCGGAACCCGCCGGCAGGACCAGGAGGAGCGCGACGAGAGCCTGTGCGGCGAACCTGGGGACCGACATCGGGCCTCCTCGCGGGCAGGCAACGTCTCAGCGGAAGAAGACCAGCGTCACGACCAGGAAGAGCGGCAGCAGGATGGCGCTCGACCAGCCCATGTAGCCGAGGAAGCTCGGCATGCGCACGCCGGCCGACTCGGCGATCGACTTCACCATGAAGTTCGGGCCGTTTCCGATGTAGGTGTTCGCGCCCATGAAGACCGCTCCGCAGGAGATCGCGGTCAGGTAGAGCACGCCTTCAGGGTAGGCGAGGAGTCCGCCGAGCGCGTCCGCGCGCAGCCCGGCCCCGGGGTTCGCCTGGTTCACGACGCCCACGGCGAGCGAGACGAAGGTCAGGTAGGTCGGCGCGTTGTCGAGGAAGCTCGAGAGGATCCCGGTGCCCCAGAAGAACTGCCACCCGGAGCTCACGCCGAGCTCGGCGCCGCGCGCCTCGAGGAGCCGGAGCGCCGGGATCATCGTCACGAAGATCCCGACGAAGACGACCGCCACCTCGACGATCGGCGACCAGGCGAAGCCGTTGGCGACCCGGGTCTCGCGGCGCGTCGTCGCCAGCGAGAGGGCCGCCATCAGCAGCATCCCGCCGATCTGCAGCGCGACGAGCACATCCTCGCTCGGGCTCAAGTGGCTCTTGCCGAAGGAGCCGATCGAGAAGATCACCGCCAGCACGCCCGCGAGCCACAGGAAGTTCCGCGCCCCCTCGATCCGCAGCGGCACGGCCACCTTCTGCGCCTCCTCGAGCTGCGAACCCGGGAGCTCCCGCTCCTCGCGCCCGAGCAGGACCTGGTCGATCACGTTGAACGCCACGAGGAGGGCGGCGTTCACGAGCAGCCAGGGCCCGAAGAGCCGGAAGGTCCACAGGAAGGGGACCCCGCGCAGGAAGCCGAGGAAGAGCGGCGGGTCGCCGAGCGGAGTCAGCAGGCCGCCGCCGTTCGAGACGATGAAGATGAAGAAGACGACGATGTGGACCTTTCGCTCCCGCGTGGCGTTCGCCCGCAAGAGCGGGCGGATCAGCAGCATCGAGGCCCCGGTCGTCCCGATGCAGCTCGCGAGCAGCGCGCCGAGGGCCAGCACCCCCGAGTTCACGATCGGGGTGCCGGCGAGCGAGCCGCGCAGGTAGACGCCGCCGCTGATCACGAAGAGGGCTCCGAGCAGCGCGATGAAGGCCAGGTACTCCTTCGCGCTGAGGAGCAGCCAGTGGGGCCCGTGGTGGGGCTCGACCGCGAAGAGGTAGACGAGCACCGGCGCGCTCGCGGCGACCGCCACGACGAGCTTGTTGCGGTTGCTCTGCCAGAACTGGCGCGCGAAGAGAGGCAGCAAGGCGATCGCCAGCACGTAGGCCGCGAAGGGGATCACGCTCCAGGCGGGCGGGACGACTGCATGCACGCGATCCGGCTCCGGCGGGTCGTGCAGCATAGTGCGCCCGCCCCCGGCCCTGCTACGCTCCGGCCTTCGATCCCCCCCGCGCGGGCCCCGATCCGGGATTTCCGGACCGGTCGACGCGCACGGAGGGGTACATGCCGCCGTCCTATTTCCTTCGCAAGCCGCTCGCCCACCTGATCGCCGAAGCGCAGGGCAGCGAGGGCACGCTCCACCGCGCCCTCGGCCCGGTCGATCTCGTGATGCTCGGCATCGGCGCGATCATCGGCACCGGCATCTTCGTCCTGACCGGCGTCGCCGCCGTCGACCACGCGGGGCCCGCGGTCGTGTTGTCCTTCGCGGTGGCCGGCCTCGCGAGCGGCCTCGCCGCACTCTGCTACGCCGAGTTCGCGACGATGCTCCCGATCTCGGGGAGCGCGTACAGCTACTCCTACGCGACGCTCGGCGAGCTCGTGGCGTGGATCATCGGCTGGGACCTGATCCTCGAGTACGGCGTCGCCTCCGCGGCCGTGGCGAGCGGCTGGTCGGGCTACTTCCGCGTGATGCTCGAGGGGGTGGGGTTTCCGATCCCGGTCGCGCTCGCGCACGCCCCGGGGACGGTCGAAGGCGCGCTCGTGAACCTGCCCGCGCTCGCGATCCTGTGGCTGGTGACGAGCCTCCTCGTCGTTGGGATCCGCCAGAGCGCGACGGCGAACTCGGTCATCGTGGCGCTCAAGCTCGTGGTGATCCTCTTCGTGATCGGCGCCGGAGCGGGCTACGTCGAGCCCGCCAACTGGCGCCCCTTCGCCCCCTTCGGGTGGAGCGGGATCATGTCCGGCGGCGCCATCGTCTTCTTCGCCTACATCGGGTTCGACGCCGTCACCACCGCGGCCGAGGAGTCGCGCCGACCCGAGCGCGACATGCCGATCGGCATCCTCGGCTCCCTCGCCGTCTGCACCCTGCTCTATCTCGCGGTCGCGGCCGTCGTGACCGGAATGGTTCCGCTCGACCAGATCGACAAGACCGCGCCGCTCGCGACGGCCTTTCGCGCGCGCGGCCGCGACTTCGCCGCGGGGCTGATCTCGGTCGGCGCGATCGTCGGGCTCACGAGCGTCCTGCTCGTGCTGCTGCTCGGGCAATCGCGGATCTTCTTCGCGATGTCCCGCGACGGGCTCCTCCCGCCGCTCTTCAGCCGCGTCCACCCGCGCTTCCGCACGCCCCACCTCTCGACGCTGATCGTCGGTGGGATCGTTTCGCTCTTCGCCGGGTTCTTCCCGCTCGAGCTCATCGTGGAGCTCGTGAGCATCGGCACGCTCTTCGCCTTCGTGCTGGTCTCGATCGGCGTCGTCGTGATGCGACGCATCGCTCCGGAGCAGCACCGGGCCTTCCGCTGCCCCTGGGCCGAGCTCGACCTGCGCCGGGGGAAGCTGCCCTGGATCCCGATCGCCTCGGTCGCCGCCTGCTCCTATCTGATGGCCAGTCTTCCCCTCCCGACGTGGATCCGCTTCGTCGCCTGGCTGGTCGCGGGTCTCGCAATCTACTGGCTCTACGGAAGCCGCCGCAGCCGCGTGGCCCGCGCCGCCCGCGGCTGATCCCGCGCGGAGCGGCGTCCGGATCCGTTGGCGCCGGGCCGCGGGCGGCCGCTACTCGGCCGGCTTCGGCTCCGGTTTCCGCATCATCGGGCCCCGCATCGGGCCGGGACCCGCGCCCATCTGCTTGCGATTCTCCTTGCGCTGCGCCACGAACTCGTTGAGCACGGCCGCGATCGCGTCGACCTTCGCCTCGCCCTTCGCCGCGTTCATCTTCGCGATCAGGTCGTCGAGCTTCTGATCGTGCTGGCGCATCATCTCCATCATCGGGTGCACCCGCTGTGCGGGGGCCTGCGGCTCCTCCGCCCCCGCACCCGGCGCGAACGCGCCCACCACCGCCAGCGCGATCGCGAAACGGCTCCCCTTCGTCATCCCGATCTCCTTCTCACAAGCGGCCGATCCCGGAGGCGACGGCGCCCGGATGGGTGTTGTCGCGCCACGGCGCCTCGACGCTAGCCCTCCACCAGGTGCGCCGCAGCCGGCGCGGACGCAAGCATGTCGGCCCGCGTTGCCGATCCCGATTGTTATCCTCCCGGGATCGCCCCAGGGAGGAGCTCGGATGCAGGACGGCCACCACCGCGGCCGCGAGGAGGACGCCGCGACGATAGAGCGGGTCTACGCGAACCTCGCCGCGGCAGCGGGTGCCCGGGAGCCGCATGCCGGGGGATGACCCCACGCCGCGCGGGCCCCGCCGGCGCGGGCAGAGCCGGGTTCCGGCGGGCCGGCTCGAGCGACTCACGCGCATCGGGTGGATGGCGGGCGAGGTGGCGCTCGGCGGCGTGGCCGAGCGCGCCCGGCGTCTCGCGGGCGGAGGAGGAGGCGCAACCAGCGCGCTCTTCACGGGCGCCAACGCCCGCCGTCTCGCGCGTCGCCTCTCGCACCTGCGCGGCGCCGCGATGAAGCTCGGGCAGCTGCTCTCGCTCGAGGGCGACGACTTCCTGCCGCCCGAGGTCTCGGAGGCCCTGGCGCTCTTGCGTGCCGACGCGGACGCCATGCCCGAGGAGCAGCTGCGTGCGGTGCTCGCGGAGGAGTACGGTCCGGACTGGGAGGCGCGCTTCACCCGCTTCGACCCCGAGCCGATCGCCGCCGCCTCGATCGGTCAGGTCCACGAGGCGACGCTTCCCGACGGGCGCGAGCTCGCGCTCAAGATCCAGTATCCCGGCGTCGCCCGCTCGATCGGAAGCGACGTCGACAACCTCGTCACGGCGTTGCGCCTCACGCGGCTCCTGCCCCGCGAGCTCGATCTCGCCGGGCTCGCCGAGGAGGCGAAGCGGCAGCTGCGCGAGGAGGCCGACTACACCGGCGAGGCGCTGCGCCTCGAGCGTTACCGCCGCCTACTCGAGGGCGACCCGGCCTTCGTCGTCCCCCGCGTGCACGCGGATCTCACGACGCCCCGTATCCTCGCCATGGACCGCCTGCACGGCGTTCCGCTCGAGGACCTGTGCGGAGCCGGCCACGAGCAGGCGCGTCGCGACGCGGCCGCCACGGATCTCTA
>Ga0214473_10007324_pt1 | contig 13103 bp, 10 predicted proteins | sample RVTome_7_FD_203509 | JGI IMG/M metagenome (GOLD analysis project Ga0214473, IMG submission 203509) | Soil microbial communities from uranium-contaminated site in the Upper Colorado River Basin, Wyoming, United States - RVT98D197 | ecosystem: Environmental > Terrestrial > Soil > Contaminated >...
TCGCCGACGCGGTAGTAGTCAAGGACGCGCGGCTCGAAGTTGGAGAGGTCGTACTTGTCACGGTCGATGAAGTCCTGGACCGGGGCGACCTCCTGGCTGTCGACCATGAGTTGGGTGGAGGCGTCCTCGATCTGGACGAGGACCGGCAGCTCGCTGGCGCGGCCCAGGCTGGCCAGGAACTTGTTCAGGGAGTCGTCATAGGTCCCCTGGAAGACGAGGTTAACGGTCACCTCGCTCTGGGAGCCGTTGAAGGTATCGGCGAGGGCCTTGAGGGTGTCCTGGTTGGCGGCGGTCATGGAGTGCCAGAAGGTGATGCTCACCGGGCCGGCGGGCTGCGTGGCCCCTGGCGCCTCGTCGCCGCCGCCACAGGCCGCCGCCAGCACGATGAGCAGTGGGGTCAGCAGAAACACGGCTCTTCGCACTGGCGTTTCCCTCCTGCTCCTTCGAAGATGCGCGTAGCGGAAGCGGCTGCCGGGCTAAGCGAGCCGGCGCTACTCCCCAATGCGCTGGTTATACTCCTCGATCAGGTCGGTGGCCTCGCCGGCGGCCTGGTCTATGGCCTCATCAGGCGAGGTGCCGGTCAGGATCATCGACTCAATAGCGGCAATGACGGCCTCGCTGCGGATCTTGGCAAAGGCGCCCGTGATGGCGCCCTGACTGGCGCGGCTGCGGGCGCCCTCCTGGAGTTGCTCCGGAGCGACGCGCAGGTAGGGATACTTGGCCTCGGCCTCCTGCGCCGCCGGCTCGTCGAAGGCGTCGCTGCGAATGGGGAAGTACCCGGAGCCAGCGTACCATCGGGCCTGCTGCTCCGGCTCCACCAAGTATCTGATGAACTTCCAGGCCGCCTCCTGCTCCGCCTCTGGGCGGGCCTTCACGATCCAGAGAGAGGCGCCGCCAACGACGACACCCCCCTCGTCGCTCTGAGGCCCAGGCATCGGCCCCACTCCCAGCTCCACGCCCTCAGCGCCGCCCGCTTCGAGAACGTCGAAGACGGAGCGCAGAGCGGCGGACGTAGCGATGGTCATGGAAGCGCGGCCGGAAGCGATGGCCAGCAGGTTGTCGGCCCCGCTGGGGTTGCGGCCGACGTTGAAGGCCAGGCCGCTCTCCACCATGTCGGCCAACCACTGGAAGACGGCCTTGCCCTCGGGCCCGTTGAAGACGGCCTCGGTGGCCCGGCCCTCGCGGCCGTTGCCGTTGTTGACGTAGAGGGCGCCGGCCTTAGCCAGCATCTGCTCGAAGTGCCAGGGGCTTATCTCCAGGGAGATGCCGGAACGGGTGACGTTGCCGGAGCTATCCTTCTGGAGGAGCTTCTCGGAGTACTCCCTCACCTCCTCCAGGGTTGCGGGCGGCTTCTCCGGGTCGAGGCCGACCTCGCGGAAATCGTTCTTGTCGTAGTAGAGAACGGGGCTGGAGAGGTTGAAGGGCATGGAGTAGAGCCGGTCGCCGACGCGGTAGTAGTCCAGTACGCGCGGCTCGAAGCTGGAGAGATCATAGTCCTCTTCGTCAATGAGGTCTTGGACGGGAGTGATCTCCTCGCTATCGATCATGAGCTGGGTGGAAATGTCCTCGATCTGGACGAGGGCCGGCAACTCGCCGGCCCGGCCCAGGCTGGCCAGGAACTTGTTCAGCGAGTCGTTGTAGGTCCCCTGGAAGACGAGGTTGACCGTGACCTCGTCTTGTGACGCGTTGAAGCTCTGGACCAGGGCCTTAAGCGTGTCCTCGTTGGCGGCGGTCATGGAGTGCCAGAGGGTGATGCTCACGGGGCCGGCTGGCCGGGTGTCCTGAGGTGTTCCCTGAGGAGCCTCATCACCGTCGCCACCACAGGCTGATGCCAGGCCGAGAACCGCAAAGACCACTAGTAACGAAAGGAACCTTCGCATCTTGTACCCCCTTCCCTGGGACAGCGGCCCCCGTCCGTCGGCGAACGGGCTAACCCTTGAGGGCTCCCGACATGAGCCCCCGCACGAGCTGCCGCTGGAAAAGCACGATGATTATGAGCATGGGCAGCAGGGCAATGACGGTACCCGCCATCACCACGTTTATGGAGTCGATCTCTTGCGAGGCGAGGCCGGCCAGCCCGATCTGCACCGTACGGTAGTTGTCGGAGTTGGTTACCAGGAGCGGCCACAGGTACTGGTTCCAGGACTGGAGGAAGGAGAAGACGGCCAGGGTCCCAAGCGCCGGCTTGGAGAGAGGAAGCACCACGTGCCAGAGGAAGCGCAGGTGGCCGTAGCCGTCGATGGCGGCGGCGTCACGGAGCTCCAGGGGAATTGTCATGAAGTGCTGCCGCATGAGGAAAGTGCCGAAGGCGGTGGCCAGGAACGGGATCGTCAGCGCCTGGTAGGAATCCAAGCTCAGTATGTAGCCGCCCATCACGTCGCCCATCCGCTGGACGGTCTGGAAGTTGGGGATGATCGAGGCCTCCCAGGGCACCATGAGCGTGGAGAGGAAGAGGACGAAGAGGAAGTTGCGGAGCGGGAAACGCATGAAGGCGAAAGCGTAGGCGGCGATGGTGGCGGTGAACAATTGCCCGATCGTGATGATGCTGGACTGCATGAAGCTGTTGAACATGTAGCGCCCCAGGGGCACCGCTTCCATGGCCTTCTTGTAGTTGCCCCACTGCGGATCGGGTGCCCACAGCTTGGGTGGGTAGGAGATGGCGTCCTCTTTGGGCAGGAGGCTGCTCACCACCGCCAGGTAGATTGGCAGGAGGATCACGAGGGCGCCAAGGCTGAGCACGAAGTACGTGAGGGCCACGCGGAGCCAGCGCCCGTAGTTGATGCGGAGCGTCATCGGTAGAAGACCCTCCGCTCCAGGAATCGGAGCTGGACCAGGGTGAAGGCCAGCACTATCAGGAAGAGGGCCACAGCCCTCACTGCCGCCGCGCCGTACTCGAAGTTTATGAAGGCGTCAGTGTAGATCGAGTAGACGATCACGTTGGTGGCGTCCAGAGGGCCGCCACGGGTCAGAATGTGGATCTGGCCGAACGACTGCAACGCGATGATGGTGGAGACCACTATCACGAAGAGGATGGCCGGTGAGATCATGGGCAGCGTCACAAACCGCAGCATAGCGAAGGGGCCGGCGCCGTCCACACGAGCGCTCTCATACATCTCCAGAGGGATGTTCTGGAGAGCGGCCAGGAGTATCAGGGTGGTGAAGCCTATGTTCAGCCAGATGGTGGTGAGGGACACCGCCATCAAGGCCGGCCCGCTGTCCCAGGATGCCCTGAATTGCGGGTCTGTCAGCCAGTTGACGCGGGGCAGGTCGAACTGGCCGAGCACCCAGTTGACGAAGCCGGCGCTGGGGTTCAGGAGCATCAGCCACATGACGGCCGCCACCGCCACCGAGGCGGCGATGGTGGAGGAGAAGACGGTGCGGTAGAAGAGGAACCCTCGCAGGCGCTGGTTCGCCATCAGAGCGAACACCAGCCCCAATACCAGCCCTGCCGGCACTGTGTAGAGCACGAAGAGGACCGTCACCAGGAGGCTCTTCCGGAAGTCCTCCGATGTCAGCACCTCGCGGTACTGGTCGAAGCCGACGTACTCCTGGCCGTGCCCAAAAGGGTCACTCACGAAGAAGCCCAGATAGAAGGACTTTGCAAGCGGATAGAAGACAAAGGCGGCAAAAAGGATCAGGGACGGCGCCAGGAACACCATGCCGCCCCCGAAGCGGGCCAACTCCCCCAGCCACGGATACCTGCGCGTCAGGGGAACCGGTCCCGGCAGAGCCGCGGAGGTGCCGCTGCTTCCCATCAGGCCAGCCTCCGCCCGCTGGCTTGATCGAAGACGTGGAGGTTCTCGACGAGGACGGTGAGGGGGACCATCTCCGCAGGCTTCAGCTTCAGCCGGGCGTCGAGGCGGGCTACCAGTGTGCTATCGCTCCGCGAGAAGGTGACGTGGGCCTCGTTGCCCAGGTACTCCACCAGGTCCACCATCGCCCCAATGGTAGCCGACACGGCGCCGCTGCCCTCGCCGCCACCCACGTACAGGTGCTCGGGGCGGACGCCGACCATGACCTCGCCGTCGGACGCATCCGTGGCGCCTTGGGCCTGCTGCGTGTCCAGCCGGAAGCTGCCCACCTCGCTATCAGCGAAGAGGTCGCCGTCGCGGGTCTGCAGGTGGGCCGGGAACATGTTCATGGCCGGGCTGCCGATGAACCCGGCGACGAAGACGTTCGCGGGCCGGTCGTAGACCTCCTGGGGCGGCCCCACCTGCTGGAGCAGCCCCTGCTCCAGGATGGCGATGCGGTCGCCCATGGTCATGGCCTCCACCTGGTCGTGGGTAACGTAGATGAAGGTGGTCTGGAGCAGGCGGTGCATCTTGACAAGCTCGGCCCGGGTCTGAACCCTCAGCTTGGCGTCCAGGTTGGAGAGGGGCTCGTCCATCAGGTACACCACCGGCCGCCGGACGATGGCCCTCCCCAACGCAACGCGCTGGCGCTGGCCGCCGGAGAGTTCGCCCGGCTTCCGCCGCAACAGCTCCGCGAGGCCAAGGTTCTGGGCCGCCTCTTTCACGAGGGTGTCGATCTCACGGCGGTGAAGCCCCCGCATGCGCAGCCCAAAGGCGATGTTGTTGTACACGCTCATGTGGGGGTAGAGAGCGTAGTTCTGGAAGACCATGGCCACGTCGCGACGCTTGGGCTCCACGTCGTTCACGACCTGGTCTTTTATCAGGATGTTGCCTCTGGTGGGCTGCTCAAGGCCGGCCACGATGCGGAGGGCGGTGGACTTGCCGCACCCCGACGGCCCCAGAAGGACGATGAACTCGCGGTCAAGGACCTCTAGTGAGAAGTCCTTCAGGGCGACGACGTCGCCGAAGAACTTGCTGACGTTGTCGAAGCTAACCAGACTCATGATCTATGGGCGGTGTCTAGAGACCGGCCCTCTCTCGGGCCCCAGAAGGAATCTGACAGGTCAGGGCGCAACCGTCAAGCGCCTAGACGGCGAAAGCGGCCACGACCGCGTTCCGCCCTTCGCGCAGCGGCAAGACTAAAGGCCGCATCACCCGACGCCGCGCCCTCCGAGGGTAGTTTACTACAGATCAGCCGTCCAGCAGCGCACATCCGGGAGATCGGCGCGGCGCTTCCTCCCGCCGCCGGCCCTGCGGCGCTCCGCGTTCTTCCTCAAGGCCTACTCCTTTTGCGACGAATAGTCGGTCAAACCTCTACAGATCGGTCTACGGCTGCCGATAAGAGACATCGGGCGCCGCTTCCGTCGCCTGGCGGGAGGGGTGCCCGCCACAATGGTCCCGGGAAGAGGAATGAATCTGCGCCAAGGATTCGGCGACTCCCATCTCTCCCCTCGCTCGCCGATGACGCTGGCGCCTGGAGGGTAGACAGCGTGGAGGCGACTCGACTTCTCGCCATCCTGCGACGGTGGTGGTGGCTGCTCGTGCTGGGCGTTGTCGTGGGTGGCGGCGCAAGCTTCGGCGTCAGCAAGGTCATAACGCCCATCTACCAGGCGTCCACAACTCTGCTGGTCAACCAGACTCAGACCCCGGGCGTCATCGCCTACAACGACATCCTGACCAGCGAGCGCCTTACGAAGACCTATCGCGAGCTCGTCACCAACCGGCCTGTCCTCGAGGAGGTCGTCGACCGCGTTGGACAGCCTGAGAGCGCCCAGAGCCTTCGCGACATGGTCAGCGTGAGCGTGATACGAGACACGCAACTCCTGCGCCTCTCCGTGGAAAGCGACGATCCCATCATGGCCACCATGCTGGCCAACGCCACTGCCCAGGCCTTCATCGACCAGAACGAAGGCGTCGACTTGAGCCGGGCCGGCAGCGTCAGCGTCGTTGAGCCGGCAGTGGTGCCCACGAGCCCGGTGAAGCCCCAGGTCCTTCTCAACGTGATCCTTGGGCTCATCGGCGGCTTAGTGGTGGCAGGCGGCCTCGTCGTGCTCATGGAGTACTTGGACGACACGGTCAAGTCCGAGCAGGACGTGGAGCGCCTGTCGGGCCTCACCACCCTGGGCCTGGTCACACGCTTCGGCCGGCGAGGGTCCCGCCAGCCGGTGAGCGGCTACGGCTCCCGCAGCCCGGTCGCCGAGGACTATCGGGCCATCCGGACGAGCGTTCAGTTCGCCACCATGGACCGGCCGGGGCAGGTCCTGGTGATGACCAGCCCCAACGCCGGCGACGGCAAGTCCACGACGGCCGCCAACCTAGCCGTGACGATGGCCTCGGCCGGCAAACGGGTGGTGCTGGTGGACGCGGACTTGCGCAAGCCCACTCTTCACAAGGTTTTCAACCTGGAGAACCGGGTTGGCCTCACCAGCGCCCTTCTTTCCGGGAACGGAGCTCGCTCCCATACACAGACCAGCGGATTCGACAACCTCTGGGTGCTGACCAGCGGCCCGTTGCCGCCCAATCCCTCAGAGCTGCTCGCCTCTCCGCGCATGCGCGACCTGGTGGAGGCGCTACGGCAGGAGGCCGACGTTGTGCTCCTGGACAGCCCGCCGGCCCTGGTGGTCACAGATGCCACCCTCCTGGCAGGCATGGCCGACGGCACCATCCTCGTGGCAGAGGCCGGACGAACCCGCTCCGGCGCCCTGCGTCAGGCTGTGGAGGGGCTAAGCAGGGCCACCGACCGGCTGCTGGGGGTTGTCCTGAACAAGATGGGCCACCGGTGGGCTCCCGGCTACTACCACCGCCATCACTACTATTACTCCGACGAGTCCTCCGCAAAGGCCAAGGTCTCGCGCTCGCGCGCAGCACACCCCGCGCAGAGACCTGTTGGCGCGGAGGAGAGAGTCGCGTAGCAGGTGGGCCACGACGGGGACACCGGCGACCGGCCGCTGCCGCCTGGTTCCCCGAGCCAGTTCGGCGCCGCGGAAATAGGGGCGCCACCGACCTAAAGATCCGGCGGCACTGCCGATAATCCGATAGCGGTATTCCGGCAGGCGGCCCTGCCACCGGAGGAGTAGGCAGAAAGTGACATGGATGCGCGGGCTCCCTCGCCGGAAATGGCTACTCGCCGCCGCCGCCCTGGCGATCATGGCAGGCCTCGTCGGCTGGGTGCTGGCGGGCAACCTGGGCGGCAGCTCACCGGCCGCGGAGCTGCGGGCGGCCACGCCGGCGCCTCGCGCCGCGGCCCGTCCGACGACAACGGCCGAACCGACAGGCACTCCGTCGCCCGTTGTCACGGCGGCGCCGGCCCGCCTGGTGATCCCGAAGATCGGCGTGGACGCGCCGGTGACGCCAAAAGGGCTGCGGCCCGATGGCTTCATGGACACGCCGAATGGGCCGGAGGACGTGGCCTGGTACGTCTTCTCGGCCCGACCCGGAATGGGCGGCAACGTCGTTCTTTCCGGGCACCTGGACTACCACGATTACGGGGCGGCCGTCTTCTGGCGGCTGAAGGAGCTCCAGCAAGGGGATTTCATCGAGGTGCGTCTGGACAACGGTTCCGTCCTGCGCTACCAGGTATCTCTCAAGTTGTCCTACGACGCCCGCGCGGCGCCGGTGGCGGAGATCATCGGCCCTACCGGCAAGGAGGTCGTCACTCTCATCACCTGTGGCGGCACCTTCGACAGTGGGAGCCGGAACTACAGCCACCGGCTAGTGGTGCGGGCGGACCGGGTCTAATCCGTAGGGAAAGGAGGTAGCCATGAGAGGCATGTGGAGGTGGGCAAAGAGCGGTGTCGTGCTGGCGCTGGCCGTCGCGGTGGGATGGATGGCCATTCCCAACGGGGCGCAGGCGCAGTACCCGCCGCCCACAGGCAGCGTTAGCCTGTCGGTCTCCAGTTCGACGCCGATGGTCGGCCAGAGCGTCGTCCTCAGCGTCGAGATAGTAGACCAGACAGGTGCTGCCGTGGCCGGCACGTCCTGCTCGTTCGCCATCACACAGCAGCCGGGCGCCGACGCCTTCGTCGTGGCCGGGCCGGTCATCACAGATGCAGCCGGCATGGCCGAGACGACGCTGAACGTCGGTACCACGCCGGGCCTCATCGGTGTTGAGGCTCAGTGCGGCGAGCTGTCGGCGCTGACCAGTGTGGTCGCCGGCGCTGCCCAGGCTGTGGCCCTGCCCGCTACGGGCGAGGGTTCGATGGCCTCGAATGGCGGGGGCTTCCCGTGGCCTGTGGCCATCGCTGCTGGCGCCGCTCTGGCGCTGGCGATGGGCATCCGCCGCGCGCGCTCTCGTCGCTCGAGCTGACAGACACAGCGCACAGTTTCTTCGGCTAGCCTTAGGGGCTCGGGGCAGGCGCCCTCGGCGCCCACCCCGAGCCCCCACGAGGGCAGGGAAGTGCTCAGGAGGATGCGGGCTGGCTCTTGGATGGCTCTCAGTCTCACGGCAGGGATGCTTCTCCTCGCCGTTGCTCTGGGCCTCCACTACCGGGCTCTCTACGCCGACGTGGCAGAGGGACGAAGCCTGCTGCTCGAAGCCCAGGACATCCTGGAGACAGGCCGGCTGGACGTAGCCGAGGACGACCTCGTCCGAGCCGAGAACCGGCTGATCCAGGCCGGCCGGCTCTTCGATTCAGCCCAGCACCGCCTCGACCGCGACCCATTCCTGAAGGTCGCCGGCCTCCTTCCTCTGGCGGGAGACCAGGCGGAGGCAGGCCGGCAGATGATGGGCATAGGTGTGGAGGCGAGCCTGGCGGGCCGCCTGGCCGTGGAGGCCGCCCGCGACTTCAACGCCGTCCGCACGGATGAGGGCGGCACCCTCCTCGAGAAGTCGGTCGTCCTCCTGGAGCGTGTGAGGCCGGAGATCGACTCGCTGGAGGCGAGGGTGGCCGCGATAGACGAGTACCGAGACCGCATCCACGCAGACAGCCTCATTCCACCACTGAAGGCCGCCGTGCGTGACCTGGACGAACAGCGGGAGCGCGTCCGCGAGCTGGTGCAGGACTACCGCCGGGCTCAGGAGCTGGTGCCCTCTGTGCTCGGCTTCTCCGGGCCGCGGACCTACCTGGTGCTGGCCCAGAACAACGCCGAGCTCCTGCCTACGGGAGGACTCATCTCTGTGTACGGCCTCATAACCGTCCGGGAAGGGCACATCGAGGAAATGTTCTTCGAGGACGCCATCGCCTTCGGCGACCGGTGGATGAAGGCCGGCAACTACGTCGAACCGCCTGGCCCGCTGGCCAACTATCTGTTGAAGGACTGGAGCTGGAACCTGGCCCTCGCCAACTGGTCGCCCGACTTCCCCACGGCGGCGCGACAGGCCCAGTGGTTCTTCGAGGCGGGCGGCGGCCGTCCCGTGGACGGGGTCATCGGCATCAACGTGACCACCCTGGAGAGGCTCCTCGGCGTCACGGGGCCGGTGGACGTGCCCGAGTACGGCGTGCGCGTGAGCAGCGGGAACGCCCTGGACGTGATCGAGGCCAACACCCGCAGCCCTGCCCACCCGGGCGACGACCGCAAGGCGATCGTCGCCCTCATTGCAGACGAGGTGATGGAACAGGTCCTGCACGCGAAGCCATCGCAGTGGTCGCCCCTCCTGGACGCGCTGGAGGAGATGGGCGACGGCAAGGACCTCCTCATCTACCTGAACGACGCCAACGAGGAGCGCCTTGTAAGGGAGATGGGTTGGGACGGCGGCCTCCGTGGCAGCGACGGCGATTACCTGATGGTCGTCGACGCCAGCGTCAACAGCACGAAGCTGAACATCGCCATGGAGCAATCGCTCCAACTGGACGTGACGCTGGACGAGCTGGGCAACGCCCACCACCGGCTAACCCTCAGCTATCTCAACGATCTGCCGCGCTGGCAGCAGGGTCGCGACCCGGAGCTGGTGGGCCGGCTGATGCTGGGCGGCACCTACGGCGGCTATGTTCGCCTGCTGACGCCATCCGCGAGCCGGCTCGTGTCGGCCACGGAGCGGGGTCAGAGCATCGGCGTGGAGGAGATCTCTGAGGAGGGCGCCAGAACCGTCTTCGGCCGCTTCTTCGCCCTCCCCTCGGGCCAGGAGAAGGCCCTGGAGATCGAGTACGTCTCCCCCACGATCGTCGACGTCGGGCCAGGCCGCTGGCTGTACAGCCTGTTCATCCAGAAGCAGCCCGGCCAGCAGATGATCCCTGCTGCGGTGCGGGTGGTTCCCCCAGACGGCATGAAGATCGCGTCCGCCACGGCCGACGGCGATTCATATGCGCCCGGTGAGGAGATGTCGCTCAGTCTGGATCACGACTGGACACTGCAGTTTGAGCTGGTTCCCGCGTAGAGGGGACGGCGCAGAGGTCAGGACTCATGGCAGCACTGAGGCAGCAGACACTGGAGGCAAGAGCAGAGGTCGATGTAGTGCGCATCCAAGGGGCGGTGGTGCGCGCCCTTCCGGTACCGTCGTATCGCGCGTCGGCTCCCACGTTGTACCAGCGACGGGGCAAGCGGCTGCTGGACATCATGCTGGGCACAACGCTGTTCATCGGCCTCCTTCCCTTCATGGCCGCAATCGCGCTGGTGGTCCTGCTGGTGTCCGGCCGGCCTGTCTTCTACGGAGCCGACCGCCTCGGGCCGCAGGGACGTCCCTTCCGAATGCTGAAGTTCAGAACGATGGTGAACGGTGCTCACTACATGTTGGCAGACCTACTGGATGCGGAGCCGGCGTTGGCGCGTGAATACCAGGAGAATCTCAAGCTCCGGAAAGACCCGCGTCGGACGAGGATGGGCGCCGTTCTTCGCCGGCTCAGCATCGACGAACTGCCCCAGCTCTGGCAGGTGATCACCGGAGAGATGAGCCTGGTCGGCCCAAGGCCGTACGCGGTTGAAGAGGCCGCCCTATTATCCTCGCACCCGGAGATACTGGACTCGAGGCCGGCTCTGACAGGGCCCTGGCAGGTGAGCGGCCGCAACGACCTTTCTCCGCGCCTCAGGATTGCCTTGGACGCTCAGTACGTGAGCAACGTCACGCTCGCCCAGGATCTGCGGTATCTGGTGATGACCCTGAAGAGCCTACTTCGGGCGAACGGACGATGAGACTTCTGCTTGTGGGCATCAACTACTCGCCGGAGGAGACCGGCATCGGGCCTTACACGGCTGGCCTGGCAGAGGGCCTGACGGGCCGAGGCCACTCGGTAGTGGCGATAACCGGTCTTCCCAGCTATCCCCAGTGGCAGGTCTACGACGGCTACCGCCGCCTGCTCTGGAAGCGCGAGTTGGTCGACGGTGTGGACATCCGGCGCCGCTGGCACTACGTGCCCGCCAAGCAGTCGGCCGTCCAGCGTGGTCTCTACGAAGGGACGTTTCTCCTGACCGGCCTTTCGGCCCTGGCCCTGCCGCAGCCGGACCTCCTGCTGGGAGTGATCCCCAGCCTGAGCGGAGGACTGCTTGTGCGCCTGGCGGCACTGCGGTTTCGCGTGCCGTACGGCCTGATTTTCCAGGACCTGATGGGACAGGCCGCCGAGCAGAGCGGCGTGAGCGGCGGCGGGCGGGTGGCTCGCGCCGTCCGTGCGGCCGAAGGATGGGCCGCCCGCGGGGCAGCCGCAATCGGCATCATCGCGGAAGGGTTCCGGCCCTACATCGAATCCCTGGGCGTGCAACCGGCCCGCATCCTGCGCGTGCGCAACTGGGCCCACCTCGAGACGCCCCCCGTGGACCGCAGCACTGTGCGTGCACGGCTCGGCCTGCCGCAAGACGCCTTCATATGTCTCCATGCGGGGAACATGGGGCACAAGCAGGGCCTCGAAAACGTCCTGGAATGCGCTCGCAGCGCCAACGGGTCCTGTCGACGGCTGCTTTTCCTCCTGATGGGCGACGGCAACCAGAGGTCGCATCTGGAGGACCTGGCGAAGCGCGATGCCATCCCAAATCTGCGCTTCCTTCCGATCCAGCCGCCGGACGTCTTCCAAAGCATTCTCGCCGCCGCCGACATCCTGCTCGTCAACCAGCGCGGCGCCGTGAGCGACATGTCGCTGCCCTCCAAGCTGACCTCCTACTTCGCCGCGGGCAGGCCCATCATTGCCGCCGTTCAGCAGGCAAGCGAGACCGCACGCGAGATCAAGGCCAGCGGCGGCGGCCTGGTGGTTGCGCCTGACGAGCCGGGGATTCTCCTCGAAGCCGTCCAGAGGCTAAGCAACGAGGAGGGATGGCGCCTGCAGATGGGCGAGTCGGCCCACGCCTGGTCGATGGCAAAGCTTTCCAGGGCGGCGGCGTTGGACGGCTACGAGCAATTGCTGGCGACCGTGCTCGTTCACGGCAAGCGGCTAAGCACGCCCGCAAGGGTCGCGGGGGAGGCAGAGGCATGAAGAGAGCACTGATCACCGGCATAACGGGGCAGGACGGCTCCTATCTGGCGGAGCTGCTGCTCGACAAGGGCTACGAGGTGCACGGCATAATGCGCCGCTCCAGCAGCTTCTCGACGGGACGTATAGAGCACCTGTATCGCGATCCCCACGAGAGCGACATACCCCTAACGCTGCACTACGGCGACCTCAGCGATTCGTCGTCGCTGATCAAGACAATCAACGCGGTCAGGCCGGACGAGGTCTACAACCTGGGCGCGCAGACGCACGTCGCAGTCAGCTTCGACATGCCGGAGTTCACACTGGACGTCACAGGACTCGGCGTCCTAAGGCTGCTCGAGGCCATCCGTCAGGCCGACTGGCCGGTGCGCTTCTACCAGGCCGGCAGCAGCGAGATGTTTGGAAAGGTGTGCGAGCGTCCTCAGCGCGAGACGACGCCCTTCCACCCGCGGAGCCCATACGCCGTAGCCAAGGTCGCCGCCTATCACCTGACCGTCCAGTACCGCGAGGCCTACGACCTCTTCGCCTGCAACGGCATCCTTTTCAACCACGAATCGCCCCGGCGCGGCGGCACGTTCGTGACGCGCAAGATCACGCGCGGCATCGCCCAGATCCTGAAGGGAGAGCAAAGGAAGATCTTCCTTGGCAATCTGGAATCGGGTCGCGATTGGGGCTATGCCCCGGAGTACGTCGAGGCCATGTGGCTCATGCTCCAGCAGCCCGCTCCGGACGACTACGTGATCGCAACCGGCGAGATGCATAGCGTCCGTGAGTTCGCCGAAGTAGCCTTCGCCCTCGTCGGACTCGACTGGAAACGCCACGTCGATATCGACCCCCGTTACTTCCGTCCCGCCGAGGTCGACGAGCTCCGCGGTGACGCCTCCAAGGCCGCGCAGCGGCTTGGCTGGCGGCCGCGTACGGG
>Ga0214473_10007325_pt1 | contig 13103 bp, 13 predicted proteins | sample RVTome_7_FD_203509 | JGI IMG/M metagenome (GOLD analysis project Ga0214473, IMG submission 203509) | Soil microbial communities from uranium-contaminated site in the Upper Colorado River Basin, Wyoming, United States - RVT98D197 | ecosystem: Environmental > Terrestrial > Soil > Contaminated >...
CATACAGCGCAGGGAAGGCCGGACTCATAGGGCTTACCTTTTCTCTCGCAAAGGAGCTTGCCCCGTATAACATAAGGGTGAATGCCGTGCTTCCGGGCTATATGCCTACTTCCATGGGAGAGGGGGCGGCGACGGCAATGAAGAAGGCAAAGGAAGAAAGTCTCACGGGAAGGCTCTCTGACCCCCTTGAGGTTGCCGGGTTCATCGCATGGCTCCTCGGCACGGAGGGGGTAACAGGACAGGTCTTCACGCTCGATTCACGCCCTTGAGGGGATGGGAACTCATGCCTTTAGGAGGGCGACCGCCCAGAGGAGGAAAAAAAACGCAAAACCGAGCGTTGCCCGGATAAGGGGCTTCTTCCGCACCGCGCCGCTGGTTTCAAAGCCCCTGAATGCGGCATAGAGCGCGGAGGCGACCCATCCGGCAAAAGAAACCGCCGACAGAAATGCAAAGAAGGGCCGGGGGGCCCTGTCCGTCTTTAAGAGTTCGATGTGCTTTTTCCTTTCCAAAGGGGCGTCGGCCTCCGTGATTATGCCCTCCGCAAGGAGCATCCTTATATTTAAGTCCGCAATCTTTTCATCGCACCTGTCTATCCAGTCCCTGCCCGGGGTGAAGAGCCACCTCGAGGCATAAAACGAGCTTCTTATCGAGGAGTATGCCGAATGTGCCCACTCATGCCTGCCTTCCTTTTCAAAGTCCTCCCCCATTTGCCAGAGCCTTTCGGCGGACCTTTCGATATAAGGGGAAAACGGGAGATAGAAGTGCATTGCGGTATCGTACTCCCTCAGGGCCAACTTTTGGTTTCCGTCTTTCAGATATCCCTCGGCCTGAAGGAAGTGGCTCCTTTGGAGATAAAAGACCCTGCCCGTAACGAGGGCCATAAGCAGTGCCGGGACGAAAAGCCATCTCAAACGCATCTTAAAGTATAACTTAAATTCTCCTGAAACATTGACAGGACCCCTTTGGGGCTGGTATAAAATATAGTCATGGCCGAAAAGACCGAAAAGACCAAAAAGATATGGATGGACGGAAAACTCCTTGCGTGGGACGATGCGAAGGTCCATATCCTCACCCACACGCTTCAGTACGGGCTTGGGATATTCGAGGGCATAAGGTGCTACGAGACGCCGCGTGGGCCTGCCGTCTTCAGGCTAAAGGAGCATGTCCGGAGACTTATTAAGGGCGCGGGGATATTCCTCATCGAGTCGCCTTACTCGGAAGCCGAGATAAGAGAGGCGGTTAAAAAGACCGTAAAGGCCAACGGGCTCAAGGAATGCTATATAAGGCCGTTCCTTTATATCGGGCACGGCTCGATGGGCCTTTATCCGAGGGGAAACCCCATCTGCCTTTCGATAGCCCTCTGGCCGTGGGGGACATACCTTGGGGAGGAGGGCCTTAAAAAAGGCATAAGGGTCAAGACATCTTCCTTCATAAAGCCGCATGTGAATTCCACGATGGCGAGGGCTAAGGTCAGCGGCTATTATGTCAATTCCCAGCTTGCAAAAAGGGAGGCCGTCTCTTTGGGCTTCGACGAGGCGCTCATACTCGATGCCGAAGGCTATGTCGCCGAAGGCCCGGGCGAAAACATCTTCATCCTGAGAGACGGGGTCCTTAAGACCACCCCGCTTACATCCATCCTCGAAGGCATAACGAGGCAGAGCATCATGACCATCGCAAAGGATGCGGGCATCGCGGTAAAAGAGGAGCGGTTTACGAGGGACGAGGTATACATCTCCGACGAGGCCTTCTACACCGGGACCGCGGCCGAGGTTACGCCCATAAGAGAGCTCGACGGAAGGGCCATCGGAGAAGGCCGGCCCGGCCCCGTGACAAAGAAGCTTCAGACCGCATTCTTCAATATCGTAAAGGGCAAAAACAGGAAGTACGCACGCTGGCTTACTTATATTTGACCCTGCTATAATAAACCCATGAAGGACAAGTCGGGCTTCACTCTCATAGAGCTCCTCATCGTGGTGACCATCATCATGCTCATCGCCGGTCTTGTCGGGCAGAATGTCTTTAAGAGGCTCGGAAAGGGCAAGCAGGCCGTTGCCAAGGCCCAGATAGAGATGCTCGCGGCCTCGCTCAAGGACTTCAGGCTCGATACGGGCAGATACCCCGGCACGCAGGAGGGGCTTGCCGCCCTCGTTCAAAACCCCGGAGTGGAAAACTGGGACGGCCCGTATCCCGAAAAGAAGGTCATCCCCAAAGACCCGTGGGGCAAACCCTACCAGTACCAGTCCCCGGGACAGCAAGGCGAGTTCGACCTTTACTCCTACGGCAAGGACGGCTCGCCCGGCGGCGAGGGCGAAGACAAAGACATCGTAAGCTGGGAATAGGGACGATGAGGGTCTTGGGGCTTGCCGTTTTCTACAGCCTCTTCCTGCCGCTTGCCCTCGTGCCCTATAGGCTCTCGGCCGCAGTCGGCAGGGGGGTCGGGCTCCTCCTTTATCTCATCAAGAAAAAAAGACGCCTCATCGCAATCGAAAGCATCGGGGGGGCAATCCAAAGGGGGGCGCTCCATGAAGGCCTGAACCCTGAGGAGACCGTCAAGGAGAGTTTTATGAATCTCGGACGCTCGCTTATCGAGGTTATCAAGATATACTACGGCACGGGCCGGAAGATACTCGATAGCGTCTCTATCGAGGGCGCCGAGAACTTCATACGGGCAAGGGCAAAAGGCAGGGGAGTTCTGTTCGTTACGGGCCATTGCGGGAACTGGGAGCTTTTAGCGCTTGTCCTGGGCATGAGGCTCGTCAAGGCAAATGTGCTTGCAAAGCCCCTTAAAAACCCCTACCTGAACGCCGTCGTGGAGGCGATGAGGACGAAGTTCGGAAACTCCGTCGTGCATAAAAAGGGGGCCGTAAGGGGGATCTTAAGGGCGCTTAAAAAAGGCGAGGCCGTGGGCGTGCTCATAGACGAGGCCGTGCCTCCCGAGGAAGGCATCCTCGTGGATTTCTTAGGAAGGCCCGCATGGACTGCAAGAATGCCCGCGCTCGTTGCAAGGAGGACATCCGCACCCGTGCTTCCGGCATTCATAAAACGGACCGCAACCGGCCATACGATAACCGTTTACCCGGAACTTGAACTCACAGGCGATGAGGCGGAAGACACAAAGAGGATATCCTCATCCATAGAAGGCTATGTCAAAGGGCATCCCGACAGCTGGTGGCTCTGGATTCAGGACCGGTGGCGTCGCGCCCCTTATTGACCCTCTTCCTTTTTCTTTTTCTCTTCCTCTTCTTCCTTTTCTTCCTTCTTTTCCTTGAGGGCCGCGGTTATCTCCTCGAGCCTCTTCTGCACATGCCGGTTGAATGTCCCTTCCGGGTATGCGCCGTCCGGCCCGGGCTCCCCGACAGGCACCCCGGAGAGTATCTCAAGCCCCTCCTCGACCCTGTCTATCGGGTATATGGAGAATCTGCCTTCCTTGACCGCATCCGCGACATCTTTCTTGACCATGAGGTTTTTGATGTTCCTTGCGGGGATTATGACGCCCTGGGCGCCGTCAAGCCCCCTTAGGTTGCAGAGGTCGAAGAAGCCCTCTATCTTTTCGTTCACGCCGCCGATGGGCTGGACCTCGCCGTTCTGGTCCATGGAGCCTGTGACGGCTATGGACTGCTTGATGGGGATGCGGGCTATACTGCTTAAGAGGGCGTAGAGCTCGGCGCATGTGGCGCTGTCGCCCTCTATCATATCGTAGAGCTGTTCGAATGTGATGGAGGCCGAGAGGCTGATGGGCTTTTTCACCGCATACCTGCTCCCGAGATAGTGGGTGAGTATGAGTATGGCCTTTTCGTGGATTTTCCCGCTCATCTTGGTTTCGCGCTCTATGTTTATGACGCCGGCCTTCCCTGTGTATGCCCTTGCCGTTATTCGGGACGGCTTTCCGAAGCTGTAATCCCCCATGGAAAGCACGGCAAGGCCGTTTACCTGTCCGGCCTCGGCGCCGGAGGTCTTCACTATCAGGGTGTCTTCGGTCATAAGCTCCCTGAGGTGTTCCTCTATCCTTGAGTGCCTGTAAACCTTCTCGTTGAGGGCCTTCTCGACATGCCCGGCCGAGACCGTCTTGGCGCCCTCGGTGGAGGCCCAGTAATGGGATTCCCTTATGAGGTCGGAGATATCGCTGAACTTGGAAGAGAGCTTACCCTGATGCTCGGCCAGCCGACTGCCGAACTCCACGACCTTTGCCACGCCGCTCCGGTCAAACGGCAGGAGCCCTTCTTCGCGGGTCTTTGCGGCCACGAACTCGGCATACTTCAGAATGTTTCCGGCCGAACGCTCCATCCGGCTGTCGAAATCGGACTTGACCTTAAAGAGCTCCTTGTATTCCTCGTCGAGGTTGTAGAGCATGTAGTAGAGCATGGGGTTTCCGATGAGGATGACCTTTACATCGAGGGGCATCGCCTCGGGCTTGAGCGTGGTCGTGCTTATGAGCCTGTACTGCTCCCAGACATCCTCTATCTTGACCTCCTTGTTTCTGATACTGCGCTTGAGGGCGTCGTAGGCGAAGATGTTCCTGAGGAGGTCAAGCGCATTTATGACTATGTAGCCTCCGTTTGCGCTTTGAAGACTGCCTGCCTTTATCATCGAAAAATCCGTGGTGGCCATGCCGTACTGGAACTTGTATTCTATCCTTCCGAAGAGGTTGTAATAAGTCGGGTTGCTCTCGAATACGCATGGCGCGCCCTTCGTTTCTTTGTTGTTCACGAGGACATTGACCGCATATCTGGTAAATACAGGTTCGGCCTTGGGCATCCTCATGAACGGGATGGCGGGGGCGGCCTGCTCTTCGCCTCCCTTGAAATCCTCGATATGAGCGAGCATGTCTTCCTTGGCCTCATCGAGGTATGACGATATCTTTTCGTAGTCCCTGTACTTGCTCTTGAGCTCCTCTATGAGGTGGCCGACCGCGGAAAGCGCGGCCTCCCTTTCGAGCCGGGCAAGGAGTTCCTTGACGAGCTTTTCGCCCTCCCTCACGGCCCTGACCACATCGTCGAGCTTTTCCTGGAGGGTCTTGCCCATCTCCTCTATCTTCCGCTTGGTCTTTTCCTCGAGACCCTCGAACTCCTCCTCGCTCAGGGGCTCGCCGATCTTTTTAACCGGCACTATCAGGAGGCCGCTTACGGTCCGCCTGATGGCGAAGCCCTTCGACTGGGCCTCGCCTTCGAGGCTCCCGAAGAGGTCTTTCTGCTTCACCTGGAACTCTTCCATTATCTTGCTTTTTTGCTTTTCGTACTCCTTGGATTCGAAGACCTTGGGGATTTCCACCTTGAGTATCTTTATGAGCTCGTCCATGTCCCTCTGAAAGACGGCCGCCGTCCCGGGCTCCATCGAGACGGCATTGGGGACATCCGGGTCCCTGAAGTTGTAGACATAGACCCAGTCCGGGGGGATGGGCTCCATCTCCGCCTTCTTTTTGAGCATGGACTTTATCGAGGTCAGCTTGCCGGTGCCGCTTTCGCCCAATATGAATATGTTGAAGCCAGCGCTTTCGAGGCTCAGGCCGAAATCGAGCGATTTCATGGCCCTTTCCTGGCCGATGGTGCCGTCAAGGCCCCTCAGTTCCCCGGTCGTATCGAACTTGAAGATATCAAGGTCACAGCGCTTGTAAAGCTCCTCGATGCTCAACTTCCTCGGCATGTCTTTGACCTCCTCGTTGGATTGTCCTTAAAAGGTATTATAAATGATGGAAAAATGCAAGGCTCTGGACTTTACCTCCGGGGCGCGGGCGTGTCATAATATTTTGTCGTGTCGCTTGTAATTAAAACGGAGATGCCCGATATAGGCACGCCCCGCAGGGGGAAGGTAAGGGACATCTACGACCTCGGCCAATACCTCCTCCTCGTCGCCACCGACAGGGTCTCGGCCTTTGATGTCGTCCTTCCAAACGGCATCCCGGGCAAAGGGAAGGTCCTCACTAAGATTTCGGCATTCTGGTTCGGGCAGACGGAGGACATAATAAAAAACCATGTCTCGGCCACGGAGGTGGAGGACTTCCCACTGGGTCTTCATAAGTATGCCGCTCTTCTCAGGGACAGGAGCATGCTCGTTAGGAAGGCCGCGCCCCTGCCGGTTGAGTGCATCGTAAGGGGATATCTTTCGGGCAGTGGGTGGAAGGAGTACAGGGAAACCGGCGCGGTCTCCGGCATAAAACTTCCCGCCGGGCTTCTTGAGTCCGCAAGGCTTCCCGAGCCGCTTTTTACCCCGAGCACGAAGGCCTCCGAGGGGCACGACATCAACATATCCTTCGAGGACATGAAAGGCCTCATAGGGGAAGAGGTGTCCGGGAGGCTCAGGGCCCTGAGCCTCGCAATATATTCAAAGGCCGCGGAGATAGCCGGGGAGAGGGGCATAATCATAGCGGACACGAAGTTTGAATTCGGCCTCATAGAAGGGGAACCGCTACTGATAGACGAGCTCCTTACGCCCGATTCGTCCCGGTTCTGGTCCGCAAAGGACTATAGTCCGGGCAAAGGGCAGGACGGCTGGGACAAGCAGATAGTGAGGGACTACCTCCTCGGCCTCCGCTGGGACCAGAGGCCCCCGGCCCCCGAGCTTCCCGCCCATATAGTGGAAAAGACGGCCAAGCGTTACAGAGAGATCCTCCTTACCCTGACAGGCCGGAACATAGAGGCGAATTGATGAGGACTCTTAAGCGGCTTACCGCCTGTCTTGCCGCCGCCCTGTTTGTCTCATGCGCATCCGCACCGGAAGGCGTACGGCTTTCCCTTAACCCGAAGGTCGTCAAAGACCCGGCCGAAATAGAAAGGTTCAACAGCGCCATATCGGGCATAGAGGAGAGGAACGGGACACTCGAGGACTCGCAGGAATGGCTAAGGGAGGCTTACTTGGGCCTTAACATCAAAAGGCTTAACGATATCCCGGCCAAGCAGTACGGCGAATTCGGGAAGTTCCTCTACAAGGGCGAGGCATACATAGTCCTGCACCCGGCCTTCTTCGTATTCTTTGAAAACGACAGGAAGCTCTCCTCAAAAAGCGACCGGGAGGCCTATCCCCAAAAGAACATCGTGGAGCGGTTCTTCGACAAGTACTACGGCTACGACTACGGCATGACCGTGATGAAGGAGCAAGAGAGGCTCCTCAGGGATTTCGTCGAGGCGGCATCCACGGAAAAAAGGCTCCTCGTCCTCATCGTCCCCAAGGGCTATAAGAGCCGCCTCAGTTACGGCTATATAGAGGGGCTCGACGAGTATGCAAGATATCTGAACGAGATAACAAACGGCTCCGAGTCCGTGCTCTATATGGAGACCGCGGAGTTCGAGTACGGCTACATGGCGGATTCGGATATGGAAGTCATGAAGGGGTTTTTCGGGGCCCTCGGCGCAAACCGGATAATCATAGGGGGCAGTTATGTCGGCAGGTGCCTGAACCATTTTTATTCCTCGATGCGCGGGCGGTTCGATAATGTCTACATCGCGCCGGAAATCGCCGCGGTTTCGCCCGGGGACCTCGATAACAAGTGGGGGCGGAACCTCCTCAGCGATAAGGGGAGGATAAACTTCCGCGTGGCGGCCAGAAACCTGAGGGCAAAGGGCGCATACGGGATACCCGTGCTTATGCCGCCCGACATCCGGCCGCTTTACTACTACAGGTTCTATTCGTCTTCCAAAAAGTAAGCAAGGGCCTTTTCTGCTATAATTTCCGGAGGAATGTCCCCGGCACCGATAATCAGCGTAAAGCGTCTCGTAAAGAAGTTCGGCCCCATCACTGCGGTGGACGACATCTCCTTCGATGTGGAAGAAGGCACCATCTTCGGCTTCTTGGGACCAAACGGCGCGGGCAAGACAACGACCATAAATGTCCTTTGCACCCTTCAGGGGCCGACCTCCGGCTGGGCCTTTGTGGCGGGCCATGACTGCATGATGGAGCCTGCCTCCGTAAGAAAGGCCATAGGCATAGTCTTTCAGGATACGACCTTGGACAAGGACCTTACCGCATACGAAAACCTCGCATTTCACGCATATCTTTATTCCGTGCCGAAAGCCGAGATAAGGCCGAGGTCGGAGGACGCCCTGAGGTTCGTCGGGCTTTACGAAAGAAAGGACGACCTCGTAAAGAAGTTCTCGGGCGGGATGAAAAGGAGGCTTGAGGTCGCAAGGGGGCTCATCCACAGGCCCCGTGTCCTGTTCCTCGATGAGCCCACATTGGGCCTCGACCCCCAAAGCAGGGCAAACCTCTGGGAATACATCATCCGGCTTCCCGAAAGACACAATGTTACGGTCTTCATGACCACCCATTATATGGAAGAGGCCGAGGTCTGCGAGAGGATAGCAATCATAGACCACGGCAAGCTCATAGCCGAGGGAAGCCCGGAGGAGCTTAAAAAGACCGTGGGCGGCGATGTCGTATACCTAAAGACCAAGGACAACGAAAAGGCCAAGGCGGAGATAAAGAGGCTCTTTGAAATAGAAGCGCAGGAAAGGGACGGGGAGCTTTACCTTACGGTCCAAAGGGGCGACACTTACATCCCCCTGCTCATAAGCGGGCTTGCCGGAACGGTGCTGAGCGTGAGGCAGGAGAGGCCGACCCTGAACGATGTATTTTTAAAGTTCACCGGCAAGGCCATAAGGGATGTGGAAGAGACCGAGGCGGGCACCATAAAGGAAGAAGTCAGGGCCTACAGGAGGCGTCATTGATTTTGGGCGCCATAGGAGAGTGTTTTGGAATTTAACGCCGTATATGTAATCGTGCTTAGGGAGTTTAAGAAGTTCGTGAGGGAGCGTAGCAGGCTCATCTCCACGCTCGCCCGTCCCCTTTTCTGGCTCTTTTTAGTCGGCGGGGGGCTTTCGAGGCTCGTAAGGCCGGAGGGGGTTTCATACACCCAGTTCATATTCCCGGGGATATTGGGCCTCACGGTGCTTTTCAGCTCGATGTTCTCCTCGATATCAATCATCTGGGACAAGGAGTTCGGGTTCATGAAGGAGATTTTAGTTGCGCCGGTTTCGAGGTTTTCGATAGTCGTGGGGAAGGCCCTGTCGGGCACGGTCGTCTCCTTGATTCAGGCGGTGGCGGTGCTCCTTTTTTTTCCGTTTTTAGGGCTAAAGTTAGGGGTGCCGGAGATTTTGGCGGTAATACTCTTATGCGGCCTCGTATCCTTTTGCATCTCGGCCTTCGGAATCGTGCTTGCCACTTTTTACGAAAGCTACGAGAGCTTCACCGTCATAATGAACTTCATAATCATGCCGATGTTTTTTCTTTCCGGGGCGATGTATCCGGTGAAACTCCTGCCCGGGCCGCTTAAGCTTGCGGCGAAGGCAAACCCGCTTACATACGGGGTGGACGCCCTCAAGCACATACTCACGCCGGTGCGGACGGGGCCGATGAGCCCGGACTTCCCGCTTTCTCTGGACCTTGCGGTTATCGCAGGGCTTTCCATAGGGTTCGTCGTCCTCGGGGCAAGGTTCTTTGAGAGAAAAACCTAAAACAGGCCTTGCATTTCTGCTATAATTTTTTGTAGGATGATTGGTTTACTAAAGAGAGGACATCTGAAATGTCCCGGATTACCGTTTAGGGGGGGGACGATGCGATATAGGGTGTTTATTGCCGTTTCCTTTTTGCTCGTCTTCTTATTCCCCGCCCTTGCCATGGCCGAGAGTTGCCTCATATGCCATAGCGCAATGAAAGGCAGGATGGAGGGCAGGAAGGGCTTTGTGGTCGATGTCAATATCGATTCGGAGAAGTTCTCGGAAAGTAAGCACGGGGGGCTTGACTGCACCGGGTGCCACCTGACATACAAGGCCCAACCGCACGAGCCGGCCAAAGAAGCGGAGGTCCCTGCCGAGGTCGCAGAGCTGATGCCGGGTACATCCCTTAAAGGTAAAACCGACCCGGTGGCCCTCGGCGCATGCGTCGGGTGCCATCCCGACATCTATGCCGGGCTCAAGGAGAGCGTCCATGGCCGCAACATCTTCAGGAAAAAGCAGACGGACGGGCCCCTCTGCCTCGACTGTCACGGCAACCCCCACTACATCGCCTCCGCATCGGATAAGAGTTCGCCCGTAAACCACGCAAATGTCCTCCGGACATGCGGCAGGTGCCACGAGGAAAAAGAGGTCGTGGAGAAGTACGGCCTTTCAAGCCATGTCATAGAAAAGTACAAGGAGAGCTTCCACGGGAAAAAATACATATTAGGCCATAAGAAAGTCCCCATCTGCAACGACTGCCACGGAAGCCATGCCGTCCTCGAATGGGATGCGCCCGACTCCCCGGTTTACGGCGCGAGCAAGGTCAAGACATGCGGCAGGTGCCACGAGGGCGCAACCGAGAAGTTTGCGGCCGCACCGGCCCACAAATACATAGGCAAGGAAAACCCCATCCCCTACTACGGGGAGAAGGTCCTCATACTTCTGGTCTTCGGCGTCTTCGGCTTTACCTTGTCCCATGTCCTTCTTGAGGCATACTCCGAGATGAGGGACAAGTTGGTCCGAAAGGAGGGGCGCGATGAATAAGGAACTGCCCAAAGAAATAGAAAGGTTCAATGTAACCTTCAGGATACAGCATGTAATTCTGCTCACGACATTCCTCCTGCTTTCCTTTACCGGATGGGCCCTCAAATACCCGGAGGTCGAGCACTCAAGGTGGTGGATAAGGCTCTGGGGAGGGCCCGAGACCGCAGGGACAATCCACAGGGTGGCGGGCATCACGATGCTCCTTGACTTTGCATGGCATGTGGCCTACCTCGTTTATCTCTTTGCCACGGGAAGAATGAAGATAGCGGCTACCACGACGATAATCCCCCTGCCGAAGGATGTCTTCGATGTCCTCAAAAACTACCTCTACTTCTTCGGCTTCTCGAAGGAAAAGCCCAAGTTCGGCAGGTTCAGCTACATCCACAAGTTCGATTACTGGGCAGTCTTCTGGGGCATGGGCATCATCGGGTCGTCGGGTTTTATCTTAGCCTTTCCGGTCTTTGCGTCGAACTTCTTCCCGCAGTTCACCTTAGGCTGGATATGGCCCACGATGAGGATACTCCATAGCGACGAGGCGCTCCTTGCCATAGTCTTCATCCTCTTCTGGCACTTCTATAACGAGCACCTGAAGGCCGGGAAATTCCCGATGAGCTGGACATGGATTACCGGGAAGATTTCGCTTGAGACCCTCAAGCACGAGCACCCGCTCGATTACGAACAGCGGTTCGGAAAGACCGGAGAGAAATCGGATGAATAGGGCGCAGGCCTGCCTGCTTCTGCTTCTTGTAGCGGCGGCGGGCTGTAAGGCGCCGATGGTCGGGACGCAAAAACAAGGGGTGGGCGAGGAGTCCCCCATCCTCCCCCGGCATGCCGCAATAAGCGGGCTTCCCTGTTTCGGCTGTCATGCCCCGGGGGCGTTCTTTAACGCCCCCCGCGGGGTCTTCTCCCACGAGAAGCACTCCATGTTCGATGTGCACTGTAACCAGTGCCACGATGTCGGCGGGCATCAAGGCCCGGTGAAGATAGACACGGGGCTCTGCGGCGGGTGCCACAACCTCAGGGCCTTTGCATACGAGGGCGGGGGCATGGGCAAGGTTGCGTTCAACCACGCCTTTCACGCAGGGGCCTTCGGCTGTAACGACTGCCACCCCAAGACATTCCCGATGAAGAAGGGCCTCAAGAAGATGAAGATGGACGACATGTATCTGGGACGGTCCTGCGGGTTGTGCCACGACGGAAAGAAGGCGTTCTCCTCTACCGAGTGCGGGCTCTGCCACCAACAGGGGGCTGTGCCCCCTCCCGTTTTGGGGGTAGCGCCTTATATTTTTCTCACGCGGTCGAGGACTTCCCTCAGCGGGACATTGTGTTTGAGGGCGGCCTTCTTACAGTCTTCGTATTCAGGGGCGCTTTTGAGCAGGCGGCCGCCGAGATATGCCTTCTTAAGCCGTATATTGCCGAGTCCGGTATTTAAGACCTCTGTTTTCCTCGGGAGCGTAAGCCTTTCTGCGCTATAAAACCTCAGGCCGAGGGTCGTGGTCTCCCTGAAAACTATATCGGCAAGTTCGCCCATATCCCCGTCACGGCAAAGGACGGTAAGCTTTATCCCGGGCCTTCCTTTTTTCATTATGACGGGCGCAAGAAAGGCATCGAGCGCGCCTGCCTTTAAGAGTTTTTCGATGAGGTATTCGTATATCCGGGGGTCCATGTCGTCTATGTTGGCCTCCATGACGGTAACCTGCGGCGCGGGCCTTCCGATGAAGACCCTAAGGACATTGGGCCTTTCTTTGACTTCCCGCATCCCTGCGCCCGTGCCTGTCCTTTCGAGCGTCATTCCGGGCATTGCGCCTGCGCCCGAAGAGAGCCCCCTTAAGATGGCCGCGCCGGTCGGGGTCGTAAGCTCATGCGGAACGCCGCTTGAATAAACCGGGATGCCTCTTAAAAGCTCCGCGGTAACAGGCGCAGGCACGGGCAAGAAGCCGTGGGCCGTCTTTACGACGCCACTACCGGTATTTACCGGGGAGTGGAAGACCTGTTTTATGCCTAAAGAGCTAAGCGCAACGAGCGTGCCGAATATATCCACGAGCGTATCTATGGAGCCGAGTTCGTGGAGGTGAAGGCCCTCAAGCGGCCCTCCGTGGACTTTCATCTCCGCCTCGAAGAGCCCCCTCAGGATATCGAGTCCCTTTCTTTTTATCTCCGGTTTCAGTCTTGATTTCTTGACTATAGATACCATGTCTTTCCAAGTGCGGGGCCTTTCGGCCCGGATAATTTTCACATTGACGGATGTGGCGGCCTGCCCGGCCCTTTTCACCTTTTTGACCTCAAGCCTCCAACCCTTAAGGGGGATTCCCTTAAGCGCCTTTGTAAGTTCCTCTTCGGAGACCCCGGCATCGAGGAGCGCGCCTAAGCACATGTCCCCGCTTATGCCGGAGGAGCATTGGAGATATGCGACCCTTTGCCTAACCAACCATCATCCCCATATCCATTTTGTAGTATAATAAGCTATGCACGGCAAGTCCTTACTTGATACCAACCCGTATCTCAAAGACCCTGAGGTGTCAAAGCGTCTCATCTTTACTTCTGTTACCTCCTCGTCCGCCATCGAAGGCGTCCACATAAAGCCCAATGATACCTCGTGGGCCGTGCTCACGGAGACAAAGAAACCTTCCACCC
>Ga0214473_10007326_pt1 | contig 13102 bp, 11 predicted proteins | sample RVTome_7_FD_203509 | JGI IMG/M metagenome (GOLD analysis project Ga0214473, IMG submission 203509) | Soil microbial communities from uranium-contaminated site in the Upper Colorado River Basin, Wyoming, United States - RVT98D197 | ecosystem: Environmental > Terrestrial > Soil > Contaminated >...
AAATCGATCCTTTAAAAGCGCTGGAAGCGGTTATGGACGGTTATCGGGTTATGCCCATGGCCAAGGCGGCTCCTCTCGGCGACGTCTTCGTCACGCTGACCGGCGATATCGAGGTTGTCCGGGCGGAGCATTTCAAGGTCATGAAAGATGGCGCAATCGTCGCTAATTCCGGTCATTTCGATGTGGAAATCGATCTTGTGGCGCTGAAAAAAATGTCCTCCAAAAAACGGGAAATCCGTCCGAATGTAACGGAATACACGTTAAAAGGCGGCAAGAAAATCCTGGTCCTGGCCGAGGGGCGATTAGTCAATCTGGCTTCCGCCGAGGGACATCCCGCGTCGGTAATGGATATGAGCTTCGCCAACCAATCCCTGGGGGCCGAGTGGATGTTGAAAAACGGCCTAAAACTGGAACGCCGGGTTTACTCGATTCCGGCCGGGATCGATCGGGAGATAGCCCGTTTGAAGCTGGCATCCATGAGCGTCTCCGTAGATCGCCTGACGCCAACGCAGAAGAAATATCTGGCCTCATGGGAGATCGGCACCTGACTTTTTTTCGCTTATTCCCCTGAAACGCCCGACGGCAAAAATTTGAAAATCGGGCGTTTTTTATTAAAATCATATAATAGTCTGCCGAAAAGATAGGTAGTTCCGTTACCATAATTATCTTAAGGAGGATCTACATGCCTACCGGAGAGGTCAAATGGTTTGATGAGAAAAAAGGGTTTGGATTTATCAAACCTCCGGATGATGGCAACGATATTTTCGTTCATTATTCGGCAATCATGGATGATGGCTATAAGACCCTTACCGCGGGACAGAAAGTGGAATATGTCCAGGTAAACGGCCCCAAGGGATTGCAGGCCGCCAGGGTTTTAAAATTATAGCGAATCCGGGGTTGGGCAAAAGATAAAATCCCGGTCGACGACCGGGATTTTTTTATCGAATCGATTATTGTCGCCGATAATTTCCCGCAAACAATAACGTCCTATTTCCTGGCCTTTACCAATAGCCCCAGGCCGATTACAAGGAAGACGAGATCGCCCAACGAGGCTCCCAGAAGCGGCGGCAATTTGCCGTTGTTGCCGAGACTCTGCCCCGTTCTTATCAATACGAAAAATATGAACGAAATGATAATAGACAGTCCGAAACCGACCGACGGCCCCGAGCGCCTGGGATTGGCGGCCAAAGGCGCCCCGATTAATGCCAATATGAAATTGGCAAAGGGAAACGTGATTTTCAGGAAAAGCTCGACCTGGTCTTTTCTGACCGGCTCGCCGAGGATAAGTTTTTGCCGGATTCTTCTCCGCAATTCGAAAAAACTGACCTGCCGGGGGGAAACCGGCAATTCTGCCAGCATTTCCGGGCTCTGGGTCAGAAACGGCGCCCATAACGTATCGAATTTTATATAATGTCCGGGCGGGCCGTCAGGATCCGACGGGAGTTCCTGGCCGCTGCCGTTAATGAGCGTCCACCCGGAGTCGGTGGCGACAATCTTCTCGGCGACGTATAATTTTTCGTTCCTGTTATTCACAATTTTTCCGATCTTGACATCGTTGCCAACCTTTGTATTGATATTATATGTGCGGCACAATAGAATCCAGCCGCCTTTACCCGGCACCCTGAGATCGCTGCGGATTAACCTGGACGACGATTCGCGTTTTTGAATCAAGGCGGATTTGATCTCATCCTTTCGTCTTTCGCAGCCGGTCAGGACGAATTCGGCGAAAATCATGACACCCACCGAGAAAACAAAGGCGGCGATGAGTATCGGGGCGGATATGCGGTAGAGGCTGATGCCCGACGCTTTCATAACGTCAAGTTCCTTGTTCTTGGCGAGCGAGCCCACCGAGAAAAGAGTCGAAACCAGCATAGCTACCGGGAAGGCGAGGATTATATAAAAAGGCAGGTAGTTGACATAATACCAGGTTATGACGTCAAATCCGATGTCGTATCTCTGCACCAAACGCCAGCCCCGCTCGATAAAATCGACGACAAAAACTATAAGGCTGAAAGAAATCACGGTTCCCGCCAGGGCCGTGAGGAATTTTCTTAAAATATATCTATCGAGAATATTCATCATTTCCGCCCGCTCTGGTCTGGTTTAAGGAAGAGAAACGATGATCTCAGCCTGTCCAGGATTGAAATAGCGCTCGCCTGCCTGACATAGGCTATGTTAAGGATAATTCCGGCGCCGCCCACGATGATATTAGGCAGCCACATCGCCCAGAAAGCCGGCAATGCCCCGGAATCGGCCAATTGCTCGCCGCCGATCAGAAACGCCCAGTAAATTATAAAGAAAAAAAGCGAGAGGGCGATACCGGTGGCGAATCCGCCTTTCCTGGCCATGGAGCCCAACGGAGCGCCGATCAATACGAATGAAATACAGGCGGCGGGGATGGAAAATTTCTTGTGTATCTCGACCTCCATGGAGTTGATCTCGCGTCTGTAATTATTGATATTTTTCTGCAGAAACGTGAGTTTTGCCTTGATGTCCCTGTTTTCCGTAAAGGCCCTGGCGGCCGCTTTCGCACCGCCGCCGGGAACTGGGCGACCTGTGTCGATACTAAGGGTCTTCCGCAGGGCCAGGGTGACAAGGCTGTCGGATTCGCGGCAGAAGGCGTCTACTTTTTCCCAACGTTCTCTGTTTTGTTCGAGCATCATCCTGACCGTCATCTCCCGGTCGCCCCGCGTGCTCTCGGTGGATCGCTGCAGGTCGGAGGAAGCCCCCGGGATCGAAATCACCTGTCTGGCGAATTCGGTCCGGGTTATGCCCTCGTGAGATTTGGCGTCAACCTCAAGTATCTCTCCGTCCTCGAGCTCCAGCATCAAGGTCGAACCGTCCGTGCTGAAATACATTTTGCCGCGATCCGCGGTGATGATTCTGTCGGTATTTATCGACTGTATGACTATAATATCGGAGATCTCGGATGTTTTTCGTTGTATCGTCCTGACCCTGATATGATATCCCTCGAAATGGTCCAGAAAGATATTTTCCTCCAAAGACCAGGTGGGTTTCTTACGGGTAATATCGGTCAGAAGCATCCGGGCGCGATGATTCGATTCCGGCAAAACCCGGTCGCTGAACCAGATCATTAAGATTGTCATTAAGGCCGCGGCGCCCAAGAGAGGGAACATCAAACGATAGAACGGCACCCCGCAGGCTTTGCCGGCGGTGATTTCGTTATCCGAGGCCAATCTGCCGTAGACCATTACGACCGCTACCAGTACGGCCATGGGAACGGACAAAGCCAGCATCCAGGCCAGGTTCAGCCCGAACAACTCGATTACCAGCGAAGCCCCTATTCCTCTATCGATTATCAGGTTCATTATGTCAACGAGGAAATCCATTATGAGCACAAGGGTGATTATGCCCAACCCGAAAAAAAACGGGCCGATTGATTCTTTCAGCATATATTTTGAAAATATTCTCATCGCCGGATGATTATATCGGCAGGGCCATTTATCCACAAGCAATTTCTACTTGACTTAGGCCTCATATGTTCGGTTATTAAGAGTTTATGAAAACCACTTTTATTTCCGAAGTAGTTCCAGGCGCTGAGGTTGACGATCTTTTCGCCGTGCGCAACGTGGAACTCAAAGAGTATTCCGGCGGCAAGATGATAACCGTTGAACTGGTGGATAGATCCGGCCGGATTAACGGGGTTATCTGGAATGGGACATCAGATGATATGGACATGCTCCAGCCGGGCAAAATCTATCGCGTCCAGGGAACGGTAACCACCTATAAAAGTAAAAGTCAGTTGACAATAAACGCGATCAAACCGACGGAGAAATATGATCCCGACGATTTTCTGGCCAGGGGAGAATTCTCCCGGGAGGAATTGGACAATCGGTTGAACCAGGCAATCGCAAAGGTCGATGATTCTTATTTCAGGAAGCTTCTAGATTCAGTCTTTTCCGAAAAGGGATATCGCGACGGCTTTTTGCGCGGAGTCGGCGGCAAGCTCTGGCACCATAATTATATCGGAGGTCTGGCGGAGCATACGCTTTGCGTTTTCGATATCTGCCTTGATATCTCGTCCCGATATCGGGAGATCGATCGCGATCTGCTTTTGACCGGAGCTCTTTTGCATGATATCGGGAAAATAGAAAGCTACTCTACGGCCAGCGTAATCGAGTACACCGATTCGGGACGGCTGTTGGGCCACATAGTTGTCGGCGACCGGCTAGTCGGCGACTCCATCTCGAAAATCCCCGGTTTCCCGGCTGAAAAGAAGCTGCGGATAAGACATTTGATCTTATCTCATCAGGGATCCCCGGAACAATCGTCGCCGGTTGCTCCCATGATACCTGAGGGCATGGCTCTTTATATAGCCGATCTGCTGGATTCGAAACTCGCGGCGATTCGCAGAATAAAAAAGAAAGAACACAGGCCCGGAGTGAAATGGTCTAATTTCGTAAACCTTCTAGACAGACATATATATTTCGGCAGCGATGGAGATGACAATGGCCAAGAAAATATATGATCCGATAACGGCTCTTATGCCGCTTCCGGCGGTTATGGTTTCCTGTCAGAAACCCAATGGGAGGCCGAACATCATAACCGTATCGTGGACGGGAATAGTCTGCAGCGAACCCCCCATGCTTTCGATAAGCGTGCGCAAAAACAGATTCTCCCACGATATAATCAAGAGCACGGGGGAATTCGTTGTCAATATCACCAACCATCTGCTGGCCAGGTCTACCGATATCTGCGGCGTCGTTTCCGGGCGGGATCAAGACAAATTCAAGCTGGCGGGGTTGACGCCTGAACCGTCGTCCAAGGTCAGAGTCCCCATGATCAAGGAATCTCCCATTAACCTCGAATGCCAGACCCGATCCGTTATCGAACTCGGCTCCCACGATATTTTCATTGCCGAGATTGTCGCCACCCATATAGAGGAAAGCGTAATCGACCAGGACGGCCATATCGATATCAAACGTCTCGATCCTCTGGCCTATTGCACCAAAGCCAGGCAGTACTGGTCCGGATTCTCCCGGCTGGAAGGGCGTTACGGATTCACCAGCGAGGATCTGAAATCAGATAAGGAAAGTTGATATTCAATATCGCCGCCAAATCCGGGCAGGCTCGCGCCGGAACCATAACGACCGGGTATTCGATAATCCCCACTCCCGTTTTCATGCCTGTCGGCACCAGGGGGGCGGTCAAGGCTGTTTCGCACGAGGAACTCAAATCGTTCGAGGTCCAATTAATACTCAGTAATACCTATCATCTATACCTGCGGCCGGGGCATGAGACTATAGCCAAACTCGGTGGCTTACGCAAGTTCATCGGTTGGGATCGTTCCGTCTTGACCGATTCCGGCGGCTACCAGGTCTTTTCACTTCAAGCGCTTAATAATATAGATGACCGAGGGGTCAGTTTTCAATCGCACATCGACGGTTCCCGGCATCGGTTTACGCCGGAAAATGTGGTCGATATCCAGATGTCGCTGGGGGCCGATTTTATCATGCCGCTGGACGTTTGCAGCCCCTATCCTACCGACGAGAAAAAATCACTTGAAGATATGAAAAGAACGATTCTCTGGGCGGAGGAATCTTTCCAGAGGTTCCGTCAGCAAAGCGGCCCGGAAAGGGGGCAGGCCCTTTTCGCCATCGTCCAGGGATCGATCTATGAGGATCAACGGCATTCCTGCCTGGAATCGCTCTTGAAGCTCGATCCTCCCGGCCTGGCTATCGGAGGGCTTTCGGTGGGGGAGCCGAAAGAAGACAGGCAGAGAATTCTGGAATCGATTCTGCCTCATTTTCCGAAAGATATGCCCCGCTACTTGATGGGTGTGGGGACGCCTGAGGATATACTGGAGGCGGTGGAATTGGGAATTGATATGTTCGATTGTGTCATGCCGACCCGCAACGCCCGCAACGGCACGCTCTTCACCCGATTTGGAAAAATGATAATTAAGGCCGCCCGGTATGCCGATGACCCCAATCCGGTCGATCCGGAATGCCCCTGCCCGGCTTGCCGAGGATATTCAAAGGCCTATATCAGGCATCTTCTGTCGGTCGGCGAGATTTTGGGATTGCGGCTGGCGACGCTGCATAATTTATATTTTTATCTTAACCTGATGGAGTTGATACGGCAGGCAATAGACAACGGCAGATTCGTCGAGTTCAAAGCGGAATTCATAGCGGATCTGGCGCGTGGGGTGGAGGAGATGGGGTGACGGAGGATAATCCGTATCAAAAGAATGAGGAAAAGCGTCAAGTATCTATACTCCAGTTTGCCTTCTTTGAGATAGAAAAGATTCGAATACTGTGATATAAAATCAAGCCAGCGGGCAGGGCGTATTAGGCAATACGCATTAACTACGGATTAAACTCGTATTGACTTTCTCACATTATTCCGCTATAAGTAAATCGCAAGGAAGGTACAAAATCGGGTTTAGCTTCTAATTTAGGAGGATTCGGCCTATTATGGACGCGGATCTGACGCATTTTAGGGTGGTGATAAACAAAAGGAGGTTATAATGGCAGTTCCCTTGTCAAACAAGAACATCGCGGAAAAAATCCAGCAAATGTGGGATAATCCCTTATTGCGTCAGCAGGCAATCAACGATATCAACTTGAAGGGATTAAAGCAATACGTAATAGACAATTTCAGTATGAGCGCAATCCAGCAGTAGAAGTTTAACAAAATTACAAACGAAATTTGGGACAGCATGCAAGAGTCAGTTTTGCGTCCATTGCAAGACAATTTCGACTTGTCCGTCCAACTCACTCGAAAACCACCCAGCGGAGGAGACGAACTCACATTTATAGGCAGACGATGTTACTGGGTTGAAGATCCGCCTGGTTCGGGCAATTGGAAGGTACGTTGCGTGCTCGAATTTAATTTCTGCTAGCATCCGTATCGCGCGTCATTATTCTGAGTTCAAGCCATTTCTGTTCGGCCCGGCTTATCGGTATGCCGAAAATTAGTTCGAATGCGGGATTGAGATCCCGCTCTTTGACCGTATAGAAATCCTTCAGTTGTTTTCTGGAGAATTCCCCATCAAGAAAAGACAGGAAATCTGACCACAAAAAAATCGCGTCTCCAAGCTTTTCTTTGGGGTCATGCGTCAATCGTAACATAGAGCCCAGAAGGCTCCAAAGACCGAAATTAAATTTGCCTGCAGCCGACTTGGAAATTATTTTCATTTCCTTGTCTATTTTCGCGTATATCAGATTATCTATAGGAGGGATTATCTTCAGAGTCCCGATCGGCTCGATACTGAGGGTCGCACGGTAAGCCAGGGCTTCTTCGAGAATGGCATTATTCCCCGGGACAGCTTCATTCAGTATAGCGAGAAATTGTTCTCTGTATTTGTCTGTACCCTGTTTTATCAAGAGATCGTTTAGCAGGTCTATTTGGCCTGAAATGAAGCCATAGTCGGTATAATAAAGTAAATGCGTGCCATGGGCAAGTTCGTGGGCGAAGAGGGGAAATGTAGAATACCCTGCGAAGATCATGGCTATCGTCAAGTCCGGATGAATATCGCGCGTAACACCATCCCGCTTATGATAGATGGAAAACTGGCATGCTCCGCCGACCCCCTCTTCAATTGCTGCATAAGCGAAAATGCTCTCAAGTTCGTTCCTATTAGGAGCCAGAATGACCTGTATCCTGCCTTCTGTTTTTTCAACATCTTCACGCATGAAATTATGATCTTGCCCTTCAGGATAGAACGACCTTATCAGACCGTCCATTATTGCATTGTCCTGATTTTCTATGATTAATTGAGCTTTCACTTGGGTAAAGGCCATCTCCATATAATCGAGAAATGTGGCTATCATCAACGTGTCGCCATCTTCGGGCTGGTAGTATGCGACAAAATGCCGGGTCTCCTTTGAAATCCATTGCCCCGATGTGCTTGGCCGTCCTGTTTTCTTGAGAAGGTGTTTGTAATACTTGCGCGAAAACTGCCGGAAGTCCCAGCCCAGGATTTCATCCATTTTTATATAATAATCCTCCGGGCAAGTTACGACATTATAGAATTGACGGACTTTTCGCTCGTCAAACTCATTCTTGAGAAAGGTGTCGTATTCCGAGATTATGCCGCTTACAATCGTGGAGTCCGTTCTAGAAGAGACTCTGTTTAAACAGGTTCTTTCTAGTTCCTGAAAAGCTGAATCCGATTGAGCAAAAACATCTATCGATGATGCGGCTATTATCGCAAACAGGCGTATAATCGAAAATCGCATAACAGAAGACATGCCTACCTCCAATAAAAAAGTGCCCCATCGAAATGCGTGGCAGTCATTTGATGATCTTAGTATTACTGGACACATAATAGGGTTTTGCCTCCTTATTGTCAAGTTTTTTTGTCCCCGGTCTTGTTGGTAATTGATGGATATTTCCGAGTCTGGCGCGCGGGGCGGAGAAGATGGGGTGACGCAGGATAACCCGTATCAAAAGAATGAGGAAAAGCGTCAAGTATCTATACTCCAGTTTGCCTTCTTTCAGATAGAAAAGATTCGAATTCTCTTATATAGAATCAAGCCAGCGGACAGGGCGTATGACAGCATAGGCATTAACTACGGACAAAATTCGTATTGACTTTCTTATACTATTCCGCTATAAAAAATTCAAGAATTCGCAAGGAAGGTTCAAAACCGTGTTTAGCCTCTAATTTCGGAGGATTCGGCTCAAAATGAGCGCGGATCACAGGCGTTTTAGGATTGTCATAAGTTTGGCGTCTCTCTTTACATTTTCCGCGGCGGCAGGCCAGGACAGCAGCTATGTTCCGCATATAATAGCGGGAGGCGACTGTGATTGTCCATTTGAAGTCGAATTTAAGGTCATCATTATATCGACATATACAAATTTAAGGATCAATGTTGAGGAGGCGTCGACCGCTTCGCTTAACGACCTGTACGCTTTGGTGGATAATCGACCCGGCGGCGAGCCGATAAATATAAGCTTTTTTCAAGGAAGGGTTCCCGATGTAGGAGAGAATTGGACTATCGGGCCTCTAAGCGCCGGCGATGAGGTGGATTTCAGGATTTTTTCGAGAATCCTGTCCGAACGAACGACCTGCGACCCTAACCGATGGGGAGAAATATCGGACGTTGGTTTTGGGCATTGGAAAATAGCTTTTGAGGACTATTGTGATTTCGATTGGAACGATCTTATCATCGATATAAGTTCGGTTCCCGGCGCCCCTACCGTCAGCATTTTAACCCCGGCCGACCGAACCAGTTTTGTGACAGATAACGCTTCCACTTTTAAGGTACATGCTGAGGCTTGGGCAACAGATCTGGTTGGCGGCGATATTTCGCGTTATGTCGACTGGCTCGTTTTGCCGAATCGTATTTCCGGGAGGTGCCGTCCCAGCACCCGTCCGGATTCGAGGATTTTTAATTTTACAGCCACTAATATAAAAAGCCGCGGCGAAAGAGGCTTGGGTCGTCTCGAATATAATATTTATGCTGTGTCAACTCCTTATTTTATTCCCATTGTAGATCTGAACATAATGGTACAGGACGATATTGACACGGTTCGTCAGCAATATGTCGATTACACGATAAAACTGCCATACAAATATAGATTCGAGCTCACCGGCGGCCCCGTGATAATCCCCACCGAAGCAATTTTAACATTAGTATTGGATCGGGTTTGTCCCTGCTACAGAGCCTGGGCGAGAAACATTAATGCAAGGTGCGTCCTATCATCATCATTTAGATCGCCGGATCGCAATAGAGATCGAGATGTTAACGGGAAGTATAATAGTCTGCATCAGTACGGTCTAGCGATAGATATCGGCTACGGTGACTATGGGAATCCCGGCAAAGAAGACGACTCGCGCGCCGTTTGGAAATGCGTAGACAACCTTGGATACCTTCAAATATTTCCATACGAACATCCAGAATTATCTTACGACCATGTACATGTTCAAAATTATCATTATAAGGATATGCCGTATGTGGAAAGATAAAATTGGCAAATATGCCATTTCTTTGCTTATTATGGCAATTTGCTCGTCGCAGGCTTTTTGTTTGGATCTTGTGGGATTTGCTCCTTTGGCCGAATCCGATACTCTTTTTCTATTCGAGGTTCTAACATGTGATAAATGGATCGATGGTAAACCGACCGTGCTTTTCCGGAGCGTGGGATTCCCCGATGCCAAAGAGCTCAAATTTTCCGTTGATTATGATTATTTGTACAAAGTGAAATATGAAGATATAAAATTGAGGACGCAGTTTGTCATGGCTGAATCCCTCTATAAGGCGATAATCGCCGGAGACTTCGATGAAGACGGGTATGTAGAAGTCATGGGACTCTCGTCTGGCTATTTCGGCGACGGGACGGAAATTGTGACTATGAAATACAGGGCGGGATCATGGATCATTTACAAGCAAATAATTCCCTACTATATTGAGCGACTAATCAGAGTAAAGCTTTATAATACGACGGGAGATGATTTTATATTTCTATTCAATGCGCTCGATTTGTCCCAGGCCGATTCGACCAATCCGGAGGTTGAATCTCCTCCGCTTGGCTTGATATTCGGTAATTGGGCTCATCAGCGTCTGAATTTATTCCCGGATTCGACAATACACTACACTATAGAAGCCATAGGGTCAATATATGGCGACACCACGTTCGTTTATATTTACGAAGAGCTTGCTGACAGCACTGAAATTACCTTGGATGGGCCGCGACCAATGGGGGCCTTAGTAAAATATGCCTTCAACCGGAATGTGTCGAAACTCGAGAAAAGATATTTTATCGAAACCCCGGTTCTCACTCGCGAAATAGTCTCTGAGGCGTCAACCAGCCTTTACGCGTCGGATTCGCTTATCAAAATCATGGGCAACGGGCTGATGCAGTGGTATGCGGATAATGGGGACTCCCTGACTCTTTCGCTTTTCCAATGGACGCCTTTCCCCTGTTTCGACCCCGTGCTTCTTGATATCGATGGCGACGGGCAAAAGGAGTTGATCTGCACCGAGCCTGTCGTAACCGACCGGGCGGTGCAGGAGCCGAACTGGGTGATAAAGGCGTATAAGATCCTGGAATGAAAATTTATCACCCATTACCATGACCTGTCGACAACGATGTTCATAATTAGTAAAATAGATACAGGGATATGCCTTATGTGGAAAGATAATCTCAAATTCTGGGGTCTGGCCTCGCTTATGGCTATGACCTTATCGCAACAAAGCGCCGGTCTCACATTTGTTGGCTTCGAACCTATAGCTCAATCTGATACGATTTATGAGTTCGATGTAGTAAGCACCGAACGTTGGATTGACGGTCAACCGACGCTCCTTTTCAGAAGCTACGGCTATCCCGAACCGTGGCAAAAGAAGTTCATAATGGGCAAGGACTACCTATATTCTATTTCTTTCGCGCCCCCGCGGCTTGAAGCAGAATATGTTTTTACAGATTCATTTGATACCGGCTCTTTGATAGTCGGTGATTTTGACGCGGACGGTAAAGTGGAAGTTTTGGGGAATCAGGACTTTTATCTGGGAGGGGGAACAGAAATCTCAATCCTGGAATACGCTGGCGGGGTATGGAAGGAGTATAGAGAGGATATCCCATTTTATATCGACGCGCATTTCACGGCAGACTTATTTGATGACCTGGGGGATGATTTTATTCTTGCTTTCGGCGTAGACACCCTCGGTTGTGACACCTGTACTTTTGATATAGAATCTTCTCCCCCGATGGGATTGATTTATGGCAATTTGGTTGGGGGTCATCTTAACCTCCACGTGGACTCCACTTATCAGTACGCTCTGCAGTCTCTTGGCGCTACTTTCGGCGAGACGACCTACGTATATATCTATGAGTCCGTTTTGGATAGCGTTTCTTTCGCCGCCGGCGGCCCACTGTTCATAGGCAGCCTGGTGAAATACCGTTTCGACAGGCAATCCGAAAAGCTGGAGAGATTATACTACGCCGAATGCCCTTATTTCGGAGGGGGCTTTACCGACAATAACGGCTCTAGCGTTTATATCAATGATTCCCTTATAGTAATTTTAGATGACAGCGCCATGCAATGGTTCATAGACGATGGGCAATCATTGACTTTGTCGCTCATGCAATGGACGCCGTTCCCCTGTTTTGACCCGGTTCTTTTTGATATCGATAGAAACGGGGTGAAGGAATTGATCTGCACCGAGCCTCTCGCGCCCGACGGAACAACGCAAGGCCCGAACTGGATGATAAAGGCGTATAGACTTTTAGAATAAGGTTTCGCATTTTATCAAGAGCCGCTTTACTCTATTTAAATCTTTGGAATCCCGCATTAGGTGTCTTCTGCGCTTGACCTGACAGGCTCCATTTATTATCATTGGCAGTTGTTTTATGACAATTGACGAGGATTCTTTGGAATAATAAGAGGAAATTATGGCGCATGCTTACACTCCCGGTCTGAAAGTCACGGAACGGATGAAAATCTCGAAGAAACGAATTTTGCCGCTCAAGGGCGAAGTTGTTGTCAAAAAAGGGGATACGGTATCCGCGGATACGGTTGTCGCGCGAACCGAACTGCCCGGACCGGTCGAGCCGATCAACGTGGCCAATATCCTGGGCGTCCCGCCCCAGGATGTCCCCGAGACGATGCTAAAAAAAATCGGCGATCACGTGGAGGAAGGGGAAGAGCTGGCCGTCTCGAAATCGTTTTTCGGGCTGTTCAAATCGGTGGCCAAAGCCAGGATCAGCGGCGCCATCGAAAATATATCGTCCATAACCGGTCAGGTTCTCCTGAGGGGGGCGCCCGTTCCGATCGAGGTTAAGGCTTATCTCAACGGAGTAGTCACCGATATATTCCCCGCCGAGGGCGTCGAGGTCACTACCTGGGGGAGCTTCGTGCAGGCGATTTTCGGAATTGGTCCGGAGACGCACGGTCCTATTAAAATCGTGTCTGACACTAATAAGGATATTCTCACCGAGAAGGAGATCGACGTTTCAAGTAAGGGATGCGTGATTGTCGGCGGCTCGCTGGTGACGGCGGCGGGCCTGCGCAAAGCGATAGAAGTCGGAGCTGTTGGCATCGTGGTCGGCGGTTTCGACGATCAGGATCTTCGCGATTTTCTCGGTTACGATCTCGGCGTGGCTATAACCGGCAACGAGGATAAAGGAATCACCC
>Ga0214473_10007327_pt1 | contig 13101 bp, 5 predicted proteins | sample RVTome_7_FD_203509 | JGI IMG/M metagenome (GOLD analysis project Ga0214473, IMG submission 203509) | Soil microbial communities from uranium-contaminated site in the Upper Colorado River Basin, Wyoming, United States - RVT98D197 | ecosystem: Environmental > Terrestrial > Soil > Contaminated >...
GCGACGAAGGAGAGGAGCGCCGCTTTCCTACTCCCATGTGGTGCGGATTCGCCAAGCGGCGGTCGCTGGTGCCGGCTTGCCTCGATGCGACGACACGACACTGACCAGGGCCTACGCCGCCTACCTAAAGCAATGCGGCCTGAACGATTACGCTATCAGGGATGCTCTAGGCGTGAAGGGTATGGAGACCGTCGATCGCCTCCTAGGGCCGAGTCGCGGCGCTGCATCCCAGAGGATTGCAGCCGAGCATCACCTCATCGAGCTTCCAAGCCCTCCAGCCAGTGATCCATTGGGGCTTCAGCTGCCGCTTCCCCTGGAGGGGATGCAGTCGGTCAGCGGTGACGGCACTCGGGTGATTGGGATCGACTGCGCTTATCGAAGGTCGGGCTGGGCAATCCTGGCGCGGGAAATCGATGGTCGCCCGACGCTGGTGGCATCGGGCGCGATCGTACCGGAGGGCGATAGCCGTTCCCAAGGATTGGTGAGCATCGAAGATCAGCTTCGGGATATTCTCCGTAAATGGAGTCCAACCAGGGCGCTGCTCGAAAAGCCCGGCCGCTGGATTCATAGAGACGGGAGCAGCCGTCAGTCGATCGAGGTAATGGCAATGGCCCGGGGGACGATGCTCAAGGCGTGCGGGCAACTGGCAATCCCAGTGCAAGAGGTGGACTTCCAGAGGGTGCGTCTTGCTCTCTTGGGCCGAGCCAACGCAACCAAGGCTGCCGCGGTGGAACTGGTGACCTACCTTGGCCTGGACTTGCCTCGCCGCCCGCGCGGCGGTGTTGACCTCGACGTGGTCGATGCCATCATGATGGCCCTCTACGAGCTCGAGAATGGGACCGGTTGATTGGCGGAGGAGGCGACATACTGTCACACGCCCCACCCGACCGCTCCCTTGATCTCCAGCACCGCCGACTTGAAGCGCCCGAGCCCAGCGGCCTCCGCAAGGCCGCCGGCGTCAAAGGTCAACTCCCGAATTTCGTCGGGGGCGTCGATCCCCAGCGAGCGCAGGGCGGCTAGCAGGGAGGTGAGTGCCCCCTGGGACACCCTCTTGCCCAATACACCGGCGCTGAGGTATATCTGCCCCTTGGTGTTCATCCAGAAGACGGCGAACTTGTCGGCCCCACGACGAACGCCGAATCCGACGGAGCCGTAGGTAGTTCCGCTCCCCCAGAGCACTGAGTCCGCCTGCTCCCCCATGAAACCGTACAGGTCATGGACCACCGCCGCGGATGCGGGCCCGGCTTGATCCTGGAGGGTCTGGAAGAAGCGGGCCTCATCCCAGTGCAGCGGCGGGGGTGGGGGCGACGCTGTGCCGCCGTACACGCTGATCGAGGCGATCCTCATGCCGTCTGGCGCACGGTACTGCTGGACCTCGAGCAGGTACATCCCGAAGAGACTGGCGCCGTTGAGGAAGGTCACCAAGGTGCGCAGCGGCCCCACCACCCGGTCGACGGCGATGATCAGACGCATATCGCGCCTCGCTAGGGCGTCCGCGATCTTGCTTCGCATCTCGGCTTCACCATCGCCGTCCGCAACGGGCTCGAATTCACCGACGCGGGAGAGCAATTCGTAGAGACTAAGACCACGAAATCGTGCAGGCGTTTGCGGGTCAGCCAGGTAGCGTGCGGCCTGGCGCTCCACATCCTCGACGCCCCACGTCGACAAATAGGCGCCGTATTCCAGCACCTGTCCGACCACCTCCCGCCGCACCTGAGAGTTGCGACGGAGTTTGGTCTCGACCGGCGTCAGCCTACCGGACAGATCGAGAAGCAGCAGATCGAGCTGCTGTCCCGCCAGGGGAATCTCCCGACCTATGGGAATGAGAGGCGACGCTCTCGGATCGACGTCATCGAGAGCGATTAGCTCCGGATGCTCTTCAAGCAGCCGCTGGAGCGCGTACTCATCCAGGTAAGGCTCCTCGGAAAGGGGGCTGACCCCTTCGTCTTGCAGCACGACCAAGCGGGCTCTCGAGATATCGTACCAGAATCCATCGACCGTCCTCGGTCTCCTTCAGTATTTCCACACGCGCTCCATCAACCGTGTAAACCTGGTCGCCCGGCTTCAAAGACCACAGATCGATCACTGACGCTCCCTCCTCTTCGGCAATTATACCTCGGTGGGAACGAGATCCAACCAAGCAATAGCCTAGAACCAGGCCAGCTCGCCTCCGGAGGATGCCCACTTTGCAGGCTGCTCCTTTCTTGGTATCATAGGCGGCAGAGCGGATCATAGCGGGAGAGAGGACTGGAGCCGACCGCCTAATTGGGCGGACTCGTGACCACCTAATTGTTGGCAGCTAGCACGACCGAAGCGGCTCTGTCAGATGCGAGAGCAGCTTGCATCGCTAGCGATTATTGCCAAGGAGGGGGTCGCGGGTTCGAATCCCGTCTTCCGCTCCAGCTCAGGGCGACGTGGCCAAGAGGTTAAGGCAGGGGTCTGCAAAACCCCGATCGCGGGTTCGAGTCCCGCCGTCGCCTCCCAGGGAAATAGATACGACAAGGGGGCCTCGCGGCCCCCTTTCTCTTCGCTTGCGGACTGTTTGACAGCAACGCTGACAGCAACCCGAGTGGAAAACTAGCCCGACAGCACCCTATCCATGCGTTCGGCGGCTTCCCTCTGGAGGGCCGGGAGCACGTGGGAGTATGTGTTCATGGTCAACCCGATCTGCGAGTGGCCCAACGTCTCCATGACCACGCGGGGGTGAACGCCCTCGCTCAGCAGAAGGCTTGCGCAGGCGTGGCGCAAATCGTGGAACCTCTGCCGCCGCAACCCGGCCCTGGCTAGGACCTGCTGAAAGCCACGGGTGACGGCCGGCCCCTGTAGTGGGCGACCAGCGGTGGTGGTGAACACCAAGCCCCAGTCGTTCTCCCATAGGGAGCCAGCGGCTAGTCTCTCTTCCGCGTGCCTGGCCCGATGCCTGCGCAGTGCGGCCACGGCGACGGCGGGCAGGGCGATCGTGCGGCGGCTGCGCGGCGTCTTGGGCTCCACAAGATGAAATGCCCCGCGTGCGTAGTGTAGGGCCTGGCGGACGCTCACCGTCCCGGCCTCCAGGTCGATGTCTTCCCAGGTCAAGCCCAACGCCTCGCCCTGCCGGAGGCCCGCGGCGATCGCGACACAGTAGAGGCCCGCGAGCCGCTCCTGTTTTACCGCCTCTAGGAAAGAACGCGCTTCCTCGGGGGTGAACGGCTGGATCTCAGAATGGGGCACACGCGGACCGTCCACCAGGCTCGCGGCGTTGCGGGCCACCAGGCCCCATTTTAGGCCATGAGACCTCTGAAGAAATGGCGGTGGCAAGTGGTTTCCTGGGGAAACAACTTCTGCTATTCCCTCTGTGCTCCCCCCTGGTGGGGGAGGACCGGTCAAGTTGGTCGCCTTCAGGCCTAGAAGGTGGGCTGTAGCACGAGATCTGGTTGCCAGAGGAGGCGAGTCATCCGCTTAACGTTGAGGATTGTGGCGGTCAAGTAGGCTTGGAGGTGCATCTTAACCAGGCCACGGTAGCGGGCGCGCCGCATCCCGTGAAACCGCTTGGCTTCCGCGTGTTTAGGTTCGATGCGGCTGCGGGCCCGCAGGAGGAGGGCATACTCCTCAGTTTTGGCCAGCGCCCGGGCCCGCTCATGTTCCTCCCGGTAGTCGCTTACCATGACCCGCCGGCCGGCCTTCCGGCTGGTTGTGCAGCGGGACTGGAGCAAGCAGACCCGACAGTCAGCAGCGTCGAAGATGAAAACCAGACGAGAGGCGTCCCGCCGGGGCCCCCGCCTGGGGTTTCGGGCCACCTTCCCGGCAGGGCAAGTCATTGTTTGACTGGCAGGGTCGTAAGAGAACCGCTCGTTCAGAAACAGACGCGTAGGATTGCGCTGACGGCGCAGGGGGATCGCGGCCCAGACGCCCCTCTGGTGGAGTTGGCGGCGCAACTCCCCGTCATCGTACGCTTTGTCCGCGCTTAGAGCCGCCGGTGGGCGAGCAACGACGGCGGTGTGGTCGTCGACCAGGCTCAGGAGAGCCGCTGCCTCCCGCCCGTTACCTCGTTGAACCTCCACTGCTGTCACGATGTTGGTGTCCAGATCCAGCAGGGTGTTCACGCGGTAGCCGCAGAAAGACTGGTGGGCGCTGGTGTGACCGACACGGGCATCAGGATCGGCGAGGGCGCCGATCACATCCTGGGGCCGGGCGCCCATGTGTTGCCGCAGGCAATGACGGGCGAGGTCAAGGTCCCGCGCCAGTTCAGCATCCCCGGTGGCGGTCAATAGGTCCTCGGCGATGGCCACAAGCTTGGCCAGGTGATCCCGTTGCTCGGCCATCACGCTCGGCAGGTCCCCCAGACTGCACCGCCCTGGTCGCGCAGGCGAGGGCGGCAACGACGCTTCGGGCGCTGCCTTACAAAGGGATCGCTCCAGATGTTGATAGACCACCCACAGGAACTCGTGCTTGCCGGGGACGGTGGCGTCGGCCAGCACGTGGGTGCAATCGGCTGCAGCCCGCCGGGCGGGCACAAGCCCATGGGCGACGCATTGAGCAAGCACTTGCTCGAAGACCTGCCGGCACTTCTCCAGCCCGATGCGACGCCGGAAGACGACGAGGGTGGTGTCGTCTACGCTGGGGTCGATGGCGTCCAGGCCGACGAACCAGCGCATGGCCACGTTGACCTGCAGCTCCCCCGCCAGCCGCACATCTGAGAGGTCATAGAGGAACTCGAGGAGCAGCAGCTTGACCATCAGCTGCGGCTCCTTGGCCGGCCGCCCGTAGCGCTGGCTGTAGCAGTCGGCGAGGAGACCGTTGATGAAGGAGAAGTCGACGACGGCAGCGATGCGGCGGAGCAGATGGTTCTCCGGCATCATCTGCTCGAAGAGGAAGTCACCCAAGAGCTGGCGCTGCGGCGGTCGGATTCGAAGCATGGCGGCCCTCCCTTCTGGCCACCATGCTACTGCGATAATTGATCACGCGCTAGCACAGACGACTTTTTCAGAGGTCTCGCCATCGTTCAGGGCGGCCCTGATGATGGCCCGTAGGTGCTGGACGGTGCGCGGCGCCATGCCCCCAGCCACCTTCTGGTTAAAGAACGCTTCCAAGGCCTGAGGACTGAGCTTCGCCAGGGCCACGCGCCCAAGGTCGGGGATGATGTGCATGCGCAACTTGCTCTCGTATCCTCTGTACGTCGAATCCCGGACGCTGGGCCTAACCGAGCTCTCCAACCAGTCCAAGAGGAATTGCGCCACGCTCTGGCGTTCGCCCACGAGGGGGGCACCGTCCTGGACGCGCTTGAGCGCTGCCGTCAACTTGCGGCTGACCTCCTGCCTCGTGGCGGCGTAGTAGGACCGCCGCTTGCCGCCGGGTAGGGTGACAGAGGCGCAGTCGGTGTCACGGCGATAAATGCCACGACCCTCGAGATCACCCTCGTCGCGCCCAAGCCCACGTTTACCACCATCATGTCCCTGTGGGCAGCGTCCCCCGCCCGTCAGGACGTCATCGAAGAATTCGGCGAGGATTGGACAGATCCGGCCCACACCGTGGTCAACGGTCCCTTCACTCTTACCGGGCTGGTCCCCGGCGCCGGGGGTCAGGCCATCCTGGAGCCGAACCCCGAGTGGGCGCTGGAGCCCGAGCCGACCCTGAGCAAGATTACCATCAAGTTCATCGACGACCTGGAGGCGGCCTTCCAGGACTTCCAGGACGGCGAACTGGACATGACCAACGTCCCCGTGTCGAAGATCCCCACCATTCAGGCCGATCCCACCCTGAGCAAGGAGTTCCTGAAGGTCGGTGCCAGCCGCATCTGGGCCGTCGAGATGCAGATGAGCAACCCGACCATCGCCGACTTCAACGTGCGGCTGGCGCTGTCGCGGGCCATCGACCGGAACACGCTGGTGAACGTGGTCTACGGCGACGCCTACCTGCCGGCCACCTACTGGCTGGTGCAGGGGCTGCCGGGGTTCCAGGGCAACGCGGCGTTCGAGAACATCATCGGATACAACTCTGGTGCAGCCCAGACGGCGCTGGCTGATGCCGGCTACCCTAACGGCCAGGGCTTCCCCACGCTGAAGCTTACCGTGCTGGACCGGCCCGACCGGATGGCGGAGGCGGAGTTCTTACAGAACTCCTGGAACGACGTCCTGGGCATCAACGTTGTGATCGAGGCCGTGGATGCCCAGACCCGCTCCCAGATCTTCACCTCCGAGACCTTCGAGCTGTTCCCGGGCGGCTGGCAGAACGACTACCCCGACCCGGAGAACTCCCTCATCGGTTTGTTCGACACGGGTGGGAGCAACAATCACTACAACTGCAGCGACCCCGACATCGACGCCAAGCTGAGCGCGGCGGCCACGGAGACGGACAACGCCACGCGTATCCAGCTACTCCAGGAGGCGGAGACGCTTATCGTTACGAGGCTGTGTGGGGTGGCGCCCGTCTATGAGACCGCTTCCCTGTATCTGGTGAAGTCCAAGATCGGGGGGGTGACGCCCAACGGTCAGATCGACGCAGCCATGCCAGGCAACTGGTGCCCCGAGTGCTGGTTCGTGGAGGCAGAGGATCAGGATGGCGACGGCTTCTCGGATGCCCGCGAAACTTACCTGGGCACCGACCCTCTGGACGCCTGCCGCGATGACCCATCGGATGCAGCGTGGCCGCTCGACGTCAACAACGATGGCTTCATCACCGTGGCCGGCGACGTCTTCTACTTCCGTGGCCGCATTGGGGAGACTGGGGGGCCACCCCCTAGCCCCAACTGGTGGGTGCGCCTGGACCTCAACATGGACAACTTCATCACGGTGGCCGGAGACGTGTTCATCTACAGGGGAATGATAGGAGAGACGTGCACGTAGAGAGCTGCGCCTCACCGTAGGCGCCTGGTACGCCCCGACGCGGTGGTTCGGCCGACGAATGGCTGGCTGCTCGTCTTAACCCTTGTCAACCTGCTCTTATTCAACGCTATCGCCTGGTTCTGCATCGCCGTGCGGTGGCCATAGGCCACCAGGCCTTTGAAGTCTCCACGGCACGCCGGACTGACACGATCTTCCGATGGTGTAGATCCCTCCACCCCCGAGGCTTCCCAAAGAACAAAAGACCGCTTCCCCCCGTTTCACCGGACCGCTACGCCCCGCGGTCGCGATCCTCCCGGCGGGCATAGCCGCCCCATCGGCCCTGAGCCACCGCCGACCGCTCTGTTGGGAGCGTGGGGAACCAATCGACACTTTTCTCACGAGCCTATTGACAAAGTTCCCGTAACGTGTAAAATAGGCGCGCTCGCACGGTTCGTGTGAGTGGTGGTGCAGGCGCTGTAGTTCCGTCATCGATACCTTCCTTGTCCTGCCAGCACCTACCTGGCACCTCAACAACTCAGAACAACGGCATACCTTGACCGCCGCAGGCTGGTTGCGCGGATGAACCAGGGGAGGCGAACGCCATGAAGACCATCAGGAAGACGGTGCCGCTGGCTGTCCTCGGAGCCGCACTCATCGTAGCGCTGACAGTGCTGGCCTTATCGCTCTCCGGCGGCGAGCCCAGCCTCGCGCAGGGCGGCATCACCATGGGCATCGACCCCGACACCACCGGTAACACTGCCAGCACGCTGGGCTTCGTAGAAGACTGCGTGGCGATCACCGTCCCCGCGCCCACCTTCGACGATACCAGTGACTACAACGTCGATGTCTACGTCACCGGCGACACGCAGGCGCCCCAGTTGTATGACGCCTGGGTGACCTATGACCCATCGATAGTCCACATCGCCACCCCGGGCTTCGATGACCTTATGAAGTTGCCGGGCGCCACCAGCCTCAGCGATAGCAGGCCCGACAGCGACGGTCAGATTAATACCACCGCCGTCTACTTTTCCGGCGGCCCGGGCATTGCCGGCGACGGCACTCTGGTCAGGCTGGGTCTGGACATCGGCGGCTCCGGCCTTGTCACCTTCGGCTGGTCCAGGGGCGCCTACACCTCCGAGGCCGGCGACCACGCCGTCACCACCGCGACCGCAATGCTGGCCATCAACATTCCCTGCCCGCAGTTCGCCGACGTGGAGATCGTCAGCCAGCAGGTGCTGGCCAGCGACTGCACCAGCCCGCCGCCCACCACCATGCCCATCGACACCCCCACCGACTTCTGCCTTCACAAGGCGATCCGCAACAACGGGCCCACCACCCCGGTGGACGTCGACGTCGATCTCCTCCTGTTCGTGCCTAGCGACTGCAATTACGTGGACGGCGTCCCCCACACGGTGACCGGCCTGACCGGCGAACCGGTCGTCGTAGATGAGCAGTTCACCATCGCCTGCAGCCAGCCCAGCACCCACGTCTTCACCTTCAACAACTCCATCACCATCGCCACCTCGGGCGTCGACGACCCGAACCAGGCGAACAACACTGCCTCCACCCAGCTCGGCGTGGATGCGCTGGCGGAGGCGGACGTGAGCCTCACCCAGCAGGTGCTCGCCAGCAACTGCACCAGCGCCCCGCCGACCGAGATCCCGCAGGACGCCAATGTCAATGTCTGCCTGCGCAAGACGATCCACGACGCTGGCCCCTACACCGGTACGGTCAACGTGTCCATAACCAACACAGCCACCCCGGCGAGCGGCTGCACGGCGACTTTCAGCAGCGGCCCGTCCACCGCCAACGTCAGCACATCCAGCGACACGCTGGTCGACGAGATCTGGACCATCCGCTGCCCGAACACCGGCCTGGGCAAGACCTTCACCTTCGACAACGCGATCGCTGTCACCACGTCCCACGTCACCGATCCCAACTTACCCAACACCGCCTCCACTGACCTGACGGTCGACGTCACCGCCTCCGCCGACGCGCAGATCGTGAGTTGGCCCTTCCCGGATGAGCTGCCCGCCGTCGGCAACCAGATTCGCGTGGTGCCCAGCGTCAACGAGAACATGACCTCCACCGAGGTGCTGGACAACAACGACGGCACCTATGGGGGCGCCTCGTACAACGTCTCCATCTCCGTCACCGAGACGCCGGGCGCCAACTGCTCGGCGACGCCGGACGGAGAAAACCCCACCAGTCAGACCATCCCGATGGACGGCACCGACGTGGTGGACACCCTTACTTGGAGCGTTGGGCTGACCGCGCCAGCGATTTCGTGCACCATCGACTTCGCTAAGACGATCGCCATCACCACCAGTGGCGTAGGGGACAGCGACCCAAGCGACAACACGGCTAACCGCAGCGTGGTTCTCGTAGCCGACACCGACGACGACACCGTCCCTGACAACTACGCCGGCATCTTCGACAACTGTCCGGACGTCGCCAACCCGAACCAGGCGGACAATGACGGAGACGGCGCAGGCGACGTCTGTGATCCCGACGACGACAACGACACTGTGCTGGACGACCAAGACAACTGCCCGCTGGTCCATAACCCCGACCAGACCGACACGGACGAAGATGGCGTCGGCGACGCCTGCGAAGACACTGATCACGATGGTGTCGCCGACAGCTTTGACAACTGCCCGCTGATTCCCAATCCCTCCCAGGAGAACACCGACGCCACTGACCAGGACGCCGACACCGTCGAGGGCGAGGACGACATCGACGGTATTGACAACGACGCCGACACGCGAGTCGACGAAGACCCACCCGGCGACAGTTCTGGCGACGTTTGCGACCTCGATGACGACAACGACGTCGTTCTGGATGACATTGACAACTGCCGGCTTGTCGTCAATCCCGACCAGACCGACACGGACCAAGATGGCATCGGCGACGTCTGCGACCTCGATGTCGACGGTGACACCGTAGCCGATGCCGCCGACAACTGCCCCAACGTGAGCAACCCCGACCAGCTCGACACCGACGGTGACGGCGTTGGCGATGCTTGCGACAACTGCCCCAGCGACATCAACCCCGACCAAGCCGACACCGATGGTGACGGCGCAGGCGACGCCTGCGACCCCGACGACGACGACGACGGGGTCTTGGACAACGGCGATGGCAGCGGCTTCCCGGGGGACGCCCCCTGCACCGGCGGCCAGACCGCCGGCTGCGATGACAACTGCCCCCTGGCCTGGAACCCCGATCAGACGGACAGCGACAGCGACGGCACCGGCGATGCCTGCGTGTCGGGCCCCAGCGGCACGTTTAACCCAGAGGCCGACATCAGCCTGAGCAGCTACAACTCCGGCGATAACGCCGACGTCACCAGCGACTTCAGCATCCCCTCGGGCGACGTCCAGTTTGACGCGGTGGCGACGTATATACCGTCCGACTGGGGCGTTGCCCGCGACGCCGACGTGCCCGACGGGAGCCAGGTGGGCGCCCTCGACGCGGCGGTCACCCTGGGCCTAGCCCTCGGCCAAGGCACGTGCAACATCAGGCTGGCCCCACACTTCAACTTGCTGGAGGCCACCACCCAGGGCGCGGCCTTCACATCCACCGGCGACATGGTGGGAGGCACCTGGAACGGCTACGACGTCACCTGCCCCGGCGGCAACGAGAGGGCGGTGTGTGAGTACCCAGACTTCCTCGATGAGCTGTACCCTGTCCGGCCCATCGCCCGCTACTATGGTCACACCATGATCGGGGGCGGCATCGAGGCCGTGATGAACTTCCTGGTCTTCGCGCCCGGCACCAGCCTGGGCGGCGGCATCCCCGGCTATCCCAGTTGGGGCTACCCCACCGTTACTGTCACCAACGACTCAGGCGTGGACCGCCCAGCATCGCCCAGCTCGCTGGCCGACTTCTGCACGCCCCTGGTCAGCAACAACACGATCTTTGGCCTGGCAGATGGCCTGGCCCTCCGCACCAACCCACCCTACGGGGGCACCTACGTCTTCCGCAGCTGGTCTCGCGGCCAGCCTGATGCCGATGGCGATTGGATAGAGAACGCCCTCGACACCTGCCCCTACATCCCCAACCTGGGCGACCCTAGGGTACAGGGCCCGACCGGCGACCAGGACATGGACGGCCTGGACGACGCTTGTGACCCGAACACAGTCAGCCCTCCCGGCGACAACGACGAGGACGACGACGCCTATCACAACCGGGCGGACAACTGTCCGACCACCCCCAACGGGCAGGGCGGCGGCCAGAGCAACCAGGCCGACGCTGACGGCGACGGCATCGGGGATGACTGCGACGCGAACCCGAACAGCATGGACGGCGGCCGGGCGGTCAGGACCATCGAGATAGGAGTGCAGATCGAGGGCCCGCCGCCCTGCGGCCCCGACACCGACGGCGATGGTGTGGGCGACCTGTGTGACACCTGTCCCTCGGTGCCCAATCCCGAGCAGACGGACACCGATGGCGACGGTCTGGGCGATGCCTGTGACGACGATGACGACGATGACACCGTCGTGGACAGCGCCGACAACTGTCCCTTGGCCTCGAACCCCGACCAGGAGGACACCGACGGCGATCTCATCGGTGACGCCTGTGATCCCGATGACGACAATGACACTGTCGATGACCTGATCGACAATTGCCGGTTGGTGCCCAACCCCGGGCAGGCGGATATCGACAGTGATGGCCTGGGCGACGCCTGCGACGACGACAGCGACAACGACGGGTTCACCGACGACCAAGAGATCTTCCTCGGATCAAACCCGCTGAACGCGGCGAGCACCCCTGAGCATCTTAGCCTTCCAGTCACCTGCGCCGACGGCCGGGACAACGACCTGGACGTCCTGGTCGACGGCTATGATCTGGGCTGCGACATAGACCACGACGGCGTCCCCAACGTCTTCGACGCCTGCCCGGTCCTGGCCGAGGACATGGACGGCTACCAGGATGCCGACGGATGCCCTGACGCAGACAACGACATGGACGGTGTCTGTGACCCGTGGCTGACCGCCTCGGCATGTTCAGGCTCCGACCAGTGCCCAAACGTACCCGAGGATCCCGATTCCTTCAAGGACAGCGATGGCTGCCCTGACCCCGACAACGACCAGGACGGCTTCGCAGACTACGCGGACCACTGTCCGGCCACCGACTGGACGGCCGGGCCGGACGGTATCGCCGACAGCGGCGACGAGCCTCTCAACGAGTCAGGCGTGCCGATTCAGACGAAAGAGGACTACGACGGCGTTATAGACACTGACGGCTGCCACGACAGCCCCGGCGACGACTACGATCACGACGGGCTCAGCGACGAATATGAGGCCTTCACCTTGGGAACGGACCCCACAAACGCCGACACGGACGGAGACAATGTGTCCGACGGCCCCAGCGACCCGGACGGCGGCGGACCCATCGTGGCCGGGCCCGACAACTGCTCGAATCTGTTCAACCCCGGCCAGCAGGACTTTGACGTGGACGGCAGGGGCGACCACTGCGACAACAGCGACTCCGATGCATTCACGGATTACATCGAGCTCTACCTGGGCACCGACCCCGCGGACACCTGCCCCGACGACCCGAGCGACGATGCCTGGCCGCTGGACGTGAACATGGATACGTTCATCACCGTCAGCGGCGACGTCTACAACTACCGCGACCGCATCGGAACCGCGCCGGGCGACCCCATGTGGCGGCAGCGGCTGGACCTAAACGCGGATGGCTTTCTCACCGTGGCAGGTGACGTGTTCATGTACAGGGGAATGATCGGGCGGACGTGCACGTAGACGCTATGCCTGCCTTCTCCTGATACACTGGGCTGCCGCGGACGACATAGGATGCTCGTGGGGCAACCTCGTGTGGGTCGCCCGCCATGACTTCAGTGTGATAGCCTCGCCCGTACGCCTGGACGCCTTCGAGACGTTCTGGGTGGAACCCGCCGACGGCCGAGGCCCCGTTCCCGGACGGGGGAAGTGCCGTCAGCGCAGCCTCCTCGCCGGTCCCGAACACGGTTGATCAGCTTCACGGGAAGCGAAATCCCTCTTTCCGTTGATTGCGTGCACGGGGGGTATTGACAAGCTTGTAACGCCGATACTAGACTGGGGTGCTCTTGTTTCTTATGTCACAAATCAGGCAAGAGCAGACCCTATCGGGAGGACGGGAAAGACCCACCACCAGCTAAGGGCAGCCGAAGATGCGGCTGCCCCTAGGAGCCTGTCTATTTAATGCCTTGTTGGGGGAGCTGTCCCTAATTTGGCCGGATCATGGGCTCCTAATGGGGAACCCCGCTCGATTCACGGCAGAAATGACACCGCAAACGGGG
>Ga0214473_10007328_pt1 | contig 13100 bp, 15 predicted proteins | sample RVTome_7_FD_203509 | JGI IMG/M metagenome (GOLD analysis project Ga0214473, IMG submission 203509) | Soil microbial communities from uranium-contaminated site in the Upper Colorado River Basin, Wyoming, United States - RVT98D197 | ecosystem: Environmental > Terrestrial > Soil > Contaminated >...
CTTCCTGGAGGAGCGGGAGTTCGCGGAACGACAGAAGACCGGGAACGTAGGGAAAGGAAATCGCTCTTGCCGCTCTCCCGACATCCAAGACCTCCAACTCCGGCCAACGACACACAACAACAGCGGCATATCCGGTGGTGGCTCGTTTGTGGTAAGAACAGTCCACTCCCGCCACACGCAACCCCTTTCTCGGGGAAGGGAGGGGGCACAAGCGTACCTGCGGAGCCAGCTCCCGTTGGAGCTGGACGGCTTCTTTGGGCGAAAGCCCTTCTGGGAGGGTTTCTGTTTTCACGAACTTCAGGAAGACCGGCTATCCGATTCCTGCCCAAGAAAGCGCTCGGCATACTCGGACGAGGTTAGAAAACAACTCTCCGACCTCCCAAACCACTTGTAGCGGTTTTTCGCAACCCACCTGTAACAAGCATCCCGAAGAGGACGTGGGACGACAACGAACCCGTACAGCAATGGCCAAAGCCACCTGAGCCGGCGAACGATGCGGAGACCGGCCTGGGACCGTTTGTAGCAACGTCCGTCTTCGATGAGAACCACACTGGAGAGGTCATCCTTTTCGATCCCGTATCTCTCCAGATAGGATTTCGCGGTCTCCGACTGAGCGGCGCAGAAGCGGAAGAACCCTTTGGAATCCCGTTTGAGGATGAATCGGATTCCCGTATTGCACAGGTTGCAGTTTCCGTCAAACAGGACCAGGGCAGGCGGTTCGGATTTCTCCGGTCGATCGGGATTAGAACCCATGGCAACTTGCATTGTAAATTCTCCAACGAGGTGGGGAATGGGACCGAAATCCTTGCTACTCTGAGAATAGGCAAGGTCCCGTTCTGTTTCCCCATGATATTCTGGAACGAAGTGAAGAATCCCACGTCGCCTGGGAGGTAGCACTTCGGCTGGCACGGAGGTCGCGCTGACGCCCGTACGTCGCGCTCCGTCTGCGAAGTCCGCCTTCGCGGACTGCCGGGCTCGGCCTCCTTGAGGAGGCTTCGCAAGCGGAGCGTGTGGCTTCAGCCACCGCGACACAACGCTCGATCGGTCGTCATTTTCATGCCTTTCAGCGTGTGGGAACCCCACATGAGGGGCTACTCTGGAAATGGGCCATCGGTGTAGCCCCGTCGCCCACGGCGGGGCGCCTATCCCACACCGGAGGCCACAGAGGGGTTTCAGTACAAGAATTGCAGCGTTTCCCCATTCGTCACGCTGCTCTTCGACCTGAAAAAAAGAACGCTCAGACCTCCCCCCACTCGCCTGGAACCGGCACGGGATAGAAGCCCTCCGCATCGGCCTGGAACGGCGCCGGGCTGTCCGTGGTGAAGTCTACGTTGGGGCAGAACTTGAAATCGGATGAGGTGATCTCTTCCCAGGTGATGATTCTCTCGCAGTGGACGGCGGCGCGTCCCATTTGGGAGGCCAGATTCGTGTAGGCCGCCCGACGGGCCTCGTTGTGCGGCTTGTCTTGGCGGATGGCATTCAGCAGAACGTCCCACTCGACCTGGTATGGGCTGACACTCTCCTTTTCCGGTTGCCAGGTGATGCCGCTCTTGTCGATGCGCTGGTCCTTGTAGATCTCCGCGGTCGGGGCATGAACGTTGCCCGAGAACTGCGCCGCGCATTTCGTCCCATGCACGAACGTGGCGAAGTCATCGTAGCACCCCGGCATCGCGCGGCCGTTCACCTGCGCCTTGGTCCCGTCGGCAAAAGTGTATTCGATTGCATAAGTGTGGAAGTTCTGGCCGCGGTCGGCGCCGCTCGGAGCGCGGCCACCCAGACCGTGCGCCGAGATCGGCCAGGCGTCTTTGATCCAGCAACACTCATCGATCTGGTGAATCATCCATTCGATGAATTGCCCCGACGAAACCCAGAAGAAGGCGTAGGGATGACGGATCTGCCAGAGCAGTTCGCTCTCACCCCCACGGAACCGTTCCAGAGTCCGTCCCGGATCCATTCGGTACGCCCGGATCAGCAGGACTTCCCCCACGGCGCCCTCGCGGATCTGCTGGATGATTGCCTGCCGGGCGGAGGAATGACGACACATAAGCCCGCAGGCGATCTTCAGGTTTTTCTTGTCGGCTTCATCAGCCAGGCGGAGGATCTCTTGCGTCCCTCCCGGATCGGGGGCAAACGACTTCTCCATGAAAACGTTGACACCCTTTTCGACGGCATACTTGATATGAGTTGGCCGGAAGGCCGAATGGGTGCCCTGGACCATCACATCGCCCGGCCGCAGGCAGTCGATCGCCTTGCGGTAGGCGTCGAAACCGAGAAATCGCCGGTCTTCCGGCACGTCGATCCGTTCGCCGAACTCCTCGTGGAGAGCCCCATAGGATCTCGCGATCCGGTCCTCGAAAAGGTCGGCCATGGCGACGAGCTGGGTGGGACCGGTCTCCGAAGAGAGCGCGTTCTTGACCGCGCCGCTGCCGCGGCCGCCGCAACCGACCAGGGCCAGCCGAATGGTGTTGTCCTCCGCCGCATAGGCCCGAGGCAGTGAAGCGCCGGCGAGCACCGACCCGGCCACCAGGCCTCCGCTCTGCGCCAGGAACTGCCGGCGTGAGGGATTCTTGGGTTCTTTCTCCAATCTCTTCTGCGTGCGAGTTTCGGTTTCAGGTTTCATGATTACCCCTTCGAAAATGGCCCAAAAGCCAGGACATGCTTCTCAATCGAGTCCTGAAGCTATGGGTTTGGGGTATCGGTGTCAATGAGTTTTGGGGAAATACGGGCAATTGTCGGCTCCCGCTCGCACAGGAGTTGCACTCCTGTGCGTGTTTGAATCGTGGAATCCCCGGAAGGTGTGGAAAGCGTGGAAGAAATCGCGACCCCCTCCGGGGCCTTCGACCATTCCATGTCCTTCCGCTTTCTCCATCTCCTCCACGATTCAATGTCCCATTGCGCACACGGATGCAGCGGGATTTGGAGATTACCAGAGGAATCTTGTGGGTAAAGGTCAAATGGCTCTGATTCGGCACCACTGCCCTTGAGCCAGCAGCCTTCATGGTGTATCTTTATTGTAGATACAAGGAGCTGCGGATGAACGCACGCATTCAGAAGTGGGGTAACAGCCTTGCCCTGAGGATTCCCAAGGCCTTTGCCTCGGAAGTGGGCCTCTCCGAGAATCTGCCGGTCGATCTGTCGGTCCAGGAGGGCCGGTTGGTGATCCGACCTTGTTCCGAACCTCCTCTACGGCTCGATGACCTGTTGGAGGGCATCACGGAAGAGAATCTTCACGGCGAGTGGAACACAGGGCCAGCTGTCGGGAAGGAACTCTGGTGAGCGCCGAGCATAACCATGTCCCGGAACGGGGAGACGTCGTCTGGATCGATCTCGACCCGCAGACCGGACACGAGCAACGAGGAAGACGGCCGGCATTGGCGCTGTCCCCGAGGGCTTACAATGGAAAAGTCGGACTGGCGCTCCTTTGCCCGATCACCAGCCAAGCCAAGGGCTACCCGTTTGAGGTCGAGCTGCCGAGTGGATTGCCGGTAACGGGGGTCGTGCTGGCCGACCAAGTGAAGAGCCTCGATTGGAGGAGCCGGGAGTGTTCTCTCATCTGCACGATCCCGGAGGCCGCAGTTGGCAGAGTCTTGCTGAGGCTCCACACGCTGCTTTGAAAAGACTTCTTTCCTTTCCGGGCATCTATCGGATTCTCTTGTTCATACTTGTACAGCTCTTGGGGAGCAGGCCAAAAACCTCCTTAGTAAGGCAGACTTCACATTCAGGAAAAGCGACGATCGCGGCCTGAGTCACCCCGCGAAGCAATCTGCACGCTTGGTGTATACGTGAAAGGCAGAGAACGCTCCAAACCAGGTATCCAGCCACCTGCTGTCGTGGCGGAGTGGTGATCGCTCAGGAACCGGGCAATCGCCAGCGAAGAGCCGGAAACCTGGCATAGTCGCGGTCCAAGGTAATCCACTCGCAGCCGGATTCGATGGCCAGCGCCGCAAACCAAGCATCCGGCACCAGGTTGCCGCGGGCATCCGCCTCGGTACAGAGGCGGATGAAGATCTCCCAGTGTCGTTCACCCGGTTGGACGACCATGCAGTGGGGTTGACCGAGTAAGGCTTCGCAGAACCGGCAGACCTCGTCCAGACGGCTCGGCTCCGAAAAGACTTTTGGATGGGTGGCAATGCGGATCACTCCGCTCAGAACCTGAGGGGCGATACCGTAGCGTGCGTCACCATTGACCGTTCTATTGAGCCAATTTCCACAGAATTCATGATCGGGGGAATCGCGCCGGAAAGCGTTTACCAGGACGTTGACATCGGGAAGAATCACGGAGCGCGCATGACCTCCTCCAAGGCCTCAGACCGATTGAGATCCACCCCGGGCAGCACGCCGCCGGAGGCCTTGGAAACAGGCAGTTCGACGGGTTTTCTCCGGCTTGGTTTCGAACTCGCTAGGACAATCGAGAGTCCCTCTTCAACCAGCGACGTGAGGGTTTGTCCTTCGTCCGCTGCCCGTTTCTTGGCGCGTTCAAGAAGGTCATCATTTATGCGTACCGTTGTCCTCATGCATCAAGACATATCATTCCTCCATCAATATGTCAAGCCCTGGTTAAGAAGATTCACCCACAGAAACTCCCCGCCCGCTTGACGGTGATTCGGCACGCTCGAAGAGTCCCCAGCCGAGCCAGGAGGATTCCTCAATCCACTGTCTTGTGATCCCCAGGCTTCAGCCCCTTCTTGAAGCCATTCGATCCGAGATCCGCGGGATCGAACTCGCCGACGTAGTCGACGTTGCTCCGTGGCGGTATCTTGTCCTCCATACCGAGAGCCCAGTAACAGGCGTTGACGAGGAGCCGCCGGAAACCTTCGCTCTTGAAGTCGAAGGAGGCCCCCATCGTGGTTGTGAAGACACGGGCCGTTTTCCCTTGTTCCCCAGTGTAGGTTTTGGTCCAAGCGACGGGGACCGGCTCTTTATCCGGATTTGGTTCGTCGTCGGGGTTCATTCCTTTGAGGACCACGCCCATGACAAGCGGTTGGCTGTCGCCGGTAAGCGTCGTGAGGCCGTAGACGTCGGATACCCCCCAGATGTCTTCGCAGCCTTGGACGATGGGGTGGTCTTCCATCCCCTCAGCGACCGCGCCGCGTGTGCTTTCCACTTTGTGATGGCCGTAGTGGTTGATCCAGGTCTCGCCCAGAACCTGGCGTCCGTAGCCGCCTTCGAACGCTTCGTCGCGAAAGCCGTACTTGGCGTACGGAGCGGTCTTGTTCTTGACATAGTTGAAGGCGTGGGTGGCGGTCCGGATTCCGATGATGGGTTTTCCGGAGTTCGTGTAGTCGACGATGGATTTCATCTGTTCGTCGGGGAGTTCGCGGAACCGGGTGAACAAAACCATGAGATCGGCGGTCTCCAGCGCCTCCAGCCCGGGGATGTTGTCGACCGTGTTCGGGTCGATCTCGCCGGTTTCTTTGTTAATCGCGAAAAGGACCGTGCATTTGAATCCGTGACGTTTCGCCAGGATCTTCGCCATCTGAGGCATCGACTCTTCCGACCGGTATTCCTCGTCGCCGGTGATGAAGACGATGTGTTTTCCCTTTCCCGGTCCTTCAGAACCTTCGTACACAACCCACTGCTCCCCGCTGCCGCTGCGCCCGCACACTGGGCTTGCCGTCACCAACAACAATGGAACCCATAACAGTCTCATAGTGGTTTCTCCAATCGATGAAACAATATTCCCATTCTCCACTCAATCGTGCGAGTTCTGCCTATTCCCCCTGGACCAAGCCGTATTTTTCCAGCCGCGTATAGAGCTGACGCCTTGTCAGGCCAAGCAGTTCGGCCGCACTCGATTTGTTGCCCTTCGATCGTTCAAGCGCCTGTAGGACGAGGCTTTTCTCCAATTCATCCATAACAACTCCATTCGGAGGGAGCTGGAAGTCGCTTCCCACCGTCGTTCCCGAGATACCATGGGCGAGTCCGGGCGGGAGGTGCTCCAGGCCGATCTCCCCTTCGGGAGAAAGGATGGTGGCGCGTTCCATCAGGTTTTCGAGTTCCCGAACGTTGCCGCGCCAATGGTAACGGCAGAGCGCCTGTTCCGCTTTGTGGCCGAGAATGACCTTGGCGTAACCATATTTGGCAAGGAAGAACTTGGCCAGGATAGGGATGTCCTCGACTCGGTTGCGCAGGGGGGGAATCTCGATGGGGAACACGGAAAGCCGGTAGAACAGATCTTCCCTGAAGGTTCCTTCCTTCATCATTTCTTCCAGGTTCCGGTGTGTAGCGGCGATGATGCGAACGTCCACGGAAAGCGTCTCCGTTCCGCCGACACGTTCGAATCTCCGCTCCTGGATAACGCGAAGGAGCTTGACCTGAACCGAGAGGGAGATGTCGCCGATCTCGTCCAAAAAGAGCGTTCCCCCATCGGCCATCTCGAAACGGCCCGCTCGCCGTTGGTGGGCGCCGGTGAAAGATCCCTTCTCGTGGCCGAAAAGCTCGCTCTCAAGGAGAGTCTCCGTAAGAGCGCCGCAGTGGACGCCGATCATCGGCATCTCTCGGCGTTTGGACCGGTCGTGGATGAGGCGGGCGATCCTTTCCTTTCCGGTTCCGCTTTCTCCCCTTAACAGGACTGTGGCATCTCGTTCGGCGACCTGATCCACCAGGCGAAAGACCTGGCGCATCGCCGGGCTCTCGCCCAAAACCATCTTCGAGGAAAGACTCCCCCTCAGGTCCTCGATCTCCCAGCGCATACGCTGTTTTTCGGCGATCCGGTCGAGGACGTGCAGGAGCTCGGGGGTCTTGAAGGGCTTGCAGAGGAAGTCGTAGGCGCCCGCGCGGGTCGCCTCGAGCGCCGTTTCCACCGAGGCGTAGGCGGTCATCACAACCACTTCCACGGGTGGGACTTTGGCCCGCGCCGCCGTTAACACCTCCATCCCGCCGACCGGTTCCATCTTCAGGTCGGTGACCGCGACGTCCGGTGGAGAGTCCTCCATCGCCCGGATGGCTTCCTCACCTCCGGAACAGGTTCGGCAGCGATGCCCCTCTTCCTCCAGGAGGGCCTGGAGGAGGGTACGCATCTTCGCTTCGTCGTCTACAATCAGGATGTCCATACCCGAAGATTCTCACCCGTAACGCTCGATCAGTCCGGTCATCTCTTCACAGACCCTGGCGGCGAGGGCATTGTCGGGAAGCCCCTTCTCGCTGATAAGCACTTCCGCCGTCAAGTATCCTTCATAACCCACCGACTTCAGGGCTCCGAAGACCGCTTCCCAGTTAACGTCACCTTCCAAAAGACTTCCTGTGAAGTTATTCAAGGTTCCCGCGCCATCGGTCAGTTTGAAGTTCTTGACATGGACTCGCCCAATCTGCCTGCCGAGTATCTCGATCCAGTGTTCGGGATATCCGAACAGGAGAACGTTTCCGACGTCGAAGTAGGCCTTGACACAGGGCGACTCGAATGAATCGACGAAGGTGGAAAACTCGAAAGGGCCGGAGAGGAACCGGTTCCAGACGTTCTCCAGGCACAGTCTGATCCCCAGTTCCTCAGCAAGCGGTTTCAGCGAATGGATCGATTTGGCGGACATCTCCGATGCCAGCTTGGCGGGAACCACGGGTCGGGAGTCGTCCCAGGGCACCGCCACGCTGCCGGGGACGACCAGGATCGAGTCGACACCCAGGAGATGGGCCGCACGGATATAGGCTCGCGTGAATTCCAGAGCTTCCGACCTCTCTGTTTCATCGGGACTGGAAAGCGATTTGGTCCAATAAGCTCCGGTCGCCATCGAGGAGATCTCGAGACCGAGTCGATCGATTTCCGAACGGTACGCGGATATTTCGCTCTCGTTGGTCTCCGGTGTCAGGTCCCCGGCCCCAAAGCAAGGTTCGATCGCATCGAACCCCATTTGCTTCACCGCCCGGGCCGAATCGACTAGCCCCACTTCTCCCGCAAACCCTCCAACAGTCCACTGGTTGATCGATTTCCTGAACATGATATTCCTCCTCATCCTCCCGCGCAGCCGCAACGATCGTCGTCAAATGCGCCTTTACGGATGCACTGGTTCTTTGTCTTCCGAGTCAGCGGGCTCTTTCTTACCGTCCTTTCTACCCAGTTCGTATGAGTAATAGGATGCGAACAGTACCATGACGGACATCGTTCCGGTACAGATCTCCGGCTGGAGACCTCGACCCGACATGAATTCGATGAGAACGACGGCAATCAGTCCCAACGCAACGTATCCGATACCAACCATTACCGGTTTCATGGAAGTGCCTCCCGAAAAAAATCTCATCTGTTACTGTCTGCTCTTCGATAACCGGCGCAGAGGCGCAACGCCTTCTTGATCCGGCTCAACCACTCGGTATTCCCCGAGCGAGTCGATGAATTCGAAATCGCCGCGGATCCGTTTGAGCTTGTACTGCTCCGATCGCCCCCCCGCTCTTTCGACCTCCCGGCGCTTGAGTCGGTCGAAGGTCCGCGGGCCGACGAGAGCGGCCCGTATTGGGGCAAGGCGATGCGACTTGCGCTTGCTGTCGTATTCGAGATTAAGGCCGCGCAACGACTCGTCGACTTTCAGTGCCATTGCGCCGAGCTCCGCATCGGGGGAGTCCGAATCGTCCTCCAAGACCAGGAGATAACCTGGGGGATCTCCCCAAAGCGGAGTGACAACGCAGTCGCCATGCTGCTCCAGGAAACGGGCCGGGAGTGCCTCGATGGCGAGGATGACCTGGTCTTCGGACAGCTTTTCCCCGGTAATGGAGGCATAGCCGGATCCTTTGCGAATGAATTGGAAGAGAGGAACCTCGCCCCGCCGTTCGGTGACCTCCACGATATCGTCAATGTGATATCGGTAAAGCCCCCAGGAAGTCGTAAAAACCATGTAATAGCGTTTTCCAACCTCCAGTTCATGCGGAAGCATGAGCGCGACCGGCTCTCCGATGGGGACTTCGCCTCCGTCTTCGGCCGGATGAAACTCGAAAAAGATCCCTGTGAGATCCGGGACTCCCGTGGCCGTGTCGTCTGCAACCGGAATCGTAAACCGTCCTTCCGAAGCGATGAGTCCGGGGTCGCGTATCGGGACACCGGGGAAATATCTTCTCAGGGGTTCCAGATAGGGAGTCAGCGTTCCACCCGTCCAACAGGAAATGAGCGCCAACTCGGGCCAGACCGCCAAGGGAAGGACCGCCCCTTCGTTCTCAATTCTTTTCCCCACCTTGCGGGCGCGATCGGGGTTCTTCCGGAAATCCGGATGGCGGCGGTATTCCTCGGGCAGGGCACCGAGGTAGCGAAAGGTTCCATCGGCCAGTTCACGCAGCAGCGATTCGAATTCTCTTTCGAGTCGCTTCGGTATCCTCAGGAGAGTGCTGGGGTTCGCAGCGGTGAAGAAGGAAACGTTGTGGGCCAGTGCATGGTGCAGGGCCGTCGCTTCGCGGACTTCCGGGTCTTCGATCGAGGAGAAGGCGAGGGGAATCGCCATTCGCTTCTTGATCCATGGAAGTTGCAACTCGGCCACGAGACCGGTCACCGCGCCGCAAGGGACCCCCTGAGAGGTGAATCGCTCTCTCCAACTGGAAAACAGCGCACAGAAGTCCGCACTCACTGCGAGGGGGTGGTCTCGAAGGGCAAGACTCGACCAGAGACGGTAAGTCTTCCGGAACCGCCGAAGGTATCGGGTGGTGACCGGGATCCTCTTGGGATCCCCCGAAGAACCACTCGTCATACCGAACATCAGGATCTTCTCGCGAGGTGGCAGCAACGCGGCAGACTCCCCGCTGTGGACCCTGTCCATGTAAGGGCTCAGGGTTTCGTATGTCTGAAGGGGAACGGCTTGCTGGAAATCCCGGACCGTTCGGATGGCGGAAAACCGAAAGTGTTTGCCGAAGGCAGACTCTGCACAGTCGTGCAGGATCCTCCTCAGGAGTCGTTCCTGCGTTTGTCGAGGTTGACTCAAAGCCCGGCTGAACCTGAACAGAGAAGTGATGCCCGCCAGGTGGATGACGGGCCCGATGAGGCGGTCCCCAAGCGTTCGTTTCATGCGATCCGGGCCTACTCCGAAGTGGCAGGAGGAAAGAGCCGGGAGAAAGAAGCGCGTATTTCCCCGAGATCGTCGGGGCTGAGAGCCTTGCACTTCTGTACGAAGTCCTCTCCCCGGTTCCGCAATCCTTGAACCTCTTTCTTCATTCCAGCAATGCGATGCTCAGTGTCTCTCATTTTTTGCCGACGTGCAACGGTTTCGCTCTTGGATTTCTCCAGGAATCTCTGGTATCTGTTGATCTCGTTGACAAAAATCGCCGTTGCCAGAAGCACCCCTGCAAGGAAGAAAACGAGGGATATCAGGAGGAGCTTGCCGGCGGAAAGAAGGAGCAAACAGCATACCGTAGTGACTCCCAGGATTACGATTCCTCCCAGCCAGGGATTCGGGGGAGCGGGCTTGTTCCTTTCGGCCGCGCGGAGTAGCTCGATCTTCCGCGTGTCGTCCTCGAACTGTGCCTGGATATTGCGGAGGTTCTCGTCGAGTTCCTCGAGTTCCTTCATCAGAAAAGCCCGTTCTTGAGATGCATCGGCCTTTTGCAGCTCGGGCGGGAGGTCCAACAAGGGTATCCGGCCTTCGACAGCCCGTTGGGCATCGCCGGAACGCAGGCGCGCCTCGGCGTCCGCAAGGTGGAAGTACTCTCCCCCGGCCACGGTGTTGAGCCCCAGGACGAAATCCCCCACCGCCTTCCCCGAATGAGCCTTCAGGAGAGCCTCGTCGTAAGAGAGCTGCTCTTCCAGGACCTGAATGGAAAGCATGAGTCCCAGACTCGTGTCCCTGCCGCTTTCGGCCATCGCGACCCCTCAGTTTGAGTACTCGAAGAGGTCTTCCAACGACTCCCCCTCGAAGGCTTGGGCAAAGAGTGTGTCGAATCCAACCGGCTCTCCGCCAATGTCGATATACTCGATGTTGACGTACGGAAAAAATAGGGTATGAAGGATGTCTTTCAATTGGGATTTGATGCTGGCCCCCTGAGGATTCGTGTCGATCATCGCGAGGGGGATGCAGTACAGTGTGATCCCGTCGCGGTCTCTCCGGCGAACTTTCCCCAGAAAACGCTTGTTGTTGAGGAGATGGACTTCCACCATCTTCCCCACCAGGGGATCGGTCCCGCCCGTGTCGACGACCGAATTACTTCGAAACAAGTCTCCCTCTCCTCGTTTCACAAAACGCGTCGGCGGCTCGCCGCCGGGCCGTCCGGCCACTCTTCGCCTCCCGGATCGGTCACGCACGCCCCCGGTCCGTTGGATTCAAGCCTGCTATCCACCATGTTGACACACACCCCACAGGAAGGTCTAGGGCGGGTTGCCCGAAAACCCGCGCTGGATTGTCCGAAAAGCAGCACCACATCATCCGGAAAGACCAACGTTCCGTTGGCCGCGATCTCGAAGCTGAAGACCAATCGTTGAGTGATTCGAGAATCACTCGAACTGCGAGAATCGTCGCTGCCTAGCCGCCGCTTGCGGCTTCGATTGCGCGAAGAAGAAGATCTGCTGAGAGGGCAGTCATCCAGACCCCAATCGGTGGGTGGACCTTCGGTTTCCTCAGGAGTGAGCCAAAAGCGTATACCCTGTCCCCGAACACCCGTATGCCGTCTGTCCGGTCTTTACGCCCCACGAGGGAAGTCGTGCCAGAGCCTCTCACCTGGCAGGGAGGGAACTGGAGAGGGGTTGCCTGACCCCCAGACTGAAGGGTTTTCAACCGCCCGCCTGACTTGCCCAACGGAAGCATTCCGGAGAGCTTTCCGGAGGTGTATTATGAGATGGGGAAGGTGGCGTAGTGAGAACAACGATGAGGAACATCCTTAGAAAGGAGAACTATCACAATGCGCGGTTTCACTCTGATCGAACTGTTAATTGTCATTGCCATCATCCTGATCTTGATCGCCATCGCCTTGCCGAATTTCTTGGAGGCCCAGATCCGGGCCCGGGTGACACAGGCGGCGGGAAATCTGAGAAGCGCCCAGACGGCCGCCATGACCCACCTTTCCGATTAGGGTTTTCTTTACGGCGATTTCAATGCGAGTGGGCCATCCGCGCTGCAAACCCGGATGAAGAACAATCCCGGGATCTGCCTCCCCAACCGGCCCGTCATCACCGGCACGGCGGACGGCGGTCTGACTTTCACGGGGGGCCAAGGCATGCGCCGGACCTACTATGCCAACAACGTTCACTGTCCGCTGACCACTCCCACCAAGTACATCGATGCGATCGAGCTGATCGACCCCTTTTCGGACGGTACCGTCCCCTTGGGGTATGACAGCTACGAAGACGAATATTTTGGGAAATTCCCGCGCGGAACGGTTTCGTACGCGGGGTATTTCGTTTCCGGCCCGGACCGCGTCGCCGGAGACTGGATGGCCCGAATACCTTACAGTCCCACCAATGGGTCGAAGAGCAGCGGTGAAATGTGGCGTATCCTCGAATTCTTGCCGCAGGCCGCGCGAAACGGGATGGGCGGTTCCTACCCATATCCCTCTCTGATAGCGCCTTGAGGCTTTGCAGGAGCGGTCGTAGTCGTTGTCCAAGCTCAGAGGCGGGTGGGCCGTAGGCGCTGAGGAGTCAGGTCGGAGCGTGCCCGTTGCGAGACGGTGACTATTGACAAGGCGGCTCCTTCTCCTCTAGGTTTGCCATAGTGAAGTTTCCAGACGTCGGGAAGTCCGGTGAGAGACCGGCGCGAACCCGTCGCTGTAAGCGGGGACGAAAACCGCAAGATGCCATTGGCCCCCGGGCCGAGAAGGCGCGGCGAGTAGGACGATCCGCAAGTCAGAAGACCGTGTCTGGAAGCTTTCCGCAAGACTTCTTCGGGGATAGAAGGCGGATTGGCTTCCGAGAAGTAATTGGGCCCTGCCGGTAATCTCCGGACAGGGCTTTTTTGTTTGAACCTGTCTGGAAAAGCGGTCGGATCTCATGCCGGACCCAATCCTCTTCCTTCCCTCGAAGGGGCATCCTAGTGAAGAGGAGACTGGACTCATGCGTATTCGTTCAAACCTGACAGCCGTCATCGGGTTTATGGCGGTGGCACTTCCCGCTTCGTTTTCTCAAACACTCCATTTTACCTCGCAGCCGGAAGGGTATCGTGCGGGGTCTCTCAGACTCCCGCGAGGTTTCACCGGCGCCTTGGGAGTCG
>Ga0214473_10007329_pt1 | contig 13098 bp, 4 predicted proteins | sample RVTome_7_FD_203509 | JGI IMG/M metagenome (GOLD analysis project Ga0214473, IMG submission 203509) | Soil microbial communities from uranium-contaminated site in the Upper Colorado River Basin, Wyoming, United States - RVT98D197 | ecosystem: Environmental > Terrestrial > Soil > Contaminated >...
GTCAGTGAACCGCCCGGCGAGCTGCCCCAGATACTTGACGCCGGCCTCGATGTTGGTGCGCACGCGCAACGAACGGAAGGTAGCCGGCATGACCTGGAAATAGCCTCGCGCGCCGGCGCCCGATCGCAGGTTGGCGTTGCCGCCGGATTCGTACATGCACACGGCCCGAGCCAGGGCCAGGTCCACCTGGTATTTGAGAGAATGCTTTCGAATCTCATCTTCAATTTCCATGACCTTGCGGTACATGCCCAGAAACTGCGGCGACAACGCGTCAGCGGAGACGAGCGGGACGTCATCGGCCATCTGGCCGGCCGCTCTCACAGATGTCCCGCCGAAGGCGGCGCCCGAGAGCGAAGCCATCCCTGCCAGCAACAAGAGGAAATTGGAAATACGCCGTCGGCCCGTGCCGCGCTCAAGCATCGCCTGCGCTCCCTTCGTATCTGAATTGCCCGGGCATGCCGCGTCCCCGATGGAGATGTGGGTTCGGATCGGCCATTCCTCACCCCTGCGCGCTTCAAGTCGCCCGGGTTCGACCCCAGGGGGGCCAGCTCGATCATCCTGCCTGTCGCCTTGCGCGGCAAGGCGATTTCCTTACGGTGCGCCGAGAGCGGAGCCGTCGTAGAGCACCTTTGCACGCCGAAGGCCAGTCGTCAAGAAACTAACGAACTTCCTCGGGAGGCTCACTTCGAAAAACTTTGGGGCCAACACGACGTTCATTCCCTTCGAGCATCCTGCGACTCAGGGGCTGGTACTATACTTGCCAGTGCTTGCCATTTATTGACTCTCCTATCTTATTTTGCGAGCATGGGGCGTAGTTAGGTCCGAAGCTTTACCCGCAGATCGGGGAGTGGGTGTCGTTGGAACACCCGGGTCGTGATCGATCGCCGGCGCTGAGTATCGGGAATGAAGACGCTAGGCAAGTTCGAGATTTTGGAGAAGATCGGTCAAGGGGCCATGGGCATCGTGTATAAGGCCCGCGACCCACTGATTGGGCGTTTGGTTGCCCTCAAGACCATTACCACAGGCGTGACGGAAGACCCTGCCTTGCTGGAGCGCTTCTACCAGGAGGCGCGCTCTGCGGGCGCGCTGCAACATCCCAACATCGTTACTATTTTTGAACTGGGCAAGGAGGATGACACCCCCTTCATTGCCATGGAGTATCTGGAGGGAGTCAGCCTGGACAAGTTGATCGAAGCGCGTCCGATGATGCCTCTGTCCCAACAGTTGGGGTACATCGTGCACGTTTGCCGGGCGCTGGAGTACGCTCACAAGCGAGGCGTCGTGCACCGGGACGTCAAGCCCGGCAACGTGATGCTGACCAAAGAGGGAACGGTGAAGGTGGTGGACTTCGGGATTGCCCGGCTCATCGAAAGTTCTCACTCGCAAACGGGGATGTTGATCGGGACGTTGGCTTACATGTCTCCCCAGCAAATCAAAGGCAACCGGGCGGATGCGCGATCAGACATCTGGGCCGCCGGGGCCATGTTCTACGAGCTATTGACGCATCACCGGCCATTCGACGGCGACAATTGCGGCGCGCTGATGATGAGTATCCTGACGCAGGAAGCGCCCCCGCTTTCGGAAACCGCACCCGGGACTCCGCTCGATGTATCGGCGGTGGTGGAGCGCATGTTGCGCAAGGAGGCGGAGGAGCGCTTCCAAACGATGGAGGAAGTCCTCATCGAGTTGGAACCTTGCTGGAAGCGCCTGCAACAGGTGGAAGTTTCCGGCCTGCTGGCCGACGCGCAGCACCTGTTCAAGGCACGCCATCTGGAAAGCGCGCTGGAGGCCGTTCGCAGAGTCCTGCAAATCGACAGCGAAAACACCGAAGCACGCAATCTACTGGAAAGGATCAACACGGAGGTTCGCCGGACCCGGACGCCTGCGCCGGAGGTTGGCATAGAAACGGATCACGAGCATCCCGAGAAGACCGGTCAAATTCCTGGAACGATCGGCCGCGAAGAGTCCAGGGCGGCGGCGGATCCCGGGGCCGATTCCCAAGTTACGCTGGGTCCGGACGCGAATATCGGCCAGTTCCTTCGGCAGACGGAGAAGAAGACAACTCCGCCTGCCGGCGTTCGCGCTTCCTCTCGTACGGGAGCAGCGGCCGCTCCGGCGCTTTCTCCGAAGGCGTCCGCCCCCGCGCGACAGGATTTCGCGACGCCCGGCGTCCCGATACCGGGCGCACCTGATGGGCGCATGAACTCCGCACCGCCGGTCGCTTCCTCGCCGGCGCAGAAGATTGCAGCGGCGTCTGTAGCAAGGGAGTCCGCTGAAAGCGCGAGCGCTGCGGCAGGCGAGTCTGCCGCCACGAGTGTGGTGCGATCGCTACGGGCCGCACGGGCGACCCTGCCATGGAGGAAGCGGCCGGTTCCGATCGCTGTGTCTGTCTTGGCAGTGATGATGGTCGCGGGCGCTGCAAGTTACTACCTGCGGCAGCGACCTCCAGCCGTGTTAACGCCTGGCACGCCGATCGAAGCGACGGCGCCGGGCGCAACTTTGGCCGCTGCTCCGCCAGACGTTGAAGGGACGAGACCTGTTTCCGGGGGCGCTGTGTCCACGGATCTCGAGAGGCAGCAGCGGCTACTGATCACCGGTGCAGTAGATGCTGCCAATCGTGACAAGGATTACAGAGTGGCGCTGGCTCTGCTGGAAAGGGCGCATGCGTTGAACGGGCCTCTGCAACGGGAAATTGCACGATACCAGAGCGAATACGGGAGACTGGCGAGACTCGCGAGCACTCCAGCCGGCAATACTTCAGCGCAGGTGCCCCCCATTGCGCCTCCGCAGGCGCCGCCGCTGGCTGTGCAGGCAGGAGGGGCGCCCGCGGCGATTTTGCCGCCCGTCAATCGCGGCGACGTAGCGAGCAGCCAACCAGCGGCTCCGGCGATTGCCGGCAGTCCCAGCCAGCCGCCCGCAAACAACCAACCGCCAGTGCTGCCGGTGGCGTCGCCAGCCAGCCAGCCGGCCGTTACCGCCGCGTCGAGCCCGGCCAACGCCAGAACTGAGGCGCCGGTCGAGCCGGCGCGTGCCGCTCCCGAACCGGCTCCGGTGCAGCCGGCTGCCGCCAGTGTGAATTTGGACAGTCCCGACCGCCAGGCAATCGCCGCCTCGATCGAGCAGTTATCGGCCGCTTTTTCACACCGGAGTATGGCCGAACTGCTGGAGATCTGGCCCAGGATCGGTGCGATCAGGAACACTCTCAGGACGGTTTTCGATACGGCTCAGTCGCTCACCCGCGAATTTCATGTTCAGAGCCTGAGTATTTCCAATGATGGTGTGACAGCGACGGCGATCGGGACCTACGACGGCAGGATTCGCGACGGCCGGGGCGTGGAGACGCCGAGCTCCGGCAATTTCTATGTGAGGCTCGGGAAGCGAAACGGCAAGTGGTTGATTGACGACGCCAGTTTCTGACGATTTGCAGGCTCTCTTGCGGCACCGGCTGTCGCGTCAATGCAGTTCTACTTGACAATCACAGCGCTAGAGATAGAATCCGCCATACGTCCCCCCGGATCGGTTAATAGTTTCATAAATAGGCCAGTTATATGGAGTAGCAGCTAGGCTGCTGCAGTCGGTAAGGATTCGCTTACGAATAGCCGCGATTCCAATGAGGAGGAGTTTCATGAGTGCTACCCAGCCCCTCATGCACTCAGTCCGGTGGCAAGGAACGAGATTACTCTTGCTGGGACTTAGGCTCCTGGCCATCAGCTTCGCGGCCCTGCTCCCGACCACGGTGAGTTTCGCTCAAACTGTGTCCTTGTGTAAGCGACATCTTTTGGCCGTAGCGTTTATTTTTCTGCTCGCATTTGTTGCTCCAGCAGTTGGTGCTGCAGAGATCAAGTTTTCGACAGTCGTCACCGAATCGTCTGGGCCTTTTGCGAACCTGTTGAGTCCGGGGACCGTCGTGACCATTTCGTACGAGTTGGATCCTAACGTCCTGGACCAGTTCGGCTCGCCAAACGCAGGGTTCTATTCGGACGCTGCGCTATCGCTGACTTTCGAATTTCCAGACCTCGGGCTAGTCATTGATTTCACCCAGGGGACCGTTCAGACATTCGACAACACTGCAAATCCGGACGATCAGGTTTTTGTTTTTAGCCAAGTGAACCAGAACAATTCTTCGCTGGGAGGAGAAAGCATCCTAGCCGCTGAACTCGACTTCATTGGAACTACGTCGATGCTTTCGAGTGACGCTCTGCCAACTTCGATTCTGTCAAACGTTACCAGCATGTTTGCGTTCTTTGGGACTAGTAGCGGGTTTACAGAAGTTACCTTCTCAAACGAAATCAGCCTGTCCTTCGGGGCCGCCACGAACTTTCCCGTGGGGTCGAGCCCGCGCTCCGTCGCAAGTGGGGACCTGAATGGCGATGGCAAACCCGACCTGGCCGCGGCGAATTTTTCAAGCGACAACGTTTCGATCCTCCTCGGCGACGGCAGCGGCGCTTTCGGGGCCGCCGCGAACTTCGCCGCAGGGTCGAACCCATCTTCTATCGCGATCGGGGACCTGAATGACGATGGCAAGCCCGACCTGGCCGTGGGGAATTTTTCAAGCAACAACGTTTCGATCCTTCTCGGCGCTGGCACGGGTTCCTTCGGGGCTGCCACCAGCTTCGCCGCAGGGTTGAGCCCGTCCTCCGTCGCGATCGGGGACCTGAATGGCGATGGCAAGCCCGACTTGGCTGTGGCGAATGCCAACAGCGCTAACGTCTCGATCCTCCTGGGCGACGGCAGCGGCTCGTTCGCGGCCGCCACCAACTTCGCCGCGGGGGCGGGCCCGTTCTCCGTCGCGATCGGGGACCTGAATGGCGATGGCAAGCCTGACCTTGCCGTGGCGAATGTTGGCAGCGCCGACGTCTCGATCCTCCTGGGCACCGGCAGCGGCTCCTTCGGGGCCGCCACGAACTTCGCCGCGGGGGCGGGCCCGTTCTCCGTCGCGATCGGGGACCTGAATGGCGATGGCAAGTCCGACCTGGCCGTGGCAAATCAGGACAGCGCCGACGTCTCGATCCTGCTCGGCGACGGCAGTGGCTCCTTCGGGGCCGCCACGAACTTCGCCGTGGGGACGAGCCCGTTCTCCGTCGCGATCGGGGACCTGAATGGCGATGGCAAGCCCGACTTGGCCGTGGCGAATCAGGGCAGCAGCAGCGTCTCAACCCTCCTCGGAACCGGCAGCGGCTCGTTCGGGGCCGCCACGAACTTCGCCGTGGGGACGAACCCGCGCTCCGTTGCGATCGAGGACCTCGATGGCGATGGCAGGCGCGACTTGGCCGTGGCCAACGCTGCCAGCAGCAACGTCTCGATCCTCCTCAACACCACTACGTTTGCGCCCTCGGGAACCTTCGGGGCCGCCACGAGCTTCGCCGCGGGGACGAACCCGCGCTCCGTTGCGATCGGGGACCTCAATAGCGATGGCAAGCCCGACCTGGCTGTGGCGAATGCGAACAGCGCCAACGTCTCGATTCTCCTCGGCACCGGCACGGGCTCTTTTGGGACCGCCACGAACTTCACCGTGGGGACGCAACCGATTTCCGTCGCGATCGGAGACCTGAATGGCGATGGCAAGCCCGACCTGGCTGTGGCGAATGCGAACAGCGCCAACGTCTCGATTCTCCTCGGCACCGGCACGGGCTCCTTCGGGGCCGCCACAAACTTCGCCGAGGGGACGAACGCGCGCTCCGTTGCGATCGAGGACCTCGATGGCGATGGCAGGCGCGACCTGGCCGTGGCGAATATCAGCAGTGGCAACGTCTCGATCCTCCTGGGCACCGGCACCGGCTCGTTCGCGGCCGCCACGAACTTCTTTGCGGGGGGGCAACCGGTCTACGTCGCGATCGGGGACCTCAATGTTGATGGCAAGCCCGACCTGGCCGTAGCGGATGCCGTCTTCGCCAACGTCTCGATCCTCCTGGGCACCGGCACGGGCTCCTTCGCGGCCGCCCTGAACTTCGCGGTGGGGACGCAACCGGACTCCGTCGCGATCGGGGACCTCAATGGCGATGGCAAGCCCGACCTGGCCGTGGCGAATGTGATTAGCGCCAACGTCTCGATCCTCCTGGGCACCGGCACGGGCTCCTTCGCGGCCGCCACGAACTTCGCGGTGGGGACGAACCCGTTCTCCGTCGCGATCGGGGACCTCAATGGCGATGGCCAGCCCGATCTGGCCGTGGCGAATACCGGCAGCGCCAGCGTCTCGATCCTTCTGGGCACCGGCACCGGCTCCTTCGGGGCCGCCATGAACTTCGCCGCAGGGACGAACCCGTTCTCCGTCGCGATCGGGGACCTCAATGGCGATGGCAGGCTCGACCTCGCCGTGGCGAATTTCCTAAGCAACGACGTCTCGATCCTCCTCAACACGGTGACCTTGAATCAAGCGCCGACCGCGACCAGTGTGAGCATCACAGGCACGGCAGCAGTAGGCCAGTTACTGACGGGCCAGTACACCTATGGGGATGTGGACGGGGACCTCGAAGGTACGTCAACGTTTCGCTGGCTGCTGGATGGCACTGTGGAAATTGGGACCGCCGCGACCTACACAGTCGTGGGAGCAGACTTGGGCCATTCAATCACGTTTGAGGTAACCCCGGCAGCTGCGACCGGCGCCTCGCCGGGAGCGCCTGCAACAAGTGCGGGTGTAGCAATCCCCCAGGGCATCACGACCGTAAGCATCAACAATCTCCCCGGCAGCGGATTGTTCGGCGGCAACTTTACGCCGGCGTATGACTACATCGGTGATGGGACCACCTCTACCACAACGAGCACGGCCGGCACCTGCACGGTGACCGGTGGTGTGGTGAATTTTGTGGGAGTGGGCGCCTGCACACTGACGGCGCATGCCACGGCGGGAACGAACTACGCGGCGGTGGACGGCAGTCCGCAGTCGTTGGCGATTGGTCAGACGAGCATTACGCTCCTCGTCTCCACGCAGAACCCCTCAGCTAGCGGACAATCGGTGTTGTTTGCGGCAATCGTTATCAGCTCGACGGGCGGAACGCCGACGGGGAGCGTGATCTTCCTGGACAATGGCATTCAGATAGGCATGGGCGCGCTGGATTCCAGCGGGTTGGTCACGTTCAGCACGTCATCGCTCAGCGTTGGTTCTCATCCCATCACAGCGCAATATTTGGGCGACCCAAGTTTCGCGCCTAGCACTTCGGCCGTGATTACACAGATCGTAGACGCGATCGGTACTTCCGTTATGAAGCCGACGTTTGTGGCGCTGGGATCCTCGCCCAACCCTTCGGCGGTGGGCCAGTCGGTGCTGATCACGGCGGCGGTGAACAGTTCGGCGGGCGGGGTGCCGACGGGAACGGTGAGTTTTCTGGACAACGGGGCCTCCATCGGGACGGCGGGGCTGAATGGCAGCGGGGTAGCGAGTTTCAGCACGTCGTCGCTGGGCGAGGGGACGCATCCCATCACGGCGCAGTATTTCGGGGACGGCAATTTTACGGCCAGCCTGTCGGCGGTGCTGATCCAAGGTGTAGGGGCCAGCGCTCCGCAGGTGACGGTGCAAATCACACCGATCCCGCAGAACGTGGCGGCGGGGACCAGCGTGCAATACAAAGCGACGGTGGAAAACGCCGGAAGCAATACGGGAGTGACCTGGGAGTTGAGCGGGCCGGGGGGGCTGGATTCGACGGGGAAATACACGGCGCCCGACACGATCACACAGGTAACGGTGACGGTCAGCGCGACGTCGATCGCGGATCCGAGCAAGAAGGCGGTGGTGCAATTCACGATAGCGGCGGATGCGCTGACGACGACGCAAGGCCCGGCGACGATTCCTGCGGGCTCGCAGTTGGTGGTGGCCATCCAACTGGCGGGGGTGCCGGGGGATTCGACGGTGCCGTTCGCGCTGTCGTGCAGCAACCTGCCGCTGGGGGCCACTTGCCAGTTCGATCCGGATGTAGTGACGGGGCAGAATCCGGACTTTACGTTCACGATTATCACGGCGGACGCATCGTCGGGGCAACTTTTGCCGCTGCGGATGGAACGAGCCGGGCCGTGGGCTGTGCTGCTGGCGCTGGCGCTGCTGGCGATGGCCTTGGTGGCCGGTAGTGGCAGCGCGGCTCTTGGCAAGAGGAGTTACGCTTGCGGAGTCCTGGTGTTGTTGTGTTTCTCGGCGGTTTTTCTGTCGTCGTGCAGCGGGATATCGCCGTCGTCGGTGGCGGTACCGGCCGTGACGAGAATCACGCCGACGGGGAAGTACCAGGTACTGGTCACGGCGACGCCGCAGAGCACCACGGGAGGCTTTGTGCAGACGCAGTTGATCGTGCCGTTCACCGTGAATTGATACCGCCGGCTCGCAGGCGCAAGCCGGCAAGCGAAAGGAATACTGAGTTTTTCTTGACAATTGCAAGACGGAGCGTAGACTACGCCTGCTGGCGTCCCCCTGCAGAGGCTAACGTTTCGCGTATAAGAAACATAGTAAATACATCCCGGCCGCGCTCAATTCCCGCAGCGCGTGGGGACGTGTTATAGACTAACGCTGGATTTGCATCCAGGAGAGAATGTCATGAGTGCCACCCAGCCCCTCATGCAATCAGCAAGGCGTGCGAGCGTCAGTTCATGTACGCGCAGGGTCCTCTTTGCCCTGATCGCGTGGCTCGGCGGACTCCTGCTGCTCAGTCCGGCGGCGCAGGCGCAAGGCAACGTTCCCATCTCAGCGATTGCCACCGACCAGAGCTCTTTCAACCTCTCAAACAAGTTCGGTGCACCCGTCGGCGCGTCCCTGAATGAGAGAGGGGACTACGCGTTTATAGGAAGCGGCGGATTTGCTCTCTTCCTGCGGCGCGCGGGAAGCAGCACAGCCGAGCGGCTCCTGCAGATCCGCGATCCAGTCCCCGGGTTTTCCGGGAGCAGGCTGACGAGCGTTGATCTGCTCGCCACTTCCCTGAATTCTGCCGGCCACGTGGCGTTCACGGTGAGCTTTGGTCTTTCAGACGGGTTTGTGCACTCGGCCATCTTGATCTACGACGGGGCAAACTATCGCACCGTAGTGTTTTCTGATGACGTAGCTCCAGGTAGCGGAGGCCAGAATTATGGGACTGTTTCCATCTTTGGCTTCAACGAAAATGACGAAGTTGCTTTCACTGCTGAAGTCTTACCCCTGGGCCCAACCACCACGAGTTTAGCGCCGACCATCTATATCGCGCCGGACGGCGGTAGTCCCGTGCGCATTGCCGGGCCTGGTGACCCGGCACCAGAAACGGGTGGCACTTTCTTGAACATTTTCGGCATTGAAGAGCTTTCTTTCAACAACGCGGCGCAGGTGCTTTTCGAGGGACTAGTTGTCGGGCTGGGAGGCTTCCAGGACGGTTTGTTCCTGGGTTCGACGGCCGGAGTGCAAAAGGTGGTTCTGGAGGACGACCCAGTTCCAGCACCGGGGGCCGGCAATTTTTCGTCTGTGTTTACCGGGCTGCTCAGCGACACCGGTGCGGTCATCTTCTTTGACTTTGAATCGAACATCATTTGGAACTATAGCGGAGGGAACCTGGCAGCTATTGCTCAGAGTGGAGTCACAGCAGCACCTGCGGTAATTGGCGGCACGCTATCATTTGCTGGCGACCCGACCCTGTTCGCAACCAACTCGGCGGGCGACCTGCTCTTCACCTCCTCAATCACCGGAAGCGTCGTTATGACGGATCTCGCGCTTCTGCGCCGCCACAGTGACGGGACCATGGATGTTGTGGCGTACGCCGGCCAAGCTGCGCCGGGTGCGAGCGGCGAGACCTTCTCCGGTTTTTTCGGAGCCTCCATGGCCCCGGATGGCAGAGCCAGTTTTATCGCCAGCTTGAGCGGAGGCCGTACCAGCATTAATCAGCAGACAGGGATGGCTAACCCGGTCCTCCTGGCCCTCGACGGACAGTCCGCGCCGCTCGCAAGCGGCACGTTCAATTTGCTGAACACACCTACCACAATAACGTTGCCCGATGGTTCCACGTACTTCGAGTCGACTGTGGCCGGCGGCGCCGCCTACTATGGCGAATTCCGCGGCACGCCCGGCAACCTCCAGGCGCTGATGAGCACGGCGGATACGCTCCCCGCCGGAGCGAGGATTGACCTGGGCGAGCCGCGGGCGCGCAATCCCTTCGTTTCTTTTTCCGCGCGGCGGAGCGGCGGACGAGTTAGCCTGTTTGTAAAGGATAACTTCTCAGGCACGACAACCAAGCTGGTGAGCCAAGGCGATCCTGTTCCCGAAGTGGGAGGAGTTTTCAGGACGATTACCGCCATTCCTTTTGTGAATGCGAACGGACAGGCCATATTCCTGGGCACGACTGACACGGGAAGGACAGGGATATTCATGGCTTCTCCGTTTACCGGGCTGTCCAAGCTCGTGGCAACGGGGGAGTCAAGTCCGGTTTCCGGCGCCACTTATGTGACTCTCAGTCTATCCAACGTGGCTGTGCCGTCGCCGCTCAATGATTCGGGCCAAGTGGCGTTCCTTGGAACTCTGTCCAACGGGCAGCGCGGGATCTTTGTGCACTTTCCTGGAGCGGGTGTGACTACGATTGCGGCAACCGGCGACGCCGCGCCGGGTGGTGGAACGTTTACCTCTTTTTCCCAGCCAGTGGTAATCAACGGCTTCAGCCAGGTAGCATTCGAAGCGCGTTCCAGTGTTCAGGGACGGGACGGCTTCTTTATCGGTGCGGCAGGTGCAGCGCCACAATCAATCATCTCTGAGGGAGACTCTTTGGCCGGAGGGACAGTTATTTTCCTCCGGGCGATCATCAGCTTCACTGACACCGGGAGCATGGCGTTTGTGGCGTCGATGTCCGGCGGCGTCACGGGAATGTTCGTCGGACGGGCGGGCCTGCCCGTCCAAACGGTCGTCAAGGATGGCGATGTCGCGCCCGGAACGGGGGGCACTTTTTCCACTCTGTTGGCCTCGGAAATTGTTCTGAACGGTGTTGCCCTTTCTTCCTCGACTGACCTCTACCTCAACGACGCAGGTGATGTGCTTTTTCGTTCGCGCATCGTGGGCGGCAGCGCCGACTCTGGCCTGTTCCGCCAGTTGTCCGGGGGCGCTCTCCTGCCCATAGCGCTTGAGGGCCAAGCGTTGCCTGGCGGTTTGGGCACGCTCAGCACCATCTCTTCGTCTACTAGAGCGGGTGTGATTTACACCCTGGAGCCGGACGGCGCCGTCGCCTTGGTAAATGCTTTCTCCAACGGCAGTGGCGCAAGGAGGCAGGGCATCTTTGCGATTCGCCGGGATGGGACGCTGGCGAAGATCATTGCGCCCGGTGACTCCGTGCCCGGAAGCGGCGGGGTGCTTTCGTCCATGGGTGAGACTCTTATCTCAGACGGATCGGGCAGCATTGTTTTCCTGGCTACGGCCACGGGCGGCACGGCGAACGAGACCATACAGATGGCGGCCATCGGCGGCGGGGGCGGTGCGACTTCCACGACTCTTGTTTCGTCGCTGAACTCTTCTCCGCTCGGCCAGATGGTGACGTTTACGGCGACGGTGGCTGGTGCCGGTGAAACGCCCACGGGTGGAGTGAGCTTCCGCGATAACGGCTTTTTGATGGGTGAGACCAGCCTGAACGCGGGCGGGCAGGCGACGTTTAGTACCTTCTCGCTGTCCGCCGGGTCCCACACGATCACGGCGGCGTACTCGGGCGACGGCGATTTTGCTGTCAGCACGTCCAGCGGGCTGACGCAAGTGGTGACGGTTCCCACCACCAAGCCGGCGTTTGTGGCGCTGGGTTCCTCGCCCAACCCCGCAGCCGTGGGCCAGTCGGTGCTAGTCACGGCTGCGGTGAGCAGTTCGGCGGGCGGAGTGCCGACGGGAAGCGTGAGCTTCCTGGACAACGGCACGTCCATCGGAACGGCCGCGCTGAATGGCAGCGGGGTAGCGAGTTTCAGCACGTCGTCGCTGGGCGCCGGGACGCATCCCATCACGGCGCAGTATTTCGGGGACGGCAATTTTACGGCCAGCCTGTCGGCGGTGCTGATCCAAGTTGTCGGGGCCAGTGCGCCGCAGGTGACCGTACAGATCACACCGATCCCGCAGAACGTGGCAGCGGGCACCAGCGTGCAATTCCAAGCGACGGTGGAAAACGCCGGAAGCAACACGGATGTCACCTGGGAGTTGAGCGGCCCCGGGGGGCTCGATTCGACGGGGAACTACACGGCGCCCGAGGCTATCTCTCCGGCGACGGTAACGATCACGGCGACCTCGATATCCGATCCAGTGAAGAAGGCTTCCGTGCAATTTACGATTGCGGCGGATGCGCTGACGACCACGCAAGGCCCGGCGACGATTCCTGCGGGCTCGCAGTTGGTGGTGGCCATCCAACTGGCGGGGGTGCCGGGGGATTCGACGGTGCCGTTCGCGCTGTCGTGCAGCAACCTGCCGCTGGGGGCCACTTGCCAGTTCGATCCGGATGTAGTGACGGGGCAGAATCCGGACTTTACGTTCACGATTATCACGGCGGACGCATCGTCGGGGCAACTTTTGCCGCTGCGGATGGAACGAGCCGGGCCGTGGGCTGTGCTGCTGGCGCTGGCGCTGCTGGCGATGGCCTTGGTGGCCGGTAGTGGCAGCGCGGCTCTTGGCAAGAGGAGTTACGCTTGCGGAGTCCTGGTGTTGTTGTGTTTCTCGGCGGTTTTTCTGTCGTCGTGCAGCGGGATATCGCCGTCGTCGGTGGCGGTACCGGCCGTGACGAGAATCACGCCGACGGGGAAGTACCAGGTACTGGTCACGGCGACGCCGCAGAGCACCACGGGAGGCTTTGTGCAGACGCAGTTGATCGTGCCGTTCACCGTGAATTGATACCGCCGGCTCGCAGGCGCAAGCCGGCAAGCGAAAGGAATACTGAGTTTTTCTTGACAATTGCAAGACGGAGCGTAGACTACGCCTGCTGGCGTCCCCCTGCAGAGGCTAACGTTTCGCGTATAAGAAACATAGTAAATACATCCCGGCCGCGCTCAATTCCCGCAGCGCGTGGGGACGTGTTATAGACTAACGCTGGATTTGCATCCAGGAGAGAATGTCATGAGTGCCACCCAGCCCCTCATGCAATCAGCAAGGCGTGCGAGCGTCAGTTCATGTACGCGCAGGGTCCTGTTGGCCTTGGTCGCGGTGGCCGCCGG
>Ga0214473_10007330_pt1 | contig 13098 bp, 33 predicted proteins | sample RVTome_7_FD_203509 | JGI IMG/M metagenome (GOLD analysis project Ga0214473, IMG submission 203509) | Soil microbial communities from uranium-contaminated site in the Upper Colorado River Basin, Wyoming, United States - RVT98D197 | ecosystem: Environmental > Terrestrial > Soil > Contaminated >...
CAATTGATATTATGTTACCAATCTCTCTAATTTTATCCGTGAAAACATGTGCCACCAATAACATGTGCTCTGGATTAGACATTAATTCCCTAATATCATAATAAACATCGCTTTTTTTGCCTGAACTTAACACTACTATCTGTCTTTTTATTGCAAAATCCTTAATCACCTGTTTGAGTTTGTCACGATTCATTTTTTACTCTCCAATATTTTTTGAATGTTTGAAACAATCTCATCTAGCCTGACATAGACATGATCACCTAGTTTTTGTTTCACTGTAAAATTAAAACTATCTGCATTTTTTGTAAGTTTTTTCAACTTGTTTAATATCTCTTGACGTTTTAGAATCAGTTTGATGATATTTGAATTATATTTGATGAGAACACCATCCATAGTGATTTTAAAATCATCTTTTGTTAGTTGTAAATTATCAAATTCTTTAGGAGTCATTTTTTCTCAACCAATTCTATGATCAGTGTTTTGATTTCAATCAATTTATTCTCTATTTTTCTTTCAATTTCATGTTTTTGTGTAAATAAATCTTCGATTTCTTCCCATGCTTTGTCTAATTCTTCTTTAGTCATTTATGGAATACCGCATCAATTTGTTGTTGTGTCAAGTATATTTTCGCATTTAAATATTTGTGTCTGTGATTCATTGCTTCAACATCACAAAATGTCTTAAATTTACATTTTGGGCAAGTCCATTTAGTAAATCCACAGTTCTCATGTGAACTGTCTGGTTGATTAGTTTTTTGCAATCGTAAACCTCAATGGTACATCAACACCTTGATCTTCCAATTTTGTAAATTTTCTAATATATGGGAGTAATGCGGTTGGTGGTTCTAAATCTTCTTTTACTATATGAGTTACCATTAAAAATTCAAAAACTTCTTCTCGTAAACTTTTACTGGAATCTGTTTTCATATCTTTACTTCCTGTAATTCTGGAAAATCATTAGCCTCAACTCCATCAATATTATTAAACCATTCTTGATAACATTCTTTTTTTGCATGAATTCTTTCGTTGACTCTTTCATTATCATAATCATAACCAAATGCTGTAATACATTTACTGCCCTTTTCAATTGATTTACCACACATGCAACATTGGTATTCCTTGCTTGTTTTTTTTGTTATAGTTGTTGTAACATTCATTTCTTATTACTAAGTCCTATTTTTTTAAATGATTCTTCAAATTCTTCTGTAAGAAGTAATTCTGACTTTGGAACATCTGCACCAAGTTTTACCTTTCCTTCCATTAGACCACATACTGAACAGATGTAAACTTTGGGATCCTGATGCGAAACTGAATTCAATACATTATCATTTTCCAAACACTTTCTCTTGCATCTAGGACAGATTTTCATATTTTTTATCTCCTATCTCTCACAAAAAAAATTCTGAAGAACTGAGTTTTTTGTTTTGGTTCATCTCTTAGAATGTAACCAAGTTTGAAACCTGCTTTTTCCATCCATGATCTTAGTGTTGCACCACCTAACCAGAAATGACCTTTATAGACTGTAAGAATAATTCTTTCAATGTCATCGTTTTTTTCATGAATCTTAAGATTGAATTTTCCACATGCAGAAGAGTCCTGCCTATCTAAAATATTTTGCAAGCCTGCAAAAGCAGTTTCCAATGATTGCTGACCTTTAATCAATGGCTTCATCTTTTTCTCCCTCGATTTTTTCTGAAATTCTGATATAATTCGTACCTAATTCTTTTACAACAGTCTGAGCAAATTCTTCATCTGTTATTTGTCTTTCATTCCATTTGACAAATAGTTCTGCAAACTTTTCATAATATTCCATTTTCTCATTACGTTTTGCAAGTTTTTCTATCAGCATTATTCCTTTTGAAATAATATGATCTTCTTCATAACCATGAATCATTCTGAACTCTTCTAGTTCCTGCATGACTTTTTCAAGTTCTTTCATTCTTTTTTTTCCGTAAATATATGATAACCATCTTCATTACATTTTGATACTTGTAATATTTCCAGACCAGAAGCCATGATGGATTTCATCGTATCCAATAACAACTCCTTTGATGATATGAATGTGTTAATGTTTTTTTCACAATCAATCTTCATTATTCTATCAGATTTCCATATCCAAGTTCTTTCACTCTGTCAAAAAATTCTTTCTTATCTGTACCTATTCCTAAATCATAGCACCGTTCCATCCAATCTATTAAATAAATCTGTAATGCCAATTCTTGTATTTCTTCTCTTTTCATAAAATCGTAAACTACAAAAATATATTCATCAATACATTTTTGTTGTTTTTGTTTCAAATCATTTTCCGCAGTAATTGGAATGAGATAACTACCTGTAATAATGCTGATAATTATTATAACCAAACCAAAAATAGATAAACGATTAATCATTTTTGTGTCATATCTCCTTTGATTTGTTCCATTGTTTCTGATGCAATTTTTGAATCTAAACTTGCAAATTCATAATCAGTATATGAACTACATGTTGCATGAGGGGTATATGGTGCAACATCTCTTGCATATCTTTCTTCCATAATCCATTCCCATTGAAATTCATAAAGAAGTTTTTCCATTTCAAGATCTGGTAACAAATATTGTTTGTTGATAAATGAATATTCTAATTCTCTATCATTAAAGAAAGTAGTTCCGTTTGATAATTCAATTAATTTTACTGTACACGGTGTTCTTTCTATTACATTTTCATTAATTGTGATTATATCCCCAACTTCTAATTTATTTTCTATAAGATCCATGTAGTATCTATTTCCAGATGCAAAAACAACTCTATATTCATCACCTGAAAATTTAACCTTATTAATTTCTGCAATTAATCCTTGAATTTTATTAGATGATTCAATTATTGTACCGTAATATTGCCATTCAAATGTTACGATCTTAATCGGTGGAAACACAAGACTGAAAGGTGTGTTTTCTTTTGTATAGCATCTAGTTATTTCAAATCCAAAAAGATTTTTATAAGTTTTTGAACCAAATTCACATTTGTCTGAATCAACTGAAGAAAATTCACTTGCAATAATAAATATTGATACGCCACCTACTGTTCCAATAGCAACAACAATCAAAGTTGCAGTTATTGGTGTCATTCCAATTTGAATCTCCACTCATTGATTTGTTTATGACGTGTTGCTGTTCTTCTATATTTCTTAATGATCACTTCGATTTTATTTTTCTTACTCCTTATCACTCTAAAACTGTATGGATATGAAATCCCAAAAGAAACCGTGTTAGACAATTTCGTTAGTATAACCCTCATTCAAAATTCCTTAATACTTCACTTATCGCATCAATTTCATTTCTTAATTCCGTAACTTCGATTTTAGCCAATTCTAAACTCTTTTGCTTTTTTTTCAATCTGTATTCTAATAATTCTTTATCAAAGTTTTCTTTTCTATAATATTCTTCATATTGTTGTTCAGTCCATACCATCATAGATCACTTGATTTCCTTTGATTTTTAAAATTTAAACTTTTTTTGATCGCTTTGCCGAATTTACGAATAAAACCCTGATAATTCCACTTCCAAGTTTTTCTACAATATACCTTTGAGGGTGTTCTCTTAATTGTAATGCAGTTGGAAGAATATGTTGTTTCATATCAATATTGCATGTGTAAAAGTTTCCATACCCATTACCATAATCAAATTCTAACATTCCACCACATCTTTTATTTGGACATGCTAGTTTTTTCATTTAACTAAATCACAGAACCCCATACTTTTACCATATTCCATTGCATCTGAACAGGTTTGTTTTACCAATGGAATTTTAAGAAATTCTGGATCATATCCCTTTGTTGATGGGTTTTTTATCAAGTCAAAACACATCTGGTTGCAAAACACTGTATAAACTCGATTAACAAATCCAGTATTCAGTCCATCAATAGTTTGAATTGAACCTATAATTAGGGAAAATGAAATAATAATCGAAAATAATTTTATTATTTTTAACATTTACAAGATCACCTTCTGTTCAATCTCATTCCAGCGTTTATTTAATTCTGAAGAGAAATTAATATTCCAAATACCACCTGCAATGACTATTAATGATAAAAACTCTACAGTCTGATGTTTGATTTGTTCTCTTGAAATTCCCATGAGATGATCCAACTCTTCTGCTGATTTCTGCATAAATCCACTTATTGATACCATTTCAAGCATTAGATTTAGAATCGCTTTTTGTGATGTTCCATCGCTTAGGAATTGATAAAGATCTTTGTTAGTTATTTTTAATAATATGGGAAGTACGTCTATGAATATACTTCCTTTCTTGTTTAATTTTGAACGAAGTGCTTCTTCAAAGTCAATTTGAAGCAGTTCCCCTGAATTCAATATCATAATCATTGTATCTACTAATGTTTTTTTGACAATATTTCCTGCTTCTTCAACAGACATTCTTTGATTTAGTACAACATCAGCAAGCCTTTTTGAATATTTTCCATAATGTAATGCGATGTGTTTGAACCTGTCTTGATGACTGAGAAAAAAAATATCCCTGTGGCATTTCTGGTCATGATCTAGTTGTTCTTCTTGTAACTGAAATAGAGTTTTAGACATTATCATTTACCTATCAAATTCATTTTGATTACACCTTTTCATTTCTTCTTTCCATGTTAGGAACAGTTTAGATGGATGGCTACCAAGACAATCAGAATCATTCATCCAATAATCATATTTTTGTGGTATGTCAATTAATTCATTGCATGAAAGAATTGAAAGTGTTTCTGTTATTTTTTGTTGTTCCATAAGACTTACGTTTACTAATCCTATTGTAATTCCAAGTGAAACAAGAAATATTGCAAATACAATTAATATGAGAAGCAATCGAAAATGACGATTAAAAATACTTGTATTTTGGTTATTACTCATTTTTTCCTCATTCCTAATGTTCTTATTTCCTTTCTATTAACACCCATCTGCATCAATGTAAAACTAATCTCATCACTAAGATCTCTTATGTAAACTGTTTCTTCTTCTGTCATTACTGGTTGATTCATTTCAATTAGTTTTTGATCTAGAATTATTTTTGCTTCTGAAGCCTTAATCCTGAATGAACCTTGAATGAAGCCAAGCGAGAAACAAATTAATGCCTTTCTTTCTACGTCCATTATTCTTTCTCAATTATATTTGCAGTTATTTCTACTTTTAGATTAGCCTGTTCTATTATTCTAATCATTCCTTTGAGTATTCCTACCTCATGATCATAATTATCAACTTCGTTGTAGGCAAGTATTCTCTTAATTCTATCCTGTACCATAGACTCTAAATGGTTCTGATCACGCTTGCTAATTTTTACCATATCATCAATTGGCATTATTTTTCAATTTGTATCTCCCTTTCTTTCCATTTACAAATAAATTCATTCTGTTTTGAGTTATACACAAAATTACCACCTTCATAATAACAATCATCAAAATTTTTTTGTAGTATTGGATCTGCAAATGTACTTTGTGTATGTTCTGTAAATTCAACCCAATAACTCTCTATTCTTGGATCATTATTTGGATTAAAAATAGATTTATCCGTAGAATTCATTTTGATTTTAATTTCTGTTATCATTTGTGGCGTTTCTAACTTATTATTTTTTGGTTCTAGTGAAATTATGTAAGTATTTACAATACCAACCACCAATATAATTATTGAGATAATTCCTATTATATGAATAATTTTTCTATCTTTTTTATGTTCTTTTTTTTCATCCACCATTTGACATCACGTTTGGAATCAAATGTTCTTCGTTTAAAAATACTATCTGTGTTCTTGCCTTCATTACAAGATTATTATCAATGATGTATTTCATGGCTACCCCTGCATCTACAAATAACTTATGATCTTTCTTACATAACTCAGAATCTTTTTCACTATCAGTATAGACTAGGTAGAATGTTTTCATTAACTACGAAACTCCTTTTTGAACAATCCCTTCATTTTTGGGAGAAAAACAACATGCAAAATAAATGTTATTGTTACTGCGATTCCCCAATTGATCTCATGTGATAATATTACATTGAATACAAAGATTTGTAGAATGATAACATTGAACCAAATTATCCAAAGTAATACTGTAATACTTATCAACCATCTTACAAATTCAATCTTTTTCCATGCTTCGGTTTTTTGTTGTATAAAATTACTCATCTAATATCTACCATCTCAAATTCTGGATATTCATTAGTATATGGATTAGGATAAACCCAATCAACCCCATTATAGATAGGTGGTTTGTAATCTTTACTTTCAATCTTTAATTGGTGATCAGTAGATTGTAATTTCCCACAACCACCACATCTTATCATTAGAACTTTATTTCCAAATAAATTATGTTCAACATAATATCCATAACTAGGAGAATGTTTTCCAGAATCACAATCTAATACTTGATTCACATCTACTTTACAATTGATGTCTTTAGTTGACATTATTTTCCTTTGTTGCTTGTGGGTTATGCACTTCACATTTAGGATTTGTATCTCGTCTAATTGTATCTCCACCTACTTCATAATGACATGAACATCTAGCCATGCTAGATCTTCCTCGATACTTGTTGTCGAATTACCACTTTTAAATGTCTTTTTAACCAAATGACCATTTGTTCTTCCGTTAGATTTTTAACAATTATTTTTTCATTCCCAATTGATTTTACTTGAACCAATGTAATTGATTGGTCTAATTCTACTCTAACATGATACCGTTTTCCTGAATACTGATTCAAAATATTTTCATATTCTAATAATGAAGTGATTTGCTGTAAATTCATTTCTTTTTCACCAATTTTTCTAACTGGTTAATCATTTTTCCAGTCAAACTTTGTTGTAAATACAGATACTTCTCTAACTCTTTGTTGATTTTTACTGTATCTTTTAGGCAATCTTCAAGAAATTTTATTCTTTTTTCGTGATCTTTAATTTGTCTATTCACTTTTTTGGCACCTTCAAATCAAACCCCAATGAAACATACTGTGCTATAACTTTGTTGAAATCTCTTCCCTTTGAAGTTATTTTCCATACGATTGCCATAGCATTTCTGCTATAATTATCAACTTTTTCTATGAATTTCAGTTTAACTAATTTTTGCAGGTAAGATCGAAGTTTGTAATTTGATATTTGGCTACGCCTGCAAATTTCCATCTGTGTTCTTGGTTTGTTCATTGATTCTAAAATCTTGTTCAAATGCCACATTTCTCCTTTGTATTTCATTTTTACATACTATCCTTTGAAAATTGTCCGTGACAATGATGTTTACATGACATTGATGTACACTCTTCACATTTTTTATTTTTGCAAGCCTTTGACCAACGAGAATGAAATCTTGTATCAGAACTCATATTACCTTACTCTCTTTATCTTAGCCTTTACCAATCTTTTTCGAAGTCTTAAGGCTTTTTCTTGCCCAATAACTGAAAATCCAACAAGATATACGTTATCACCTAATACATGATTTGTAAAAATAATATCACCATCATCGTAGCAGTCAATCTCAATCTCAATATATTTTTTCTTTGGAATGTTTTCAGAAATTACTGCAGTTGATTGTGACTGGTTTGAATTGGTTTCATGCAAGATTAATTGTTTTAATACACCCCTGTTTCCTATGCTTAACTTTTTTGAGAGAAAGATCCATTTTTCACCCCTGCTACCATGTGCCAAAACAATATCCATTCTTTTTGAATTTGCCTTTACAATTAATCTTCTATCCTTTGTTACAATTGTGTATCCATGTTCATTGCTTAGTTCCATTAAAATTTCATCTGGTGTACCATGTTTTTTGAATCCATTCTGATCAAACAAATCATGTGCATTAATAATATTTTCTGGAAGTTCATCATCTATGATTTTACAATTTTCGTCTAATACAAATTTCATTTGATTCACTTCAATTTTTCCTGATCAGTTATACTAAATTTAGAAATATATCTAACTTTACCACAATTCTTACAAAATTGTCGGATTTCTTCACTCAGTTTTCTTTGGGGATTATCATTTGTTAACATAACAACTGCACCACAACCAAACATTTCATCGTCTTCCCAATCATGTAAAATACCACAGTCTGGTTGATTAAATGGCAATATTTTTTATTTTATGATATAGTAATTAACCTTTTTCCATGATAATCACATTGGCACATGCCAGTATGAAATTTTTTTGTTTTTCCACTACACTGTTCATGTCTATTTCTTCTGCAGTTATCCGATTCGCCAATATTTCTTATTCTTCCCCAAAGTCCCATGATAGAAATTACTATTTGTTTTGTGGTGTAATTAACCACATAGCAAAATCGTCACTACCCCATTGTTTTATTGTTACCTGATTTTCATAAAATGCATAGGATATTGATTTTTCTTCATATCCAATGTCTGACATGTGACCTTTCATCAAACTATAATCAGCAGTCTGAAATTTATAAATCCCATTTTCAAGAGAAAGTAGGATTCTTCCATCATTTTTTACAAGACATGATATTGAACTATCTTTGATGCAAATAATATCAATTCCCTGATAAAATAACTCAGTTTCAAAATCATCAATTGTAACAAGACTTGTTGGAATTATTGTTGATGATATATCCATCGGATTAATGACTTGGAAAACTAATCCTAAAATAACTGGAACAAAAACTAGAACAAGTGTTATTGCAATTATTTTCTTTTTCTTTGATTTTTTTTCTATTTCACCCAATGCTTTTTCCATTGGATTGATATTGTCTTTTGAAACTGGTTCTGAAATATCATTTATGTCGTTTGACAATTAGTTTGGTTTAAAATTCATGCTTAAAAGCATTCTCTAATCCGCTATTTGGATTTCATCTCTAAAACCTGTATAATTACAAGTCCTAATCGGACATTCTACCCTATAACCATTAACATGACCAAAAGAATCTTCAAGTGGAACTCCAAATAACTTGCCAAACTTGCATTTGGGACAGATTTCAGTTGTTAACGGCATTTTTTTGCATTTTTGGATTATTTTTCGTCTTAATGAATCATTTGGTGAATTGGCATGCATCGCTTGCAGAATTTTGATATTTTATGTGAATGCTCAATAAAACATGAAAGGCAACATTCCACTTCTTCATAATGGTTGCAGGAATCACAGTATTTTAGCAGAAAACCATCACGTGTTTGTCATTTACCCAATAACTTCATGACATTTGGAAACAACGGTTGTGATATGCTAAATGCAAAAAACAAAAAGCCAAGCAAGACAAACAGATTGATTCCTTTGTACAATAAATTTGGGAAAATTATGAAACCCACCACAAAAAATGCTAGTCCAAGAAGACCTACTATTGCTGACTGCTTTTTTGTGTAAGCCATCCTAGCAGATACCCTCAATTATAACGGCACTTTTCTCACTCCCAAATTTATCATCATACAATTCACCTGCACGATAAACCTTTACCTGAATTGATTTACCTTCTAGGCTTTTGAAGGTACCAAAATATGTTGCCTTGTTGATCTGTTCGTCTATGAAACACCTGAACTGGAATTTTTTGTACCCTTCTGATTGAATGCCAATTGGAACCTTTTTCATATCAACAAAATCGCCTGACCATGAACCATCAGTTATGATTTCATATTCGAAAATTGGTAGATTTGAGATCGATATAGCAACTTGATCATTTGCCTGTGAATACGATACCTGTTCAGTGTCTTCAGGTTTTTGGTCATAAACCTGTTCCTTTGTTTGAATTTCGTCCCAAAATGGGTTTTCAGTCGGATTTTTATTGGATTCACCTGACCAAATCAGATCTTTTATGACTGGAATTCCATCATTTTCAACTATCATTGGAATTACAAAAATTCCAGTAACAATTGCCAATCCTAAAATTAGAATTCCAATCTTGTAATTTTTTGAACCGTATTTTTTTTCCCTTACTTTGGTTTCTTCCTTTGACTCAAAGAGTTCCGAGTTACCCAATAATCATCGAACCTTTTTTAATCTCTTAAGTCTTTTGCTAGTATTGCTATTGTCAAGTACATCGTCATTTCTCCTGCTGATAAAGTGTGCCACCCTTACCTTTCTTTTACCTTTTGCAAGGAAGATCTTTGGAATAATGTAAAAGACTATTCCTAGCAATATCAAAGCCCACCACGAATCAAGCGTAAAATCTACAACATCGCATACCACGACTGGAAATTCTATGTTTACTAAAACACATTTTGGAACTTCCCTTCCATCAATGGTCAGGATATGTTCTTGGGTGAACTTTGCACCCTTTACATCAAATTCAAACTCCAATGGAACCTCATATACTATTGGATTAAAGCAGTTGGAAGTTGCAACGTCAACCAAATCACCTGTGCATCTGTTTGATGGAATGTTTAATGTGAAATCATTTAAAGCAGTATTGAAAAGTGATCTTGGATCCGTAGGCAATCTGTTATCAAAACCAGTTTCATGTGAAACTTCAAGCAGTTCAGGTGTAGGACTGAAATCTATCCACTGGTTATAGCCTACATATCCTTCCTTTGGCTTGATGCTTGTTAGTTTAATTCCCTGATAATCATCACCAAACCAACTTATTGCAAAATTACTTTGAATGACATCACTCTGTTCGACCACAAAATATTCTGAATCTATACTTAAACCAATCAGTCTTACAGGTGATAATGGAGTTCCAGAAGGTTCACCCTGAATTCCGCCTGATGACGGTGCACCACCCCCTGAAGGTTGTGGCGGTACAACAAGAAAATTAAGGATAACGTCATCAATTGCTGAAACAGTATCTTGGAATAATTTGGTAACATTCATTCCACCCATGCTATCAACTGCAAGTATTAGGTCTGAAAACTGTTTTGTTATGTTAAAGTTTTGGCTTGCATCAACAATAGATGAAAATTCTATTGCTGTCTTATTAATTTGTAAATTACTTTGATCCAATGTTGCTGTTGTATCAGTTACATCTTGGAAGAAAGTTATACCGCTTGTTGTAAAGAAAAATTCAAGAACCTGAAAACCAACGTCCCATGAACCAGAACTGTCGCCTCTGGTAAATCGTACAGTTGAATTATCTTCTAATTTCATAAGACCAAAAATTGTATCAAACTCTGTTTCCGAAGAGTTTCCTCTACCCACAGTTTGCGTGTAATATGATGATACTGTCCCTATAGCAAATGCGTTTGATGCATTTGTGATTCCTGTAATTGTTGAAGTTTCGTTAGATTGACCTTGTTCTTGATGATGTATGTCATGAAATACAGTAAATCCACCTGCAATATTTTCAACTGCCTGCCATGAATAATCTATTGATATGCTACCTGCTTCTCTCTGTAATATTATATTGTTAGATGGATCTATTGTTGCAGATATTGCAGTCCTGTTTGGGAACTCGCCAAACTCTGCACCAGTGGTCTTAAAATTCACTAGAAGAAATGTCTGATCTCTCTCTATCCCAATTGGTGGGATTATTGTCATATTTAGTGTCGTTGAATTCATTGTACCTATTCCCCTTTGTACTCTTATGTTATCGTTGTTTGTATCGACAATCATCATTTGAACAGTTGTTTCCACAGAATCCTGTGCCAATTCCGTTTCGTACTGCCATCTTGTACCGTTCTCAAGTGTCACCCTAGAAAATTCCTCACTTCCAAACGTAGGATCTGGTGATTCCATTACTGAACCCTGACCGAGAATAAATGAACTTGTAAGGTTCACTGGACTGATCCACATTGTCCTTGTGCTATCAGAAAGATCCTCTGGATATTGAAGTTGATCATATTGAGTAAAAAGTGGTGATGTTGAATTGAATTCGATTATGTTTAAGATGAAATGTGCAGGATCATTTGTTGCTGTTCCGCTACCAAATATCCTTAATGTTGTTCCGTTTATGAGTTTCCACATCTTCCCACTTTCCGAACTTCCTGCATTAACTGTACTGTTAATTGACATGAACATTATAGTTTTGTTTATGTTTGATATTTCTGGTACAGTGTAATCCTGAAAAATATTTCCTGCACCAAAATCACCTTCAAACTTTATAATCTGTTTTAAGACGTTTTGTGTATGTGGAAGTTCTGTAAACTCTGGTTCTAGTAACTCTATTACCTGATATTCAATTATTGCCGTCCCTGTGGAATCGCCTCTTTCCACACTTACTGAATTTTCATTAATTATGTGTATGTCAACCATTCCTCTATCTATAGCACCATCAACTGTACTTGATGTAGAACCAGTTCCCCAACCAAAAGGAGTACCAACTGTACTTATTACAAATGACTTGTCAAAATCCCTAACTTCTGGAATTGTATCAGTTGTTATTGCTGTTCCACCTGCCAAAGTTACCGAATCATAGTGAACCCTGATAAAATCTACTGGAAATTCTATCAATTCCCATGCAATCTGCATGCCATCTTCTGTTCCAACCCTTGTAATGACAATTTGACCGCTAGTGTTCATTGTTGCTCTGAGCAATATATCATCTGGTGCTTCTGCTGTTGCACAACCTGAATTACATGTGTAAGTAACCAAAAGGATTGTTCTGTTCCTGTCATACGTTGTCGGTGGTGTTACTGTAGTTGTTGATGATAAATCGGCAAGTGTTACGGTTCCCCTTTGAACTCTTATGTCATTCTGGTTCCAGTCTATTACATCAACAAGATTATTTTGATTTCCCGTATTTGGGGTGTCAGATGTCAACCAACCCCATGATGTACTTGTCAGTATTCTTATCCTGTCTAGTTCCTCTGAACCTATAGATGATTCATCTGCATCATGATCATGACCTTTGGAAACTATGAATGAGTTTGTAGTATTAATTGTTGGAATTGTTACTGATTTCTCCCCTTCTGCCTCACTTGCAGTTGTAACCCTTGACGAATGATGAACATTCAAATCACCTTCGTATTCTATGATATAGGCATAGAACTCTTGTGCGTTATTCCCTGTTGCTGTATTTTCACCATAGATTCTTAATGTATCTGAATCAATAATTTCCCAAGAACGGAATGTGTCGCTATGATCTGCCTCACCAGTATGTGAAAATGATAGAAATGCCACTGCCCTTGAAGTATTTGTCAATGGCGGTGATATTGTAAAGTCTGCCGATGCAACATTTACTGGATATACATCTTCAATTTTTATAAC
>Ga0214473_10007331_pt1 | contig 13098 bp, 14 predicted proteins | sample RVTome_7_FD_203509 | JGI IMG/M metagenome (GOLD analysis project Ga0214473, IMG submission 203509) | Soil microbial communities from uranium-contaminated site in the Upper Colorado River Basin, Wyoming, United States - RVT98D197 | ecosystem: Environmental > Terrestrial > Soil > Contaminated >...
GCCGGAGCGGCGGATGCATGCTCCGCCGCTCCGGGAGCGCCTCAGCGAACGTCGGCAGTGCTGCCCGCGACCGGCGTGAACGGTTCGGCCCGGCCGCCGATGTGCTTGGCCAGGAACTGCTCGGCGCGGCCGTAGAAGTCGAGGCGGTTCTCGGGGCGCGCGAAACCGTGCCCCTCGTCCGTATAGACGATGTATTCGACGGGCAGTTGCTTGGTGCGCATCGCCGTCACGATTTGCTCGGCCTCGCGGATGTTGACCCGCGGATCGTTCTTGCCCTGGCCGACGAGGAGCGGCGCCCGGATGGCGCCGGCATGGAAGAGCGGCGAGATCTTGCGGTTCCACAGCGAGTCGGCCTCGACGTCGCCGACGCGCAGCTGCATCTGCTTCTTCATCGTGGACCAGTAGGGGGGGATGGCGCCGAAGAGCGTCTTGATGTTCGACGGCCCCACGATGTCGACGCCGCAGGCATAGAGTTCCGGCGTGAAGGTGAGCCCGGCGAGTGTGGCGTAGCCGCCATAGGAGCCGCCCATGATGGCGACGCGCTTCGGATCCGCCACGCCGCGCCCTATCGCCCACGTCACGGCGTCGCTGAGATCGGTCTGCATGGCGTGGCCCCACTGGCGGTTGCCGGCGTTGGTGAAGGCCTTGCCGAAACCCGTGGAGCCGCGGAAGTTCACCTGCAGGACGGCGTAGCCGCGATTGGCGAGCCACTGCGCCATGGGATTGTAGCCCCAGTTGTCGCGCGCCCACGGCCCACCGTGTACGTAGAGCACCATGGGGAGGTTCTTGGCCGGGACTCCCACCGGAACCGTGAGGTAGCTCACCAGCTTCTTGCCGTCGCGCGCCGGGATGACGACCGGCTCCATCTTGGCCAGCTTCGCCTTCTCGAGCGCCGGCTGGTTCACGAACAGGAAGGCGGCCTTCTTCGCCGCGCGGTCCCAGGCGTAGTAGGCCACCGGGCCGTCGTCGAGCGTGTAGCCCACGATCCAGGTGCGATCGGCGTGGTCGCGGCTCGTGACCGCGAAGTCGCCGTCGCGCACCTTGGCGAGGGCGGCGAAGTCGTCGCGCACGTCCGGGTCGAGCACCTTCCACTCGTTGCGCAAGTAGTTGAAGCCGACGGCCTGGACCGTGTGCTTCTCGGGGTGCACGAAGGGCATGCCCACGTCGCAGCGCGGATCCGCGGCCACGGTCTCGATCTCCTTGCCGGTCGACAGGTCGAGCCGCACCAGGCGCGTCACTTCCGAGCCCAGGGAACTGGTGAGATACAGGGTCCGGCCGTCGGCGCTGAAGTCCACGGGTCCGACGTTCTCGTCGTAGGGCCAGGTGAGCAGGTCGCGCCAGGGAGCGACGGCGCTGTCGCGGACGCGCAGCGTCTGGCTGCCGTCCGCCTGGTTGCTGGCGACGGCGCCGCGGATGCCGAACTCGGGGTCGGTCATCCAGCCGGCCACGTTGCCCGGGTTCTCGGCCTCGAGCGCCAGCTCGCCGGTCGAGAGCCGGATGCGATACATGTCGAAGACCTTGGGGTCACGCTTGTTGAGGCCGACGAGCAGCTCATCCGGGTGGTTGCGATCGAGATCGAGGTTCTGCGCCCGGACGCCCTCGAAGGGGGTCAGGTCCTTGGCCTCGGCGCTCGCCGGGTCCACGAGGTAGACATGGAAGTTCTCGTTGCCGCCCACGTCCTGCAGGTAGAGCAGGTGCTTGCCGTCCTCGGCCCAGAAGTGCACGCGGATGCCGCGTTTGGTGTCGTGCGTGACCATGCGATCGTCGTCCTTGCCGATGGTGCGCACCCAGACGTTGAGCACGCCCTCCGGCGAGGGCGCGAGATAGGAGAGGCGCGACCCGTCCGGGGAAATCTGCGGCCCGGTCTTCACCGGGTTGCCGAGGAACACCTCGCGCGGCACGAGCGGCGGCAGCTCGGCGCGCACCTGCAGGACGGGCGCCAGAGCGGCCGCGACGAGAAGGGTCTCGACCCAGGCGCGGGATCGCGGCTGCAGACTGATCATGGACTCCTCCGTGGGATTGAAGGGGTGCGGTTCGGCGCCAAGGCGCCGGGCTCTGGCGCCGGCGCATTGTACAGGATGAAGGCGACGAGGGCCCCCGCGCCTGCGGGAGCCCTCCTGAGGAATCGGTCCGAGTGCCAGACGGGGTCGCTCAGCTGCCGTAGAGGGCCTTCACCGCGCCCCAGCTCTTCTCCTGCACGGGAACCTGCCCGTCGTGGGAGAAGGGTGTCTTCCAGAAGGTCTCCTTGTTGTTCATCGAGTTCACGGTGTGGTCGTAGGCGTCGAAGTGGACCTTGGTCCAGCCGGCGACATGGACGCTGTAGACGTTCACCTGACCGTTGTCCGGGAAGGAGGTCGGGAAGGTCGGCGAGCCGTTGAAGTCCGCGATCGGAGAATCGGTGAGCGACAGGTCGCCCAGGCTGTAGTCGTCCCAGTGGTTCAACGTCGCATCGTTGAAGATGCCGTGGCTCGGGAGGACAGGGTGGGCTGCCGCGCCGCTCTGCAGGAACGTCGGAGCGGGCGGCGTCGAGGGGTCGGTCACGGAGCTGGTCGTCGTGGGCGTGAAGGAGATGCTCCCGGGGCCGAGCCCGAAGTACGACACGGTCAACTTGACGTCGAAAATCGTCCCGGTTTGGGCGACGTCACCGACGACCCAGAGGTCGAAATCGGGGCTCGCCGTCACCCAGGTCTGCGAGTTGGAATCGTAGGTGGCGCCGTCGATGTAGATCTGCAGCCCGGGGATGGCACGGGCGGCGCCGGAATGGAGAAGAAGGGAGAGCGCGACGACGAAAACGGTGACTTTGGGGTTCATTTTGGAGCTCCTCTATGAAGACCTGGCGAGGCGGCCCGCCAACGATTCGCGAACGGGCTTATAATACTCGTATGGTATTTTAAGTCAAGAGGAAAATCCGTGGCAACCCACGAAAAATCAACATGTTGCCGACGTGTTTGAGTTAACACGCATTATATCAATTGCTTAACTACGAGTGGGTGTCCCGGGACGACTAACGGGGAGACGAAACGTGTGCCGCCCGGGGCCTTCTCGCCGGGCTTGCACCGCGATGGCGGGGGGCATAGACATCGGTGTTGCGGGCGCCGCCGCCGCACGGGAAGGAGAGAGAATGGACGCGGAGCGCAGCTTCCACATGACTCCGGCGGAGTTCCGGCGCCACGGCCGCGCGCTCGTCGACTGGATCGCCGACTACTACGAGCGCATCGAGTCCTTCCCCGTCCTCTCCGGCGTCGAACCGGGGCAGATTCGTGCCGGTCTGCCAGCCCGGCCGCCCGACTGCGGCGAGGCGTTCGACGCCATCCGGCGCGATGTCGAGCGGATCATCCTCCCCGGCATCACCCACTGGCAGTCGCCGAACTTCTTCGGCTACTTTCCGGCCAACGCTTCCGGGCCGGCCATTCTCGGAGAGATGCTCGCGGCCGGGTTCGGCGTGCAAGGCATGATCTGGGCCACGAGCCCCGCCTGCACCGAACTCGAGACGCACGTCCTGGACTGGCTGGTGGAGATGCTCGACCTGCCGGCGAAGTTCCGCTCCACCGCGGCCGGCGGCGGCGTCATCCAGGACACGGCTTCGAGCGCCACGCTCTGCGCGCTCCTCGCAGCGCGCGAGCGCGCCACCGGCTTTGCCAGCAACGAGCGCGGTTGCGACGGTCGCCTGACCGCCTACACATCGACCCAGGCGCACTCCTCGGTCGAGAAGGCGGTCAAGATCGCCGGCCTCGGCCGCCGCAACCTGCGCCTTGTCCCCGTGGACGAGAGCTTCGCCATGCGTCCCGACGCCCTGGCGCGGCAGGTGGACGAGGATCGGAGTCGGGGTTTCGTGCCGTGCTTCGTCTCCGCCACCGTCGGCACCACCTCTTCCAATGCCATCGACCCCCTACCCGAGATCGGGCGCATCTGCCGCCATCAAGGCCTGTGGCTGCACGTGGACGCGGCGATGTCGGGCACGGCGGCGCTCTGCCCCGAGTTCCGCCACATCCACGCCGGCCTCGAGCACGCCGACAGCTACTGCTTCAACCCGCACAAGTGGATGTTCACGAACTTCGACTGCGACTGCTTCTGGGTCGCCGACCGCAAGGCCCTCATCGAGACGCTGAGCATCCTGCCGGAGTACCTGCGCAACAAGGCCACGGAGTCCGGGGCGGTCATCGACTACCGCGACTGGCACATCCCGCTCGGGCGCCGCTTCCGTGCCCTCAAGCTGTGGTTCGTGATCCGGCACTACGGCGTCGAGGGGCTCCGCCACCACGTGCGCCAGCACGTGGCACTGGCTCAGGAGTTCGCCGCCTGGGTGCGTGCGGACGCTGGTTTCGAGCTCGTCGTGCCGCCGCCGCTGAACCTCGTCTGCTTCCGCCGGCGGGGAAGCGACGCGGCGAACGAGGCGCTGCTCCATCGCCTCAACTCGAGCGGCGAGCTCTACCTGACGCACACGCGTCTCGACAACCGCTTCGTGCTCCGTTTGAGCATCGGACAAACGAACACCGAGCGCCGCCACGTCGAGCGGGCCTGGGAGAAGATCCGCAGCGCGGCGGCCGACCTTGGTTGAGGGCACGATGCCGGGCGGCCGGGCGCGGGTCGGGAGCCCGGGTTGCGTCGGGCAGGCCGGGCCGCTATCCTCTGGTTCCCGCGGTGTGACCGGTCGCGCCACGGGGCGCGGAACCCGCGTCCGATATGCTCCCGCCGGCCTGGAACCCTGGGAAGGCTCACCATGAGATCTCACGCGAGCCGCCTCCTCCCGGTCGTCGCCGCTTTCATGCTTGTTCTCGTCGCCGCCTGCGGCAGCGGGAAGGACGATCTCCTCGCGCCGCGATCGGCCTCGGCACCCGGGCGAATGCCCGTCGACAAGCAGCCCCCCGTGCTGAACGACGAGGCCAGCGGCAGCGAGATGCCGGATTTCTCTCTCGTGGACGTCAACCCGAACTCGGCCAGCGCCGGCCTGGTCGTGTCGCCGAGGCAGGATCTGCACAAGGTCTCGGCGTGGTACTTCGGGCACGCTACCTGAGGCTACTGCCGGAGCCAGTTCGGCTACCTCGACCAGATGCAGCACGAGATCGACGCGGAGCAGCCGCAGACGCCGGTGCGCCTCCTGGGCGTCAACGCCGCCGGGCAGGAGAGCGGCAACGCGGCCGCGTGCGCAGGGCGCACCCTGCCGTGGCTGCAGGACACCTTCGCGGCGGATGTGTGGGGGAAGTGGCGCGTCACCTGGCGCGATGTCGTCATCCTCGACTCCGCCAACCGCCCCATCCACGTCTACAATCTGACCGTCCACAACCTCGCCAACCCGGCCGACTACTCGGAGTTGAAGAGCATCCTGCTCGCCATGGTGCGGTGAAGCTCAGGGTGGCGGTCGCTATTCCTGCGACCTTTCGCCCACCCGGCGGCGTCTCTCCTCCTGAAGGCCTGAAGGGGAGAGGGACGAGCGGCCGGCGGAATGCGAGGCGGATGTACGGCGAGGATGCAAGGGACAGGTGGGCGCGCCTGGCGAGGCTCCTGGCGCCCGTCCACGACCGGGCCGGTGCCACGGCGCGGCGGCTCTGCCGCTCGAGCGTGGAAGGGGACGACCTCCTCGAGGAGGCGGTGGTCCGCGCCTATCGCAAGCTCCACACCTTGCGCGACGAGGCGCGCTTTCAGGCCTGGTTCTACGCCGTGCTGCTCTCCATGCACCGCAGCCGCGCCCGGCGCGGCTTCTGGCGCCGCTTCGTCCCTCTCGACGCCGCTTTCGCCCCGGGCGAGGAACCCGCGGGCGAGGACGGCAGGCTCCAGGAAGAGGAGCGGCAGCGGGCGAAGAGACTGTCGCGGGCGCTCGGCCGCTTGCCCACCCTGCAGAGAGAGGCCGTCGTCCTGCACGACATCGACGGCTTCTCCATGGAGGAGATCGCGGCCATGCAGGGCGGGGTGACGATCTCCGCGGTCAAGAGCCGGGTGGCGCGCGGGCGGCAGCGGCTGCGCCGCCACTACGAGGGACTCGGGTTCGCGGCGAAGGCCACCCGACCGGCGCGCGCAGAGCGCGGCGGCCGGGCCCTGGCGGACGTCGACGCGGCTGCGGTGACGGGTCACGAATTCTCCGGGGGAGGCGCGCTCCATGAGTGACAAGCGGCGAACTTCCAGCGGCCGGTCGTCCCGGCACGGGGACGATCTCCTGGCCGCGGACATCGAGGCGCTGCGGAGCGACAGCGCTCGCGATCTTCCACAATTGAACACGACGCTGCGGGCGTGCGCGCGCCCGCGGCGCTTCCGGGAGGCAGGACTGATCATGACGATGCGAAATCCGACAACGCGGCGGTGGTGGTTGGCGACGGGTGGGGCCGTGGCGCTCGCCCTGGGCACGCTCTTCGTGCCTCTTTCCTACCAGCGGACGATCGGTCAGGAGGTCACGCTGACGCTGGCCGACGCGGGTTCGGGCGGCCAGGACGTCGAGCGCGTCGCCAGCCTGCTCGAGGCGGCGCTGCGACCGCAGGGCACGGCCGTGACCCAGGGCCCGCCGGCCAGCGTGCGCGTGCGCGTGCCGGTGCGCTCCGCGGTGGAGGTGCACGGCATGGCTGCGGCCGTGGCCAAGACGCTCGCCCGGGAGGGCATCTCGGCGCGGGCCGAGATCTCGCCGTGGACTGAGCGCGTCTCGGGCAACGTCTACGCCGTGACGGCGAGCCGCATTCTGGACCTGCGCATTCCCGTCGAGGGCAGGACCGCGGCCGAGATCGAGCAGGACATTCGCACCCAGCTCCAGGGGGCGGGGTTCTCCGCTCCCGAAGTCCAGGTCGTGCGCGACGGTACGCGCACCGAGATCGACATCAAGGCGGCGGGCGCCGGCGCCGGAGGCGAGGAGCAGCAGGTACGGGTGGAGCTGAAGACGGAAGGATCGGGCCTGGAAACGGAAGGATCGGGCGAAGTGAACCTGCAGATGCTTCCCCAGGTGGACACGCAGGGGAAGAGCGACGCGGAGATCAAAGCCGAGGTCGAGCGACAGCTGCGCGAGCGCGGGCTGGAAGGGACCGTGACCGTCGACAGCGGCCAGGTCAGGGTGGAGGTCCGCAAAGAGGTGCACAAGTAGAGCGCCCGGAGGTGCGCTCGGCGGGCGCTTTCCTGTACCACGCTGGCCGGCGCTCGCGACGAGCGCCTGACTTCGGCGTCATCCGGCCGAGCCGAAGAGGAGCCACGCGGCACTGCCCACGATCAGCAAGCCAGCACCCTGGCGCAGGCGAAGGGCCGCATGCTGGAGTCGGCTCGACTGGATGAGAGCAGCTGCCGCTCCCACTGACGTCCCGGCGACGACGATCAGGAGCGAATGCCCGAGCCCGTAGAGAAACAACAAGCTCCCGACCCTTGCTGCGCCGACCTTCGGCACGAGACCGATGAGGAGCAGCAAGACCGGCCCGGTGCAAGGCAGCGAGATGATGCCGAACAAGAAGCCCAGGGTCAAAGCGCCCATCACGCCTCCCACTCGCGCGACCGGCAGGCGCAGACCGATCCCCTGGAACCGCAGCACGCCGAGCAAGTGGAGGCCGACAGCCAGACAGATCGCGGCCAGGACGTAGTTCCACCAGGCTGCCCGCAGCCACGCCGTTGCGGTCGCGAATAACGTGAACAAGAGCGCCATCTCGAGGGCGAAGCCAACGACGAAGAGGAGCGAGAAGCGCAGTGTGCGCGGCCAGACCCTCACTCCTGCAGAGCACTCGGCGGTTCGTGCCGCGATTCCGGCCGTGAAGCCGATCATGAGGGGAATCATCGCCAGCACGCATGGGTTGAGGGCCGTCAGGACGCCGCCGGCGAAGGCTGCCAGAGGAGCCAGGGTGGCGCTGCTCTCGATCGTGCGCGCCAAGGACTCGGAGAGCTGTTCGACCCATGACATGATGGTGCTCGATTCACCTCGACGCGGAGTCAGGCCCGGTGCATGCTTCCGTCATCGCGTTGCCACTCCCAGCTTGTCCCGGAACACCTTCAGGATCTCCTCTCTCGAGAAGTATCCCTCGTGACGGAAGACCTCACGTCCCTTCCGATCGAAGAAGATCTGGGTGGGGATCAACCGAATCCCGTAGGGTCCGGCGCTCTTGGGGTCCTTCCACACGTCGAGGAATACGACCTCGACCGTGCCCTCGTACTCCTTCCTCAGGTCTTTGAGAATCGGTGCCATCTTCTTGCACGGGATGCACTTGTGGGCACCGAGATCCACGAGGCGCGGCAGGCCGGCCACCGTGGTGTCTTGCTTCGCCTCGCCCGCGGGTGCGGAGGTGGCGGGAGCAGGGGCGGCCACGATCAAGACGCTGAGCAACACGCATGATGCTTTGAGCCACTGCATTGGTACTCTCCTCGATCTCAGGCGGCAAGCAGCTTCTCGATCTCCTCCCGCGAGGGGATCCTGCCGGCGACGCGGATGACCCCGTCAATGACCAGGGCGGGTGTCATCAGCACGCCGAAACGCAGGATCTCCTCGAGATCCGTGACCTTCTCGACGGGCTGCGTGATGCCGAGGCGCTCGAGAACCTCCTCCGTTCTCCGGGTGAGTTCCTTGCATTTCGCACAACCCGTACCCAGCACTTGGACGCGCATGGTTTCACCTCCCGCTGACGACCGAGCCGAAGAACAGGCCCGCCAGGGTGGAGAGCCCGACCACGAGTGAGACGTAGACGAGCGTCTTCCTCGTCCCGAGAATGCCGCGGATGACGATCATGGACGGAAGCGAGAGGACCGGGCCGGCGAGAAGAAGCGCCAGCGCGGGTCCCTTCCCCATTCCGGAGCCGAGCAGTCCCTGGAGGATGGGCACTTCGGTCAGAGTGGCGAAGTACATGCAGGCGCCGACGACAGCCGCGAAGAAGTTGGCGGAGAGAGTATTGCCACCGACGAGGCCCGCCACCCAACGCGAGGGGATCAACCCTTCGTGTCCCGGCCGGCCGAGCAGGAAGCCCGCCACGAGGACCCCAGCGAAGAGAAGCGGCAGGATCTGTTTGGAGAAGCTCCAGGTGGAGTCGAGCCAGAGCGCCAGCTCTCTTCTCGAGAACCAGAGAACCAAGACAACCGCGAGAGTCGCGAGCAGCACGGCCGTGATGGCCCATTTCGCCGCGAACACGGCCGCCCACGGACCCGGATCGCCCCCGGCGGGCCTGGCCCAGTTGGCGAACACCAGGATACCCACCAGGCTGGTGAAGTAGGTTCCATCCTGCCACAGGTCGCGGCCCGGGCCACCGGCCTTCGTTCGTGCGCTGGCAGGCTCTCCCGGCACGGTCTCCGCCTTCTCGCGGAAGATCAGCTGCATCAGCAGACCGATGACGACCGAGAAGCCCACGGCGCCGACGGCACGGGCGATGCCGATCTCGAGTCCGAGGACGCGCGCCGTGAGGATGATCGCGAGCACGTTGATCGCGGGTCCTGAATAGAGGAAGGCGGTGGCCGGCCCGAGGCCGGCACCCCGCCGGCGGATCCCGCAGAAGAGCGGCAGGACCGTGCAGGAGCAAACGGCGAGTATGGTTCCGGAGACCGCCGCGACCGGGTAGGCGATCCACTTCGAGGCTTGGGCGCCGAGATACCTCATGACCGATGCCTGGCGGACGAAGACGCTGATCGCCCCGGCGATGAAGAACGCCGGGACCAGGCACAGGAGCACATGATCGCGCGCGTACTCCTGCAGCATCGCGACACCCTCGAGGAGGGCGCCCTGCACGCGCTGCGTGTCGATCGGCAGGAATCGGGCCAGAAGGAAGACGGTCAGAATGGCCGCGAGACGCCAGCGATCGTTCATGAAAGGACCTCTCGCAGCGACGGCCCGCCTGAGGTGGCGATATGGCCAAGCAGCCACAACTCGGCCAAAACAAAAGACCCCGCCTCAGCTCCGCTCCTTCAACACCTGGGTCGCGCAAGCGAAGAAGCTGGTGACGCAAGGGGTGAGCAGCGTGTAGATCACGTTGCTGGCCTCCCGGCGGTCCTCGACGATCCCATGCGAACGCAGTATCGCCAGGTGCTTGGAGACCGTCGTCTGGTCGGACCCGACCAACTTCGTGAGCTCGCCGGCGCTGCATTCACCCTGGCTCAGGCGGTCCACGATCATCAGGCGCGACTCGTTGGCGAGCGCCTTCAGGATCCGGGCCTGCCGCCGGTAGTGGGTGCGGGGCTTCATCGGTCACCTCTACCCGTCAGCATATTGCCATGTGGCCATGCCGTCAAGCCCCGGCGGCGGGTCTGGGCCGGCAGGGGTAACGCTCCGTCCCCCTACGGGGCCGTCCTCGGCACGGGAAACCAGTGACGCGTGCGATTGCACACCGAGCAGACGGAGAGCATGACCGGCACCTCGACCAGGACCCCCACGACCGTGGCCAATGCGGCCCCCGAATCGGGACCAAAGAGAGTGATCGCCACCGCCACGGCCAGCTCGAAGAAGTTGCTCGCCCCGATGAGCGCCCCGGGGGCGGCGACATCGTGCGGCACGCGCAGCCAGCGCATGAGCGTGTACGCCAACCCCGCGTTGAAGTAGACCTGGATGAGGATCGGCACGGCGATGAGGGCGACGTGGAAGAACCGCCCCGTGAGGTTGTCCGCCTGGAAGGCGAAGATGAGCACGAGGGTGGCGAGCAGGGCGAGGGTCGTCACCGGGTGGAAGAACGGCAGGAACGAACCCTCGAACCACTGCTTGCCCTTGCTCCGCAGGAGCACGACGCGGCTCAGGCTCCCGAGCGCCAGTGGGATGACGATGAAGGCGACGACGCTGTAGAAGAGCACCTGCATCGGCACGTGCAGATTGCTCGTGCCGCTCACCAGGAGCCCGACGATCGGGACGAAGAGAACCAGCATGATGAGGTCGTTGAGCGACACCTGCACCAGCGTGTAGGCGGGGTCGCCGTCGGTGAGGTAGGACCAGACGAAGACCATGGCCGTGCACGGAGCCGCCGCCAGGATGATGGTGCCGGCAACGTACTGATCGGCCAGAGCCCCGCCGATGAAGGGAAGGAACAGGTGCTTGAAGAAGACCCAGCCGAGAAGGGCCATCGAGAAGGGCTTGATCGCCCAGTTGACGAGGAGCGTCACCAGGATGCCGCGCGGGCGGCGGCGCACCTCGAGGATGCTGCCGAGGTCGATCTTGAGCATCATCGGATAGATCATGAGCCAGATGAGCACCGCGATCGGCAGGTTGATCTGGCTCCCCGGGCCGAACTCCAGCAGGCGGAGGGCGCCGATGGCGCCCGGCAGGAACTTGCCGAGAAGCACGCCGACAGCCATGCAGGCCGCGACCCAGAGCGTCAGGTACTTCTCGAAGGCGCTGAGACGTTTGGCCGGACCGCTTCGGCTCGGCATCGTCCTCGCCTCCGCTCCTGTCCCGGCTGCCGTCGCCTCGACGACGAGGTGCTGGACCAGCCGCTCGATGCGATCGCGCACATCTCGGAACCCCGCATCGTCCAGCGACTTCGGATCCGGTAGATCCCAGTCCAGCCGGTGCCTGGCCGGAAGCTGCGGGCAGGCATCGCCGCAGCCCATGGTGACGACATAGTCCCATGTGGTGCCGGACGGCAGGTCATCCAGGCCCTTGGATGTGTGCGCGGTGAGGTCGATCCCCTTCTCCGCCATGAATCGTACGGCCTGCGGGTGCACTCGGCCCGAAGGTCTGGACCCGGCGCTCGAGGCCGCGATCCGGTCGCGCGCCAGGGCCTTGGCAAAGCCTTCGGCCATCTGCGAACGGCACGAGTTCTCCACGCAAACGAAGAGGACGCGGGGGACAGTTTCAGGCATGTTGCCGCTCCCTTGGAGTAGCACATCGGCGCGCGGGCTGCGCCAGTCCAGGGGTCCAAGCCGGCCGTGATCAGCATACCCGGCGCCGGCAGAAGACTCGAGTCACGAGCAGGATCGAGGTTGACGACCTCGCTCCCTCGGACTATAATCGCCTGCGTGAATATAGTCGAGGTTCGAACCAGGTTCAAGGCCGGAGTCGACCTGATGTTCCGGGCGTTCGCCGACCGGACCCGCTTGCGCATCCTCTACCTGCTGCAGGGGGGCGAACTCTGCGTCGGCGACATCGCCGAGATCCTGAAGGTGCCCCAGCCGAAGGCGTCCCGTCATCTCATCTACCTGCACAAGGCGGGGTTGGTCGTGACGCGCAAGCAAGGGCTCTGGAGCTTCTACGCGCTGCGTCCACCACAGACGGCATTCCACCAGAAACTCCTGGAATGCCTCGGCCAGTGTTTCAAGGACGTGCCCGGGATCGCTGCGGATGCCGAGCGTGCCGCGAAGCTCAAGCAGTCGACTGGGTGCTGTCCACACTGAGAGGTCGTGGCCAGAGTACGGCAATGCAGTCCGCGAGTCTCGGTCAGCTCGATCGCGACCGCAGGGGAGAAACCGGTTCCCCGCCAGGCGAAGACATCCAACTCAGGAGGCGTCGCATGTTCCGGCGTGGTTTAGGGCTCGGTCTACTGTTCGTCTCGATCCTGTCGTCGCTGGCCGCAGGCTCGACGCAGCAGGACCTGGAGTCGGCTACCAAGCGCCAGCGGGTGGCCTTCATCCTGGTCACGGAACCGGGGGCAAGCGGCGTCGACCAGGCTCGGGGCTTGATCCATGCAGCCACCAAGAAGGTCAAGAAGTCGGTCCTGGTCGAGCTGGATCGATCCGATCCAGCCAACGCCGATATCGTCCAGCAGTACCGACTGGCGGGAGCCCCGGTTCCTCTCATCCTCGTTGCCGCGAGAAACGGCGTTCTGGCCGGAGGGCTTCCCGCCGCGCAGGCCACCGTGGATCTTCTCGTCGAGATCGTCCCGTCGCCGAAGATGGCCGCGATTCTCCAAGAGGTGCAAGCTGGCAAGGCGGTCTTCATCACAGTCAGCCGCAAGGGGAGGACATCGCAGTCGGGAGCAGCATGCATGGCCGCCTGCAGTCAGATGAAGGACAGATCCGCCCTGATTCAGATCGACATGGATGATCCGAATGAGACCCGATTCCTCACCCAACTGAAGATCGATCGCGCCGCCACGGAACCGGTCATCCTGGTCGTGAACCCTCAAGGGCAGATCACCGGAACCTACACCGGAGCGGTGGATGTGGCGAGTCTGGTGCAAGCGGCGACCATGAAGGCAGGCGGATGCTGCCCATCGACCGTCAGTGGTGGCAGCAAGTCTT
>Ga0214473_10007332_pt1 | contig 13096 bp, 15 predicted proteins | sample RVTome_7_FD_203509 | JGI IMG/M metagenome (GOLD analysis project Ga0214473, IMG submission 203509) | Soil microbial communities from uranium-contaminated site in the Upper Colorado River Basin, Wyoming, United States - RVT98D197 | ecosystem: Environmental > Terrestrial > Soil > Contaminated >...
TCAGGGTCAGAGCAGCAAACAGGTTGTTCTGTCCTCTCTGAATTAAAAGAAGGACGTTCTCCTGTCCCTTGGCCTTATCAACCTTCTGAACAAAATCTTCCACATTCTTGACCGGTTTCCGGTTAACCTCCTGAACCACATCTCCCGTCTGAATTCCCGCACCGGCTGCAGGACTCCCCGATTCTACACGAGTTACCACCACACCCGTGTCTTTCTTTAAACCGAGACCCCTCGCGATTTCAGGGGTGAGATTCTGCACCGTAATCCCCAAGGATTTATGGGAAGGTGCTTTAGCAACTTCAACTTTCTCCTCCATCTCACCTACCTTCATTTGTCGGTCAAGGACTTTCCCATTCCTTATTAACTTAATGGTTACAGCTTTCCCTACGGGAGTCGATGCAACAATTCGGGGTAGGTCTTTGGAGTCTGTAACTTCCTTCCCGTCAAACTCTACGATGATATCTCCCTGTTCGATTTCTGCTTTCTCTGCTGGGCTACCTGATATCACCTGGGCAACAAGAGCCCCTTTCTTCTCTTTCAGATCAAATGACTTTGCCAGTGCAGGGGTAACCTCTTGAATGCTAACCCCAAGCCACCCCCGGGTGACATGTCCCTTCTCCTGAAGTTGGGGCGCAATCTCTTTGGCCATGTTGATCGGAATCGCAAATCCTATTCCCTGGCCTGAAGCGATGATGGCGGTGTTAATGCCTACCACCTCCCCTTTCATGTTGATAAGCGGCCCACCGCTGTTTCCTGGGTTGATGGAGGCATCGGTTTGAATGAAATTGTCATAGGGTCCAGAACCAATCACTCTTCCCTTGGCACTGACAATTCCAGCGGTTATGGTCTGTTCCAAGCCAAATGGACTCCCGACCGCTACTACCCAACTACCCACCTTCAGACCGTCTGAATTGCCTAGGTTAAGAGGCTGCATATCTGAAGAGGCTTCAATCTTGATGAGAGCTAGATCAGTCTTGGGATCCCGACCTACGACCTTACCATCATACTCTTTACCATTCGCGAGTTTCACCTTGATCTGGTCTGCATCTTCGACTACGTGGTTATTAGTGAGAATATATCCATCTCGGTTCATTATAAACCCGGACCCGACACCCCGTTGCTCGAAACCTCTGGGCGGAATTTCTTCGGAAAAGGGCCCGAAGAAGTCTCCAAAAGGATTCTTCTCACCAAAAGGGGTTCCAGAGAAACGGCGGAATCCAAAGTCAATGTTCTTTATTTTCTTAACCACCTGGATATTTACGACCCCGGGCCGAACCTTCTCCGAAAGTTCATTGAAGTTTGACGGAACCATCGGTATATCCGAATTCGTTACGACTGTTGAATTTGGCGTGGTCGAGTGCTTGACTGCTGTTGACACCCCATACCCAAATCCAACCAAAGCCCCCACCATTAAGAGGGCAATAATGATTTTTTTGAAATGCTTTTTCTGTTCCATAGTTTAACCTCCTTTTTTAGTTTTAGGCTGGGTCCAGCCTTTCTTCTATATCCAATTTTAAGAATAGAAAATAACGGGAAGATGATCGGAAGATTACAAGTTGGTAATGTTAATTTTGAAGCTAATTATGGAATGGTAGGAATATTAATTCCAATGGACGTAACTGTTGGAGAGGTTATAGAGGGAGGCATAAGCGAATGTAATAAGACTGGTGAGTTTTTATTCCCTGATTATTACGTCACAAATGTTAAAAAACCCACCCCTGAAGAAATCTCGATGTATCTTGATGAAATCAGCCATGGAGAGAAATAGAACCTCCAGCTAAGAGAGATCAAAAGATTAGCCTCCAAAGGTTACTGCACTTATTTTTGCATTGAGCATAATGCGCTTTTTCAACCTGAAATCGCTAAATTTTCACTCTCTGTAAGTTGAAGCTTCAGAGGTAAGAATGTGAAGTAGTTCCTTATAGTAAGCTGAAATCCTCAACCTTGAAGCGACCTCGTTTATACAATCTTTCAAGTAGAAAGCGTTGAGCATGAATCATCGATAATAATAACCTTACGGAATAATATTCACAGAATATAACATTTCATTTTTAACAAATAATTAAAAAAATCCGTAATGATTCGTTTTATAGATAGAATTGTGCGAAACCCGAATTGTCATTGACACAAAGTGCTCTTGGGGATAAAATTTCAGAAATTATTGCTTACAGTATAATTATTGCCCTGTTAGAACAGTGTAAATGAAATGAGCCAACATTTACGTAAGTTATCAAAGTTGCTCTTTGGCAAGGTAGACAGCGGTTTGGTTATGTCGGTGGCTGGAATTCATGCTACGGTCATTTCGATTTTAATCGGCTTAAGCATTGCTTATATACTACACATTAATACCCAGATTAGGGAGGTAGAGACCGATGCGCTAAAGATTGCTGAAGATGTTAACCACATTAGGTGCTCACCAGTTTGGTTCAGATTAGTTAGCCCGAGTAGTAAATTCCTTGAGAATTGGTTTTCGACGGAAGATCAAATTCCACAGTGGTTATCAAGCTATTGGGTTGACCCAACAGGGAAACATATGATTGATGATTCATTAGATGGCCCACCTTTCAAAGTCTATTTTTCTGATCTCGGCCTTAATCATACTGAATTTAAGCTATGCCTTATGGGAGTGTTGGTTTTGAGGCACCCATTTCAGGAACGGATGATGACGAAAAACGGTAAACATGTGGGGCTGCAACCTAGCCCCACTATAGTCTTTTCTAATATGACCGAAATCGAAAATTGGAGACTTTTGGTGGAAAAGAGATTTCGCCCAATTGTGAACAACATAAACCGGTTTGGGTCAGAAGCATTTACGAAAGGGTTTGATTGGAAAGAAGAAATCAATCTTCATTACAAGTTTTGGAAAAACGGCCCAAGAGGCTATAGCCCCGAGACTATGGCGGGATTTAGAGAATTACCTAAAGAGTTTTGTTCAAATGTTGAGAGCATCTACAATATCTCAAGAACCCTTGACTACAAGTTGAAGAGGTTTAGTTATTTGAGGAAACTGAGCCCGTCTAAAGCTATTGTCATTATTACTCTGGCAGGATCTATATTAACTTTTTTTTCAGGCGTCATAATTCCAGTCATACATCCAAGAGTAAGCAAACTCTTAATTGTTTGGATTCCAACGATATTTTATTCATATTTCCTGGTCTATTTAGCAATTAAAGTCTTTGGTATTATGAGATAGGAAGGTGCATAAACAGTAAGTGCATCGGACGTGGCAGAAGGACTTGCCACGCCGGTGACTTTCGTGTTACACGAGCAGAAAATTACATGAATACAGAAGATGACGAATTTGTGGATATGTTGGTTGCATTGGCAAGCGCCAATCTTAACGGTAAATCTCAACAGAGTATCTCTGATTTGTGTAATTTTCGTTGTGGTTTTTTTGCTGGGAAAAAGAGATATCATTTACTTCGTGAAAGTGCTTTTCTCAACCTTTTCATAATTCACAGTGTTTGCCAAGCCAAGAATATCCAGAGCGAAAAGACTAATCTCGTTTTTAATCTACTATATAGAATAAATTTCCAAGGCAAAGAGGATTTCCAGGCCTGGTTTTCTGATCTTCTGGAAAGGATCAATAGGTACTCAGATGCTGCTTCTTCAGAAAAAGCAGGTGGGGTTTTTGGTATTGCTGGTTCATTTCTGCTAAATTTGAGAAGGTTCGACAAATCCTTTCCAGGATTTGAACAAGTTGCTGTTGCCGAGTATATTTCTAAACTATTTGAGATAATAATCAAAACGGTGGACAAGTATCATGCATGATGAGCCACCGCATTTGCTTATCCAGATTGGTCTGTTGGTTGTTGAAACCCCAAAGCTTTGTGACCCGAAGGAATTAGAAAAGTGAAAAAGATCGTGATTGCAATAACTATGAGTATGATAATGGTCTTAATATTTTTTAACGTAGAATATGGGGAAACAGAAGAACTACTTAGAAAGATTGAAGGATGTTGCGGGTATAAGTTTGGGATGGCAATGGAGCAAGCATATGGAGCATATGGTGTTAGAGAAGATGTAAGGTTGGAGGAAAGAGATTACGGTGGCTAAAAAAAGAAAAACGGGAAAGGGGCGGAAAAGGGGTCAATCCGAGAATTTAAGAATACCCTTGTTTTTCTTTTTTCAATCGGGTGCATGGTTAAGAAATAGCACGGAGGCCTCAAATTGGATTTGCTGGAGCATTTTATCATGTAATGGTTACGGAAGAAGACGATGGTAATTCGAAAATGGATCAGCCAGCGGTTAGAGATGGGAAATTTTTCAAGGATAACCCAAGCATTGAGTTTGCTAAATAGGAATAAAGATATCTCTCTCGTGAGATTAAAGAAGTTGTTAGAAAAAATTTCATGAATTCCTGGACTGACCCCTTTATTTTCCCAACGGATGAAGAGATTGCTATCGCTGAAGAAGTTGTTCGATTAACCACTTCGGATAGGACGGAAGATGATTTTTTCTACGATTTCCAAAGCCAGGATTATGAAAATCCTTTACGAAAGAGGAATTTTTTAAAAGAAGTGTTGGATAAACCTGATTTAATGAGAATTACAATTCTTAAACCTAAAATCTAAAAGTTCTCTATCAAAACATTACCTACAAATGAACTTAAAGGGACGATTTAAATCCCAAGATCCACAGGGAGGGGAAATTTACTATGAAATACATCTGGGAGAATGGAATCCGCATCCGTTATGAAAAGCGTGGGACTGGGACCCCTATGATATGGTTACACGGTCTTTTCGGTAACTGGAAGGTTTGGGAAGAGACAATGACTTTTTTCATGGACCATTATTGTACAATTTCCTATGACGCCCGAGGGCATGGGGACTCTGAAGTTCCCGAGAACCAGGACGTCTATTCTCAAGAAATCATGGTAGAGGATCTGTTTGGTGTCTTTAATGCTCTGAACATTGATCGTGCTGTTATCGGAGGTCATTCTATGGGCGCTAATGTTGCGCTTAATTTTGCAATTCGCTATCCAGAACGTTGTTTGGCTTGTATACCGGTCGGAGCTGGTGCGGGTTCTGCCCAACCTCAATGGCGAGGCGAAATTATGAGGTCCATGGCAGATACGATAGAGCAAGAGGGGATGGTTAAAGCCGTCGAGCTGGCAAAAAACCTACCCGGTTGGGAGCAGCTTGCTATCATACCCTCATTATGGGAAAAGGTTAAACGGGATATTCTCGATTCTTCACCGATAGGTATTGCAAACACTATTCGGGGTGTCCAAATGAAGCGTAGTACTATTCAGCAATTAGAACCGCAATTACGGCAGCTTCGAGTTAAAACCCTGATAATAGTGGGAGAATTGGATACTCCCTGTTTAGAACCATCTAAATTAATAGCCCAATTTACTCCGGAAGCTGTTTTAGAGATAATAGAAAAGAGTGACCATTTTACCCATATGGAAGCCCCAGAGAAATTTATGAGGGTTATAGAAAATTTTTTAACTCATTAAAAGAACATTTTATCTCTTCAATCATATAAAATTGATGTATAAACTAGCATTTATTCTGTGATTAGCCTTTTATTCCCCAAAGAAACATTCAAAGTCTCGATTTCCCTCATGGTGTTATCGAAGATACGGTCCATGGGTTGAAATCTATACTATTACTCACTCTTCAAAAAATTACTATTCTTGAAAAGTGCGTATTTCTGCTATCTATCATCTGTTTCCGATACTTCAAAAAAGCCACGATCTGATTTTCATATATTTACCTGGGATACGTGGTTTCTACCAGTAATCCTCAGCCCAAGATGTTATCGTAGAGCGACGACTTGTAGGTGAATAGCCTCAAAGGTATAAAGCCCAATTTTCTGTCGCATTCTGTGTAAAAAGGTCACATTTTCATTTTCTCCTCGTTAGCAGTCCTTTATTCGCCTACAAAGAGAAGGAAGGCTTTAGCCGTGGAAGGATGCGAAAAGAATAATTCCCCAATGTCTTGATGGAAACCTGTTAGCCTTCTTCGGTTACCTCCCAGAGGGAAACGCTACATCTTGATACGCCTTCATTAATTTCTTATTATGATTTAACTAATACAAACGCATTAAATCTCATAACACCAGATGTTATTACCCCTCACCCTATCCCTCTCCCCAGCGGGGAGAGGGGAGGGTGAGGGGGCCTATTGTCAAAAAAATAAATGCGTTTGTTTTAATTAATCAGTTCGTTATCCCTCAAGGAGGAAAAGGAATGGAAGGCGGACGGAAAGGGGTCAGTCCGAGAATTTAAGAATACCCTTGTTTTTCTTTTTTCAAACGGGTGTATGGCTAAGAAATAGCACGGAGGCCTCAAATTGGATTTGCTGGAGCATTTTATCATGTAATGGTTACGGAACAAGACGATGGTAATTCGAATATGGATCAGCCAGCGGTTAGAGATGGGAGATTTTTCAAGGATAACCCAAGCATTGAGTTTGCTAAATAGAGATAAAGATATCTCCCTCGGACCCCCCTTTTCTCTGAAAGTGAGCATATAGGCGAAAGCCCTCCTCAAAATTGAAGGGTTCCCATGTTGAGTTGAATATAGTAAAATAAGATTAGAAGGTAATGCTTCCCGAAAGCAATATGAATGGAGGGTTGGGAAGGACAATACGGAGGTGGAGAAATGACCATGGGAAATAATGAACGCAATGATGTGTTTCTTCAGACATTGGCTACGGTACTGCTCAGATCATTTCTTTTGGGTCTGGCATTCTTGCTATTGTGGCTCCTTCTATATTTGATTTCCCCTGGCTGGATGTTCGAGATGAATGCAAGATGGTTCGATATTAGCAAACGTGACTTCGACTTGATTAATTACTTTGGCATTGGGTTTGTTAAGATAAGCATTCTTCTATTCTTTTTCTTCCCTTATCTGGTTATAAGGTCGATGTCACGAAAAAAGGAAGGAAAGAGGTCAACTTGAAGTTGCGTTGAACATGCCGAGTACCGAAGTATCAGAAGCCGGTGTCATTTCTTTCCCCAGCCGTTTGCGATAACCATCTCAGCTTCAACCAGTAATCTTCAACAACATGTTCTATGCTGAACTGACGATAAGTAGATACGTACAAAGCCAAAATTCCTGTCACCTTTTACCCGAAAATTTGTCAAACCCCTCGTCTCCTACTTAGCAAATTCTCGATTTTGCTGCCTTTGAGACCCAGGGAGAGAGATTTAGGGGACGTAGATCAAAATTACGTCATCGTTTCAGCCGCTCTATATGAAAAAAGTTTGTCCGCCTTACTTCTTTGCGGATTTCGGGAGCGTGGCAGTAAAAGTGCTTCCCTGATTCGGGGTACTCGTGACGGTGATGTCCCCGCCGTGGGCTCGGGCGATGGCCCTTGCCAGACTGAGTCCCAAACCGATACCCGAGGTAGATCGGCTCTGGTCACATCGGTAGAATCGATCAAAAATGCGGGGGAGATCATTTGGAGATATGCCAAAGCCAGTATCTTTGACAGTGATGGCGATGTCTCTTTCACGATTCTCTGAAACCGAAACACTCACCGTTCCCCCTGATGGAGTATATTTGATGGCATTGTCAAGAAGATTGGAAAGCATTCGTTGAATCATCCGATTATCTCCAACGAGGTGGCTTTTATCAGGCACGTCACAGCTCAGGGCAACCCTTTTATCTTCAGCGGTGGGTTCAAAGAGTTCGCATGCCTGCAGGACAAGACCCGCGAGATCGATCTCCTCAAGCGAAAGTTTATCCACGCCCGACTCCGTTTTTGAAATCATCAACATTGTGTTAATCATGTCCAAAAGGCGATCGCATTCCTCTACGGTGCTGGCCGCCATGTTTTCATACTCACCCATAGATTTCCCGTTAGTGAGGGTCACTTCTGCGATCCCCCGAATTCGGGTAATCGGGCTCTTCAGGTCATGGGCGATATTATCACTCATCTCTTTGATCTCGGTCACCAGGGTTTGAATGCGATCAAGCATCTGATTGAAGGTCATTGCGAGTTGATCGATTTCATCGCCTCTCGTTTTCACAGGAACCCGTTTTCCTAGGGTCCCTCCGGAGATACTTTGTGCCGTTTGGGTGATCGCTTCCACACCAGAGACTGCACGCCGGGCCATAAACCAACCGACTCCTGCTGCTAATATGATTAGGAGAGCCATCGTGGTGATGAAGATTCCCTTGAAGGCATCGAGAAATCGGGAATAACTCTCCATGGCCTGGCCAACCTGCAAGATGATACTGGGGTTGAGCAAGGCATAAAGTATACGGACTTTATCCTTGTGGTCTGGGATGGTGGTGGTTTCAAACACATGGTTGCTACCTTGAAGCAACTCCTTTATGGCCATTTCATTAATATTGATATCCTTCCAATAAGATATGTTGGATGAGGAAAAGACCTGTCCTCTCAAGGAAAGGAACCGAAAGAACACCTTTTTTATTCCGGCTGCCTGGGCTTCAATCACAGCATCGTTTTTGACCGCTTCAACTCCTTCTGAAACAAGCAGTGTTGAGAACCGATTGACCTGGCTTTGGAGTTCCTGGTCGATGCGCTCCTGAATAAACGAGGTGATCAGGATGTAAAACAGGAGAAAAGCGACACAAGACGAAACGGTGAAGACCCCGGCATACCAAAGGGTCAATCGAAAGGCGAGGGTGTTTCGAAGGTTAATCCTTTTCCTTAAGGACATATCCTACTCCCCGGACAGTATGGATCAGTTTCTTATCAAAATTCCTGTCAATTTTGTCTCGCAGCCTACAGATTCTCGCCTCCACCACATTGGTCTGGGGATCAAAATTATAATCCCATACATGTTCCATGATCATGGTTTTTGAAACGACCCGTCCCGCACTTCTAATAAGATATTCCAGCAAGGAAAACTCGATCGGCTTGAGCTCAATCTTTCTTCCCCCTCTTGCCACCTCCCGTGTGAGGAGGTTCATCGATAAATCCCCAATGGTCAGGCGGGTTGGCTCAGCAAGACCGCTTGCCCTCCGGATTAAGGCTTGTACACGGGCCAAAAGTTCGGAAAAGGCAAATGGTTTAGTAAGATAGTCATCTCCTCCCGTCTGGAGCCCCTTGACCCGGTCGTCGATCGAATCTTTCGCACTCAGGATAATGACGGGAATATTGACTTTTTCTTTACGTATTCTTTCAATAAGCGCCAAACCATCCAGTTTGGGCAACATAATGTCGATAATGGCTGTGTCATATGGTTGGGTCAAAGCAAGATGGAGGCCTTCTTCTCCATCTGTGGCATGATCAACTGCGTAACCCGTAGCTCTTAACCCTTTTACAATAAAAGAAGCAATTTTTAGGTCATCTTCAACTAGTAAGATCCGCATAGAGAACACCTTTTGGCTTAAGGTTAATACAAAAGTTGTTTATAATTATCTATCATTGTACAATACCTCTCCGATTCCTAAGAGTCTGTGAAATGCCCCGTGCATTTTAATTAGATAATCCCATTTTGAGGAGATTCAGTCAAGAAGGGGGTCCAGTCAATAATATTATGTCATTGCAACCATTAGGGTATTTCATGTTGTAAGAAGCTCACAAAGGGGCACATCCCCAAAAATATTGATTGGGTAGAGGAGTGACCACTTTTCATATTTAGAATCAGGACATCATCGGGTGCGATCTCAATAAGATAAAAATTTGAAGGCGGGTGTACTCGGGTTTTGAATGGAAACATCAACAAAAATTATCGATTACACCCTTTTATTGTATTGTGGGTGGGATACCCAAATCACTCTTTCGGGAAGAGGTCCTTGGTCGGGAATCTAGCCGGGACTGAACTTTTTTAAACCGGTTTAAAATGGGTTAAAATAGGGTTAAGATGGCTGAATAAGGTGTTTTCATCGGAGAAAATATATTCTCATCCTAATATTTAAAAGGCCAGGTTCTAAACCATGGCCAGGGCGGGCTCTATAAAAGGGGTTAAATGTCTTTTCATCTGTTATTCTTGATCTCTATCGTTGCCGGATTTGTGGGCGCTATGAGCGGAATGGGCGGTGGTATTATTCTGATTCCAGCACTCACATTCTTTGGAATGGACATCAAACATGCGATCGCTGTAAGTATCGTTTCAGTGATTGCAACATCGAGTGGTTCAGCTTCAGCCTATGTGAGGGATCGTATTACCAATCTCAAAGTCGGTATGTTTCTGGAAATGTTCACGATTGTGGGGGCTCTGGCAGGAGCGGCCATTACACTCATTTCAGGGAGAAAGTTCCTCTTCATCCTATTCGGTATTGTTTTGCTGTCTTCATGGGTCGCATTGTTTCGGCAGAGACATGAGAGTTGGCGACAAGCAGTTCATCAAGATTCCTTCTCACACTGGTTGGAATTGGAAGGAAAATATTATGACGAGTCGGTTGGAAAAATGATAGAGTATCGTGGCTCCAGAGCTTATCTTGGTGGTCCTCTAATGCTCGGCGCTGGCCTGGTTGCCGGACTCTTAGGCATCGGTGCAGGGGCGCTTAAGGTGCTGATCCATGACCTGGTGATGGGACTCCCACCTAAAGTATCAACCACCACCAGTAATCTGATCATCGGTGTGACCGCTCTGGCTGGGACCAGCGTCTATCTGGCAGCGGGAATGATCGATCCAGGACTGGCAGCGCCGATAATCCTTGGCGTTGTTCTGGGGGCTACCCTGGGTACACGCCTGCTCGTCCGGCTAACCAATCAATTGGTGCGCCGCTTCTTTCTCCTGGTATTGTTAATATTAGGAATCGAGATGATTCTTCGCGGTATTTGGGGAACCTAATGGATCATCGCTTGAAGAATGAAAAAAAAGTTGATCATTTCGATATGGAGATCCTGGTCGGGTATATCCTGTTGGCAGGTGTCCTAATCAGTGCAGCTTTACTCACCATCGGCCTGATTTGGCATTGGGCGATATGGGGGAATCTACGATTCGAACATTCAATCGTCGGAATGAATTTCTTTGAATTCATATTATCTACCCTTCATCAGGTGTTTTCTCATGCCACCCGTCCCCGTTTTATCCTAAATATGGGAATCGGCGTTTTAATGTTAACTCCTTTTGTACGAGTGCTGGCCTCCGTGTTCTACTTTGCTCTCAAAGAACGCAACTGGAAATATACTCTCTTTACAGGTTTTGTCTTCTGCGTCCTGGCCTACAGCCTCTTTCTAAGATAACCCATCTATTAGAACATCGTCTCTCAACGCTATCCAAAGTGATTTGGGACATAAGTAATAAAGTATTGATCGAAGGCGTATTTTATGATAGGTGATCTGTACTTAATAATAACTTGAGACATACTGCCAAATGATCTATGTGTTATCGACTACACAAAAGTCCAGTGTTATCATATGGCCAATTTTGTTGATTTCGGGTTGAAATCGAGTTTAAGAATTTAGATTTTTGTGAAATGGGAAGGCCTTTGGATGGTTTAACAAACGACACTCTGGTCTTTAATCAGGGTGCCCTCTCGGTACCTTCTGAGCAAGTTCTTCCATCAACTCCATCTGGATCTCCTGGATTTCCAAAAGCCTCTGCCATTGATTCATAAGAAGGTGATCTATTTTCTCATGTAGATGACGAATCTCCAGTTCTGCCTTAAGATTTATCAAATAATCATGCTCGGATCGTAAACGATCCCTTGACTCTTGGCGGTTTTGACTCATCAGAATGACGGGAGCTTGGACAGCAGCAAGACATGAAAGGACCAGGTTGAGAAGGATGAATGGATATGGGTCGAACGGTCTCCAAATAAGAATCATGGAATTTACGGCAACCCATAAAAGGAGGACACCGCCAAAAATAACTATAAAGTTCCAGCTTCCCCCAAAATCCGCAATTTTATCCGCCAGGCGTTCCCCAAATGTTAGCTTTTGTTCGAATTCGGTATTAATGTTCTTGGACAGAAGCTCATTTTCCTTTACGCTTCTTATGACCTGTTCTTCTATTGTTGAGATTTCGCCTTTCTCCTTTTCAAGGACATTCTTGACATAGTTTGCCCTGAACTGATTGAGATCAGAAATACAAATAAAACCGCTGGAGGACCAATCGGGATATGTCTTCCGAATTGTCTCGACAATAGGTTCTCGGATCAATTCCGCAGGTATGGTCTCGCTCCGTTTCTTCTGCTCTTTGCAGATTTGGCATAAAACAGTATCTTGTTGCCCCCTTGCCATTTTATTCTCTCCTCTCCATAGCCATCTATACATAATGGCAAATTTAAATAATTAACAGTAGCTCATTTATCCTCAATTCTGGATGACTCAACCTTCAGTAGGTCGTCAGATAAGATTATTAAATTTCTGCCTGAGGTTGAGAAAGGACGCCTCTTTCCCTTTATGTTTTTCTAAATTTCTTAACATTTTTTAAATACCAGAAAATAATTCCACTGGCAATCATTATTACTAAAATTACAATTGCAATGTGCTCAACTCTCGTTATATCTTTTTTCAACACTTGGACGCTGTTCCCACCCAGATAACCTACCCCTCCCCATAAACCGATTGTAAATAATGCCGAGATCGCATCCGCAATAAGAAATTTTATTGCAGACATTTTCATCACTCCAGAGACAAGGAATATCTGTGCCCTAAGGCCCAAAATATGCCTTCCAAAAAAAACCACCAAACTGCCCCATTTACCAAATTTCTCTTCAAGTTTAGATAATCTATTAGGTGAAATAATTTTATGAAATCTCTTGTGTTCCACTATCCTTCTGCCATATTTTTTACCGACTAGATAGAGTGAAAAATCAGTTATCAATAGTCCGGAATAGACGACTAAAAATGCTGGCAGTGGTTTAATCACATCATGGGCCATTTAAAACCCGCCTAATAGAAGCGTTGCATCTTCTGGAAAAGGGAATCCAATCCCTCCAAGGATAAGGAGTAGAAAGATTCCTAAGTAAGGGAAGTGGTTTATGAATGGGGCCGACTCAAGCATAATAGGAAATCTACTAATTGGGGACCCAAACGTCAACAAGAAAAACGAGAATAAAAACCGTGCTAAATTGGGATTATTTCTATGAATCACCATCATGAAATGTAATCTTAGGATATCGATTACTACTTAAAATCTTGTATTGTGGTAGGAAATTCAAAATTCTCGATAACAGGAAGAAAGAGTTAACCCTTTAAGATGAAAACCAAATTTCTAA